>Ga0105156_1000176_pt1 | contig 10513 bp, 9 predicted proteins | sample SSWtaG_3_FD_89673 | JGI IMG/M metagenome (GOLD analysis project Ga0105156, IMG submission 89673) | Hot spring microbial communities from Sandy's Spring West, USA to study Microbial Dark Matter (Phase II) - SSWTFFsm_matched | ecosystem: Environmental > Aquatic > Thermal springs > Hot (42-90C) ...
GCTTATACCCTTCTAAAAACTTTACTTGTTGCATTGTTGAGTTTAGCTCTCTTTTTGATTGGACAATGAATTCACTTAACTCAGGATTTTTCTCCCTCAAAACTATGTGATCACCAAAACTTGATTGAAACATTTTGAAGTCAAAAAGATCGTCTGTTTGAATGCAAAACGCTAAAGGTGTTAATTCTGCAAGAGTTATTATTGCCATATATTATTTTTATTTTAAACGTTTAAGATTTTAACTCTGTCAATATTTTAAGCGCTTTCACTGCCCTTTCTGGTGAATCGTATATTGGTATTGGTTTATCAATTTTCTTTCTTATTTCATCCGCCTTACTTCCACTCATACAAACAGCAAAAGGTTTTTTGATGTCATTCAAAACTTCAATCAATTTCTCATCTAACATAGGTGTTTGTATCAAAATTATTACAAACAATAAATCAAATTCCTCACTTCCATCTATAACTTTTAATACGTTTTTATATCTTTCAATATCGGCATCAGCTGTTATATCTATTGGATTTTTTACGCTCGCATAAAATGGTAAGTACTTCTTTAATTCTTCTTTGAGCTTTTCACTAGGTTCTGGCAATTCTAATCCAATCTTGTAAGCAAAATCAGAAGCTAAAACTCCAAAGCCTCCAGCGTTTGTAACTATAGCTAATCTTTTTCCATTGGCCTTCTTGCATGTTGATAATATTTTTAGATAGTCAATCAAATCATCCCAAGTTTCTGCCTCTATGACATTAAATTGCTTGAAAACATTTGAATAAACCTTATAATCTCCAGCTAAACTTGAAGTATGAGAAGAAGTGGCTCTTGCTCCAAAACTCGTTTTTCCTCCCTTTAATAAAACTATTGGTTTTTTATTTTTCTTTAAAACTTCTAAAAACTTCTCACCATTTCTAACACTTTCAACAAAACCAGCAATAACTTTTGTTTTTTCGTCTCGCGAAAAATATTCGATTAAATCCGATTCATTGATATCTATAGCATTTCCATAAGACACTAGCTTTGCAACACCTATTCCTTCTTTTGTCAGTATGTCTAAAGATAAGATACCCACAGTTCCAGATTGTGAAAGGAAAGAAACATTTCCTTTATTCGGCTTTTTTACGTCTTTCTCGAGGAAGAAAGTTGTGTCCAATCCATTTTCTGAATTGAATATTCCTATTGTATTAGGTCCAATAATTCTAATTCCATAATTCTTTGCTATTTCTTTAATTTTTTCTTCAGCTTTCTTACCTTCCAAGCTTCCAGTTTCTGAAAAACCAGAAGAAATTATAACAACATTTTTTATTCCTTTTTTACCACACTCTTCTAAAACTTTTGGAACTATTAAAGCGCTAACTGTAATAATTGCCAAATCGATTTCTTCTTTAACATCCAAAACAGAAGGGTAAACTTTTTGTCCAAGAATTGGTTCTGTTTTTGGGTTTATGGGATAAACTCTTCCTTTGAATTTTTCTAACAAATTCTTTAAAACAACATGACCTATTTTTTTCTCTTCATGGCTAGCTCCTATTACTGCAACGCTTTTGGGATAGAAAAATTTTTCCATCATATTATTTCACCTGTAAAACTTCCAATCAACAATTTTAGCTTCTTTTTCATCCAAGAAAACCGGATTCAAATCAATTTCTTTTATTCTCTCTTTTTCAAAAAGCCAAGCAACTTTCATTATCAATTCTTTTAGTGATTCAAGATTATACTTCTTGCCTCTATAGCCGTTCAATATCTTGAAACCCCTTATTTGTCTTATCATCGATTCTACCTGCATTTCATTTATTGGTAAAACCCTTATAGCAACATCTTCAAAAATTTCAGTATAAATCCCGCCCAGCCCAAAAAGAATAATTTTTCCAAAAGTTTCATCACTCTTAGCTCCTATTATAAGCTCAATCCCTTTGGCACTCTCTTGTAAAATAAATGCATCAATTCTTGCATTTGGATTAAAAGAAAAAGCATTTCTTAAAATTTTCTTGTAAGCATCTTTCAGCTGAGATAAAGTATATATTCCACTAAATAAGCAGCCAGCATCAGTTTTGTGAATTATATCTGGAGAATAAACTTTCAATATAACAGGCTTTTCCATTTTCTGAAAAGCCTTCCTTAATTCATTAAAATCGAGTGAAGCATATGTTTTTGCAATTGCTAAATTATACTTTTTTATCAACTTCATACTTTCTTCAAAACTAATCATTCATTTACTTCTTTTTCACAATAAAAAACTTCAGATTACTTGTTTAATTCTATCTAAAAATTCTTCAACGCTTAGATATCTATTTATTGTTGCACCAGAAGCAAGCTTATGACCACCACCATTGAAAATTCTAGCTATTTTTAACGCTTCTTCGTTGCCACTTCTAACCTCAATCTTTGTTACTGGAATCTTCCTTCTCATATCAACTCTCCTGTAAAAAACACAAAGAATATCAAAAGATTTACTTTTCTTAAGATTATCGTAGACAAAATACACAGGCAAACTCTTTGTTGTTTCAAAAATTAAAATTTTCTTTCCGTTGACTTCAAATTCTTTAGTTTTTTCTAAGATTTCTGGAATTACAGATTTGAGCCAATTTGAGTGTTCTTCTATCAATTTTGCGTTTTCTACATCCTTTTCTAATTCGTCTAACCCTCTAAAAGCAAGAATTCTTGCAATTTGTCTAAACTTCAATGATTGAGTCTTTCCATACTTCCATTTTATGGCAGAAATCAAATCTCTAAAGAATTTGGCAGAATCGCTTTTTATGTTGTTTGTATCTATTTCATTTGCAATCTCAACAAGAGGGTCTTCAATTTTCAAAACTTTGGCTACAACCTTTGCCGCACTTTCAACTTCTTCAACAAAGACTTCAACATTTTTTGGTATTTCTAAGTTTTCCCATTGGTGATGGTCTATCCATATCGTCTTATTGAAAATAGAAGAAAGTATTATCGTTTTTTTATTAGCTGAAATATCTAAAATGTACAGATTTTCAACATCAAAATCAATAAGTTTGCAGATTGTTTTATGCAAGAAGGTCGAGGAGGAAAAATAGAGAGAACTTCTTGGCTTTAATTTTAGCAAGAATGATGCTGAAATTATGCCATCTGCATCCGCATGAGAAATTATGGCATCCATAGAAAAGATTTAAATACCTTGATTTTTAATATATTTCCATCAAAAGAGGCTGAAAAGAAATGTTGGTAGGTAATAGAATTCCATATGAATACTTCATAACAAGTGGAGTAGGAGAGAGTGATATAACAATTCACGCTGGTTCTTTTGATCAAGCTTTGAGAGACGCAGGAATTCACAACATCAACATAATTACATATTCTTCAATAATGCCAAAGAAAGCTAGAAAGGTAGAAAAGAGGGAACTCAAGTTCGGAAGCGTGGCAGAAACTATAATGGCAGTAGCTAATGGAGAAAAAGGACAAAGAGTGACAGCAGGTTTAATAATAGGATGGGTTTATGACGATAAAGGAAATAAGGTTGGTGGATTAGTTGCAGAATATCATGGAAACGATGAAGAAGAAGAGGCCAAAGAGACTTTAAGAAAAAGCATGGAGGAGATGTTTAAGTCAAGATTCCCATCTAGCTATCAGCTCAAAGACGTTGAAATTTACACTAGAAGTTTCGTACCAAAGAAAAAATACGGTACAGCAATAGTCGCAATAGTTTTTGTTTCCTACGAATATCCAGAGTTATAGAAATTCAATCAGAAATTCCAAGAACAATTTTTGCCGCTTTTTGTAGCTGCAAAACTCTATTTTTTTCTATTCCACTCCTTTTAGATATTTTTTCAGCGTCATCTAAAAGTTGCTTAACAGTAACTATGCCAACATCTGCAAGTTTGTAAGTCTCACCTCTTTCTATTTCTCTCAGAAATGTTATTGGGTAAAGCTTATATTCTTCAATCAACCTTTCTAATCCCTTTTCTGGAGGAAACTTCCATGCTATAAATTCTAGTCCTCTGCACAAAGCATACCTTCTAGCATGATCAGAGACTTTTGTATTGCAAATTAGAATTGCTCTAGTGAACTTAAATTTAGTTTTCCCACTTTCGTATCCCTCTTTCAAGTCTTCTAAAGTGGAGTTCAATTGGAGAAAAACATCTAAACCAGAATATGTGTGATGGTTTACATGATGCTTTACCTCCACGAGAATTATTTCATTCTCCTTTTTAGCGACCACATCAATTTCATGCTCTATGCATTTCCCTTGAATTATCAAGTTCGTCTCTACTTCATAGCCCATTGCTTCAAAGAGCTTAGCTACAAAAATTTCAAAGTCTGGTTTTGAACGAAGAATTGCTATTGCTTCTTTTAAGTCGATTTGATAACCAATAGCCGGTCTATATTTTTTCATAAATTGGAAAACCATTTGAAGAATTTTTTTAGTAGAAATTCCATCATAGGCTTTTGCTTCGATCTTATCTGCAATAGATTGGGCCTGTTCTGGAGTTGCTTGCAATCTAAGGCAAGTGTTTATAATTTTTTGTTTATCAAAAGGTTGTTTACTGCCATCAGCTTTGGTAACATAAATCATAACTTTTATTTTAACAAGGAAAAATAAATCAATGAGACTAAATACATTCTCTCTCTTAATATGTAGTTTGTTGCTAATTTTTTCTCCAGTGCTGGCTTCAACAGTAAAAATTGCTCCATCAGTCCTAAATGCTACTTATGATGTGATACTGAATATAAGCATTAGCAATACAGAATTACTAAATATTTCTAGAGTTTCAGTTTATATCCCGCTTGAATTTGAATTCAAAGGAGAAATAGGAACATCAGCTGATGTATCTCTTGTTGAGAATCCTACTCAACCAAACCCATTAATTTGGTCAAATAAAACAGCTGAGGGAATAATAGGAGCTGGAGAAATAGAGTACTTTTGGTTTAAAGTGAGGCCACCTTCCGCAATTTCTGGAACTAATTTTACATTTTTGGTTAATTTAACTTATTTGAATTTGGCTGAAGAAACCTATGAAATAAATGTATCAGTTAATGATGTAGATGCTCCTACCTTCTTTGATTTAGACTTTTCTAGGCCAAACAATACAAAATATTCTCCTGGTGCAAGTTATGGCTTTCAAGTAAGATGGAAGGACAATGTTAATATATCTACAGTTATTTTTTCATCAAACTTCAATAATTCTATAAATCTGACTGTTCCGCTCTTTTCTGGTAGTAATATAAATGGTTTTTATGTTGTTAATTTTACTGGTTTGGGTGCAGGCAAATATTGGTTTGTTTGGTACGCGAACGACACTTCGGGAAATTGGAATCAAACTTCGAATATTACGTATGTAATTTTACCAGCAGATAACATTGTAAAGGCATATGTTAATGGGATTTTGAGCAACTATACTGTGCTCGAAAATGGAACGAGCGTGAATATTACAGTTCTCGCGAATGGAAATATATGTTTGTATAAAAATAGCTCAAATTTAGTTTGCAACAAAGACACTCTTAATTGGATCGAGCTTTTAGATGTTGGAATTTATGAATTCAAAGCTAATGTTTCGAGTGATAATGCTAATTATACTTCAAACTCGACAGGATTAACCTTTGTGGTTAAAATTATAAATCCGGCACCAAAATTCAAAGATTTGCAAGTTCCAAGTTCTACAACTTATTCTCCTGGAGCAAGCTATACGTTCAAAATAACCTTCTACTCTCCTTCTTATCCAATCAACAACATCACAAACGTCAGCTTCATTTTCGAAAATCAAGTTTATTATTTCCCAATTAATAATCCTCAAGGAGAAAGCTATTCATTTACGCTAAGAGATTTAGGAGCAGGAACTTATAATTGGAAGTATTGCGCCAATGATACACAAGGTGAATCAAATTGTACTTCAGGCAAATTAACAATTTCTCAAGCCACACCAAAACTCGACATAATCAATGTTCAAGATTATCTAGCACCGATAAACAAAACAATAATTGGAGTAGGATGTCCTGCTCAATTAATATGCAAACTTTATTTAAATGATTCAGAACTACCAAACAAATTCTATGAATTAAACACAGATAAAGGTGGATATTACATTTTTACTTTCAATACTTCAGGCAATGCTAATTATTCAGCAGCTTCTATAACAAAAACAATGACAGTGTATCCACCAAGACAGAATATAACAACCACGACAATAACTACAACAACCACCTCTACAATCCAACAATCTCAGCAACCATCGTCACCACCTCAAACAAAAAGCATTAAAGACATTCAAGCTAACGCGCCAACAATATTTGAAATAGATAATTCAGATTTTCTTAAAGTTACTGAAGTTGAGATTACTGCAGTAGAGGATATAAAAAACGCTGAAGTTAAAGTAGAAATACCTTTGCCATCAGAAATATCAACAAATTTCGCAATGGCCAATAAAGTCTTCTTAACATATCTGAAAATAACTACAAACATTTCTAGCGAGAAAATAGCTAATGCAAAAATAAGATTCAGAGTAGAAAAAGGTTGGGTTAATGCAAATAATATAGATCCATCTAAAATCTTCTTATACAAGCTTGTTAATGATAATTGGATTCAACTTCCAACTCAGAAAATAACAGAAGACAGCAATAACATTTACTATGAGAGCACGCTAAACTCTTTTTCCATTTTTGTTATAGCCGGAGAAATAAAAAGTGGTTTTCCATGGCATATAGCATTAATTCCGATAGTTATAATAATAGTTGCTATAGTAGCTTATTTGTTCTTGCCAACACCAATGGGCAGCGAATATGATAAGCTAAAACAAAAATGGTCTTCAGGAGGTTTGGGAAAGTAATTCTTTTCTTATTTCTTCTACACTTTTACCAAAATATTCTTCAAAATTTTTGGTTAGAGTTATAATTCTTGTTCTTCCAAATTTTTCTGCCTTTATCAAACCTTTCTTTTCTAAAATTTTCAAATAATCATAAGCTTTATTTCCTTGAATCTTAACTATTGTTGATTGTTTTACTGGCTGCTTTGCTATTATTATTGCTAGCGTTCTCTTTACTCCTTCGGAGAGTTCTGAAAATGGAGCTATTTTTGCTACCAAAGATCTATACTCTGGTTTAACAACCAATTCATATCCATCAGCTACTTGAATAAGCATTATTCCTCTTTCCTCTTTTTTCAGTTCATTGGAAATCTCATCTATTATTGCTTGGACTTCTTCTTCAGGAATATTAAAGAGCCTAGATAAATATTTTGGACTTAGCGGTTTATTAGAAACAAAAAACGCCGCTTCTATTAAAGCCCTCTTATTCATAATTAGAAAATTTAATTATGAAAATAAGAATTTTTCCAAGTTTATAGCCTTCTATCTCTTTGCAACGTGTGAGTTTGCCAAGAGTATTTCTTTAGTTTGCTGCTTCTTCCATAACCACAAGCAGAACAATAATGCTTATCAACTCTATAAGAAGTCCTACCACACCTTCTGCATCTTATATGCAATACATGCTGCTTTAAACCCATTGATGGTGTGCCCTTTGTCATACCTTAGCACCTATTTATTGAATATGAAAATCATTATTTAAATGCTTTGAAAACAGTCAAAAATTCTTAATTTATTGAATTAAGTGAGAACCATCACATGTTTTGCTGCAATTTAATTCTACAAAACCCTCTCTACAAACAGCAAAAGTCACATTAAGCTCTTTTGCTTTATCAAAGACTTTTTTCATAAGCTCATATCTATACTCTTTAGGCAAATAATAATATCCGTTAATTTTTTCTCCTTTGCTAAAGTAAAGATGTTTTATTTTTTCCATCTCTTTTGGAAATTCTTTTTTCATTCTACTCCAATTGTCCAACTTGACTTTATATGTGCTAGAAACTATGTGTTTTATCCCAACTTCAGCCACGCTTCTAACTAAATCATCTATTTCCATATCGTTTATCATCGGAATTATGGGATCGATTCTTGCTATTACTGGTATTCCACTTTTAGAAAGAATTTTAAGTGCCTCTAATCTTTTTTCCGGAGAAGGCGCATTTGGTTCTAATTTTTTCGCTTTATTTTCATTCAAAGTTGTTATCGTTATACTTACTGCAACTTTTGACTTCTTTAAAATATCTAAATCTCTTAGGATCAAGTTAGATTTTGTTACAATCATTATTTTGAAGCTATGAGAAGAAAAAATCCTCAAAGCCTCTCTTGTTAGTTTAAATTTTTCTTCTATTGGTTGATAGGGATCGTTGCTATTTGCTATTGTTACGTATTTGTTTTGTTTGATTTTTGTAATTTCTCTGTTTAATTGTTTTATCAAATCCCTCTTCACTCTAACTTCAGAAAATTTGGGAATATAGCTACTAGCATAACAATAGAGACAGCCGTGAGAACAGCCAACATATGGTGAGAAAGAGTATTTAAAAGGACAAGTACAAAGCTTGCTTTTCCAAGGATCGAACGGTGTTATGACTGACATAAATTATTTATCAATAAATAGTTTTTATGGAGTTAGAAAAAGCTGTTGAAGAGATGAAGAAAAGAGGAATAAAAAGAGTTTTTGTTCAATTGCCAGAAGGTTTGAAAACAAAATCTCTGGAAATTGCCGATTTTTTAGAAAATAGCGGATTAGAAGCAATAATATCTCTGGAAAACACTTATGGCGCTTGCGATTTAAGGGATGATGAAGCTCTTAGATTTAAGTGTGATGCTATTTTGCATTTGGGACATAACGATTTTGGCTTTGATTGGCTAAAACCTAAAATCCCGGTTTTTTATGTAGAGTGGTTTTCTGACAAAAGTGGAGAAGAGGGTTTTGAGAAAATAGAAAAGTCTTTAAGAGAGTTTGATAAGATTGGAGTAGTTTATAGCATACAATACAAAAAAGCTTCTGAAAAGATAGTTGAGTTTCTTAAAAAAATAGGTAAGGAAGTTTTTGTTGGCGGAAGCGGACAAACTATTGGATGTAATTTTTCAAATGCTATATCAATTGAAAAATATGTAGAAGTTTTTCTTGTTGTTTCTTCTGGAAAGTTTCATGCAATTGGTATAGCTTTAAATGTAAAGAAGCCAGTTTTTGTTTTTGATGCGGAAACAAATGATGTTCAAAAGATAGATGTTAACAGATATTTGAAGATAAAGGCGTGGAGCAAAAAGATATTTGAAGATAGCAAGAACGTTGGATTGTTAGTAAGTTGGAAGAAGGGTCAAATAAAAGATTTCGAGTTAGTAAAAAAGAAGATTGAATCTCTTGGTAAAAGAGTTTATGTCTTAGCTTTTGATGAGTTAAGTGAGAGTTTATTAGAGGGATTAAAGATAGATTGTTTGATAAATTCATCTTGCCCGAGAATTTCTGTTGACGACTTAGAAAGATACAAAATTCCAATTATAGATTATAGCGATCTATTTCTTTAGAAGTTTACTTTGTTTACAAATTTGGCTATTGAAAACCAAACAACAAATAGAGCAAATCCTAATCCAACCACTGTTATCCAGTCATAAAATCCTAGAGGAACGATACTGAAGTATCTATACAAGAAATAAACAATAGAGAATTGGAGAATTATTGTTAAGACTATAGAAAGCAGTAGCATTTTGTTTTTCTTAAGATTCTCCAGACTTAAACTTCTCTCAAAACTTTGAACTATAAAAACTTTAAACATCTCGAAAATAACAAAAGAAGAGAAAACTACACTTCTCACTTCTTCATGGCTCTCAAAATCTAAAACAAAATATTCTAAAATTATCAAAATTGATAGTAGAGATCCAGCTAGAATAATGAAAGTTACATCTCTCTTATCAAAAATTCTTGTTTTAGCTTTTCCTTTCATTATGTCTTTTCTCGCAGGATCATTAGCCAAAGAAATTGCTGGCAAACCATCAGTAACTAAATTAATCCAAAGCAGATGAATAGGAAGTAAAACGAGATAAGGAGAAAATAGAGAGAAGAAGAGAACTACAATAATTTCTGCAGCATTTGTTGAAAACAAATACAAAACAAACTTCCTTATGTTTTCGAAAATTTTCCTCCCCTCTTTAACCGCATTTCTAATGCTTGCAAAATTATCATCGAGCAAAACAATATCGCTAGCTTCTTTAGTAACTTCACTTCCTTTAATTCCCATTGCAATCCCGACATCAGCTTTTTTAATAGCTAGGGCATCGTTCACGCCATCTCCGGTCATCCCAACTTTTAACCCATCTCTTTTCAAAATTTCCAATATCCTCAACTTGTGGAATGGAGAAGCTCTAGCAAAAATGTTAACATTATTATCTAAAGCTTTTTTCAATTCTTCATCGCTCATTTTATCTAATTCATCTCCGCTAACAACACCACTGCTCTTTAGCCCAACCATATCAGCTATAGCTTTGGCCGTTTGAGAGTTATCACCAGTAATCATTATCACTCTAATTCCAGCAGAATAACATTCTTCAATAGCCTCTTTAACGTCTTTCCTTGGTAGATCTAAAAGCAAAACTAAAGAAATGAAAATTAAATTTTCCTCTATTTCCTCTTTTTTAAAATTTTCTTTTATTGGCTTGTAAGCAAGGGCCAAAACTCTTATTCCATGAGAGGCAA
>Ga0105156_1000177_pt1 | contig 10500 bp, 12 predicted proteins | sample SSWtaG_3_FD_89673 | JGI IMG/M metagenome (GOLD analysis project Ga0105156, IMG submission 89673) | Hot spring microbial communities from Sandy's Spring West, USA to study Microbial Dark Matter (Phase II) - SSWTFFsm_matched | ecosystem: Environmental > Aquatic > Thermal springs > Hot (42-90C) ...
ATTGAAGAAGAAATAGTAGTAGAAAATCCATATATATTCGACTTCAAAAGAGGGGAGATCAATTCGGAATCCTGTATATCAATAATGATGTATTATTATACTTTTGGTTCATTTCCTAAGGATTCCCTGTATGTGATAACACCTAATGGTATGGTGTTTAAGTTTAATTCTATCGAATACGACTATTATGGAGATGAAACATCGGCAACATGTCTGGATATTAACTATGATCCTAATATTGGAATGGTCCATTTAGATACTTGTTGTGCCACTACATATTCTGCTTACCAAACCCTAAAAAGTATGGTTGAAGACAATCCTAGTGAGGACTTCGATGAGGAAGAACCTGATGTGGATGACTATTCTGGTTTTTGCGTTGACATCCATGTTCCAGTAAAAGATCTTGAGTTTACTCTAGACACCGAGAGTGATTTTGTGAAAGTCGAGTCTGAGGTTGTTCAAGAAATAGCTAGAAGAGGACACGACGCTATAATTATAGCCAGAGATGGAGAGCCTTTTCAAGTATTTCTAATAAACAGGAGAGAAATGATGACACATTCGAAGCAACTACAAATGTTCGACTTACCTCCAAGGGAGAGGATAATAGGTAAAGAGTATTATGAAGAAGCAACATATGAAGAGGACCCAAGATGGGAGGAATTTGTGTCCTTTATAAAACAATTTGAAGAAGAATCTCGGTGTAGTGTATTCGACTTAGAATTTCTTGTCAAGTTTAAGGATACTAGACAATACCCTAAAACGACTATTTACAATGCTTATATGGATTTAAAACAAGGAAAAGACCCTAAAATAAACATCCTTCTAAATCTTTTTGAACCCAATGCAATAGTAATTGAAACCCCTTATCTATATGCGGCTCAAATGCTTGGTATTGACAAGTTAAAAGCCTGTGTTATGCTGGACTTGATAGATCCTATGGCGGATACCTATGGAAAGAGAGTTTATGTTAGAAGGAAGATAAGTTTGCAGGATATAATCTATATTCTCCGAAAAACGATCCTTCAAAAAGCTGATGATGCGGATGTAAATAAGCTTGTGAAACTTATTTCAAATAAAGAACAGAGGTGAATATGAGGTTGTACGAATTTAAGTGTAAGGATTGTGGAAAGAAATTTGAAGAATGGGCCAATAGGCCTGAGGATATAAGGAAGTGTCCGTACTGTCATTCTGAGAAAGTTGAAAGGGTTTACAATTCTGTAACCTTTAAATTTATTGGACCGGGATTTTATGAAACAGATTATAAAAATAGAGGTTAAATATCCATTGGAGGTGCTTGTATGCCAAAAAGAGATAATAGAGTAAGGCCCGAGAAAGAAAAGAAGTATATCGACTCAACAGACTTGAAACGAGAAATTGTAAACGCCCTTTTCAGCGCACTTCCTTTTCACAAAATAGGAAAGTTCGTTGATACCCTCAGAGAAGACCCTAATGCCGAAAAGAAGCTAAAAGATTACTTAATTGGGGAAATAAGAAGCAAAATGACGAGAATACTTGACTTAATCGGAAGCGGCATTTACCACTCAAAGTATGATGTGACATTCATAGACATTACCGGTGAAGAGATAGTTTATGATGTGGATATTCTTGACGAAGACGCTGAAGAAAGGACTGGAGAATTTCTTAAAAAATGTTTCAAAACGGATGATTTAGCTGAGCTTTTCTACAATGTTTTAGTCGATTACATTACCTCTTCTACAGAAGGGGTTCCAGAAGAATATATTTCTCTTGAAGAGGCTGAGATTATGGAAAAGAGAGTCAAAGAGTGGGAAAAGGAGCGGGGTTACGATGATGAGGAAGAGGAGTATATAGAAGATATGGAAGAATTTGAAGAGTACTTTGAGGAGATAGACTACTTAGAAGACGAAGAATTGGAATATGACTCCGTAGAAGACTATGAAGAAGTAGAAGATTTGGACTATGTTGAAGATGAAGAGATAGAGGAAGACGAGGACGATGAGGAATCAGAGAAAAAGGCTTCTATCCCACCAGAAGAAGAGTTAGAACCGGAAGACTCGTGGTCAGAGGTTGACTGGGAACAAGAATTATATGGAATTACTGACGATGAGTATTATTCAGGAAGTGATGAGGAAGAAGAGGAAGAGGAAGAAGAAGAGGAAGAAGAGGAAGAGGAAGAAGAGGAAGAAGAAGATTAATTTAGGGGAGTATTAAAGGTGGGAAAAAGATCTGTAGTTCATTTGGATTTTCGTAAAAAGGCTTCACAAAACATTTGGTATAGTCTTTAGATATTGACTTTGGGGGGGTATGGTATGTTCACAAAATGCGTGTACCTATCATTTGCAGAGTGGAGATCTCTCCTTGCAGACATGGCAGAAGAGTGGAGAGATTTAAAAGAGGATTATAATGGTAACTTCAAGAACTTTGTCTACTCCTACTTTGACACAATTGTCTCCAGTGAAGATGTCGATTGTATTCTGGCATATATTGAAAACGAGTTGGTAGAGATATATAACGAAGAGAAGTTTTATGAGGAGGTAATGAAATACTTAAGAAAATCCGCTCCTTATGATTTTTCAGAGGGGGATCCATTCGCTGAATAGTGTAAATTTGTTGTAAAATAAAAAAGCCCCCAAGCAAGATCTTGGGGGCTTTATTTTTTGGAGGAAATTACTCTATTTTATCTCATTCGTTTAAATTTCTCATGAATGTCTTGAAACCAAAAACTGGGGCGCGTGGATTCGAACCACGATTGCAGGATCCAAAATCCTGTGTCCTGCCAGTTGGACGACGCCCCAGTAGTAGAGTGTCTTATTTTTCACTGTGCCCGGGAGGGCTCGAACCCCCGTCCCCCGGATTAAAAGTCCGGTGCTCTACCAGCTGAGCTACGGGCACTCCTTTAAAAACAAGGTGAGCGAGGGGACTCGAACCCCCAACCACCAGGTCCACAGTCTGGCGCTCTGCCAGTTGAGCTACGCTCACCATTTATATGCGCCCGGAGGGACTTGAACCCCCAACCAGCGGATTAGAAATCCGCTGCTCTATCCTGTTGAGCTACGGACGCTCATAATAAAACAAATGCACCTGGGGGGACTCGAACCTCCAACCCACGGATTAAGAATCCGCTGCTCTGCCTATTTGAGCTACAGGTGCTTAAGAAAGCTTCTTGGAAAGACAAACCACCAATCTCCAACTCTAAAGGATATAAACAAAGAATGGCATAAAAAAACACGGGGCCGACGAGATTTGAACTCGCGACCTCCGGCGTGACAGACCGACGTTCTAACCAGGCTGAACTACGGCCCCGTTTTAAATTTTCTTTCTACGGTTTCTTTCTAAAGATAATTTATTAAATGGAGGGGGGTGGATTTGAACCACCGAAGGCCTAAGGCCAGCAGATTTACAGTCTGCCTCCTTTAACCTGACTTGGATACCCCTCCTTTTACCTAGCGGGAGGCGGGGTTTGAACCCGCAACCACCGGCTTGGAAGGCCGATGCTCTACCGTTGAGCTACTCCCGCTTATGAAAGGGCAAACGGGGCTAAACCCCAACACAACCCCGGGGTCATGCCCACCCGCTGCGCTCACGGAAGGCAGGTCTTGAACCTGCGCCCTCCAGCCTTAACGGCTGGTGCTCTGCCCCTGAGCTACTTCCGTATAAAGCGGGTGGGCGGGGTTTAACCCCGTTTACCCACCCCCAACAACCTCTATACTAGCCCCAAGGGGACTCGAACCCCTACTGCCGCCTTGAAAGAGCGGTGTCCTAACCTCTTAGACGATGGGGCCTCTGCTAGTATAATAATTGTAAAGTAAGGGGGTCGAATTGTCAAGTTCGTTTAGTTTTAAGGCATTCGGCAAAATCGCACGCTTTTGCCGAAGTGATTCTGCAAATTCCGCTCAGGAAACTTGATTCCACTACTACCGTTTCCCTGAGTCGCAATATACCGAAAAGGAATTTAAACCCCAGGAAACTTGATCTCATTATTACCACCTCTTTAACTAAGAGTCTTCTCTCAAAAAATCGTGTAATGTTCCATCAAGCACACTGTGTTTCTTCTCTTTCTCCTCCTCGCAAGTTACAGAGAACCCTCTTTCTTTGCTTAACTCTATAACAGAAGAATTGCTCGTGAAGATCCTCAAGGGCACTTTTTCAGTGTCGTATGGCCAAAGAAACCCTCTCAGGAATTCTCTCATTTTCTCAAAGTCCTTCTTACTCCTAATAATCACTTGATACTTTACTTTGTCGACAACATTTCTTTTTGTTGAGATGATGGGGATCATCAGGTTAGCAGTGTCGTGATTCCGCCACTCGTATACGCTTCCAGAGAGCTTATTGAGAATCTCCTTTGTAGTTGTGATGAACTCCTCGTCAAGTGGGGCTTCTAAATATCTGTCGCAGACAAACTCGTAACTTTTTCCCGAAATCAATTCAGCAGTGGTTCCTCCACCACAACCAGAATCAACAACGAACTCACCGAATACTCCTCCCCCCCACACCCCTTCCCACAAGACATCTTTCGTTTCAACTTCAGTGTTTACAGGGTAACATAACTCGTACGAGTTGTAAAAGTTAGTAACAATATACCTTACATCCTTATCTTTACTAATCAGGAAATTAAGCAAGTCACGTGGAATTTCTTGTAAGAATGTAAACGTTGCTTTTGAAGTAACCATGAACTTATTATTACTTCTCGCAACCGCTACCCTTACAGTTTTTACGAGCTTGTAGTATATGTATAGTTTTCCATCTTTCATGATGAACTTTGCATCCATTTCTTATACCTCCCGTTTTGTTGCAATTATATTATAAGGGGTATAGATTGAATTGTCAAAACTCAGTTCACTACATAGGTAATCTCGTTACTTTTTCTACTCCTCGTGTTTCCATCTGCCATAGTATTGTTTTACTTCATTTCTAAACTTTGACTTTTCAGTGCTTCGCACATACTTCTTTTTCTTGTTTTCCACTACCTTTTCTATCATGTTTCTCATGGGCACTAGTCTTCTTGAAAGGTCTTTTATCATGTTTATTTTGTCCTTTTTCATCTTACTCCCTCCTTTTACATTGACACTTCAATGTGAATTATAACCCAAAAAGGTGAAAAGTAAAGTATAAACTTTCAATCCCTTTACTTTTCGCAAAAATAGCCTATAATTATCCACATACCAAGGAGGAAAGATGGAAGCAGGAGACATTCTTCTAAATGTAGACGGTAAAACTATAAACATAAAAGAGTACTTCACTATACCAACCTACCTACCTCAACTAAAGCAGGATTACATAGACATACATGGAGAGAAGGTTTCAAACGAAACTCAAACGATAAAAGTTGCAATTCTAAAAGCTGAAGATGTTGGAAGGCTGGTTTTTTCCCGTATAGTTGGAACCCCTGTTGAGAAACCTATTGAAGTTGACTTCAAGTACATCCCCCTTGAAAAGTACCGTTCAGACGAGACTTTACAAAAAGCGCTAATTACCTCAACCTTAAACTTTATACTCGTCTATCTTCTCCAGCTTAGAACTTTAATGTTTTCCTATTCAAGCTCAATTGACCCTCTCAAAATACCTGAAAACCTCCCGAAAAACTTGGAGAACATGTTACTATCCCTGAGCAACGAAGCAATAAGAAAACTGAATACATTGATCTTGAAAAGAAATGCTGGACAGGAAGTTGAACTTGGTAGCCTAACTGAAGAGCTTAAGAATACCGAGGAGATAAAGTCAATGATCACTCTGTTTTACACCTTCTGGGCAATCGGAGGTTTGGCACTACCTGAACTGACTTCGGTGGTCTTCATTTTCTACTTCTATCTACTTGACCTCCTTAAAATTGCTCCATTTGACTTATGGAGTTCTCTTGAGGATAAACTTGAGAGTGTTGGAATATTTGAACTTAATTTTGAAGTTCCTTTAACTCAGTAGTCCTCTTCTTCAAAGGAATTAAAAATACTGGCTACGAAAAACTTTCCGATCCTACCGCTTTCCTTTCTCAAAAAGTCCACAGACACTTCGTCAAAGTCGAGTAGAGTAACCTTACCTACATATTCACGAACAGTTTCTACAACGCTTCCTTCAACCGTCGTAATCACGCAGGAATACTTTGTTAGTAGTTCACCTGAAAAGTAGTAAGTAAAAGGAAGAGGGCTTAATGTAAGTCTGTACTTCTTCACTCGTATTAGCAGAGATATCTTCGAATTACTGACAAGGTTCCAGAATTCCGTAAAGGGGATTACCTCGTACAGGTCTTCTTTAATTCTCTTGGAAACAAGTAGATAAAACGGGGGGTCAATGTTGAATATTCTAATTTCTCCAACAAGCGGTGGCTTTTTCTCACTACACTCAGTAAGAAGGTCTTCCTCAGCATTCTCTAGTAGTTCAAGATAACTTTTGTACATTTCTTTTTTCAATTCATTTTCGTCAAACATTTTTAAAACCTCCTTTCTAATCTATTCTTTGCAATTTCACAATAATTTTTGTCAATTTCAACCCCAACCCCTTTTCTATTCAACAGCGAACACGCATCCAATGTACTTCCACTTCTGCATAATTATGTATCTCGAGTTTCGTTTTGTCAAGTTCAGGAATCAACTTAACTTTTCATTCTATTCCATTATAATTGCCTTGGAGGTTATAATGCAGTTTGACGAGATTAAATGGTTTAAAAGTATACTCGAAAAGTGTGTTGAATTAAAGGACAAACTGGAAACTACTGAGAGTCATGTAGAAAAAATTTCTTTACTGAGGGAACTCATTCATTACTACGAAAGGGTTGCAGCTGAGGTTGTTTTCTGGATAAAACGCATTATTCCGAGTATTGAATATATAGTAGGATGTCTCGATTGGACGACTATCTGTTTAACATCTAAGTCTGAAAGAATGGAAGGTGAAATTGAACTTGACGCGGTTTTGAATGAGGCTATTCCAGAAAAGTATCGAAAATACATTAAGTTCTATGCTCCCGAGGTTTATGTTACTTGGGAGAAAGGGGTAAAAATAAGGGAGATTATAGATAAAATTTTTTCCGGAACGGAACCCGGTTAAGTTAGGTTTTAGCTGGGTTCCGTTCCGGATCTGGTTTTATAACCCAACTATCTCGGATAACAGGAATTGATATCCTATACTTTCTATCTCCTCAATGGAAGTAAGAACCTTGCCTTCTGGGAGTCTTCCCTTTAAAACAAAGTGTATTGCTTTATCCCCCTCTCTCATTTTCACTGCCGTCCTGTTCATAGGAATGTCGACCCCGAGCAGTAAGGATAGAGCTTGCGCGGTCGCCTCGTGTCCGACAGCTGAAACGAATGGCTCGCTCGCAACTGTTGAGATTGCTTCGTCTAGGGATATTTTTCTTATACGTATCAATGCTTCGTCTAGAGAGTCCCAATCTACCGGGACCATTCCAGTATTTAGAATGTATAACATGTCACACCTCCTTGTTAAATTTACTTACTTTAAAGAAGGCGGGTTGGATGGACTACAACGGTACCAGCAACCCGTTGCTGGGGTCTCCAACCCACCTTGAAAATGAACTCTCTTTCTTCCCTCATTGAGGGGGCTTTCCGTTTGTTTTGTCATGTTAATATTATAAGGGTTGGGGGGTGAATTGTCAAGTTGATGTGTGTTACTGGAGTAACCTCTTAAATGAGGTTGCATCTTTTATTCTCGTTGTTAAATCTTCTTTATTTTCAATTACCTCAAGAACCCTTTCATCTATCGTATTTGCACACACGATATCAATAACCGTATACACACCGGGCTTATTCAGATTGAGCTGTCGGGATAGGGCTTGGTGTCTATTTATGTAGGAATAATCCCGTGAGTAGAATATTGAAAGCTTGGCATTGGAAAGGTCAATGCCTGCCCCCAGGATCGAGGCTTTTGAAATGAGAACTTTGAATACCCCATTGTGAAAGTCTTTGAGAATCTCAACCCTCTTCGCAACGGGTGTGGAACCTGAAATGGCTCGAGAAGATATTTTGTTTTTCTTAAAAAGTTCAAGCAGTCTTCTTTCTTCCTCATCAAAAATAACCCAGACTACTGCCTGGCCTTGATAGTCTTGTAAAAGGTCAAGTAAAAGGTTTTCTTTTTCAGTGTCAAAGTGTTCTATTCTTACCTTGTCAACCTCTTCGGGAATAATGACAAATCCACTAAGAACTTGAAGCAACTTCATAGATTCAACAAGGGCATTATTTATTGTAATAACTCCATCCTCAAGTTCAGCAAGAATCCCCTCTCTTATTGAATCATAATACTTTCTTTGGATGCTATTCAACCGGTAATGCAAAACCTCCCTCTGAACGGTGGCTTCCTTGAAAACATCAGATTGCTTTGCAGATATAGAAAAGTTAGAAATACTTTTGACAATCCTGTCATAAGAGTCCCTTTTTGGCTTCCAAAACCTATCCCCAACTTGAAACATGTATAACTTTCTAAACTCATTTAGGTTTTTTACTCCAAGGAGATACTCGGAATGAAGACACTTTGAAACCCCATAGACATCTTCAATTCCTGAACCAAGCGGAGTTCCAGTTAGAAGCAAAACTTTCCTCGCTTTGGTGGACAAGAAATAGGACAACTTGTGGGTTTTTGTGGTTACATTTTTAACCCGGTGTCCCTCGTCTAATATTAGTATAAACTTGCCTACTTCGAGTTTCGAGAAGAGTTTTTCGGCTTTTTGGGTTCTCAAATACTCGTAGTTGGTTACGATTACATTCAACTTATCAGGAACGAGTTCAATCTCTTTTCCATTGCTAAAAGGTAGATTGTGAACCTTAATTGGTTCTCGTATTCTTAAAGATTCTCTTTCCCAGGTTTCTACGGCAGATAGTGGAGCCAATACAAGAACGGTATTTAGATCATCATATAGGTAATACCAAAACAAACTCAAAACGAGAGCGGTAATCGTTTTACCCAGGCGCATCTCAAAGAAAATACCAAAGTGGCTTCTACACAAACCGTCAAAAACTGCAGTTTGCTGATGAGGCATGAGTTTAAACGGAATAGTCTCAACATTGTTCACTCTCTTCAAAAATTCAAAAGCTCTTGATACATTTTCATGAGGATAAGTGGAATAAAGAAGGGCTTTTACATTCATAGGTGAAGCATCACTCAAATATCTATATCGAGTATCGAGCTCCAAATCCTTAACCGTAGGACCAAATCCATCTGGAACTTGGGTTGGAAGGGGTAGAGAATGGACATAGTAAAGGTCAAACTCTCTTTTTACCTGGGACAATGTTTTTGTGTTTTTCATAACAACCCCTTGTTTAACCCCAGAAATCCTCTGGATCTAAGCTCTTTGAATGATGTACTTTCTTGCTGTTATAAGTTCGTTGAGGAACATATGTTTCTTCCAGATCGTTTTGAGTATTCTTGTTCTTTACTTGATGAGAAGTCTCAGTAGGGTGAGATAAAAAGTATTCGATCGCCATCGTTATAACTTTTGAACGGGGAAGTCTTTTTGAAAAAGCGTATTGTTCAATTTTCTCAATTAAATCCACTGGAATCGAAATTGAGATCTGAACGTTGTTTCTACCTTTCTTTCTTCCCATGTTTCCTCCTGAATAGTGTAGAGCTTACCTTCTGTTCTGTCAACTTTTAGAAGGTGGTGTAAACTTCAAAAATCCCCGGGCATTAGCATACTCAGGTTCAGGAGGAATAACGACATTTCTAAGGGGAAGCTTCACATAATAAGCCCCACCCCCTACTACAAGAATGTAAGGTATCTCAGTAATAAGTGAACCTATTTCATCTTTGAGCCTTGAAAGGATAAGTTCAGAATACCTTGAAATGGCTCGTTCTCTTAAGCTCGTAAAGTCAAGGTTCTCTCCGAGAGAAGACACTTTTCCGGTTTCAAATATTTGAAGCAATCTTGAAGGCGAATAGTTTTGAAGGTGGGAATATGAAGGTGGAATCATTGAACGGAAAATGTTTACGGCTTCAGTCATCCCCAGTTTCTCAATGGTATTTCCTTTTATTCTTTTTCCAGTTGAGGAAATAAGAATGTAATCAACCGTGTTAAAACCGATGTCAACGATTAGAACATCGTTTCCTATAACTTCTGGAAGGGTGTCAAGAGCATCAATGTAAGCCCCAAATCCTTGTGGTAATACATGAACTTCGTAATTTCCGTATACCGTACTCTTAATTCTCTTTTCAACTTCTATGCGGTAATCTTTAAATTTTGGAGCAATTCCAACGACAATCTCAGAAACCGGACCTACCTGTCGAAGAACTTCTTTCACGAATACTGGAGAAAGTTTAACGAATTCCTCAACCGTAGCCATCTCAAGCTTCTGCCTTTCATACTTTGCATACTCTCCAACTACATATTCTATTCCATCGATCTCTATAGGTTCAAGCTGACTCATTGGGGTTCTTTCAAAATAAGCAACCCAGGAAGGAAACTTGAAAGTACTAAGCTTCCCCTCAGAAGTATAGTGGGCTACCTTCGTGAATCCAAACCCCAAGTCTATCCCAACTTTCATAACTTACCTCCTTTTTGATTAAGGGGTCAAAGTACCCCCC
>Ga0105156_1000178_pt1 | contig 10476 bp, 9 predicted proteins | sample SSWtaG_3_FD_89673 | JGI IMG/M metagenome (GOLD analysis project Ga0105156, IMG submission 89673) | Hot spring microbial communities from Sandy's Spring West, USA to study Microbial Dark Matter (Phase II) - SSWTFFsm_matched | ecosystem: Environmental > Aquatic > Thermal springs > Hot (42-90C) ...
AGATCGAGGAGCTCGATGCGCTGATCGTACCAGGAGGGGAGAGTACGGTGATGGGCCGGCTTGCGCAACGGACAGGCGCCCTCGATGTGATCAGGAAGAGGGTCCTCGAAGGCATGCCGGTCCTCGGAACGTGTGCGGGCCTGATCTTCCTCGCGAAGAGGGTCTACGACAGGGTGGTAGGCGAGACGGGGCAGCCCTTGGTCGGCGTGCTGGACGTCCTCGTCGAGCGGAACGCCTACGGAAGGCAGAGGGAGTCCTTCGAGGTCGAGCTGGAGATACCAGCCCTCGGCGCGAGGAACTTCAGGGCGGTCTTCATCAGGGCACCCGCGATCCTCGAGGTGGGGGAGGGAGTGGAGGTCCTGGCGAGCTACGGCGGAAAGCCCGTTGCGGTAAGGCAGGAGGCCATCTACGGCACCACCTTCCACCCCGAGCTCTCGGGGAACACCGTCTTCCACGAGGCGCTGGTGAGGGAGGCGATCAGGTTCTCGAGGCGCTGAGGGCTCCTCTCGATTTCCCTCAAAATGATATTAAACGGAGCTGACGATCAGGGACGATGAGGTTCGTCACGGACGACGAGGTCGCCTCTTCGCTCAGCATGAAGGAGGTGATAGAGGCGGTCGAGAGGGGCTTCGCCCTCTACAGCCTCCGGAAGGTCAGGATGCCCCAGAGGGTGAGGACGGACGTCCCCGAGCACAACGGCACGATCCTCCTGATGCCCTGCCAGGTCCCCGAGCTCGAGGTCTACAGCGTCAAGTACGTCACCGTCTACCCCGATAACCCGTCGAGGGGGCTGCCGACGATCTTCGCGGCCATGCTGATCTCGGACCCGAGGACAGGGGAGCCGAAGGTCCTCGCGGAGGCGAGGGTTGCCACGGGTATGAGGACCGGTGCTGCTACCGCGGTCTCAATCAAGCACCTGGCCCGCAGGGACTCGGAAAAGCTCGGCATAGTAGGTTGCGGGTACCAGGCGAGGTGGCAGCTGAGGGCAGCCGCGGAGGTCATGAGGTGCAGCGTAGTGAGGGCCTACGACATCGTCCGGCAGAGGGCCGAGGAGTTCGCCACCGAGGCCTCGAGGAACCTGGGCCTGGACGTGAGGGTGACCGAGACGGTGGAGGAGCTGGTGAAGGAGAGCGACGTGGTCATCACCGCAACGACCTCGAAGACGCCCTTCGTCAGGAGGGAGTGGGTGAGGCCCGGGACTCACTTCTCGGCAATAGGCGCCTTCACCCCTGACATGGCGGAGCTCAGCGCCGATCTGGTGGCGTCGTCGAAGGTCTACGTCGACTCGCTCGAGGCGGCGAAGGAGGAGGCGGGCGACGTGATACAGGCTGTGGCGATGGGGCTGATGCGGTGGGAGGACGTCAGGGGCGAGATCGGAGAGGTCGTGGCGGGGCTGAAGAGGGGCAGGGAGAGCGACGAGGAGGTGACGGTCTTCAAGAGCGTGGGGATCGCGGTCCAGGACGCTGCGGTCGCGTCGCTGCTGCTCAAGCGCTTCGGAGGATGAAGGGCCTCATGGATCACCTTCCACGACGCGGCGAGCCCTTTCTGGCCCTCATGATGACGGTCGCTGCGATCGCGCTCCTCTCGATCGCCCTGATCTCCGAGAGCGCGTACGCACAGCCCCGCTGGAGCTTCAGGGCCAACGTCACAGGAACCCTTTACCCGGGAGAGGAGGGGACGGTCAGGGTCTCGATCCTGAACACGGAGTGCGTCAGGAGGGAACAGAAGGCGGTGCTCGACTACACCAAGTACAGCTTCGTCAGGAACGTAAAGGAAGGACAGATCGAGGTCATCAGGGGAAGGCTCGAGGAGCTGAAGTCCATGGGCCTCATAGGGAGCTACCTGATCGCCGAGAACTCCAGCCAGCTCATCGGCAGCAACGTTTACTTCAATCTGACCGTCTTCGTCTACGAGTACTGCAGGGGCAGTAACGTCCAAGTCCTTAAGGCCCGCATCTGGTTCCCGTGGCCTGGCTACGGAAGATCCTACAACTCGGAGGTGACGGTGGGGAGGACGCTGCTGCCTTTCGACGTGCTGGCTTTCGTCATCACCGGCTCCACCTCCGGCTTAAGGATCGACCTCGAGTTCGCCTTCAGGGTCCCGAAGGACTTGGACTCGGAGCTCCTCACTGCCTCGACTCCGACGGTCGAGATCGATGCCATCGTGACCCGCGACGTCTACACGTTCGGAGGGCCCTTCGGCCTGAGGGAGGTGACCGTCACGGGGTCCGTTGAGATCAAGCCCTTCAGGACCTTCGAGCTCCTGATCACAGACAGCGAAGGGAAGAGGCCCTTGCCTCAGGCGAGGCTCAGGCTCCAGGCCCACATCTACCCCTTCTCGCTCGAGCTCCAGGCGGACCGGGACGGAAAGGTTGCAATCAACAGGCTTCCCGACGAGTACACCTACAGGGTCTACGTCCTCTTCAGGACGCCGGTCGCTCAGGAGGAGATACCGGTGCTTGTGGCTGACTTGGATGCGAGGAGACTTGCGGCCTCGGAGGTCCTCAGAACGGAGCTGTACACCGTCAGGGTCCTCGTAAGCGACCTGAAGGGAAGGCCTGTTGCCGGTGCAGATGTGACGCTCAGGCCGATCGAGGTGATCTACGCCAGGTCATCGGTCCCGGTATCTGCGAAGACATCGGAGGAAGGCATCGCGGAGTTCCCGATGATATCGAGGGGGAACTACTCGGTCTTGGTCGAGAGGCTGAGGGTAGAGGTATTCAGCACGCACCTCTACGTTGGGTACCATCCGACGTACGGCTTCAGGGAGCCGAGGGTCAACGCCGTGGCGAGGCTCGACGACCTGAAGGTCTCCGTAGTTGACGGCAAGGGAAGGCCTTTGCCGGCCGAGGTCCTCGTATCGATGAAGGGGACCGGCGAAACTCTGGCCACAATCAGTACGTCCGACGGAAGGATCGAACTGATGCAGATCCCCGTCACCGATTACGTCATCCGGGTTACCGTTGGGGCCTCGCTCGGAGGTTACGCGACCGTCGAGGCGTTCGCACGGCCGGGAGACGATGGGACGGTGACCGTGAGGGTTCCGGTATACAGGGTGAGGCTCGAAGTCCTTGCGGCTGACGGGAGGCCGCTGCCGAACGGCACAGTCGTGATCGACGGTGCGGAGTACCCTCTGAAGGAGGGGCCCTTGGAACTCGTACACGTCCGAGAGGGCGTCTACAGGTTATCGGTCGTGTTCAGGGGCCACGAGGTCTTCAGGGGCGCGTTGGAGGTCAGCGACGACGTCGATGGGCGGGTCGAGGCACAGGTTTACGGGCTGAGGCTGAGGTTCCTCGACGCGGAAGGCAACCCTGTCGAGGTCAGCTGGAGGCTGAGGGCTGAGGGGCTCGAGGCGTCTGGGTCCGGAGGTTCGGCGAGGGTCGATTTCGTGCCCGATTTGGACCTCGAGCTCTCGATTGCTTACAGGTTCCTGAACGCGAGCGTCGAGGTGCTGAGGCTGACCGAGAGGACCAAGTCTCTCGCAGGAAGGGAGGAGGTCCGACTACCGCTCGGCAGGCTGAGGGTGTCCGTGACTTGGGACTACGGCGCGCCCTTCTCGGGCAACCTGATGCTGACCGTCGGAGGACAGGAGCTGACGGTACAGGTGCGGAACGGCCGCTTCGAGAGCGATGAGCCCCTGCCGTTCGGGAACTACAGCTACAGGCTGATCGGGGGAGCGGGCGCCCTGCTAGGCTCTGGCAGCCTAAACCATCGGGGCGAGGTCGTCGCGATCGCAATCAAGACCGTCAGCATCTCGGTCAGCGTGAAGGACCTCCTCGGAACCCCGGTTCCAGGGGCACAGGTCAGGGTCCTCAAGGGAGGGACTCCGTACGGCACCGGTACGACCGACCGCTCGGGAACGGCCACCTTCAAAGGGCTGCCCGAGGCCCTTGTGCCTTACTCGGTCGAGGTAAGGGTCAGGGAGCACTCCGAGACCAAACCGACGTCGGGAGATGTCTCGTTCGAGGTGCCCTACCTTCACATTATGGACGTGCTCCTCTCGCCGCTTGAGATGATGGCGATAGGTGGTGTGACCGCCGCTGCCCTCACGTCCCTCGCGATATACTCGATCAGGCGAGCCAGAAGGTGAACTCCCTCGGTCATATCCCAAAAATGTGAAGCTAAGCCTTCAGGATTCCTTGCGTAGTGTTACGTGATCCATATGGAATCGTCGTATATCATTTGAGAGCTTGTCATAATATGGTTTGATCGGGCAGAATCTATCATGGTTATAACAGTTCCATGGCCAAATGACCTCGAGGGCTAATGCAGAGGCTCGTCGAGTACGTATCGAGCCACGAGCTGGAGGGGAGCTGGAAGGAGCACAGGGCCAGTCACTCACTGCACTCGATCTGCTCCCGTACTGGGTCGTTCCCGCCTGCGCTGGCTAGGTGGTACATAGAACGCTACTCCCTCAGGGGCAGCAGGGTACTCGACCCGTTCTCGGGGAAGGGGACGGCGCCGCTGGAATCCTGTCTAGGGGGAAGGGTCGGGATAGGGAACGACCTCGCACCGGAGGCGTACGTCCTGACGAGGGCGAAGGTCAGGCCCGTCGGGTTCGAGGAGGTCAGGTCGTGGGTCGAGAGGAACAGGAGTTTCATCGAAACCTACCGGTCGTCCGACGCGCCGGAGGAGGTGGAGGTCTTCTACAGCAGGAAGACCCTCAGGCAGATCCTCGCGGTCAGGGAACTTCTGGAGAGGCCGGAGTCGGACGTGGAGTGGTTCATCAAGGCCGTCATGCTAGGGATCCTCCACGGCTCCTCCAGCGACTCCCTCTCGGTCAAATGCTCCCACTCCTTCTCGATGTCCCCGGGGTACGTCAAGCGCTCGGTCAAGGAGCTAGGGCTGAAGAAGCCGGAGCGGAACGTCCCCGACTGCATCCTGACGAGGGCGAGGAGGGTCCTCCAGGACGGGCTGCCTGAGGTTAGGGGAGCGGCCTTCAACGTCGACGCGAGGAGGCTGCCGCTGGGAGAGGAATCGGTCGACCTGATCGTCACGTCGCCTCCTTACTTCAGCATGCAGACCTACGCCTGGGACAACTGGCTGAGGCTCTGGTTCCTCGGACACGATTACAGGGATGTGGCCAAGAGGCTCTTCCACACCAGCTCCGTTCCCAAGTTCCTCGAGTTCATGGAGGAGGCTCTAAGGGAGATGTACAGGGTGGTCAAGGGCGGGGGGCACTGCGTCCTCGTCCTCGGGATAGTGAGGCTGAAGGGCGTCCTTATCGATATGGCCCGGTTGCTGCTCCCCGTGGCGGAGAGGGTGGGGTTTGAGCCGGTCAGGATAGTCTACGACGAGATACCGAAGGCGAGGAAGTACCTGATGTACCTGGAGGGGACGCAGGGCGTGAAGCGGGAGGTGGTGCTGGAGCTGAGGAAAGGGTGAGGTGGTTGATCGTAGAGACGCACGGCGAGGTCTGCAGGCTCGGATACCTCAGGGCCGTCACCGCCATCGCCGCTTCCATGGGAGGGGAGACGACGCTCGAGTACATAGCTGCCATGCTCCACAACCTCGTTCAGAGCGCGCAGGCGACCGACCAGGGTGAGGGGAGGATCACGGGCTACATCAGGAACCCCGTGACGGCTCGGAACTACGTGACGCTGGCGAGGGATCTGGGCTTCGTCGAGAGCGAGAGGACGGGCGGCCTCGGGACGTGGGGCAGGATATACATGGCCATGAGGTCTTCGGCGAAGTTCGCGGCCTACGTCAGGGGAGACGTGAAGCTGACCCACAGGGAGCTGGTCTCGCTCAACCAGGTCGAGAAGTTCCTGATGCTCTTCGTGATCCTCCAGCAGGACCACCTCATGACGAAGAGGCTGATCGAGTTCGCGATCGAGAGGGGCGAGTTCACCAGGAACGAGGCGATGATCTTCCTCATGGAGGAGGTCTACCCGGAGGTTCTGAGGACGATGATCAGCTCCGCCGGGAAGAGGAAGAGGGCCGAGCTCATCCAGAAGCTGGAGGAGGCGCAGAGGTTCAGGGAGCAGAGGGAGAGCTACGGCAGGAAGTCCGAGTGGATCAGGTCGCCCCTCTACGCCAAGTACAGGCACGTGGCCCCTCCGAGGCTGGAGTGGCTGGTCGACCTCGATCTTCTGACGAAGGTAAGGAGGGGCAGGTACGCGCTCTCCGAGCTCGCCAAAGCGAACGCCCCCACGCTCCGGAAGGTCCTCGGTTTCCCGCCGTCTTCCCTTCCTGACCAGCTCTTCGCCAACGTGGCACCGGTCTACCTGAAGTACGTGAAGGCGCCGCACAGGAGCGCGTCGCTGCAGGCCCTCCTCACGGCCTTCCGTCAACTATCGAGGGAGGGGAAGGAGCCCGTCAACGTCAGGACCTTGGAGGTCGCGACGTCGTTCCTGCTCCTCGAGAACAACCTGCTGATGACGCCGAAGGAGGCCCACGATTTCCTGAACGGCCTATCGCTGATCTACTCCGACAAAATCTTCGTGACGCCGATGGAGGACGGGCTCTACGTCACCGGGATGGCGCTCAGGGAGACGGACCTAGCCCTCTGAGGGCCTCGGAGCCAAAAGGTGTCTTACGAGCTGTCTAACCGCCTTGGCCCTGTGGGAGTACCTGTTCTTCTCCTCGACGTCCATCTCGGCAAACGTCCTCTCCGATCCCAGAGGCACGAAGACCGGGTCGAAGCCGAAGCCGCCTGTCCCTCTCGGCTCGGTCGTGATGAAGCCCCTGACCTCTTCGACGAAGACGCTCACCCTTCCCTCCCGGTCGACGTGTGCTACGGCCGACCTGAAGGCGGCTGTCCTCCGCTCAACCCCCTCCATCAACCTCAGGAGGCCTCGGATCCCGATGGTCCTGTAGGCGTAGGCCGAATAGGGCCCGGGGAAACCGTTCAGCGCGTCGACGAAGAGCCCTGCGTCCTCCACGAAGAGGTCTCCTCCGAAGGACCTGTAGGCGTCGAGGGCCGCGATCCTCGCGATCTCGGCCAGGTCGTCCGACTGTATCTCCAGGACCTTCGCGTTGATCCTCTCGACGGAGATGCCGTACGCTGCGAGGAGGGACGAGACCTCGAGCCACTTGCCGTCGTTGGTGGTGACGAACCGCAGGACCAACCTGACCCTCAGCCGCCGTAGTACCAGCCAGTGTCCCACATCACGAGGTACCTCGGGACCTGCCTGACGACGGCGCCGTCGACGACCTTCCCGACGTAGATGACGTGGTCGCCCTGATCGACCTTCTCGACGACCTGACACTCGAACCACGCCGGACACTCCTCAAGTACCGTCAAACCGAGCGTCCTCGAGTGAGTGAAGGGATGCCCGTTGAGCGCGTTGCCCTCAACTCTGACGGGCTTGAAGAAGTCGGCCGCGAGCGACTTCTGGTCTCCGGCGAGGACGTTGACGGCGAAGGCCCGGGAGCCCTCGACGGCCCTCTGGAGGCCGCTCTCCCTCTTCAGGGCCACGACGACCAGCGGCGGGTTGAAGCTGGTCTGCGTCAGGAAGTTGACCGTTGCAGCGACCGGCCCCTCCTCCGTCCTGCTGGTCACGACGTAGAGCCCGTACGTCAAGGTCCTGAGGGCCTTCCTGAACTCCTCCGACATCGCCAAATGGTGTCAGCGCATGGTCTTCAACCTTAGCTGCACACACGACTCAGTCCTCGACCCGCTCGACGTACCTGCCCCTCGCCCTGATCTCCTCCACCCTCTCGAGGACCTCCCTGGTCCTGGCGGACCCGGCGACCTCCTCGTACCCCGACCTGAAGGCCTCCATGAAGGCCTCCGCGAGCTCGGGGAACCCCGAACGCAGGCTCCGGTCGAGGAGATGGTAGTCCGTCGCGTGCTCCTCTATGTCCTGGGAGTGGCCCGAGAGGCCGAAGTCGATCAGGTAAGGCCTCCCTGACTGTACGATCACGTTAGAGGGCACGAGGTCGCCGTGGTAAAGGTCTGCGGAGTGGAGGCGAGCCACGCAGGTCCCGAGGGCCCTCGCTATAGCCTTTAACCCCTCACCGGCCCGCCTGAGGTACGACCTGAGGTCCTCGCCGACCACGTACTGCATGTAGATCGTCGAGGTCGAGAGCTCGAGGTGGACGACCGCAGGACAGGGGACGCCGAACCTCTTCGCCCTGTGCATGATCCTCGCCTCCCTCTCGGTCCTCTCGGTCCTGATCTGGAGGTCGACGTCGGGCCTCCTGTAGGGTTTGGGGACCCTCGTCTTGGCCACGAGCAGGAGCCCTCCCCACCTCACGAGCCTGACGACCGCCTCCGCACCAATCTGGAGGACCTTCAGCTCCTTGAACGGGCCCTCATCCAAGGCACGTCCACCTCGTCGATCCTGAACCTCGGCCTCACCCTGCTCTCCTCGATCGGGAGGGTCATCCCGTGCTCGAACATCAGGAGACCTGTCCACGCTATCATCGCTCCGTTGTCGCCGAGGAGCTCGTCGGGGATCTGCCTGAAGGCCGCACCGTGGAGCTTTACCATCTCGGAGACCATCTGGCTAAGCCTCCTGCTCCTCGCGAGCCCTCCGACCACCAGCACCTCCCTCTTCCCCGTCAGCGCCACGGCCCTCTCGAGGACCTCGACCAGCATCGAGTAGACCGCCTCGGTGAGCGAGAGGCAGAGGTCTTCGATCCTGTGCTGTCCCGAACCCGCCAGAGCGAGGGCCCTCGTCAGCAAGCCGCTGAAGGAGACGTCCATCCCCTTCACCCTCATCGGCAGGGGGACGTACCTCTCACCCTGCGATGCGAGCTGCTCGGGGGCTGGCATAGGGCCGATCCCGACCTTGATCCCGAAGGCGTCGAGGCAGTTGCCGGCGGCGATGTCGAGCGTCTCACCCAGGATCCTGTACCTCCCTGCGCTGTGAGTGGTGACCAGCGTGTTCCCTCCGGCGACGTACAGCACTATCGGGTCCTCGAAGCCGGTGGAGAGCCTTCCGATCTCTATGTGGGCGACGCCGTGATTGACCGCTACGAGGGGTACGCCGAGCCTGTAGGCGAGGGCCCTCGCCACCGTCGCACCGGTCCTCAGACACGGACCGAGCCCCGGGCCGGCGGTGAAGGCGACCACGTCGAGATCCCTCAGCCCCAACCCGGCCCTCTCGAGGGCCCTGCCGAGGACGTAGTGGGCGACGCTTGCGTGGTGCTGCGCCGCCTCCCTCGGATGTATCCCTGAGTCGCGGGGCCTGTAGACCGACGACTCGTTGGCGAGTATCCTGCCTGAAGACGTGACTATCCCCACTCCGAAGGTGTGGGCCGAGGACTCGATCCCGAGGCAGACGAGCTCGTCTTCCAATCCCGGTGAAGGATCTTCAGGCGGATCTTAAGGAAGTGATGACGGATCCGCTCACGGTAAAAAGGGGGATGCTAAGACGGTTAGCGGATGATACTGAAGGTCGAGGGCCTTAGGGCCGGCTACGGAGGGTCAGAGGTGCTGCACGGTGTCTCGATCGAGGTGGGGGAGGACGAAGTCGTCTCGATCATCGGCCCGAACGGCGCGGGGAAGTCTACGCTTCTGCTCACGATCGCGGGGATCGTCCGGCCCCTCTCCGGAAGGGTCACGTACATGCGGGAGGAGATCACCTCGCTCCCCGTCCACGAGAGGGTAAGGAAGGGACTGGTGCTCTGCCCCGAGAGGAGGAGGCTCTTCCCCGAGATGACGGTCGGTGAGAACGTCAAGGCAGGCGCCTACCTCAGGAACGACAGGGAGGGCATCAGGAAGGACCTCGAGAAGGTCTTCGAGATCTTCCCGTTCATCAGGGACAGGTGGCGGCAGACGGCGGGGACCCTCAGCGGCGGCGAGCAGCAGATGGTGGCCATCGCGAGGGCACTGATGTCGAGGCCGCGCCTGCTGATGCTCGATGAGCCGAGCGTCGGGTTGGCGCCCGTGATGAAGCTCACCGTCTTCGAGAAGGTGAAGGAGATCAGGGAGAGGGAGGGGATACCGGTTCTGGTGGTAGAGCAGGACGCGTACCTCGCCATGTCGGTCTCCGACAGGACCTACGTCATCGAGAGCGGCTCGGTCGTGATGGAGGGAAGGTCGGCGGAGCTGATGGCGAACGACGACGTCAAGTCCCGCTACCTCGGAATCTGAGGTCCCGAAGCGCCTCCTCCAGCCTTTCCGCCATCAGACCCGCTTTCTCCAGCAGGGCCCCGAGGTCCGCATCCACCAGAACCCCGTCTCGCACGACGAACCGGCCGTTGACGATCAGGTGCTCGACGGTGGTGTTCAAGTCTCCGTAGGCGAGGGCCTGCAAGGGGTCGCCGAGCGGGAGGAGGCCGGGAGATCTCCGCAGGTCGAAGACCGCAACGTCCGCAGGCTCCCCCACAACTATCCTGCCAAAGCCTCCGACACCGATCACCTCCGAGGCCCGCATCGTGGCGAGGGAGACCACGTCGTAGGCGCTGAGGATGGAAGGGTCCGACGTGACGTCCTTCACCAGCATCGCGAGGAACGAGGCAGCCTTGAGAGGGCTGAAGGTCCTCGAGGACGGAGCGCCGTCGGTTCCGACGCAGAGCCTCGCAC
>Ga0105156_1000179_pt1 | contig 10463 bp, 6 predicted proteins | sample SSWtaG_3_FD_89673 | JGI IMG/M metagenome (GOLD analysis project Ga0105156, IMG submission 89673) | Hot spring microbial communities from Sandy's Spring West, USA to study Microbial Dark Matter (Phase II) - SSWTFFsm_matched | ecosystem: Environmental > Aquatic > Thermal springs > Hot (42-90C) ...
CCAGCGCGCCGAGCCAGGCCTCGTACTTGGCCGGCGTCGACCCCTGGATCACGAGGCCCTTGCCCTGACGCCGCGCGTCGTTATCCCAGCTCGGCACCGCGGTCTTGATCAGCGGAAACGGCGGTGTCGGCTCCTCCAGCGAGTGGCGCGCCACGTCGTCGTAGCTGAAGATCTGGCCGCTGAACGTATCGTCTATATACTCGATGCCCGCATTGATCTGGGAGACGAACTTCGTCACCTTGTGCGGCGGAAACTCCACTGCGCCGTCAAGCCCGAACGGGCGCGGATCGAAATCATCAAAGCTCTGGCTCATGATGATGATGGGGTCTTCGTTGTAGTCGCCCCGGAACTTGCGCCGCCAGCGCGCGATGGTGCGCGGGGTGTCCGGAATCAGCCGCGGCCGATAGATCATCAAGAGCGGACGACCGCCGATCCGGATATAGCGGGGGTCGGCGAAATGCCGCGCGAAGTCCTCCACCAGCCGGTCGTCGTCCTCGGGACGGTAGTCCTGCGAGATCAGCACCTCGCCTTCCATGCCGTCCCAGCGCCGGGTCCAGTTCTCGTTCGCCCACATCAGGCAGAACGGCATGTCGATATCGCGCGCCGCGAGGAGCTGCTCCAACGGCCGCTCCATCAGGCGCTTGCCGTTGAACGAATAGTAGTAGAACACGAAACCGTGGACGCCGGCTGCCTTGGCGAGCGCCACCTGCCGCCGCATGGTCTGCAGGTGCTCGAGCGAGTAGAAGCCGAGGTCGCGGGGCACGCGCGGCTGGTAGTGATCCTTGAAGCGCGGCACGCCGCGCGCGATGTTGGTCCACTCGGTGAAGCCGGTCCCCCACCAGCGGTCGTTTTCGGCAAAGGCGTGAAACTGGGTCAGGTAGTTGGCAAGGATCATCGCCCGCGGCTTGGCCTTGGCGGACAACGGGCGAAGCTCCTCGAAGGCCGGGCCCGGCTTGGTGAAGCGCTTGATCTCGGAGGGAACAGTGGCCTCGTTCTCCGGCGGGCGCGCAAACACGCCGCTCTCGTTGCGGTGCTCGATGTAGTGGAGCAGCGGGTTCTGGCTGGTGTCGCCCCGAAAGTAGCGCTGCACGTAGAATTTGGTGTCGAACTCAGCCGACGGGTTGCGCCCCTCACGATAGCCGTGAAACAGGAAGTGCTCGAAGGGGTCGACCTTGGCTTCCGCAACGTCGCGATAGGTGTCGAGATAATATCGGGCATCGAATTCCGGAATCGGACTGAACGGTCCGAAGCGGTTCTTGAGATAGTGCCCCAGCGCGCTGCGATCCTCAGGGATCTCGTAGGCCTTGCGGTACCAGGCCGGGTCGAAATAGGGCGCAGGCTTGAGCCCTTCCCGCTCGCCGATCCGGCAATAGTGCAACAGCGGCTGCAGTCCCGATGTCGCGACCTGCGGATAAGCCGCAAGGTACCAGGCGGTGTCGAACATCGGGTTGGGACGACGGCGTTCGAGATGACCCTGGACGTGAAAGTGTTCGAACGGGTCGCAGCCCTCGGCGACAATGTCGGGATAGTTGATCTTGTAGTATTCTTCGTCGAACAAGCCGTGGTCGCGCAGCTCGGCGCGCGCGGCGGCAACATCGTCTTCGGTGGCGCCGGCTCCGTGCGGCGGAGCGGCGACCTCCTGCGGCTCGGATTGACCTACGGACGCCGGATCCGCCGTACGGGACGGACGGTTCTTGCCACGGCTGAGTTTTGCTTCAGTATGCCGGGTCAGATCGGATAGAAATTTGGACATGTACCGCCAGTGTGCACTGCAAAGGTGCGCGCATCATTGGCCAGCGGGGTTCCGCGCGCCAGCCGCTATTTGCCGGCCGCACCGAGGGATTTGGTTTGCAGGTGACAAAGCGTTAATTCGCACCGGCTCAGTTTATGTCGCATTCTTCCGACTTTATCACCAATTAAATAGCCGGCGCCCGGTAGCGTGGCGGCATGATGTTCCTTGACGATCTGCTCGATTCATACGCCACGCCCTCCACCACCCATCTCAAGCGCGTGCTCAACGCGGGCTGCGGCCCGCGTTCCAACCGCAAGCTGACCACGCTGTTCGAACGCGCCGCGTGGTCGGAAGTCCGCTTCGATCTCGATCCCGCCGTCGAGCCCGATATCGTCGGCTCGATGACCGACATGCGCGCGCATTTCGCCACGGCAAGCTTCGATGCGATCTGGACATCGCACAGCGTCGAGCACCTGCACGGTCACGAGGTCCCGCGGGCGCTTGCCGAGTTCCGCCGTGTTCTGAAACGCGACGGTTTTGCGGTGATTACTTGTCCCGATCTCGAGGCAGTCATCCGCCTGTTGCTGGCGAAGGGGCCCGACCACGTCGCCTACCAGTCGGCCGCGGGTCCCATCACGCCTCTCGACATGATTTTCGGCCATTCACGATCGATCGCCAACGGCAACTTCCACATGAGCCACAACACCGGCTTTACCGCGGAACGCCTCGGCAATCTCCTGATCGATGCCGGCTTTGCCGAGGCTCTCGTCGGGCCGCTGAACTATGACCTGTGGGCGCTCGCGCTCGCCGCCGACGCCGATCGGACGGCGATCCTCGACCAGCTGCGCCGAGCCGGCGTCGATCTCTCCGAGGCGCAGCGATGACGGCGGCCGCGGCCATCGGCCAAACCGCGGCGACCTTAGGCACTCACCCGGTGGCGCTGTCGAGCGAGGTGCTGCGCCGGCGCATCTATGCGCCGTTGTCCTATGCCCAGGTGCGCGACGCCGCGGTGGTGCCGGTGGTGCATTCCGAATGCGCTGCACTGGCGGCCTGGTTTCCGCTGGTGTGGCGGCGGCAACCATCAGGGCCGCAGTTCGTCGCGATTCGCGCGCTCTTCGACGACCAGCGCGCCCAGCCCCCGGCCGCGCGGGTGCTGCTGCCCCTCGTGTTGCACGGCTATCCTTTCGTATTCGATCCGACCGGCCCGATCAGCCGCGACACCCCGAAATTGTTCGACGACGTGTTCGCCGATGCGCCGACCAACGTCGGCGCCACCATCACCAGCGTCAACAACAAGCTCACGCGCGCCACGCTCAGCCGCTTTCGCTATCTCGATCGCTTCGCCGAGGAGCTCCAGCCGACCGCCGCCATCGGCGCGGCCCTTGCGGGCGATGACCTGCTGACGCCCTGGCAACTCAGTTTCGAAGTCGAGGGCCAGCATGTCGGTATTCCCGATCTGATGATGGTCAAGGCCGAAGCGTTCGATACCGGCGCACTGACGCCGATCCTGCAGCGGTTCGGCACGGCTGCCGCAACCGTGATCAGCCTGCACCGTCTCTCGTTGTTTCGCGCCGGCGGTCTTCTTGCCATGGCGCGACGGGTATTGAAGGACAGCGAGCCCGCAGCGCCGTCAGCCGCGTCGGCGCAAGCACCGCTCCTGCAGTCGGTGGCGCCGTGAGCCATCAGGTCCCGCTCGGCGACGTCGCAGGTCTGCGCCTCAATCTTCGTGACGGCGGGGATTGGCCGCAGGATCTTGCCTTCGTTCCGGTCAGCACCACGGAGCTGCACCTCGCGGCCCGCTCATTCCCGCTGGCCGTCCGCCAAGGGGAAGGCGCGCCGCGACTTGGTCTGTTGGTCGGCGCGGACACGCTTGTGAGCCCGCTTCGCACCACTACTGGCGCCTGGCGGGGCGGCTACCAGCCGATCGGGCTGCGGACCCTTCCGCTGGTTGCGATCAGCGACACCAACGACGCCCTCGCCGACCTCGTGATCGACAGCGACACTCCGAGCCTGTCGGCCGATGCCGGCGTGCCGATCGCCGACACGGCCGGCCGACCGTCCCCAGCCATCGTCGAGCTGCATCGCCTGGCAGTGCTGCTCACCCGCTCCGCCATTGCATTTGCGCCCGCGCTCGACCACCTCCTGATCGCCGGGCTGCTCGCCCCGCTGTCCGCAAGCTCCTCGGATACAGCCGGCGACCCGCAATATCTCGTCATCGATCCCGCGGCCTTCGAGCGGCTCGATGGCGCCGCGTTGGGCGCCATGGCCCGCCACAGCTACCTCAGCGTCGATCTCGCGGTCGCGGGCATGTTCTCGCTACAGGCGTTGCATCCGGAACGCCGCCCGCAGACCACGCATGGGACCGTTGCAACGCCAAGCATGACGCCAATCGCCATGCTCGCCGACATTCCATTCGACGAGCTTGAATTCGCGCTCGACGACGGCGAGTTGATACCTTTCGGCGGTTTCGTGGAGCGGGCGACCGCGTCCGGCCCGGACGCTTAGCCGCTATCGCTCGTGCATCGACTTCGCAAGGCGGTTGGTGAGCGGAGCGAGCAAATATGTCAGCACGGTGCGCTCCTCCGTCCGGATGATGGTGTCCACCGTCATCCCCGCGCTCAAGCGATCCCGAATTCCTTCCGGGATCGACGCGCGTTCGACGGCGACCTCAACCGCGAAATATGGCGGCGCCGGCATGGACGAGGTCGGCGGGTCGAAAACGCTATCGCGCGAAATGCTGCGAACAACTCCCTCGATCGGGTGTAGCTCGAACCTCATGAACTGAGGCACACGTATTTCCACCGTCTCGCCGGTCAAGATGCGATCAACGTCAATCGGCTGCACTTTAGCCCGCACCACGAGGGTGTCGGACGACGGCACGATATCAAGCACCGGATCTCCGGGCTTGATCACACCGCCGATGGTGAAGATCTTGAGTTGCTGCACCGTACCGGTCACGGGCGCCCTGAGATCAATCCGTTGTAGCGCATCGCTGGCAATCACGAGCTGCTGCCTGGCATCGCTTATGGTTTTTCGCACGTCGGGAAGCAGATTCGCGGCCTCCTGGCGGTAGTCCTGCTTGAGCTGATCGATCCGGGCCTGCATTTCACCGATCTTTTCCCGGCCCTTGGTGCTGTTGATTTTCGCGTTCTCGAGCTGACCCTTGGTTTGAATGAGCTGCCGTTCAAGCATCGTAACCCGCGGCAACGCGACCAGGCCCTTATCCAGCAGCATTCTTAAGTTGGGCAATTCAACATCGATGGAGTCGATCTGGTCCTGAGCCGTCTTCTCGTCGACGGCGGCCTGCCGTACCTCGTCTTTTGCCTGCGCTATCTGCTTGTCGACCACTTCGATGCCGCGAAGCAAACTCTGGCGCCGGTTTTCGAACTGGCTCTGATTGTCGAAAATTGCGTTGGCGACGACCGGATCGTCCTTGAACCTGGTCACCTCCGGCGGAAATGCGACGGCATCGGCGACGTCGCGTTGGGCCGCGAGCCGCGCCTCCAGCGCGCTTGCTATCGCCAGCTGCTGTCGAAAACCCCTGTCAGTCGCCTCGTTTCGCGTCGGGTCCAGCCGGATGAGAACCTGTCCTTCTTGCACGAGATCGCCGTCGCGCACCAGGATCTGCCGGACAATTCCGCCTTCAAGATGCTGAACGGTCTTGCGGTTCGACTCGACGGCGATGGTCCCCTCGGCGACCACGGCCGAATCCAGCCGCGCGAACGCAGACCACCCGCCCAGCCCGACGAAAGTGAAGGCGACGACGGCGATGCCGGCCATCACCATGACGTGCCAGTCGGTCGACGCAGGCGGCGCGGGCATGAGTTCAATCCGTTCACCGTCCATGCCTAACCTCGCTGGCCGTCGAGTGCGCCCGCAACGACCTTGAGCGCAGGACCGGAAATCGGGCGCGGGATCCGGTTCACGATCTGCTCGCGCGGTCCGAACGCCTGCACCGTACCGTCGTTCAGCACGAGCACGTCATCGCAATAGCTCAGAATATTGAGCTTGTGGGTGATGATGACGACCGTTGCGCCGCGATCCTTCAGCTTCTGCACCATCGCCAGAAGCGACTGTTCGGCAAGCGAATCCAGATTCGAATTCGGCTCGTCCAGCACCACATATCGCGGCTCGCCGTAGACGGCCCGCGCCAGCGCGATCCGGCTGCGCTGCCCGCCCGAAAGCACGTGGCCGCCGGCGCCGACCCGGGTATTATATCCGTTCGGCAGCGAGCGGATCAGATCCTGAATGCCCGCGAGCTCGGCCGCCGCGATGATACGATCGGCGTCGGTGATCGCTTCCGGATCGAACCGGGCGATATTCTCAGCCACCGTCCCGGGCAGCAGCTCGATGTCCTGCGGCATATAGCCGAGGCCGCGTCCGAGCTCGTCTTCATTCCAGTGCATGAGGTCGTGGTCGCCGATTGCGACCCGTCCGCCTTTCGGCGTCCAGGCACCCACCAGGGTGCGCGCCAGGCATGATTTACCGGCGCCGCTCGGACCAATCACGCCCAGCACGCGTCCTTCGCCGAGGCTGAACGAGACATCATTCAGCACCGGCTTTTCGCCGCCTGCGGCAAATGCGAACAGCCGCGAAACCACGAGGCCTCCTTGGAGCCGGGGCAGCGAGATTTTCGCGGCGTGCACCTGCGCGTGGCGCAGCACATCGTCAAGCCGGGACAGCGCTCCCAGGAAACTGGAAAAGCTCTTCCAATTCGATATCATCTGGTCGATCGGGCCGAGCCCGCGCGTCATCAGGCTCATTGCCACGAACGTGTTAGCCATCGTCACGTCGTTACTCAGGAACAGCAACGTTCCGACGGTAAAGATGAACGCCATCTGCATCGAGCGAATGAACTTGGTGGCGGAAGCGAAAATCTCCATTCGACTGGAAGCATCCGATTGCCATCCGAGCATGCGCACATGCAAATCGTACCAGCGGTCACGCAACGACGGCAGCATGCCGAGCACGCGAACCGTTTCCGAATTGCGCGCCACGATCTGGCTGAACTCCTGTGACTTGATCGACAGCTGCTGATACCGTTTCACGTCCCCCTTGGTGAGGTGATGGTTCAGCACCGCCAGAATCGCGGTCGCCGCAATCATCACGACTCCCAGAAGGCCGAACAGCCAATTGACCATCGTCATGACGACGATGAACAGCGGAGCCCAGAATGCATCGAACAGGGCGAGTAGCGAATTGCCCGATAGGAATTCGCGCACCATGTTGAAATCGGCAATCGTGGTCGTTGCCCGCGCCGCGACGCCGGCCCCGCCAGAGCGGTTGGCGGTCTCGAAGATCACCCTGCTGAGCCGCGCATCGATCGCGTTGCCAAGCCGGGTCAAAGCCTTCTTGCGGATCCATTCGAGCACGGCATACATCGCGATCATGAATGTAGCGATGCACGCCAGCACCAACAGCGTGTTGATGCTGCGGCTGTACATCACCCGGTCGAAGATCTGCTCCACGTAGATCGGCGACGCCAGATACAGCACCGGGCAGAAAAAGCTGAGCGCGAACACCGACGCGTAGGCCGACAACAGCGGCCGCAGCTCGTTCAAAAGCGGCGACGTGAGTTTGACTTTCAAAGGCTCCTCGAAACCCGCCTGATCGAGGCGGCAATGCTCGCGCGGGTACCACCCAGGCGGCAGCGGAGCGGTCCGCTCCGCCGCCACGCGGGATTGCTTGCTTACAGGTGCTCGGTCTTGTCGGTGAAGACCAGCTCCTGGATGTGGCTGACGGTGACCGTCTGGCCATCGGTGAAGTGAATGATCGTCTCGCCGTGGTGGGTGTGCAGCGAGGCGATATCGGTCGAGGCGCGGGTATCGAACTTGACGATGTCGTGACCCGAGCTGCCTCCGTCGATGGTGTCGTCACCGTGATGCGTGTCGACCACGAAGACGTCGTGACCATGGCCGCCGATCAGCGTGTCGCCGCCGGAGCCGGCGTAGATGGTGTCGTTGCCGTGGCCGCCGATCACCAGCTGGTGGTCGCCGTTGCCGGCGTGGATCACGTCGTCGCCGTTGCCGCCCACCAGGGTGTCGTGCGAGCCGTCGCCGCCGAACAGCGTATCGTCGCCGTTGCCGCCCATCAGGAACTGGTGGTCGCCGTTACCGGCATGGATCAGGTCGTTGCCGTTGCCGCCGAAGAGCGAGTCGTGCGAGCCGTCACCGCCGATGATGGTGTCGTCGCCGCTGCCGCCGACCAGCAGCTGATGGTCGCCGTTGCCGGCGTGGAGCAGATCGTTGCCCGAGCCGCCGTACAGCGAGTCGTGCGAGCCGTCGCCGCCGGTCAACGTGTCGTCGCCGCGACCGCCCTCCAGCAGCTGGTTGTCACCGTGTCCGGCGGTCAGCGAGTCGTTGCCGGCGCCGCCGTAGATGCTGTCAGCGCCGTCACCGCCATGAATGCTGTCGTTGCCGGCGCCGGCGATCACCACGTCGTTCCCGGTGTCCTGGAGCCAGACGTGGTCGTTGCCGCCGCCCATGGCGATCAGCACGTCGCTATCACCGTGCACCGTCAGGCTGGCGTCGGTGGCGACGTTCTCGACGATGACCTTCAGCGCTGCGTCGGTCGTGACCGTGTTGGTCGCCGAGGTCAGGTCGAGCACCTGAGCCTTCGGATCGAGCGCGAGGCTGCCGTCGCTGATTTCAACCTTGACGGTCGGATCAGGATGCCGGTGGCCGTGATGCCAGCCATCGTCGCTGTCGTGGTCATTATGGTGGTGGCCGTGATGATTGTCGTCGGCATCGCCATCGCCGCCGTTGGGGCTGGCGCCGAAGAGGCCGTTGCCGTGGAAATCACCGTGGTTGAGCAGGTAGTCGATCACGGCCGCACGCGCGCCCGTATCGATATTCGGCGTCAACAAATTTCCGAGTTGAGTCCGGTCCAGATCGTAGGTCGCCATAGTTTACCCCTTACGCTACCGCGCGCCGCGCACGCTACGTGCGGATCGGCCGAACGACACGAAGCAATCGATCAGCGATTGCTCTCATCGCATCGCACCTGCGGAACTTGGGGGAACAGGCGTGCACGAGTCAATCAACCATCAGAGCGATGGAGCGACTCTACGATCGCGTTCGCGATCTTGGGTTACGCGGCCCAAAACGCGCCGCGCTTGTTTATCGACAAATCAACGACGAATTCGCCTTCGAATATCGCTCAAACACGAAACGACTTCGATGCGAACCCGCGGCGATGCCGGACCGGCACATGGCAACCTTAGTGTTAAAGCCGATCGCGACACTCGCTGTTGCCTTGACATTCAACACCAATTGGCTCGGCTGACAATGACGTTCGCTTGACGGCGTAAATATTGTTTCCGCATCATCGATACAAACCGAGACAAATGCGCGATAGAAACAGGTTGCAAGCGCGCGCATGCGCGCGCTGCGCGTGAAGCTTTGATCTTGCGGCTGTCAGAAGCCGGGAGGGACGCTGTGCGCCTGCGACGGCGCCGATGCGCGCGCCGACATCTGGCGCGGCGGCCAGGCGAGTGCGGAATACGGCACATGGTCGAGCGACAACAGCGGGCTGTAGAACGGATCGGCCACGAGCGCATCCGCCCATTTCGACCGCAACGCGTCGAGCTCGCGGCGGTAGCGGGCGTCACGGTCGGGTGTGGTGTCGCGGCCGCGGCTTGCTGACTCAAGATGCACAAGCCGCGCATGCGGCGTGAGCACGACCCGCTTGCCGGCAGCCCGAAGCTTCAGGCAATAGTCGACGTCGTTGTAGTTGACTGGAAAACGATGTTGATCCATGCCGCCCAGGTTGATGTAGTCCCGCCGGCGCGTCACCACGCACGCTGCCGTCAGCGCGCTGCATTCACGCGCGACCTGCATCAAGTCGGCGTAGCCGGCGTCACCCTCCATGCGGTCGGTGCCGGCATGCGCCGCCGAGAAATTCGGCCCCAGCACGATACCGCCATGCTGCACGAGCCCGCTCGGCCGCAGCAGCATCGCCCCTACCGCGCCGACATCGGGGTCGGCGATCCGCCCGAGCATCTCGTCGAGCCAGCTGGCATCGCGCGCACGCACGTCGTTGTTGAGCAGGCAAAGATAGGTGCCGCGTGCTTCAGCCGCTGCCAGGTTGTTGAGGCGGGCGAAATTGAACGCGCCCGGAACCCGCAGCACCCGCGCTTGCCGGCCATCGATCGAAGCGAGGTAGCTGAGGGTCTCGGGCTCAGTGGTATCGTTGTCGATCACGAGAATCTCGGCGTCGCGGCCCTCGAGCGCCGGCATGACCGACTCGATGCAGGCCTTGAGCAGATCGCCGCGGTTGCGGGTCGGGATGATGATGCTGACATCCCCCGCCGGCACCTCGCGCACGACCCTGACCGCCGGCAGCACGCCGCCGCCGTTCGCCACCACCCGGGCTTGGGTGCCCCGGCGCCGCAAATAATCGGCGGTGGCGGCAGCGAGATCGTGGCCGAGCTCGTCGAGGTCGAGCGGCGGCAACACGGCGACCGCGCCCGGCAGATGGATCACGGCTTCGGTGGAGATCGCCCCCTCTTCCAGCGCGGCGTTGAACAGCCGAAACAGATTGGTCGCCCCTGCGTCCACGGCCCGTTGTGCCGCCCCACGGCGCAAGGCAAAGACCAGGCAGCAATAGCCCTGCTCCAGCATGCGCTCGTGATCGAACGCCGGAAACGCCAGCGGCCAGGGCGCGCCATCGGCGCCGGTAACCTCGAGGTCGCCGTAGAGCGCCAGCGCGCCCTGGCCGCTGGCGTTTCCGG
>Ga0105156_1000180_pt1 | contig 10425 bp, 24 predicted proteins | sample SSWtaG_3_FD_89673 | JGI IMG/M metagenome (GOLD analysis project Ga0105156, IMG submission 89673) | Hot spring microbial communities from Sandy's Spring West, USA to study Microbial Dark Matter (Phase II) - SSWTFFsm_matched | ecosystem: Environmental > Aquatic > Thermal springs > Hot (42-90C) ...
CTACTACTAATAGTAGTAGTAGAAGGTTTATATGTAACCTCTAATGTGGTGTTGATGTTGAAATATGAAATAAATAGAGAGGGTTAGAAGTTGGATCTGGTGGTATTGGAGTGTAGATTAGAGCTTTATATACTAGTGCATGCTTATTTATTTGGGCATGGTTGAGGAAGTACTCCTTAGGTTGATGGATTACGGGGTAGGGGGTCTTATAGCCTTTGTACTAATAAGATATGTGATAACCAGACTTGATAAAATAGATACGCATATACAGATACTAGCATCTCAAGTAGAGGAAATAAAGGAAAGGCTATTTGAGATGATGATAAATAAGCATGAGTCTTGAGTACTATGCTAACGATCGCTCAGGTAATAATGCGGCTAGGAAAATTTTAAGATATGTAAAGGATAATACCCCTCCTAACATTACCTATGAGGTTATAAACGGATATATAGATACCGATGGTACTGTAGTATTAGGCGTTGATGGCAAAATAGTATTTACGATAACGGATGATAGACAGTTAGGCAAATTCTATTATAGGATAGATGGGGGGGAATGGAAAGAAATAGTATTACAGGGTAAGCAGGCTACTGTTACCCTATCACTATAGCAACAGCACCTACAGTTGTATACAGTATACTATACCGTGTACTGCATTGTAGTGGGTTATGCCTTACTAGCTGGTTTAGTCTCGGTAGTCTTTACGTCTACACCTACCTCATCTGCTATATCATTAAGTACCGAAGGATCGCCTCCGTTAGCGATCCACTTACCTAGCAGTTGCTCTCTTGTTAATTCCTTGCGTCTCTGCACCTTATTTACCAATTCGTTAGTAAATGCAAAGTAAAAGCCCCATTGCGCAGAGGGAACTTCCCTCCTTGTTAAAACTGATCTAGCACCATCTCTAGCGATTTTATATATACCTATACCCTTGGCTCTGGCTCTTGCGACATCCTCCGCCGCACTTAAGGCTAGTTGCTCTGGTACACCAGCGCTAAATACCCTGTACATCTTTAATTTAAATCTGGAGTCTGATGTGGTACCTTCTTGTCTCTTTCTAACCATATTGTTATTTATTAATGCTTTTATATATGTATTATGGTATTTAACTGATGGATGAGATACTAATAGATGAGATCAAGACAGTACAGGAGGGGCTACTAGAATATAGAAAGATACTAAGGCGCATACTAACAAAGACTGATATAAGGCATGAGATACCTAGCAATGCAAGGCTACTCTTTAACATGCTTGATGGTGAGTTAGAAAACTGCATAACAGCGCTATCGCTGGTTATTGGCGCTTTAAGAACTAAGAGCGCATTATCTGATATACAGGATCTAGAGAGACAGGGTAGCATGATGCAAACGCAAGAAGAAGAGGAGGAGGAATACTTTAGATTATTCTAGTTTATAACTTAATATTCTTTTATTTATACATACCAGTATGTATGACTGCGTTCACTAAACATATAGTAACAGCCTACATATCTACAGCATACCTAAAATGCTATAATAAGAATCTACCAGCAACGAAAGAGGGATACGAGTACTGTATTATAGTCCATTGCAAGCGCTGTAAGTTGATACTAAGAGATACTATAGCTGTTGTTATACATGGTAATCGTAATTCCTCTCGTTCTAGGCATATGTGTATTGATTGCTTTCTATTAACGAGAGGAAAGCGAACGACTAAAGCACTGCTAAGAAGAGAGCTAAATAAGCGTAAGGGTAAAGGCAAGTGGTACAAAATAAAGGTTATGTTGTTTAAGGCGTTACAGTACGTTGAGACTACAGCCTAAGCATTATAGTATACCGCCCAAGAACCTACCTATGAGTCCTCTCACTAGTGGCAGCCTAGTGAGACCGACCAGTATAGCACCTACTACCACTACTGTACCAATAACGGTAGCATTGGCACTTATCGCATTTGCAATAGCCTGTATTGTATTGGTTACAGCCTCTATGATTGCACTCAGTACATCGGTTAACGATGGAGAGCTTGACATAATAAAGTTGATAGCAAAGTGATATATAAAACACACTCTAATGATATGGTATGAGTAGAATGTCATCACGGCTAGAACAAGAAGTTTACAATGCGATCAATAGGCTAAAGAGGCTAGGGATACATCTATCATATGAGGTTACGCAAGACTCTGCCCATATCGTTATTAATAAGGAGGAATTGGTAGATGCCGTAGTAAGGCTCTCAATGAAAGAGATAAGTTACCCTAATAAGGATGCCTACTACGTAAAGACAGATAAAGAGTACATACTTATACGCATAAGCAAGAATAAACTAGAAGACATAAAATTAGAAGGCTTTAATAAGGTCTTGTAGTTTAGATAGAACATGGGTAACGACTTGGATAGCCTAACCCTCAAGGATATAAAAGTAATGGTCATCATACTGGAGGAATTTGTAAGAACCTCTAAGAGAATTGAGAGTCTACTAGCCCGCTATAACAGACATCAGAGCCATGGGATAGGTAGGTTTACGGTTGATGATGTGGTCGCAAGTGTTATGGCTAGACAGCAAGCACAGGCATACAACGAGATAGATGATGAGGATATGAATGATGAGGATATAAAAAGGGTACTAGCCAAAATAAAGGGTGTAGACAGTAATACAGGTACTGCTTAATGCTGTATAACTGCCTTTATTTTACCATTCTTATCAATGATAGTTATGGTTATGGCTGTATCTAACTCCTTTCCCTCCTTCTTAACCTGCTTGCTACTTTCATCTGTAGACATTGATATTATTAAGGTAGCCTACGGAATAAAATTGTATACTGTATGGTTACCATATCATTGGCTGGTACAACGATTTCTTGAGGGGGTACATCCCTTGCAATCATAACATTTACGTGATCATGAACTGCTCTTACCGCTGCTATAATCCCAATCTCTCGTATGTAATTTGTTGTTGTACTAGCATTTTGGAACAATCTAGCTACTCTAAAGCTCCATATGTCTGGTTGCCCCATGCTTAATGGGCTTATGACATCATGCGCTAGAGTAGAGTATATCAATTGCCCTGCAGCGCTACCATGGGGTATTAGATCAAGTAATGCCGTATCTCCAGTTGATACTGGTGTTGCATTAGAACCTACTACTATCCCTCTGTTTGTAACACCAAAACCTGCACTAATAGTAAGCTCGGATGGTACTCTAACGGCACTGAAAAATGAGCCGTCTAACTTTCTTGGCGCATGACCTGATAGAGGGGTAGCAGTCACCCTAGTGTGCCCACTAGCGCTTGGTACAGTAACCCTGCCAGCAATGAACGAGATTAACCTTAACATATTGCCTACGAAAGAACGACTTCTATACCTTTTATACTCTTTACATCTACCATGTATATCCCTTATCCAATACGAATAATAAGCACTTAACTGGCTCATGTTATTTTACACCGTTACCCTCAATCTATACCTTATCATAGCCTGATCCTCTGGTTCTAATGCGATTGCTGTTATGAGTACATCCCTTGCTATTAGTACTGGTGTAAGAGTATCGCCATCATACCAAGCAGCAACTAAGCCTACCTCTCGTATATTTGGTACGGAGGTACTACCATTTCTAAACACTCTGTATATATCGTAATACCATGATGTAGCAGAGCCTGTAAAGATAGGCTGTACATCTGTATCACTCATAGCGCTGTATATTAACTGACCAGTATCAGTACCATGCGGTATTTGCGACTGTAACGCAAAATCATGCAAGGTAACAGGATTACCCCCAGTACCTACTATTATGCCTCTGTTTGTTACGCCTGAGCCTGCTATTATAGGATCGGCAACTACTACCATCCTATCCCTTGCAACACCAGTAACATCAACGTATCTATTTTCTATGTATGGAGTTAGCATTTGTGTAGTGGAGCCGGGAGTAGTATAAGAAGCAGCCTTACCCATAATCAAATAGATCATCTTAAAGAAATTACCAACGAAAGAATGACTACGCATATGCTTGAATTGCTTACATCTACCGTTCTTATCGTAATGCCAATACGTTAGATATAACCTTAGATTATCCATACTCATTACCATATTAATTAGCGATGAACTTAAAGTTTACGCTTATCATGTTACCCTGCTAGCGCTAGCCTCTAACTCAGCATCGTTATAAACGAAAGCGTTTATACCCGTACCACCAGCTGCGCTAGCCTCTAACTCTGGTCTATCTAGCGTAAACGCATTGAGACCGCCGCTACCAGCTGCGCTAGCCTCTATCCCTCCATCTAGCGTAAATGTTATTCTTATACTCGTACCACCATCTGCGGTAGCGATAAGACCAGCCTCAAGCATCATCGTCTCATGCTTCAATGCAGTTATCAAAAATGCAGTCTGTTCTAGCATAAATGTTAGTGTTGGCACTATACCAGTATCATGCTGTATGTTAGCAGACTGCTCTAGTATGAACTCTAGCAGGAATGTTAGCCCAGTATCATGCTGTATGTTAGCAGACTGCTCTAGTATAAATAGTAGGTCTACCTCACCTGTTACTATTTGTAACTGTATATCTTGGTGTAATGTCCTCTCCATAACGTTAGGTCTTTCTATCAGTAGACTAATGTTTTGTGTAAGCACGAATTGATACCTGGGTATAATACTAATATCCATGCTTATACTCTGACTCAGAGAGAACTCCTTTAGCGTAGATTGTACTGGTCTAGGTCTAGGCTGCAAGCGCCTAGCTAGAAATGATATAAAGGGAATATTGGGGAAATAATTAGGCGGAAGTACTGGTACATCCTCCCTACTCATCTCTTACACCATGCCTATGCCTTGCGATAAGGTTAACGTTATGTTCATGTCAGTAAAGTTATTTGTACTTATCACTCCCTGCGTTAGACTAAAATTAAGCTCATACGAGCTAGCGCCTTCAGGGGGTACTGGTTGCTCATCTCTCACATCTAGATGGCTGCTAGGCATGCTCGGTAGCCTCAAGGCTGGTAATATGGTTACAGGCTTTGTATTGGGGTTAGGTGTAATACTATCCAGGAATATGCTCATCAACCCGCCAGCAAGCGCACCTACCAAAGGCGCTACTATCACATTACGCAGCCTTGTACCATTAGGATCATCTACAAATTTCCTAAATGCTCGCTCAAAGCCCAGATAGGCTGGTTCAATTATAAGCAGTAACTGCAGCTTACGCCTGAAGCCTAGCGCAAAGTCTGTAAACCATGCATTAGTGGTATTGCTCAGATCGCTAAACCATGTATTGAGTTGATTCCAGACAGACATTAGGAGACCCATGAAGTAGTTAATAACATCTTCAAACAAACTAACTATCTGCTGCCCCATCCATACTACTCCGTTATATATCCACTCATTGAACCTAAATATGCTATTGGCTATGTTAGTGAGCGATGTATATATGCTGCTTGCAAGATCATTAAAGAATTTAGCAATATCATCAAGGCTAGGGATTAGAGGCGTCCAGAGGAACTTTAGCGCATCCGCTAATTTAGTCAATCCATCCCATATAAATGAACCGAAAGCCGTTAACCCTGCTAATATGCCCTGTCCAGTATTACTTATATCTGCAAATACATTAGCGAGATCGCTAAAGAACGAGTTAATTGCGTTTAGCGCATCGTTTAATAGTTGCCATATATCCTGGAATGTTAGACTCATACCAATAATAATATTGTTGTACTATTACAATAACTTTATCCTCACTATTATCCTACCCTGCTCTATTCTTATGTCTAGTAGATTTGCTACCGTTGGGTTATTTATTTTGCTTAGTAGGTATTGTTTAAACTCACTCTCTGTTATCTGCAACTCTAGCGTATTATCCTTTAATGCTAGGTTCTTGCTTAGGTCTAGTCCACCTAGCGCATTTGATAGCAGACCGCCTAGTATACCACTCATACCATCATCACTTATTACGGGCTTGCTAATATAGCTACTGTTAAGCCAAGTCTTATAGCATCAAATGGGTTTTTAGCCATCCATGTTATTATATGCCTTGAATACTCTAGCATGTAATTTACGATATTCCTGAATAAGGTTATGATCTGAGCCAGTACGGTAGCAAATATACCCTTAGCCTCCTCCTCTGCGCCTGTAGCGCCTGTAGCAGTCTGAACCGCAATATTGGCTAAACTCATATATACTATAAGGTAAAGCAAATAAATAAAGATTAGGTTAAGTTGTATTCTAGGTTAGTATTCTAAACTTGTACCTCACTGTTAGAGTGGCTGCATCGGGTATGATAAGGGGGCTTGAAATAGCATCTCTAGCGATCAAAAAGAAGGCTTCATACTGGTTAGTACCTCCTATTGAGCTATACATAACTACACCAGCCTCACCTACTGTTACGCCTGAACCGCTAGAATTGGTAAAGGTTCTAGAGGCTATAAAGGATGATTCATTACCCTGCAATAGAATATTATCATCAGTTGTACATTGACCATACTGCAGCCTATTAGTTATTGTGCCGTGAGGTATGAACTGTATTAAGTTGTAATCAAGCGGACTAACTGGTTGATTGCTAGAGCCTACCCTTATCCCTGTCTGATCCTGTGTAGGATTGGCTAGTATATGGTGTACAGCATAACCACTAACACCAGTATGTTGGCTTGCAAGTATGTTAACAACATTGTTGTTCAAGTCTATTATTGGCATTGATTTAACGCCAAGTATGCTTAGCAGCCATTTCATGTAATTGGGTAAGAAGCTCTTAGCCTCCTGTACATGCCTGTTTATCACATTGCCATCCTTATCCTTAACTATAAATTCAACTCCGTAGGTGGTCTGCAGACCTCTCCGTTTATCCTCTCGCTTGCTCATCATACAATGATGGCATTAAAGTACCTTAAAAACATTGATAACCATAAGCCCTATCATATGTGGTTACTGAATAAGGTTAATATAAAGGCATATGCTAACATAACACCATGGCTAGTGTAAAGAAGATAACAGTAATAGGCGTTAATAGTCTGCATATGACAGTAGAGAGGTTGATGAATGAGTACAATAAAGTACAGGTATTGTACCTAGGCAATCAAGTATATGAGGTAAAGGCATGGGGCAGGAAGGATAAGGCTATACGCATAACCCTATAATGCAAGGTGGTAGCTATGGGTATGGTATATTTGGTTAATGCCATTAGCCCTAGCATGTTTCCTATACCATGCAGATTGGTACTGAATCACATAAACACAGATGAGGCTAAAGAGTTACTAGAATACATGTTTTATAATGCTATAGGGCATGCTGGTACTGCTGCAGTAGTAAGCAAGTTACTGGATAAGGAGATAAAGGCTAACAGAGCAAACATATACGTTAACTATAACGATAGGTTGATAGTATTCGCATTAAAGAAAAGGATAGAAGAAGGCAGAGTACTTAGTGAGGATGAGATAAATCAGATTGGCTATACGTGGTGTTTAGTAGAGGTTGAGGAATTAAAGGATGATTAAGAACAACGATAATTACCCTTTATTTATTAGCCGTTAGCAATATTTAAATAATGATGTTGTTAATATATTAGCAAGGGGTTAGGGGATATAGCCTACCTATAAGGGCTTGGTATGTATCCGCATGCCTCCAGATTGCAAGCGTACTAGTGTAGGATTGCAATAACATGAATAGGAGGCTAAAGGAATTGAAAGGCATGCATCATATGCGTTGCGACCCTAACCCTAACCCTAACCCCTTATCAGTACTGTAAGATGGCTCTGGTATTACATCCCCCCTGTACTGTAGTATAGATAATACTTATGATAATAAATAAAAATACAAAACAGTATGATGATCATCGATAACGAAAATTGCAGAGAATAGCAAATAAAAAATAAATATAAATAACGTGCGTACTACGCTGCGTCTGCGCCTGCGTCTGCGTTTGCGAGCTCTTTCAATATCTCGGCGGTTATGTGTCTATCATGTCTGCTTAAAATTCTAAAGGATGTGTATGAAGTGGTACGAGTCTCGAGTGTCAAGCGACCGTGCTCATCGTGCTGGCAACATATATTGACCGTTGTATCTGGTGGTAAATATACCCTATTTATTGCACCTATTCCTATGTATTGCGAAGCCGTGAATGTGACAGCGTGTCTGCCTACCGCATATCGTTTCCTCGCAGCGTGCGAGTGTGCCTCTGTATAAGAGTGTTGATTCACTTCCTCGGTTTGGATCATTAAGTTCCCTTGCATGTGCCAGACATGTCTACCTACCTCCGGTAGAACGGGAGGAAGGGTGGGTCTCAGTTGCTCGCTAGATATAAAGCTAACATATTGGTACTGCACTGCACTGTCCTTTGCAACCACTATATTAATTCTTCCCTCGCTTAAATCCAGCTTTCTGGCCAGCATAGGATCAAATAATATTATTAAAATGTAGTCATCTCGTGCTACTACTGTGTGAGGCATACGATGCACGAGCAGATACAAATCCTGCTCATGCTGTATGCGATATCGCTTGACTAAACGCTCGTATAAGTCTTCTGTTCTGCCTTCTAAATAGGCACACAAATCCTGCAAAAATGGCACATCATCATCGTTGAACAAAAAATATGAGTATTTTTGTGTCTGCATCCGCGCCACCTTCAACTAATCAATGTCTATTACATTGGCATCTGTCGCGACAGACACCAAGTCTTCAAGAGCCTCCTTTACTGTCTTGCTTTGCTTTATCTCTTGCGTGCGGGCGGTACGTAGTTCTGTCATAGTAGTATCAACAACACCCCCACATATAAATGTTGTTGTTGGTAATGGTGTGTAACACATACAGCATTACCATACGCTACTACCAAGCAATGTTTTTATACATGCCCATTGTTAATGTATATTATGGCAATAGCGGAAATTGATGCAGCTACAGGCAACGAAATAATACTTATAGTTAGGCGGGGTAGGCGCTTTTTAGTGTTAAGGGATGCAGATACTAAGCGCTTTATCCGTTTTCTAAAGCGCATCAACATTAGCGTTACCAAAGCAATCAACTATAGAAGCCCTAGAGGTAAAGGCTACAACCTTTACCTTGATGTTAAAGCAACAACCGATATAGAACCCAATGACTTTGAGCGAAGGCGGGATATAGCGGCAGATCTGAATGAACTCATAGCTGCAATCGTTACAGAGATGTTTAACGCAAGCATAGGAGAGATATTTACACATATCATAGCAGGGGTAGAATATAGTAGCCAACTAGAGGATATACTATACCCTCGTGTTAGGTTGTACCTTGCATGGGGTCGTAACTATGCGGAAAAATTTGCAACAAAGGAGGATATGCTATGAGCGACTTAACCAACATATTAAAGATTGATATTGATGTAAAGGTTAGCAGAGAGGAATTAGCGCTATGGGTATGTACAAGAAAGTTACTGCTAAAACATTTAGGCTATACATGCAGGGATGTTAAGATTACAACTAGCAAGAAAGGCTACCATGTCTGGATACACTTAAATGAGCAACTGACTAGATACGAGGTAGCGCTAGTACAATTTCTATTAGGGGATGATCATGCTAGATGTCATTTCAACTTTATGAGGGCAGATTTAGCATGCGCTAATAAGTTCAACATCCTGTTTAATTACAAGTTAGAAGCCTAAATAACAACCTATTATTTTTGTGTTTAAGCATATGCATAATGCTTATATACAATATAGTGGTATAATACTATGCCATGGCGGGGAGAGGGGGAGTAACGGTACAAGTCTATATACCACACAAAGAGTTAAAACAACTATTAGCATTGGCAGGTAACAAGACCCTGAGCGAGTTACTCCAATACATAATAAGAGACTTTATAAGTCAAAGAGACCGAGATACTATAACTGAACTTATGGTAATGGGCAGGTACAAGGTATGGAATAAACTCGTAGAGATAAGAGCCGTTAACTTTGATACTTATAGAGAGTTTTTAGCTATATGCGAGTACTGCTTACAACAGTACAAGCAAGAACAAGCCAATAAACAAGACATATACTAACATGCGTAACAGCAACATTTATATTAACAACAACCCCTTATTTTTGTTATGGCTATACCAAGATCGATGCTAGAGAAGTTCAAGGATAAGAAGGTAAAGGTAACATGCAAGAACTGCGGGGCAGTTACTGTAAAGAAGTTCCAGTATAGGTTTAGATGCTACATATGCGGTTTTAACACAAAGGCTACCGATGCAAAGATAGAACAAGTAGAGGATGCATAGGCATGAGATACAAGCAACCAAAAACAACAAGAAGGGGAGGGTTAGATAGATGTTTTCTATGTAGAAGAAGGAGGGGGGCGGTACTTATAAACAACGTATATAACTGTACTACTTGTGCCTCTAATCTACACTCCAATACCACCAGATCCAACTTCTAACCCTCTCTATTTATTTCATATTTCAACATCAACACCACATTAGAGGTTACATATAAACCTTCTACTACTACTATTAGTAGTAG
>Ga0105156_1000181_pt1 | contig 10403 bp, 10 predicted proteins | sample SSWtaG_3_FD_89673 | JGI IMG/M metagenome (GOLD analysis project Ga0105156, IMG submission 89673) | Hot spring microbial communities from Sandy's Spring West, USA to study Microbial Dark Matter (Phase II) - SSWTFFsm_matched | ecosystem: Environmental > Aquatic > Thermal springs > Hot (42-90C) ...
ATGTGGCGCTGCCGCGCGTCGATCGCGCGCCGCGGCGGGTCGAGCTCGACCTGCCTGGCCAGCTCGCCCAGCAGCTCGTCGGCTACGCGGTGCGGCCCAAGAGCCTGTACCTGCGCCGCGGCATCATTCCCTCGTGGTCGAAGCCGACCCTGGTGATTCGCCGGGGCCAGATCCTCTCACCGGTCGAGGCCGATCCGGTGGTCGCCGGCGACTACCTGTATTTGCTGGCGCCGCCGGAGCGTGCCGAATCGCTCGACCGCTTCTTCACCGATATGGCGCCGGTCGCGGCGCCCGACCCGCACCTGCTAGGCGACTTCATGGTGTCCGGCGAGATCACCCTCGGCGCGCTGTCGGAGACCTACGGCGTCGCGGTCAAGCCCGACGAGGCGACGCTGACGCTCGCCGACTATTTCGACGTCCATCTCGCCCATGCGCCGAGGGTCGGCGCCGAGCTGCCGCTCGACAGCATCACGCTGGTGGCGCGCAACCTCGGCGGCAGCCGGGTCAATGTCGTCGGCCTGCGGCTGCCCGAGGACGAGGACGACAAGCCCGCCGCGGCGCCGACGCGGATGGAGCGATTGCGCCGTGCGCTGCGGCGGATCTGGGCGTCGGTGGTGGAGGATTAGTTACTGTCATCCCCGGCGCGAAGCGACCGGGGATCCAGTACCTGGTGAGGCCAGTTGTAGACCTCAGACGTCAATGTTTACTGGATCGCCCGGTCAAGCCGGGCGATGACAGTTGTGGGTGTGACGCTCGCCTTACATCTATTCAGGCGCACTCGATTAAACGCCTCACTCCGCCCGCAGCACCGTCAGCACGATCTCGTTCGCGGCGACGCTGCTTACCTGCAGCACCAGCGGACTGCCCGCGAGTTCGAACTTCACCACCTTGCGGATGCCCTCGCAGTCGGTGGCGCCGCTGAACGCGGCCGGCTTCAGCGCCTTGCCGTCCTGGATGGCGTCGAGCCAGGCGGCGGCCGAGAGCGCAACGGTGTACGTCCCCGCCGCCGGGACCTTGTCGATCCTCACGTAGCCGGCGAAGCGGCTCGCGATCGTCTCCGGCTCCTTGGGCAGCCGCTCCGGCGGTGACGGCAACTTGGCGTCGGCCTGCGGGCCGAGCGCGAGCCGGATGGCTTTCCCGCTGATCTCGATGGCAGCTCCGGACTTGAGCTCCGACGCCGGCCCCTTCAGCACCGCCAGCTCGCGCGCGATCGGCCACTTGAAGCCGTCGCAGCCGCTCGGCTCCGCGGCGAAGGAAGGGGACGTCAGCCCGATGGCAAGCGCCAGCGCCGTGCCGAGCCGAGCGGCACCCGCGCCGCGCCCGCCCTTGACCATTTCGACGATCGTGCCTTTGAGCTGGTTGCGTGCACCCATGCGCATGCGGATCTCCTCGCCGCGCAGCTCGGCGCGGTTGCAAATCATGATGGGGAGGAACCGCCGTTCCAGTGGTCCCGCACGCGCGCAGCGATGCAGTCCGGCGATTGATAGAGGCTTTTGCGCCCCAAGAGAAGAGCGCAGGCCCGGTGGATCTAAAACGCGCGAGCTTCACGAGCTTGTGTCCCCCGGGCCGCGGCTCGGCGGAAGTCATCCGGCGACGCAAGCGCACCGCCCGGTCAGGGGCAGCGCCCGAACCGCGCGCCGCGGTTGTCTTGATCTCCGGCGATGACGATGGTTCTATCAATAAATCAATCGTAACATCCGACCGCCTGTCGCGATCGCGCCGTGCCTTCTCTTGAGATCGCGACCGGCAGACCGCAAGGTGGATCGTCGCCCCGGGGATTTCCAATGCGCATCTCTTTTCAGAAGCTACGTGCCGACAAGGCACATTTTCCCGTGAAATCATCGTGGCGCGCCGCGGCCGTGGTCGCGGCGCTTCTGTCGGCCGTCGCATCCGCCTCGGCCGCGCATGCCGACGATATCAAGCTCAATAGCAACCAGCGGATCTCGTGTAACCGCGGCCTGATGCAGGGGCGGCTGCAAACCTCGACCTGCCGGTCCTACGCCTACGTCTTCAACGCCAAGACGTCGGAGAACTACCGCTGCTCCGCCGGCGTGACCATCACCAAGGACAACAAGGATCTGCTCAAGATCGACACCGAGGGCGCGTGCCAGAAGCGCGCGCGGCTGTTTCCCAATGATTCGAGCTACTCGTTCGACGCTGCCGAGACCGAGGGGCCGAACACCAATTCGTTCTTCGGGCCCGGCGGCTACGTGATCTGGGGCAGCGACAACACCACGCTCGCGGTCAAGGCCTGCTTCATCATCGCCATTGGCGGCGCCGAGAAAGAGGTCGAGCGCTGCGTCGACATGAAGTTCGAGTAGACTCATAAGATCGTCATGGCCGGGCTTGACCCGGCCATCTACGCTTTCCCACGTCGTGTGTGCAGTTAAAGAGTGGACCCGCGGATCAAGTCCGCGGGTGACGAGGGAAATGTGGCGCAGTCATCGGGCCCCTCGATCGCGCCGGATTACCGCCTACCCCGGCTCTGGACGCATCTGGCCAACCCCTTGAAGGACTGGCATGATTGGCCCCGCTGGCCGGGTTTCGCGGCGGCCGCGGAATTTTTTTGGCGCGATTGTCGATCCGCGCGGCGGCCGTTCGACTGGATGACGAGCAATTCCGCTCAGTGAGCCAATCGGAGCCTCCCATGCAGTACCTCCTTCTCATCTACCAGAACGAAGCCGAGATGGCGGCGCGGTCACAGGCCGAAGCCCAAGCCATGACGGGTGAATATGGCACCTTCACCCAGTCGATCATCCAGAGCGGTCACTTCAAGGGCGGCGAGCGGCTGCGTCCGACCGCCACAGCCACCACGGTCCGGGTTCGTGGCGGCAAGACCACCACCACCGATGGCCCGTTCGCCGAGACCCGCGAACAGCTCGGCGGCTTCTACATGATCGAGGCCAAGGATCTCGACGAGGCGTCCGCGATCGCCGCGCGATTGCCCGGCTCGAAATACGGCTCGGTCGAAGTCCGCCCGATCTGGCCGATGAGCGAGTACTAAGCGTTGCGACGGCCGTTGTGAGCGCAGAGGCGGTCGAGCAGGTCTACCGGGCCGAGGCGGGTCGTGTGCTGGCCACACTGATCCGCCTGCTCGGCGATTTCGAGCTCGCCGAGGAGGGGATGCAGGAAGCAGTCGCGGCAGCGCTGCAGCAATGGCCGTCGGACGGACTGCCGACCAATCCACGCGCCTGGCTCGTCAATGTCGGACGTCACAAGGCGATCGACCGGCTGCGTCGACAGCGCATGCTGCTTGGCCGCCAGCGCGAGCTCGCGATCATGGCGGCGATCGAAGGCGAAGCCGTGCCGGAGGAATCGGAGCACGGTTTCGACGACGACATCCTGCGGCTGATCTTCACCTGCTGCCATCCCGCGCTCAACCGCGATACCCAAGTGGCGCTGACCTTGCGCGCGGTGTGCGGCCTCTCCACGGAAGCGGTGGCGCGCGCGTTTCTGGTCGGCGTCGACACCATGGCGCAGCGCCTGGTGCGCGCCAAGACCAAGATCAGGATGGCGAAGATCCCCTACGAGACCCCGCCGCCCGAGCGTCTCACTGATCGGCTCGAGGGGGCGCTCGCGGTGATCTATCAGGTGTTCACCGAGGGCTACGCGCCGACCGAGGGGACGGACCTGGTGCGCGCCGACCTCTCCGCCGAGGCGATCCGGCTCGGCCGCCTCCTGCTCGCCCTGATGCCGCAGCGGGCGGCCATCGCCGGCCTCCTCGCCCTGATGCTGCTGCACGACGCCCGCCGCGACGCCCGCATGACGGCAGCAGGTGACGTCATTCTGCTCGAGCACCAGGATCGCAGCAAATGGGATCGCGTCCGGATCGCCGAGGGCAAGGCGCTGGTGGCGCAGGCCCTGCGCGGGCCGGGCCTTCCCAGCGCCTATGCGGTGCAGGCCGCGATCGCCGCGGTGCACGCCGAGGCGGATCGGTTCGAAACCACGGACTGGCCGCAGATCGTTGGCCTCTACGAGGTGCTGCTGCGGCTTTCGCCAACGCCGGTGGTCGCGCTCAACCATGCCGCCGCGGTCTCCATGGTGGACGGGCCGCAGAAGGCGCTCAACCTGGTCGATGCGCTGGCGGCGCGCGAGGAGCTCGGCGGTTACCACCTGCTGCCGGCGACGCGGGCCGATCTCTTGCGGCGGCTCGGCCGTAGCAAAGAGGCCCGCGAGGCCTATCGCGCCGCGCTGGCGCTGGTGCGGCTCGAGCCGGAACGGCGCTGGCTGGCGCGCCGCCTGACCGAGCTTGATACCTCTACTATAGGATGATCCAGATCAAATCTTTTCGGCTTGAATTGGCGTTGGTTCGCTGAACAATGCCCGCCAAAATCCGGACACTAGAATCTTGGTGAGGAGCCGCCATGACCACCGCAAGCCGTTACCACGAGGTCTATGCCCGCGCGTCGCGCGACCCGGAAGGGTTCTGGGCTGAGGCGGCACGCGACATCGACTGGATCGAGTTTCCCAAGACCATTTTCGATCCTGCCCAAGGTCCTTACGGCCGCTGGTTCGCCGACGGCGTGCTCAACAGCTGCTTCAACGCACTCGATCGCCACATCGCCGCCGGCCGCGGCGAGCAGCTCGCGCTGATCCACGATTCCCCGCTCACCGGCAGCGTCACCAAGTTCACTTACCGCGAGATGCTGCGCGAGGTCGAGACGCTCGCCGCGGTGATGCAGGACTTCGGTGTCGCCAAGGGCGACCGCGTGCTGATCTACATGCCGATGGTGGCCGAGGCGATGGTCGCCATGCTCGCCTGCGCGCGGATCGGCGCCGTGCACTCGGTGGTGTTCGGCGGCTTCGCTGCCAAGGAGCTTGCCACCCGCATCGACGACGCCCAGCCCAAGCTGATCATGTCGGCGAGCTGTGGGCTCGAGCCCGGCCGCATCGTCCACTACAAGCCGCTGCTCGACGAGGCGATCCGGCTCGCCGCGCACAAGGTGCCGAGCTCGATCGTGCTGCAGCGCCCGCAGGAGGCCTGCGAGCTGATCGCCGGTCGCGATTACGATTGGGCCGAGCTGCGCAAGCGCGCCCTGAAGGCGGGCAAGGCGGCGCCCTGCGTGCCGATGCTTGCGACGGATCCGCTCTACATTCTCTACACTTCGGGCACCACCGGCATCCCCAAGGGTGTGGTGCGGGACAACGGCGGCCACGCGGTCGCGTTGAAGTGGTCGATGTTCAACCTCTACGGCGTCAAGCCGGGCGAGGTGTGGTGGTGCGGCTCCGACATCGGCTGGGTGGTCGGCCACAGCTACATCATCTACGGGCCGCTGTTTCACGGCGCGACTTCGGTGATGTACGAGGGCAAGCCGGTCGGCACGCCCGACGCCGGCGCCTACTGGCGCGTGATCTCCGAGCACAAGGCGGTGGCGCTGTTCACCGCGCCGACCGCGTTCCGCGCGCTGCGCAAGGAGGATCCCGCGGGCGAGCTGATCCGCAAATACGACTTGTCGCACTTCCGGACGCTATTTCTCGCCGGCGAGCGCGCCGACCCGCCGACGGTGGAGTGGGCGGAGCGGCAGCTCAAGGTGCCGGTGATCGATCATTGGTGGCAGACCGAGACCGGCTGGTGCATCGCCGGCAATCCGGTGGGGCTCGGCATCCTCCCGGTCAAGCACGGCTCGCCGACGGTGCCGATGCCCGGCTATCAGGTCGACGTGGTCGACGAGGCGGCGAAGCCCGTGGCCGCCGACAAGATGGGCTCGATCGTCATCAAGCTGCCGATGCCGCCTGGCTGCCTGCCGACCGTGTGGGGCCAGGACGAGCGCTTCCGCGAGTCGTATCTTTCGGAGTTTCCCGGCTACTACAAGACCTCGGACGCCGGCTACAAGGACGCCGACGGCTACGTCTTCGTGATGGGCCGCACCGACGACATCATCAATGTCGCCGGCCATCGGCTTTCGACCGGCGGCATGGAGGAGGTCCTTGCCGCGCATCCCGACGTCGCCGAATGCGCCGTGCTCGGCATCAAGGACCAGCTCAAGGGCGAGGTGCCGTGCGGCTTCGTGGTGCTGAAAGCCGGCGTCACTCGCGCGCCCGCCGAGATCGAGAAGGAGATCGTGGCGCTGGTGCGCGACAAGATCGGCCCCGTGGCCGCCTTCAAGCTCGCCATCACCGTGAACCGGCTGCCGAAGACGCGGTCCGGCAAGATCCTGCGTGGCACCATGAAGAAGATCGCCGACGGCGACAGCTGGAGCATGCCGGCCACCATCGACGATCCCACCGCGCTCGACGAGATCGGCGGCGCCCTGAAGCGCAAGGGGCTGACGGGCTGAGCCGGCTCGAGAAGCCGCCAATTTCGTGCTCTCGCAGTTTCACTCGTCATGCCCGGCCTTGTGCCGGGCATCCACGTCTTGCAGTGCTTCGACAAGGAAGACGTGGATGGCCGGGACAAGCCCGGCCATGACGAGCAGACAACCGAGGCCCGACAACAATTTGAGCCAGTTTTCGAGGCGGTCTCCACCATCGTTCTGCCGCGTTTGCGTCGATGGTTCAGGCCGGTGGTGAACCGGAAGGATTGAGCGCGTGAAGCCAGTTCTCGTGGTGGCGACAATCGCCGCGCTCGTGCTCGGAGCTTGCGCCGCGCAGCTGCCGCAAGGGCCGACAGCCGCGACCGACGATGATGCCTATTGCCAGCTCAAGGGCTTCAAACCGGGCTCGGACGACTATGTCCGCTGCCGCAAGGACCGCGACGACGTGGCGAGCATGCGGGCGAAGCGGGAGACCTCGACCCAGCAGAAGCTCGGCGACTTCATGATGGAGCACCGCTGAGGGAAGGGACTGGGGCGTCGCGCCCGCCTCTCAATGTCATTGCCCGCGAAAGCGGGCAATCCAGTATTCCACCGGCGTCAGCGATTGAGCCGCGAGAGGGCGGCGTACTGGATCGCCCGCTTGAAGCGGGCGATGACGTCGGGGGTGAAACGAACGCCTAGCCCAGCCCGACTCTGTGACCACGGGCGCGCAGCCCTCACTCCTCCTCGACCGGCTTCTTGCCGCCGAGGTTCTTGAGCTTGGCGAACACCGCGGCGTCGTCGAGCTCGTCCTTGCTCGCGGCATGCTCGAGCTCGGCCTCCTTGCGGGTGGTCTCCGAGGCCGGCAGCAGCGTGGCGCCGCCGTACTGCTCGACGACCGGCTTCTCCTTGGCCGCGCGCTGGACCTCGAAGTCGAGATCGATCTGCGAGCACAGACCGAGCGTCACCGGATCCATCGGGGTCAGCGTCGAGGCGTTCCAGTGGGTGCGATCGCGCACGCTCTGGATCGTGGTCTTGGTGGTGCCGACCAGGCGCATGATCTGGGCGTCCTTGAGCTCCGGGTGGCTGCGCACCAGCCACAGGATCGCGCTCGGGCGCTCGTGGCGCCGCGACACCGGGGTGTAGCGCGGGCCCTTCTTCTTCTTGGCCTCGGGCAGGCGGACCTTGGACTCGGCGAGCTTGAGCCGGTAGTTGACGTCCTTCTCACCCTTCTCAATCTCTTCGCGGGTCAGCTGGCCCGACGAGATCGGGTCCATGCCCTTGATGCCCTGGGCGGCGTCGCCGTCGGCGATGGCGCGGATCTCGAGCGGGTGCATCTTGCAAAAATCGGCGACCTGATCGAACGACAGCGCGGTGTTGTCGACCAGCCAGACAGCGGTCGCTTTCGGCATCAGGGGCGCATTGCTCATGGCAATTCTCCTTTGCGCTCCGCCCAGCTGTTTTTGGGGGCGGAACCAGTGGTCATCAGCGATGACGGGAATTGCGGCTTATATAGTCCGCGAGGGGCCGCTTTTGCAATGGTTGGCCCGTCGGCGGGCCCTGGGGGGCCTGCGCCGAGCTTCCGGGAACCTGTGAACGGCGACCTCAGCCTTCGCGCCGGGGGCCCATGCGGCGCGTGGGCGAAACCGGGCTTTAGGCTTGACACGGGCGGCCGAGCGGCCCAATTCGAGGGGGCTCTGCTTCCGAAGGGCGTGCGACGTCGCGGCCTTGCCGTACACGGCCTTCGGTAGCCCAAGAAACAATCAAGCATCTGATTTCGGTACAAATTTCGGTTTGATGGCTCTTCAGTGACCCTGCCGGCATCGCCGCAGGACCATCGAATCGGCGGTACCGTTACGGTCAATCGGCACGAATCCGGGTTCACCATGCCGTCGCAGCCAGCCAAACCGACCCTCAAGGTCTATCTTTGTTCCCCCCGCGGCTTCTGCGCCGGGGTGGTTCGGGCCATCGACACCGTCGAGCGCGCGCTGGCGCTTTACGGCGCGCCGGTTTACGTGCGCCACGAGATCGTCCACAACCGCTACGTGGTGGAGAGCCTGCGCGCCAAGGGGGCGATCTTTGTCGAGGAGCTCGAGGAGATCCCCGACACCACCGCGCCGGTGGTGTTCTCAGCCCATGGCGTGCCCAAGGCCATTCCGCTCGAGGCGGAGACCCGCAATTTCTTCTCGCTGGACGCGACCTGCCCGCTGGTCACCAAGGTGCATCGCGAGGCCGAGATCCACTTCAAGCGCGGCCGCGAGATCATCCTGATCGGCCACGCCGGGCACCCCGAGGTGGTCGGCACGCTCGGCCAGCTTCCATCCGGCGCGGTGTCGCTGATCGAGACCGTGGAGGACGTCGCCACCTTCGTGCCGAAGGACGAGGCGAAGCTCGCCTACATCACCCAGACCACGCTCTCGATCGACGACACCAAGGAGATCGTCTCGGCGCTGAAGGCGCGCTTCCCCGGCGTCGCAGGGCCGCACAAGGAAGACATCTGCTACGCCACCACCAACCGCCAACTCGCGGTCAAGAAGGTCGCGCACCTGGTCGACGCGCTGATCGTGGTCGGCTCGCCCAACTCGTCGAACTCGCAGCGCCTGCGCGAGGTCGCCGAGCGCGAGGGCTGCCCGCGCGCTGTGCTGGTGCAGCGTGCCGCCGAGCTCGACTGGAGCATGTTCGACGGCATCACCCGGCTCGGCATCACGGCTGGCGCCTCCGCGCCGGAGGTGATCGTCGAGGAGATCATGGGCGCGTTCGCCAGCCACTACGAGCTGAGCGTCGAGACCGTGACCGCCGCGGAAGAGACCGAGTTCTTCCCGCTGCCGCGCCCGCTGCGCCAGGTCAACGCGGCGGAGTAGGCGCCGCGTCCGGCAGTCGCTGCCCGCGCGCCTCGGCGCGTGCAGCCGCGCCGAATGCGGACCGACGAGTTGCCGTGACCTGAGCTGTTCTTGATCCCACAACGATCGGCGAGATGATGCGAACCTGGCGAGCGGAGCGCTGACGATGGCGGTCTACACCGATGTGTCCGCCGAAGAGCTCACCGAATTCCTGTCCGCCTACGATATCGGCGAGCTGTTGTCCTACAAGGGCATCGCCGAGGGCGTCGAGAACTCGAACTTCCTGCTTCACACCACGCGCGGCTCGTTCTTTCTCACCCTGTACGAGAAGCGGGTCGCGGCCAAGGACCTGCCGTTCTTCCTCGGCCTGATGCAGCATCTCGCCGAGCACGGCATCACCTGCCCGCAGCCGGTGCACGACCGCGCCGGCGCGGCGCTCGCGACGCTGGCCGGCCGGCCGGCGGCCATCATCGATTTTCTCGAAGGCGTCTGGCCGCGCCGCCCCAGCGCCGCCCACTGCGCCGCGATCGGCGGCGCACTGGCGAAGATGCACGTCGCGGGCGCCGATTTCACCATGCAGCGGGCCAATGCGCTGTCGGTCGAGGGTTGGCGACCATTGTTCAAGACGATGGCCGCGCGCGCCGACGAGATCCAGCGCGGCCTCGGCGAATTGATTGCCACCGAGCTCGATTTTCTCGAACGCGCGTGGCCCGCGACACTGCCGCATGGGGTCATCCATGCCGACCTGTTTCCCGACAACGCGCTGTTTCTCGGCGACAAGCTGTCGGGACTGATCGACTTCTACTTCGCCTGCAACGATATCCTCGCCTATGACCTGGCGATCTGCCTCAATGCCTGGTGCTTCGAGCCGGACCATTCGTTCAACGTCACCAAGGCGCGCGCGCTCTTGAACGCCTATTGTCGCGATCGCGCGCTCTCGGTCGCCGAGCAGGAGGCGCTGCCGCTCCTGGCGCGCGGCGCCGCGATCCGCTTCCTGCTGACGCGCGCGGTCGACTGGCTCAATGTGCCGCCCGGGGCGCTGGTGAAGCCGAAGGACCCGCTGGAATATCTCCGCAAGCTGCGCTTCCACCAGAGCGTCTCCAGCGTGCGCGACTATGGCCTCGAACAAGCGGGAAACGCGCGATGAGCGAGGCCGCGCGTCCGCACGTGCAGATCTATACCGACGGCGCCTGTTCCGGAAATCCCGGCCCCGGCGGTTGGGGTGCGATCCTGCGCTACGGCGAGCTCGAGAAGGAATTGAACGGCGGCGAGCGCAACACCACCAACAACCGGATGGAGTTGACGGCGGCAATCTCGGCGCTGGAGGCGC
>Ga0105156_1000182_pt1 | contig 10366 bp, 9 predicted proteins | sample SSWtaG_3_FD_89673 | JGI IMG/M metagenome (GOLD analysis project Ga0105156, IMG submission 89673) | Hot spring microbial communities from Sandy's Spring West, USA to study Microbial Dark Matter (Phase II) - SSWTFFsm_matched | ecosystem: Environmental > Aquatic > Thermal springs > Hot (42-90C) ...
CGATAGTCTCAGACGGCAAGATAATGGACTTGAAGGAGAGGCTTTCTAAGGTCCTTCGAGAAGAGTGATCGCCTCGTTCGAGAGCTTCATGGAGAACCGCCTCTGCGGGCCCTCGCGAGCTCCTCGACCCTCTTCAGCCCCCACATTAGGAGGGCCTCGGCCACCCCACGCTCCTCTGACTCGGCGTACACCCTCACGACGGGCTCAGTGCCCGAGGGCCTTATCAAGACCCACCCCTTCTCGGTGATGAACTTCGCCCCATCGATCCTGCAGACCCCCTTCACGCGAAGCCCCGCTATGCTCTCGGGCTCGAGTTCGACGAGGAGCTCTCGGAGCTCTTGGGGCCTCTCGACGTCGACCTTCCCCCTCGCGCTGTGCATCAGCTTGAGCCCCTTGCCCACCTCGCGGATGAGCTCTTCGAGCCTCCTCTTGCCAGAGAGCGCTAGGGCCTCGACTATGTACAAGCACGTCAACACCCCGTCCTTCTCCGGGACGTGCCACTTATACCCGAAGCCGCCGCTCTCCTCGCCGCCTACAACCGCTTCGCCCATAAGCAGGTATGGCGCTATGTTCTTGAAGCCAACGGGCACCTCGTAGACCCTCAGCCCGTTCTTGGCGGCTATCTCGTCGACCATGTGAGTCGTCGCGACGGTCCTCACGACCCCTCCCCTCACCCCCTTGTCGAGCATGTGCGTGAGCAGTACCGGGAATAGAGCGTTCGGGGTTATGTGCGTCTCAGAGTAGGCGGACGCTCTATCTCCATCGCCGTCGGTCGCGAGCCCCACGTCGACGCCCTCCATGAAGTCCTGCATGTCTCGGATGGACTCGGGCAGTGTCGGGTCGGGCGTAAGGCCCCCGAAGCTCGGGTCCTTCTCGCAACGCATGCGCTTGACCTCGCACCCCAACCTCCTCAAGGCCTCGTCTAACACACCCGAGACAGAGCCGTGCAGGGGGTTGACCAAGACCCTCAGACGGGCCCTCCGAATCGCGTCTCTATCGACGAGCGACGAGATCCAGTCTAAGTACTCCTCTCTAAAGTCCACGTAAGCCACTAGCCCCTTCTTGTCAGCCTCCCCGATGCTCAGGGTCCTGACCTCCGCCTTGGCTATTAGGGCCTCGATCTCCCGAGTTACCTCCGTCGAGGCTGGGCCGCCGTAATGGGGTATGAACTTCATCCCGTTGTAGTCGGGGGGGTTATGGGAGGCCGTGATCATGATGGCGCCCCCGGCCCTCAGACTAACGGTCGCGAACGCGACGAGGGGTGTCGGGACGTCCGTGGCGGTTATGTAGACTGGCACGCCGTTCCCTGCGAGGACCTCTGCGCATGCCTTGGCGTATTCTTTAGAGCCCCTCCGGGAGTCGTAACCGACTACGACTCCGCGTCTAGCGAGCCCCCTGCTGATGACGTAGTCAGCTATCGCTTGAGCTACGGCCTTGACGTTGTTGATGGTAAAGTCGACGTTCATCAGGCCCCTCCAGCCGTCCGTGCCAAACCTTATTGGCAAGCTCATCACCATTCATGTGCCCCGAGATAATTGGGGCTTTGCCGGGCATTAAAAACTAGTCTAATCCACAGGGCCTCGCCCACGTCATTCACCTCACCACCTTGTTGAGCCCGTTCCATCCTACTTTCAGCTAATGCCGCCTACTACCTATGACATGGAGGGGCGTGCCGGACAGCGCTTCGGCAGCTCGGCATCGAGTCAGCTTGCGTTTTGCACGCTAAAGCCGCGCGGCCTCTGACGGATGAGGTCGCGAGAAAAAGTTAATATTAGGGTTAACAGTTGCAGTCGGGCACTCGAACGATGTGGACGGTGTACTCGAACGATGTAAACGGTGTCGGAGCTTACGACGACGGAGCCGATGCCGTCTCAACCACGAAGTCGATGAGTGAGGTGGTGCGTTCGACCGCTCGATTCCGATGTTCATATGCTCAAGGTAGTGTTGATGGTGTGTCGGGTGAGGCGCGATGTTTCGAGAGACCGTGAAGAAGGACCTGCCGGTGATGGTCTTTTCGAAGGGTCGTGTCTTCGGGGAGCTTTGCGTTAGATGTCGCGCACTCCCCTACGCTTTGAGCAAGATCCTCGAGGTCTTGGAAAGGCGCAGGATCCGCGTTCAAAATCTCATCGCTTACAGCGGAAACGACGAAGACGTCTCGCTTATCTTAGTTGACCTGACCGAGGCCCTCGACAGCGTGAGCGTCGTCGTCGACGAGGTGAGAGCCTTGCCGGACGTCGTGAAAGTGGACTTCTCAGGCCCCCAGTTCGACTATGCCTGCGGAGTCCTTGGCTTCCCCGTGACCACTTCAAAGACCGAAGAGGTCATGGTGGTTGCGCTCAGGTGCCTTGTCGAGATGTTCCAAGGGGTTAAGAAGTGCTTCGGCTCTTCGGGCGAGGTCTTTCTGTGGTACTTGGCTAGGGAGCTCGGGAGCAGCACTGCCAAACTGTTGGACGAGAGGGTCGAGGGACTAGATGCGGAGGAAAGGGTCAAGGCGCACTTGGCCCTCTTATCCTCTGCCGGATGGGGGATCTTTGAGCTCAAGAGGGTCGATGTGGCCAGAGGGCTCATCGAGGTTAGGGCCAGAGACGCTTTCGAGATAAGGCATAGGAAGGGCTCGAGCGAGACGCCTCAGTGCCTGTTCATGAAGGGCTACCTAGCTGGAATGGTGGGCGCTCACTTGAGGGTCAAGGGGGTCAGGGTGGAAGAGGTCTCTTGCGAAGCCAGAGGAGACGACGCGTGCTCGTTCGTCTGCCGCCTCGGATGATTGCGCCGTTTTCCTCAGCCTAGCCTCTTGAAGACCGCGTACATGAAGGGCGCTAAGTAGGAGAGCGACCACAACGCCAGCACGACGTAGGACTTCGAGATGGCCATGATTAACGTCGAGAGGAGGAGCAGCGAGAAGAACAGCTCGGACCTCGGCAAGGCCTTCAAGGTCCTTTTGTTGGGCCCCTTGGGCGTCACCCTCCAAGTGTAATTGGCTTTAAACAAGGGCTTTATCGACGATAAGAGGACCTCGAAGGCCATGGCTATGGTCAGGGCCGACGACCTACCTAGGAGCCTAATCCTCCGGACTAGGCTGTGAGCTATCGAGGTCCTTCTTGAGAGGCTGAAGGCGTACGAGATCAGCAATGCCGCCCCAATGCCTAACAGGGGCAACAATGGCAGGAGAGGGGGCTCTCCTCCGAGAAGGACCAGCAATGGCAACGCCATGATCGATAGCCCCGTCAGCGCCAGTCCCCAGTACTGGGTCAAGTATATGAACAAGCCGATCTTCTCGAGTGGGCTCAGTCTCGAGGCGGCAATAGCTCCGGCGTGCTTCAAGAGTACTTGGGTCACGCCGTAGGCCCACCGCTTCTGTTGCTCCTTGAGGACGCTGTAGGTGGATGGGTGTTCAACCCACACGGGCACGTCATCGTTGTACACTACCCTGTAGCCCCTAAGTCTGAACCTGACCCCTAGCTCCACGTCCTCCGTCAGACACCTCTCATCCCACTTCCCAACGCTTAAGAGGGCCTCTCTCCTTATGATGCAAGCGCTGCCTACGAGGATTGAGCTCCCAAACATCGCCTGAAGCCCTTTGAAAAGCATGCCCGTGAACAGGCTCCATCCGAAGCTCACGGCCTCGGAAATCGGGCTTTCCTTGGCGTTGAGCGGCTCAAACCTCACTACAACGGCCGCGACGTCGTCGGATTCGTACAGAGATGGCAAAGCCTTAACTAAGAAGTCTGGTGGCAGTATGGTGTCGACGTCTAACGCTACGACCACGTCGCTTTCAATGTTCAGGGCCTCGTTGAGCGCCCCAGCCTTGAAACCCTTGGGCTCCTTTCTGTGCACGAGCACTACTTCCAGGTCCTTCCGGGCCCTCTCGCACACCCCTTCAATGGGCTTGGGGTCCTCGTCGTCGCAGACCACGACCACCTTGATCTTGTCCTTGGGGTACCTGAGGCGCTTGATCGAAGCCAAAGCCCTTTCTAGGAGGAGAGGCGGCTCCCTCCTCACGGGGATGTGAAAGGCGACCGTCGGCGTCTCTAGAAGGTAGCCCTTTGGGGTCGAGTACTTGGAGGCGGCCCTAGAGAGCCACAAGTGGTGGCTCAAGTAGGTGAGCTCTACCAATATCAGTAGCGACAGTAGGGCCAGCGACGCTATCGACGCCACTTCCATGGTCCCGAGTATACTTTCTTCATGGCTCCAGACTTTAGCTGTTTCTCGTACCTAACTTCTCAGCCCTCCTTTACCCTGCTCCTCCAAGCGCTTTTGGGCTGATAAACCTTGTCCACGAACCAAACGCTCCTGCCGCCGATGACCCTATAGTGGTACTCGCTCTTGAAGCGCGTTATTTCATTTCTGTACTCGTCGAACCTCTTGAAGACCCTGACCTCCGTGTCCCTCCTCCGGACCCTGTTCTTGCAGATGGGGCATTGATATATTCTAGTCAAGGTGAAGAACTTCGAGCCGCAGTTGCCGCAGTTGTACTCATGGATTTTAATGACGTAGTTCACAGCACCACCTCAGGAGAGGTAGCAGGGTCAAATGAAGGTGTGCGATGAAATGTTTTTGACTTTACGTGAAAACTCTGTTTAAAGGCCTCTGATACCAAAGCGGACGTCCCTCAAATAAACTCTGCAATAGTCGAAAAATAGTTATCGAGAAAGCTCCTTGAGAGAGTCTCAGGTTTTTACGACCTCTGGCAGAGCCCTCCTTTTAAGCGTCTTGGTGCATATTCGGCAAGCCGTTGACGAGCGCGAGCGATTCTTCGACTCCTAGCGAGTAGGTCCTAGCCCCTTCATTTGCGATATCGGCTTGAGAGTGAAGATGTCGCATGAGGTCTGACCGTGAGCAGGATGTCGCGCCGTGACCTGCGCTAGTATTCGTAGACGCGGTCCCTGCGTTTTGGCGAGTGCCTTGACTGTATGTAAGCCACCCTCCGAGGGCCACTGCTCTCCGACCGGTCGTAGAGCTCCTTTTTGAGGAGCTCCCTAAGGGCGACCCTTATGGCTTCGCTCCTTGAAGGATACATCCCTGACCTGACTAGCTCGTCGAGCTCCCTCAAGTAGGCTTCCGGGATTTTGACGGTTATTATCCTCACCGCTATCACGCCACCTCATTGAGTCGTAGGTGGTGCTCCTCGATAATAAGGATAGGTTGAAATCTTGACCTTCACGTTGACGGGTTCTTCGGGGACGGGGTTTAAATGTCCTTGGTAATGACGCGTCGAGGAAGAGGATTGGCCAAGCCTCAACGCGTTACCGGTCACCCGAAGTCGTCGTTTAAGAGGTTCCTAGAGCAGTGGTGAGGCCGTCGGCGTCTTTCTCTCAATAAAGCTTATAATGGATTGACGCTGAAGCTAAAGCTTGTGTTGAGCTGAACCGGTGGTAGCTGTTGAGGCCTCTGAAGAGTACAAAGAGCTTGTGTCCTGAATGCCTCCAAGTGGTGGATGCGCTAGTATACGAAGACGGCGGGCGCGTGTACATAGCCAAGTCGTGTCCGCAACACGGAGATTACACCGACGTTTACTGGAGCGACTACGAGCTCTATCGCGAGGCCGAGAAGTGGGGGGTCATCGGTGGCGGCGTCTCAAACCCTCAGAGGAGGAGGGAGAGGGGCTGTCCCTATGACTGCGGCTTGTGCGAGAACCACAGGACGTGCACGGTGTTGGGCATAATAGACGTCACCAATCGCTGTAACCTCAACTGCCCCATATGCTTCGCCCACGCCGGAGCCGTCGGCTACCTCTACGAGCCGAGCCCAGAGCAGGTGAGGCAGATGCTGAAGAACCTCAGGAGCGTCAAGCCGATACCGCCGACGGCCCTCCAGTACTCGGGCGGAGAGCCGACCGTAAGGAAGGACCTTCCAGAGCTCGTGGCCATGGCCAAGGAGGAGGGCTTCAGGCACGTGGAGGTCAACAGCAACGGAGTGGTGTTGGCGAAGAGCTTGGAGTACTACAAGAGCTTGCTAGACGCGGGCATGTCGACCATCTACCTACAGTTCGACGGCTTGACGGACGACATATACGTCAAGACCAGAGGGGTTCCGCTATTGAACGTTAAGTTCAAGGTCATAGAGAATGCGAGGAAGCTGAAGCACGACTCCATAGTCTTGGTGGTAACCCTGGTCAGAGGCGTTAACGACCACCAAGTGGGCGACATAATGAGGTTCGCGGCCAAGAACTGCGACGTGATTCGAGGAGTGAACGTCCAGCCAGTTTCCATAACCGGCAGGATCAACAGGGCCGAGCGGGAGAAGATGAGGATAACGATACCCGACTTCATGAGGCTCTGCGAGGAGCAGACCAACGGCGCCATCAAGGTCTCTGACTTCAGGCCCGTGCCCTGGCCAGTGGCAATGGCCAAGGCCGTGGGGGTTCTCAAGGGCAAGAGCTATCCAGAGTTCACGGCCCATCCCCACTGCGGCGTCGCGACCTTCGTATTGGTAGAGGGCGGCGAAATGGTGCCGATCACGAGATACGCCGATGTCGACAAAATGGTCGAGGACTTCTGGGAAGTCTACAAGCTAGCATCCGAGGGAAAGAGGGTAAGGGCTTACCTCAAGTTGATGAGGATTTCTGGCCGAGTTAGGGGCAAGCTCAAGAGACGCTTGTTGAGCGTGTTGATCAGGGGATCGTATGACGCGCTGGGGCGGCTTATGAGGGAGATGGTGTTGGTGGGGTGCATGCACTTCATGGATCCCTACAACTTCGACCTCGAGAGAGTCGAGAGGTGTTGCATCCACTACGCCCTGCCAGACGGCACCATAAGGCCCTTCTGTAGCTATAACAGCATCCACAGGCCGGTGGTCGAGAAGGCCCTAAGCGTCCCTTACCCCGTCAGGGCCGAGAGCGCCGGTCATGGCTAAAGGAAGTCTGTTGAGGGGGCTGGCAAGGGGGATAGTGCCGCCCGACTTGCTGGGGCTAGTGCCGAGGGGCTTCGAGGTCGTAGGGGACATAGCGATCCTGAACCTGCCGAGGGAGCTCGAGGAATACAGGTTCGAGATAGCAGAGGCGCTCCTCGACCGCTTGAGGCCTCGGATAAGGCTCGTAGCCAGGAGGGCGTCGCCGGCGAGGGATCCGGAGAGGGTCCATGCGTACGAGGTCTTGGCAGGCTCTGGAGGGTTCGAGACGCTACACAGGGAGAGCGGTTGCGTCTTCAAGGTAGACATATCGAGGGCCTTCTTCTCCTCCAAGCTCCAATACGAGAGGGCCAGGATAGCCGGCTTGGTCAGGCCAGGCGAAGTAGTGATAAACATGTTCGCAGGCGTCGGGCCGTTCTCGATAGTCATAGCGAAGAAGGTCCCGAACGTTAAGGTGTACTCGATAGACGTAAACCCCGAGGCCTACAAGCTCATGGTTGAGAACATAAGGTTGAATAAGGTCGAGGACAAGGTGGTGCCGCTCTTGGGCGACGCGGCCGAAGTCATAGACGTCTACAACCTCAAGGACGTGGCGGACAGGGTCCTAATGCCCTCGCCAGAGCATGCCGTGAACTACCTGGCCAAGGCCGTCGAGACCCTAAAGGTTCGCGGCGTCATCCACTACTACGACGTCGCGCCCCGCGCGAGGGCCCTCCACGAGTACGTGCTTAAGAGGGTCTCGCAGATCCTCAACGGCGCAGGAGCTAAGTGGAGGGTAGAGAGCGTCAGGGAGATAAGGTCAGTTGCCCCCTCCAAGACCTACGTATGTGCCGACATCTCCTTAGACAAGGGGGGCGGCTGATCAGACAACCCTCCTAGCCCTGCGGACTACGACTTGGTCTATGCTCCTTATGGCAACGCTGTTCTCAGCAATTATCTTGGCCACCTCCTCAAAGTCTATGTTCTGACCGATCACGGTTATCTTGACGGTCTCGGTCTTTGCGTCCACCTCGGTAACGACCACGTCGACCTCCTTCACCCCTCTGACCGAGCATATGGCCTTAGAGAGCTCAGTTATCGGTATCTCCCTCGGCTTCAAGGCATCTATCAAGAGCTTCTTTATCACCACTGACAAGGCGAGCGCACCCGAACACTAGATGTGTGCTCCCAACAAGACTATAACTATTGCTGAGACCACTCCCGCGAGGACCATGAACGCCATGTATTCGAAGGGCCTCCTGCTAGCTATCCTGCTCAGGAAATAGCCCAGAGCGACCAATAGGGCCGTGCCTATGGAGAGCGAGGCGAGGGCCGCCACGGCGAAGTCAATTACGAGCACGCAGGAGAGGGCGAAGGGGGTCGCCAGTATTGCGCAGGCCATTAACGGGGAGATCCCGTCGACTATCGAAACGACAAAGACGGCGAGCTTCGAAGACTTCTCGTATATAGAGCCCCTCATGTCTTGGAACGTGGCCTCTTCTAGCTCGCGGAGCTTCTTCTCCCTCTCCGCCCTCTCGGTCAAGTAGGCCCCCCACATGCCCGAGATGAACATCGCCAGCCCAGCCGAGAGAACCGTCTTGATCACGGCCCTCGAGTCGACTATGCCAGACATCCACATGCCCATTATCACTCCAAGTGTCGCCAGAGCCCCGTCGAACATGTTCATGACGAAGTACCTCCTGCATATCTCGAGCGCCCCGCTAATCTTCAACATCTTCTCGAGGTCTTCTAACATCCAGCGCAACTTCAACTTCTACTTCGCCTCGGCCGCGTAAGAGCGCGGGGTTTCCGTCGAAGCCTCTTCGATCCCTCAGGGTGCATGTTTTTCACGTGACTTTAAAGCATTAAGAGTGAGGAAAGGGACTAAAAACCTTGCGCCTCAATGATCATCGCGTCCATCGATACCCGCTCTCTTGAACTGTGACCGCACTCCATTGCTTGGGCCCAGCCCGCTTGCAGGGTTGGCCTTCGTCAGTCGTATTAAGGCGTTGCGTGTCGCCAACGGCGGAGCCATCGAGCCTGCGCAGCGAGCTCATGAGAGCCGTCAATCGTCGAGCGTTAATGGCCTGGCAGAAGGCTTATTAGTCTTCTTCTGCGAAGTTGTAGGCTTGCGGAGGGCTCAGGACGTGGGTGATCGCCAAATCAAGGTTCGTTGAAATCTACGACACCACCCTCAGAGACGGAGCGCAGGGAATGAGGGTGAACTTCTCGCTTCAAGACAAGATAAGCCTCACCTTAAGGCTCGACGAGTTCGGGATCCCCTTCATCGAGGGAGGCTGGCCCTTCTCGAACCCGAAGGACGAGGAGTACTTCAAGACCATAAAGGACTACCCTCTTAGGCAAGCAAAGGTCGTGGCCTTCGGGAGCACGAGGAGGAAGGGCGTAAGCCCGGAGAAAGACGAGAACCTGGAAGCCATACTCAAGTGCGACGTAGACTACGCAGCGCTCGTCGGAAAGTCTTGGACCCTCCACGTCAAAGAGGTCTTAAGGGTCAAGCCCGAAGAGAACTTAGACATGGTCTACGACTCGATAAGCTACTTAAGGGGTCACGGGATTAAGGTGATATTCGACGCCGAGCATTTCTACGACGGCTACAAAGAGGACCCCGAATACGCTCTTAAAGTCCTCAAAGTGGCCCGAGAGGCCGGAGCCGAAAGAATAGTCCTCTGCGACACCAACGGAGGCACGCTGACCCACGAGTTCTACGAGATAACTAAGAAGGTGTGCGATGAACTCGGGGGTTGCATAGGGGTGCACTGCCACAATGATTCTGGCCTAGCAGTGGCCAACAGCTTGATGGCCGTGGTGGCAGGGGCCGTCCACGTTCAAGGAACCATAAACGGCATCGGAGAGAGGTGCGGGAACGCGGACCTGTGTCAAGTGATACCCGCCCTGGAGATCAAGATGGGCTACAAGGCCCTGAACTCGAACACCAACGGCCTCCGAGGCTTGAGGGACCTTTCGCTTTTCGTCTACAACTTAATCGGTATGGAGCCCGATCCTTACCAGCCCTACGTCGGGCAGTACGCCTTCGCCCACAAGGCGGGGATCCACAGCGATGGAGTGATGAAGGTCTCGAGGGCCTACGAGCACATAAATCCGGAACTGGTGGGCAACGACAGGTTCATAGCGGTTTCCGAGATCGCCGGCAGGTCGGCCATAGTCTACAAGGCCAAGAAGTTCGGCCTGAGCCTCGAGAAAGACGACGCCGCGGTGCTCAAGGTCTTGAGGATGGTGAAGGAGTTAGAGGCGTCTGGCAAGATGTTTGAGGACGCCGACGGTTCCTTGTACTTGCTCTTGTTGAAAGCCATGAACGCGTACAGACCTCACTTCGAGCTGCTGTCTTGGACTGTGACGAGCAGGGCTGGCAAGGGCGGTGCGAGGGCCTTCTGCACCCTAAGGCTCAGGGTTGGGGACAAGATCGTCACGAGCATGGCTGAAGGCTTGGGCCCAGTGCACGCGCAGGACTTAGCTCTGATAAAGGCGCTGAGGTCTGAGTACCCCGAGCTAGAGCGCGTGA
>Ga0105156_1000184_pt1 | contig 10252 bp, 9 predicted proteins | sample SSWtaG_3_FD_89673 | JGI IMG/M metagenome (GOLD analysis project Ga0105156, IMG submission 89673) | Hot spring microbial communities from Sandy's Spring West, USA to study Microbial Dark Matter (Phase II) - SSWTFFsm_matched | ecosystem: Environmental > Aquatic > Thermal springs > Hot (42-90C) ...
CGGCGTAACGGGGAGCGTTGCATTATATGTGGGGTCTATTGGTTTAATTTGTATTCCGTGCTCTGGTCTCAGCGGCCTCACAGCTGTGCCATTCGGCAATACAACTCCAAGCAGAAGCCTAGACCTATCATAATAGGTCTGCCAATATTTCACTGTGAAATTATACCAGCCAGGGCTTAGAGATATGTTTACAGACCTAGAGCCCCTCCCGCTCCACCCATCAATGACGAGTGAGCCGTTAATGTAGAGCCGCGCTCCCTTATCACTTATTAGTTCAAACGTATATGTCCCGCTCAGTGGGAGGTAAACATATGCCTGATACACTAGGGCGAAATAGGTATCGGGTGCTCCTACTTGCCGGGCCCAGTAAGGAGCCGTAGAATAGCGCACTGCGCTATAAATAAACGATGTGTTATAGCCGGCGGGGGGGTAGTAGAGGAAATCTATATCCTGGAACCAGGTGTGAGTTGAAATCGGATATGCAGTGCCCCTATACGTGTAGCCCGCGCCGGGCGGCTCACTACTAGTAGTGGCCCCTGAGTAGACGTCTACTCTCCACCATACATCACTAGGTGTATATGCCCCAAGCTGTGAGAGGCTTGCGTTGATTAGTCCATGTAGCGTTAACGGCGGAGAGCCATTGGTATATGTAAGCGTGTAACCTATGTTTATGGCAGTGGATAAATCAGTCCTCGCCCTGCTCCCAGCGAGCACTAGTACTAACCAGTCTACTCTGAAAGAAACGATATTACTCCACAAAGACCACGCTCCACCAGCGTCCCTAGCCCTTAGCCTCAGATAAAATGTCCCATTATACTGTGGCACCTGGATATCAAAGTAACTACGTGGCGCGGCGAACTCTACTGTTACATTGTAATCCACGTTGTTAAACATGGGGTCTCGTGACACCTGGTAGTGAATAGCTGTGGCCGTGAAATTCCACTGTAATCTAATAGTGCTATTTGGATAATATCTCGCAATATAAGTATACCTAGATGCACCGTGGTTTTGACTAATAGTTTTATCCACGTACGTGTAGACTCTAACAGTGTAGGTTCCAGGCTGCAGGCTCACAGAGTAGTCTTCAACCAGCCCAGCCTGGTTCACTACGCCAGTAATAATAAATGACTGCACTAAACTCCCCGCTGAGTCATATATCTCCACATATGTGTATGCAGGAAAGAACGAGAAGTGAACTAGCCCAGTGCTCCTGCGATTCTTCACGAGGTAAAGCCAGTACCTGGTATCTGGCACTCTGCTCGCATTGTAATAGCCGACGCCGTGAACACTCCCACTACCTAGGTTAACATAGTGAGTACCATTATAGAACGTTGGGTCTAGAAAAACCACGAGCCCACTACTATTTACAATGTTATTATTATAGAAATAAACTATTTCGCCCTCGCCCAGTGCTCTACTATATATTAGTAGATTAGACTGCATCATCTTCATCCACTCGGTTAATTCTACATTAGCTCCTATCACATATCTTCGATATCTATAAGGATACGTGGCTGTGTTAGGATCCCACTCGAGAACAGTCTTCTCATCAGCTGGAACTGTAGCAGAATATACTCTACTAGCATTAACCCATAAGCTGTATTCACGTGTAGACGTGAAGCGCCTCACAAGGTTTGTCCACCTGTTTCTATATTCAAAAATATTATAATAGTACTCGCGCATGGTGCCAGCTGCTGTGCGAGTCGTGAAGTACGTGATCATCCATGTGTAGTCAAATCTGTTGTCCGGTCCAATAAATGTTGACGGATGATCTGTCCAAAAATCTCCTATCATGTTCGTTTTACTAAACGCATTATTCATTTTTGGGTGGTAGAAGTAAATCCACTCCTGTATTGTTATCTCGCTCCAGCCGTAAACTGTAAATGGCTCTATCATTACGTAGTCGTCTATTCCATCTAGGAACCATGTGTACAAGTGTGGTGCTATAGTGTCGTTTGGCTCTATATTAGCTGTTAACTCTAATGTCACCGGCGCCCCAATAGCGATGTTTACTAGTGGCATAGTTTCTTCAATAGTTGAAACTGTGCTCGTGGGTTCTGGGTGAGCGTAGTTTCTAGCGGCAATCCATCCAACAAGGAATTCGTTGCCCGACTCCCATGAGTTAAATGTTATATTTGTAAAGTCGTCAAAAAACCAGAACGTGGCTGATCCGCTACTATAAGAGGGCGCGTCGGGGTTTCCATAATACACATATATGTTTTTAACACTAGACCCAGGTATTGAGGAGGCCCTGACCCAGACCACGGTGTTGCCTGTGTTACACCCGGCTTCAACCCAATAATTAAGGATCGTGGAGCCATCGCTATCCGTGAACCTTAAGTCTCCGCAATCACTCCTCAACTTACCGGTACTAATTAATGAAGCAGTATCTAATACTACTCGCACTTGGTAATCTACTAGCGTATTAGTATTCGTGTTGTTTATAATTACTGCTCTACGATACGTCCACCCGGGTAGCCAGCCGGTGGGTTGTGCCTCAATGTTCCTCACAGCTGTGGGTCCTAGTAGCAGTAGCATCGGCATTAACGCCAATACAAGTAAGAGCAATATTGACGCAGCACAAGGTCTTCTCATTTCACTACACCCTGTGAGCTGGGCACTCGTTTACTCCGCCGTACAGCATATATATCACTGTGTTATTAGCCGAGTTTACTGTTACAACTAGTATTTTACTTGTCTTATCAAAGTGTATTACTGAGTAGTAGAGGCAGTTGCCAGCGGAGTCTAGGAAGTACACGTCTAACCCATCTAACACTCTATCTATATCTGTGAAATTAGTACTCGTCAACGTTAAAGCCACGAACTCGTTAATTACACTTGTAAAAGACAACACTAACGCTCTCCTACCATGCAATAGCCACATATGCACTGTTTTATGACTATATGATGTATTAAGGGCCAAGTAGCCCCCGGGCGAAATAAACGCTCTACTACCAGTAATACTGACATTCCGCGCAACCCAGAAATCCGTCGCGTAGTCGAAGTCATCGTATACTAGCCAAAAACTCATGGCTGAACCAGGCGTCCCCGTGAACTGGCTATATGGGTTTTTACCACCATACCACACCTCATATCTCCCACTATAAATAGAGGGCTCTACAAATACCACTATTGGCGGGTTTCTCGAGAATAAATATGAAACCCTTGGAACACCCTGTGAAACCACATATACATTCCACTCGCTCAACAAACCAATATCGCTGACATTCAGCGGCACAATTAAGCTTTGAAAACTACCAAACAACTCGCTGGGCACAACAATGTTAATAACATTGAATTCGACACCGCCCTCTTGCGCAAACACTGTGAAAACAAAAAGTAGCGCCAATAAACCCACAGCTGTGAAGGCAATGAACCACTTCTCCACTGAGAACGCCCTCGCCCACGTAACAGTAAGAAAATGAGTCTTAAAACTCTAACTAGGATTGAGATGTTTGCGTGGTATTTAACCCAAAGACCTTAAGGTCTATGGGGAGCTCTGGGTCTACCTCTACTCCTACACACCTATTTCGATTACACATGTATATCACGTAGTCGAATGCTACTTTAACCAGCTCTTTAACACGTTCAAAGTCAGGCGGATAAGGTAGGACAATGGCTAAGACGTCAAATACTATGTATTTGTTTTCAATCTGAGCCACTGAGAGAGCAACTTTATCATAGCCCTTAGCAACCACTATGCTGAACCACGTGTGCCCATAGTATTTCTTAACCCAGTACCTCATATTAGCTCTCAATCTCTTAGCATCTGGCTTACCGCGCCAAACTCTAATTGCAAATTGACTCCTATGCAACACGCTTAAATAAGCTTTTATAGCGTGCTCTGGCTGCTTCGTTAACAATGGACCCTCTAGTCTCTTCCTAATATACCTGATCTCCCATAATATCTCGTCTATTTTCCTCTCTACGTTAGGCCTCTCTAAGAGGTAGGTTATGACGTCACATATGCGGGGCATTTTAAGCTTACTTGCGAGTTCTTTTAGTTTCTCATACGTCTCGACGCCTACGTAGACATATGTGTATTTCTTACTCACAGCACCCACCTCTCTATGTTAATTCACTTTAATTCACTTTTAACCTCACTCCACACATCTCTCCACGTCCTCTTCATTATCCACGAGTCTCTCTCTTTAAACCACAATTCCTCTCTCAACGAGTTGTCATCTAAATACTGTGTTATTTTCTCGACTATGTTGTCTAACGAGTACACGGCCTCTCCCGGCAACACTTCTGCTACTCCTGATTGATTAGACACCAATGTCGGCGCGCCCTGAGATATGGCCTCTAACGCTACTAGCCCAAACGGCTCTGGAAACCCGACTTGTAGGACAAGGTCTGCTCTCCTATACAGCTTGAGCTTTTCTTCTTCACTAACTGTCCCGGCGTTAATAACCCAACTCGGTAATTCATACAGCTCTGCCCCCCTGCCAAACACTACTACTTCTAGCTTAAAGCGTTTTCTAACCTCACCTAGCGCATTAATCACGTACCTAGGAGACTTGTTATCCTGCCACCTACTCGGAATAACAATAACTCTCTTGTCGCCGCCGGGCTTGTTAGGCCTATCAACGACGAGAGGGTAGGGACTAGCGGGGTAGACAACTTTTACATCTATGTTAACAGTGCTCTTAATCTGCGAAGCCGTGAACTCACTGTTACATAGAACTCTACTAGCAGATAAAGCCCCCATAACATCTAGCGGGGTAAAAGTCCACGTGTGAACATAGTAAATAGACCTCACACCGAGCTCTCTACCACACGCAACAACGAGAGATCCGTGAACATCGTGAGATATGAGCACATCAAATAACGGCACAACGCGCATCAACTCACCGCCGAGAGCAATACTAGTTAACACTAAAACCCCGCCGCCACGGTCAACTAGAGGCTCGTGAACCCTGATAACCCTGGCACCGTGAAATGAGTAAACAAGGCGCGAGTAACCGTAGAGACAATAATGAGTAACCTCGAAATCTCTAGTCATCTCTGGTAAAAGCCTAGATATAAATACGCCTAATCCACCGTACGGCTCACTTGGACACTCCCACGCAACACTGAGGATTCTCAAAGTAATCGCCAATAAACCCACAGCTGTGGGCTTAATCTGTCCACAACCCTCCCTTAGCCTTAGCCGAGTTAGGCATAAACGGCAATGGGTGTGAAAACTGTGCTTTTCTATGTACAAACTCTAATATGTACAGTGCTATTATAAGTGACATTTTCGCACCATATTCTAACAAGGCCTCACACTGCTTGTTTTCATTTTCATATCTACTCAGCTCTCCAAGCCTACTTAGCTCGGCGAAGCGGGATTCTAGTTCAAGGCATTTCAAGTGCATTTTCTCAAACAAGGCTTTCGCGTTTTCAATATGCATTATTACCTCTAATGCATACGAGTTCTTAAATGCCACTGGGTGCGCAATTGGATATATCTCCATGAGCGGCGTTGTGCCCAGAGCAATACTCAACCACGCTTTCTCTAGGAGTTCTCGCTCCCACTCATCGAGCTTAAACCCAGCTGTCTCAATATATGAAATGAACTGTTGCGGTGAACGAAGGTTTTCAAAGTAGTGTTGTAGTAGTTGAGGTTGAAATCTAACAACACTTGTTACTCTACCCTCTCCCTCAGGTACTACTATAACTCGTTGTTGACTAGGCTCAAACATGTGACTCGCCACAAATAATATATTTTAAACCCTCCTAAAAGCAGGTATTAATCTACCAGTGAGAGCTATTCTCTCAAGCGCGCTGAGAAAATCAGTTGAAGTAGACTTCAACAACTCCTTGACCTCTTGATCTCTCAATTTAATACCATATGTCTCAGTGATAACTCTAATAACACCAGGCCTATAGTGAATGTTTTCAAAAAACACATGTAAATTCAACTGCGCGTGTTCAACATGCGGCGGCGTCTCACTAATAAATACAATTGGGAAATCACCAGTCATCCACAGTGTTTTAACGTGCTCTGGGTGTATTACGTTGTGATTAACTATTGCCACTGCTCCGAGCAAGTTAACCATGTCTACCGCCTCGTCGATGTATTTCTCATGATCAATCACCACAACAGGCTTCCTGGCGATAAGTCCAATAATAGCTGCCACAAGCGGCAATGACACCGTCGCTTTTAACCCAGCAACCCAGACCCTGGCCCTCCTATAGTTACTAATACTAGTGAAATCATATGCTTTTTCAACACTCTCTAAGAGCTCTTTAACACTACTATCAGTTAAAACACCAGATGGAACCACATATCTCCTATAACCCCTATACCTCATGGGTTCAACCACATATCTCCCAGTTTCAACATATGTCTGAGCCATATTCACCACGTCAGCCATTGATAAACCAGCGTTCACAGCATCTAGCGCCATTCTCTCAGCCACCTCATCGTCAACCCCGGCCGCCTCTGTTAAATACGAGTATATCGCCTCATAATCTGGTAGAGGAATAACTATTGGCTTACCACACCTGCCCTCACGTTTCAAAGTACTATCAATAGCTGACTCCGAGAGATTAGCCGAGAACATAACTAACACCTTCTTCCTGTAGACGTAGTAATCTGAGAGCTTACGTTTAACAATACTTAACACATTATGAGAAACCTCCGACAAACCCCCACTCTCACGTGCAGGCGAGAGAACCCAGTCGCCCTCATCTAGTAGCAGTGCAGACGGCTCACTCATCTCTGCTTCACTGAAAAATAAATCTATCTTCTGCTCTGATTCCCCAACCCACTTAGAAAGCACAGCTTCAACTCCAACTTCAACAGCACTTAAACCCAGATACTCGGGTATAATTCTGAGAAGACTTGATTTACCAGTGCCGGGCGGGCCAATAAATATTACACCTGGATTTCTAGGAGCCTTATCCTCAAGTAGCGGCGAGACAACATGTTGCACTTTATCCCACACTTTAATAGGATACACATAGCGCTCTACTCTAGACGCCTCGCCAAGCCTATCATAATATTTAACAGTGACCATGTAGTTATATTGTAATTTCTCAGCTTCAACTTCAACATAATCTATAACAGAAACATGAGTCATTGGAACCCAGAAACATGGAATCGGAGAACATGATTTTACTTTGCAATCCTGCGAGATCCTTATTCCAGGAACAATAATATTATACAGTAATATTGTAGGCGGATGTGATCTCTCGTAGCAGGCGAGTTTAATGGATCGGCACGCTCTTAATATGTGTGTGTTCGCCACGCTAAACCCCCGCGGCCGCAAGCCTAGATCTCGCCTTTAAATTTGAGAACGCCTATTACGGAGTTATATATTATGTCTACTAGTTTAAATTTCAACAATTGTTCTAGTTCGAGGCCGCTTCTGACGCCGTGTACTCCCAGCTTAATGTATATTCTGTCGCGGTATGTTAACAAATGCTCCAGGAACTTCTTGATCATGGTGTCGTAGTTCAACACCCCCTCGAAGTCGGGTATTGGTATATCTGGAAACACTGTTCGCCACTGGTTAATAAAATATAGTTTAAACTGTGCAAAAAACACCTTACTAGTGTGAAACAATGAGATAGCGTAGTCTGTTAGTAGTGGCAGATACGTTGCAATCAAAATAGACCTGTCCTCTGGCCTAGCCTTAATCTCACTTATAATCTTATCTACAATGGCCCTAGGCAGTCTTGGCTCGCTCAAAACACTACCCCTTCTTCAGCTCCAATTCCGGGGTTTCACGTAGAGCACTACTAGTCCTCCTAGCATATAGGTGAGACACGCTCATATTAGTAGCGTAGAGCAATGTGGCCAAATACTCATCTATCGCCACCAATAACGCCTCGCTCACACATTTCTCCAAGTCCTCTGACCCACTACACGCTACAAGATTAAACGGATACATAGCATCAGGAATTTTCTTAAACAACAAGTCAAGGATTTGCTTACTCGGCAAATAGGGCTCTAACACCTTAGACCTATATTTCAAAGCCTTAGTTAAGAAGACTAATAGTGGCTCATAAGCCACGTGTAAAGCCTGCGTCGGGTATTGGCAAACAACGAGCAAGGGCTTCTCCCACCCACTAGCAACTTCAACCAGCTCTGTGCCCTTTGACACCAAGAACTCCGTGCACGCGGGCGCGACGTGGGCGCGGAGTTTAATTAGCTTCTCAATATAGCTCTTAGATATAATGCCAGTGTAGAACTTAACGCCACTAAACACCCTGAACACAGATACCCTAACATCTATTTTACTCCCTAATAACTCGCTAACGAGGAAAACAGGGAGCCCCTGGCCAATACAACTCAAATACAAGTTAAATAGTGCTTGAGAAACAGGCGTCTCAGTGAACACTGTAGAATATTTTTTCACATAACTCTTATCTAATCCCCGTTTAAACAACACATCCACCTCTACGCGTCTTCCATATTTAAATCTACACTTAACTACTTTAATACAAGGGTGTTAAATGTGTCTCACGGCTTCGAGAGAAAACCCGGCATCACGAAGTATTTGCCAAGAGTCATCCCCCCGCCATTCAGTGGAATAGCTGTAGCAGTAGATTACGCCAACATAGCTTTAGACCCTGATATACCGCTCTACGAGAGATACTGTGCGGTCTCCACAGCTGTGCGGTTATTAGCAACCCTCCGAAGAGAACACCTGGTAGTATCTGTTTATAGATTACTGAAAGACAGTGGGCTCTGCAAGAGGTTTAGAGACATAGACATAGACATCTGTGAAAACATTAAGAGAGAGGACGACTACTCAGTGATCGAGAAATTTGTCGAAATAATAAACACGTGTGAAAACGGAGATATACCAGTCACAGAGGAACTAGTACTAGCACTAGCACAGGCAATAATAGTGACACTTGTACCACAACTAAAAACACTAGTATCAAGCCAGATGCCAGAGGAAATCTAATCGGCACCACAGCTGTGAATCCAGACACACATGTAAGTGGCGAAAACGGGCACTTACAAGACCTCCGTGGCGAAAAGGGTTATAAGTAAACAGTTACGCTATTATTCTATAGTGGTCTAATATGCACAGTAGTTTTAATTATAATAGACCAATAGTCGCGTATTTACGTGTTAGCACAGAGACACAGGATGTCGAGTCGCAGTGGATGAGCATTGTAGAGTGGTCTAAGTTAAACAATGTATTCATAGATGAAAAACTAGTTGAAGAAGAAGCAGTCAGCGGGGCCGAAGACGAAAGACAAGTCTTCCAAGAGCTATGGAGGCGCGTAAGAGAGAGACGAGTAGGGACAATAGTAGTAGCTGAGTTATCAAGGCTCTCGAGGAGAATGAGAACACTAGTCAACTTCCTCTACGACTGCGTAGAAAACAACGTGCACGTAGTGAGCGTGAGAGAGGGCTGGCTGAGCGAGGCTTTGAGAAACGAGCTAATGAGGCCAATAATCGTGGCCATGCTCTCAACACTATATGAACTAGAGAGAAAAATAATAAGCGAGAGGACAAAGGCAGGACTACAGAGAGTAAGACAAAGCGGAAAACACATTGGTAGACCACCAAAACTAACGCCAGAACAAGTCCTAGAAGCAATAAAACTATACACTAGTGGAACACCAGCATCCCAGGTAGCCAGGAAACTAAAAATACACAAGACAACACTATACAGATATTTAAACAAATACTTGAAAACATAGATTTACCTCGGCGAAGCTTCCACTGTGGTGATTATTGCTCGAGCTCTGCTTTACTAATATAGAAGTATCCGCCGTCATATTTGTATTTCCTAGCTAGTTCCCTAAACTTATCCTTGTCAATGCGTGGAAATTTCACTTTATAAGCATTATAGTCTAAGCTGTATCTCACGATTAGTGGTTCTAAGCCGAGTTTTTCACGTATTCTTCTCTTAGCCCACTCCTTGTCTACACATGTCTCGCTAAGTGTTTTAATACTTGTTTCTGACAGTGTTTTCTTCACTACTTCTAGTAGCTTGTTGTTGGAGCACACGTCGACTGCGAATACCCCGCCTCCGAAGTACTCGTATTTCTCCAGTAGCTCCTTGAACTTCTCGTCTCCCACGTGTTCTGGCTTAAACACTACTATTCCAGTCTTAGTTAACAATACTCCTCCGAGCCCCGGCTCTAGCTCTGCTACTTTAACCCCAGTTATTTCCCCGATGATCCTCTTGATCTCTCTAATTTGCTCGGCTTTTCTCCACTTCTCACGTATCACGCTGGCGTGTTCATCTCTGAAGCCGTGTGTGTTCTCTTTGAGGAATGAGATTATCTCCTCGAG
>Ga0105156_1000186_pt1 | contig 10222 bp, 14 predicted proteins | sample SSWtaG_3_FD_89673 | JGI IMG/M metagenome (GOLD analysis project Ga0105156, IMG submission 89673) | Hot spring microbial communities from Sandy's Spring West, USA to study Microbial Dark Matter (Phase II) - SSWTFFsm_matched | ecosystem: Environmental > Aquatic > Thermal springs > Hot (42-90C) ...
GATCATCTTCGACGAGCCGACCGCGACGCTGACGCCGGAGGAGAAAAAATACTTCTTCGACCTGGTGCGCGACCTCAAGAAACGCGGCGTCTCCATCGTCTTCATCTCGCACGCCCTGGAAGAGGCGCTGCTGCTCGCCGACCGCATCACCGTGTTGCGCGACAGCAAGCACGTCGTCACCGACGACGCGGCGAAGTTCGACCGCGCCCGCATCGTGCAGGCGATGGTCGGTCGCGACCTCTCCAACACGCTGTACGGGGTGCGCAAGAACTCGGTTCGCCCGGTGGGCAAACGCGTGCTCACGGTGCAAAATCTGAAGATGGCGCCGATGGTGAAGAACAGCTCGCTGTCGGTGTTCGCAGGGCAGATCACCGGCGTGTTTGGTCTCGTCGGCGCCGGCCGCACCGAGACCTTCAAGATCGTCTCCGGCGTGATGAAGCGCGACTTCTTCCACGGCGGCGAGATCCTGCTCAACGACAAGCCGGTGCGTTACCGCGTGCCGGCGCCCGCGGTGAAGGCGGGCATCGCCTACATCACCGAGGACCGCAAGGTCGAGGGCTTCTTCGAGACCGCCTCGATCGCCCGCAACATCTATCTCGGGCTGCTCGCCAAGTTTCCCAAGGGCCGCATGCTGCTGTCGCGGCGGGAGACCAACAAGGCCGGCTCGTCCTGGATCGAGCGGCTCAAGGTGCGCGCCATCAGCGACGAGGCCAAGGTGGTCGAGCTCTCCGGCGGCAACCAGCAGAAGGTGGTGATCGCCAAGTCCCTGATCCAGGAGCCGGAGCTGATCATCTTCGACGAGCCGACCCGCGGCGTCGACGTCGGCGCCATCGTCGAGATCCACGAGTTGATCAACCGCCTCGCCGACGAGGGCAAGGCGGTGGTGGTGATCTCCTCGTATCTCCCGGAGATCATGGCGCTGTCCGACCGCATTCTGGTGTCGCGCCAGGGCAAGGTTGTGGAGGAGTTCTCGGCGCTGGAGGCCACCGAAGAGAAGATCATGTACGCGGCGATTCACTAGGGCCGCATGGGCAGGCGCGACTGTTGTCTTACTCGTCATGCGCGGGCTTGACCCGCGCATCCACGCTTTCGGGCTGCTGCCGCAAAGCGAAGCGTGGATCGCAAAGCAACGCGGCTGTCGCCGCGTTGCGTCCTTCTTAAGTGCCGCAAGTCGTGTGAACACGACTTGCGGGGTCATGCCCGGCGATGACGATTGAGAATGCGTTGATATGTCGCCAAGCTTCCTTCGTCACCCGCGTGCTCGACCCGCGGGTCTACGCTCTCACTTGCAAGCGAGGGATGCTTGATTGCAGGCCTGGTGCGAAGCCGTGCCGCTAGATCGCCAGCAGGAAACTTTCCCCGAACTCGCAGGCGGCGCAGTAGTAGGTGCGCTCCTCCAGCCTCTTGCTCCGCGGCTCGATCAGCACCAGCCGCATCTGCAGCCCGCATTTGGCACATGGCAGCTCGATCGATGAAAAGCGCGAGCAGCTCAGTGTCGGGCGTAGGATCAGCATCTGGCTCCTCCCTTGATTATTAGCCAGAAAATGACGCAACGAATCCGAATCAACCCCCGCGCGAGTAGATCAATTGGGCGGCAATTGGACAAGAGCCGGCCAAGAGCCGGGGTTGTGCGCGCTGTTCTTCGATCTTCACTCACGTTATTGCGCTGGCCGCGCGCGGAACTAACGATCGGTTCCGCGCAGGCGTGTGAGTTCCCGCATTTCTCGGCATTTCGCTACCGTCCGGCGCAGGTCCGGTTTCGTTTATCGCGCGAGGTGCTCGGCAAATGCATGGCAAGGCGCGTGACACCCCGTGGGGGTGCCGGCGCGCGCGTGGTCGTCGTTGCAACCAAAGCGAGAAATGTTCCCGGGAGCTCAGCGTGAAAATCATCGCACCGATGCAAACGCGTCACACCGAAACGAACGCGGCAGCACCGGTTCCCGCCGGCTCGCCGGCGTGATCGGGGTGCGCAGACGTCGCTCGCTCACGTGGTGGGCAGTGCGCGGGCGATCACATCGCGTGGTGGCGATGGTGATAGCGGTGATGGTGCCGCACGTGGCCGTAGGCCGCGGACGCGCGTCGCGCCTGCTCCGCAGCCTCGCGCCGCGCCTGGGCACCGGGCTCGTTCTCGGGTGTCTGCCAGACCTGAACGCCGCCGGTGCCGCTGCTGCCGAATCCGGCAGACGCTTCGGTTTGGACAAGGACCACCATCAGGCCGGCGATGGCGGCAAGTGAGAGGAGCTTGGACATCGGTTTCCTCCGGGATTGTGCTTCTTGAGAGGGGCCGTCGGTTAAGGGTTTCGATGGCTGGAACACCGCGTCAGTATGGTTCGTCCTGACGGCACAGAACCAGAGGCTCGCGATGATGTGAAGAGGCTGGGCAAATACCCCGCCGCGGGTATCGGGCGGGGCGGCGCCGACGCAGGCACGGCGTACCGCGACCGGCGGACACGTCGTCGTCAGTCGTGCGCGCGAGCCGCGACGCGATCCCGCGATGCTGCGCCAGCACGCGGCGCGCTGCGGCCACGCGATGCCGTAGCGGGCGTGACGCTAAGCATCACGCCGCGCCCGGCAGTGCGCAGTCGGTCACATGTCGTGGTGGCGATAGGAGTGATGGTGTCGCATCTGGCCGTAGGCCTGCCGCGTCTGCTCTGCGATCCCACGCCGCGCCTGCGCGCCGGGCTCGTTCTCGGGCGTCTGCCAGACCGCGATGCCGCCCATGCCACTGGTGCCAAATGCGGCGGATGCTTCGGTTTGGGCAATGAGCAGGCCAGCGATGGCGGCAAGTGACATGAGCTTGGACATCAGTTCCTCCGGGATGTTGCTTCTTCAAAGGCGCAGTCGGTTGCGGCCTTCGATAGCAAGAACACCGGGGCAGCATGGATTTGGCGCGCGTCAGCCATGGGGATCGCCAAGCTCGCGGTGATGTGAAGAGGCGCGGCGGCTTTCGGACCGTGCGCCGCGCGCGGCTTGGCCTGCGCGGCGCTATTTCTCCGCGCGGTCGGCGCTGGCGTAGTGGGTGCCGCTTTCGGTGACGCAGTCGTAGTAGGGCGCGAGCGAAGGGCTCTCGCAGGTGATGCGCACCGGCGGATAGCAGCGCGTCGGCGTGCACACCTGCGGCGCGAAACATGCTTGCAGCGTCATGGTCGACGCGGCCACCAGACTGCAGACATCGGGCATATCTTCAATCCTCTGTTGAATCGCATGCCCATGACACCCTCCAGATCCGAATCCGTCCTTGCTGAAGATCAACTGCGCGGCACTCGGTGCGCGGATTTGTTGAGCAGCCGCTGCATCAATTGTGATCAGTGCCGCAGCGACAAAGCACCTAAGTCTGATAGACTTTGGTCGGAGGAAGCGCGCCGTGATCCTGCAATCGACCATCACTTGCCCCCGCTGCGGCCATGTCGCCGTCGAGACCATGCCGACGGACGCCTGCCAGTTCTTCTACGATTGCAAGGGCTGTGGCGAGCGGCTGAAGCCGAAGGCGGGCGACTGCTGCGTGTTCTGCTCCTACGGCACGGTGCCGTGCCCGCCGATGCAGGCGGGGGACTGTTGCAGCGAGCGGGCCAAGACGAACTAGCTTACTGCGGCCATCGTCGGTGATGATGAGCCGCGCCGACGCTCCCGTAGGCCCGCCTGACGTGGTGGCGCGGCCGGTAGCCTGAGCCATCCGGAGCCGGGCCGTAGACGCCCGGCGGCTGCCACAGCGGCAATCCGAATCCACCGCCGCCGGCGCCGACGCCGCCTCCGCCCATGGCAAATGCACTCGAGGTTACCGCTAGCGTCAGGGCGGCGGCGATGGCGGGAAGGGAAAGCTTCGGCATGGCGCGGACCTCCGGCGGCTGCGGCAACCCCGGATATAGGGCACGGATGGCCGATCGGAAGAAGCGGCGACACTGCGTCCGCCGATTGTGCAACGAGGCCCGGAGTGCCTAGGAGTCCGGGCCTCGTAACCGGAACAGCCACGGCAACACGACGTGGCCACTCGGTACTCCTGCAATTTATGAAAATCGCGTGATGGTATCGTTGATCTGAAACAACCGCTGGGCTCCGGTCGATCCCTCTGCGGACATCTACGTAGCAGCTCGTCAGCGAAAACGAGATGCCGAGCGCGGGCGCAGTTCGAGCGAACCGTGATTGAAACGAAAGAGGCCGCCTGTCGCGGCGGCCTCAGTGCTTCGATCGGGAGCGATGGTTACTTGAGGAAGCCCGGCGTGTAGACCGCGGCGCCATGGCTGCCGACGGTCGGTCCACCGGCCGCCCGCATTTGCTGGCCCGGCGCCCAGCCGGCCGCGCCATGAAGGCCGCTCACCGGTGCGGTGCCGCCGCTCTTCATCTCGTGTCCCGGTGCGAAGGACGAAGCGCCGCCGGTGCCCCGCGCCAGCACGCCGGACGACGACGCGACGACGAGCCCAAGCGCGACAGCGCATGACATGATCTTGGTCATTCAGTAATCCCCATTTAGACATTTGCTCGGAATGCCCCCGCACTCCGACGCTTCCGACAACGCGGGACGATTCTGTCCTCAATGGGGACAAACGAGGTCTTCTTCGCGGGCTTGCCCAAGGTTTGCCGATCAAGTGGCGGCTGATGGTAGCGGAGCACGTGCCTCGTCGAGATCGTGCTACCATGGCGCGATATCCGCGGCGAACATCGATTGATCCGAGTGATGTCGCGATTGATGTTGGGTCTCGTGGTGGGAGGACGCAGGCGATGCAGGTTGATGCAATCACCCCATACCGCGCCATGGCCCGCAACAACCGCTGGGCCAACCATCGGCTGCATCAGGCCTGCAGCGGACTCTCGCCGGCCGAATTCATGGCGCCGCGCATCGGCTTCTTCCCGAGCCTCTGTGCCACCTTGAACCACATTCTCGTGGTGGATCGATTCTATGTGGATGCCATGGAGGGCGGCCGGCTCGGGCCCGCCGCCTGGGCCGACCCCGAGCCGTGCAAGCACGTGGCCGCGCTGCGGGGGGCGCAAGCCGAGGTGGATGAGCGTCTGATCGCGCTGACACAGGCGCTCGACGCCGCGGGGCTCGCGCGCACCGTCACGCTTCACCGCGAGAGCCACATTCAGCGCGAACGCATGGACCGCGTGCTGCTGCATCTGTTCCAGCATCAGATCCACCATCGCGGCCAAGCCCACGCGATGCTGAGCGGCACGTCGGTTATGCCGCCGCAGCTCGATGAATTCTTTCTCGCCGAGGAGGCGAGCCTGCGCGCCGCGGAGTTCGGCGAGCTGGGCTGGACCGAGGAGGGGATCTGGCCGTTCAGTGGTGCGTAGGCGAGAGCCTCATCCGCGCGGTGGCGGGCCGTCCGGCGGCAGAGTGGCCCGAAAGCTGTTCCTTGCCGCGTGCCGCTCGTAGTAGGCGGCAAGGTGCGGCGCCGCGCGGAGGATGTCGTTTCCCTCCGGCGGTTGTTGAAAGCGATGCAGGATCGGCAGCAGGTTGAGGTCGGCGAACGTCAGCGCGTCGCCCACGAGAAAGCCGGTGCGCGCGACCGCCTGGTCGAGAATGCCGATCTGGCTGCGGATGTCGGGGAGCATGGCCTCGATGGCGTCTGCGTCGGGCCTCCGGTTCTGCCGCATGGCGGCGATGTAGGCGACGACATAGGTGCGCACGAGGGTGCGGTCCACTACCGCGTTGACGAATGAGATCCACTGCTCGGTCAGCGCGGCGCCTCGCGGATCGGGAGGAATCAGACGCGGGCCCGCGAAGGCGAGATCGAGATAGGTCGCGATCGCCTTGGATTCGAACAGCGAGAAATTGCCGTGGCGCAGCACCGGCATTTTTCCCTGCGGGTGGATGGTGAACAGCACCGGTGCGCGCAGGCCCGTCTCGATCAGGACATAGTCGATGTCCTTCTCGATGCAGAGCATGCAGATGGCGCGGGTGTAGGTCGAGGCGAGGGTGCCGAGGATCTCGGGGGCGCTCATGATGGCGAGCGCTCTGACGCGAGGGCGCCGAGGCGATCGAGGCTCGCCGTCCATCCGGCAACATGGCGCTTGCAGATCGTGGCATCGGCGAAATTGCGATGCACGAGGGTGAGCCGTGTGCCGCCCGGCGCTGCCTCGAACGTCATCTCGACCTCGGTCACATCACCCGCGGCGGGGTGGGGCGCTTCCCATGTCCAGGTGTAAGCGAGGCGGTGCGGTGGCTCGATCACGCGAAAGGCGCCGGCCATGGCGCTGTCACGTCCGTCGGCGCCGTGCAGAACGATGCGCCAGCGGCCGCCGACCCTGAGATCGAGCACATCGACCGAGGCGCGATAGCCGTCCGGCGCCCACCACTTCACCACTTCCGACGGGTCGGTGCAGAGCTCGAACAGGAGCGCCGGCGGCGCGGCGATCAGCCGCTCCAGCCGCAGGCAGGTGTCATCGGTGAGGATGTCGGTCATGACTTGCTCCGTCGGGGTGTTTTCGATGAGGCGAGCGCTTCGAGGCGATCGAGCGCGCCGGTCCAGTGGCGCCGCTGCCGCGACAGCCAGCTATCGAGCGGGGCGAGCGCCTTGGCGCGGATGCGGACCAGCCGCCACTGTCGCTCGACCCGGCGTTCGATCAGCCCGGCGCGCTCCAGCACCTGCAGATGGCGCGTGATCGCGGGGTTGCTGATGGCAAAGGGTGCCGCGACCTCGCCGACGCTGAGCTCGCCCCTGGCGGCGAGACGCTCCACGATGGCGCGCCGCGTCGGATCGGCGAGTGCGGCGAAGATGTCGTCGAGTTGCGGGCCGTGGCTCATCTTCATTTGTCGCAGATGTTAATTAAGGAGATTGTTAAATAATGACGCGCGAGCTGTCAAGGTGGGCGGAGAAGGGGCGGTGGAATTGGAGATCGAAACGACGCGCCGCTGACGCGAGCTCACCGAATGTCGGCCGGGCCACGGCAACCATGCGTGACAGGATCGCGGATGCGTCCCCGGCCGCAGCCGCCGACCAGATCGCTGGCACTCAAGCTGGACATCGATGGCACCGGGACGGATGGCATCCCGGCCTGAACCGGGTGGGCTTCGGGGCGGCGCATGGCCCCGGCCGCCTGGCACGCAGGGGAGGCGGCAGAAAGGAAGACCGCTGCCAAGATGAGCAGAGGGATGGTGCGCATCGTGCCAATACCATCGCTCGCCAACGTGAGGCTTATCTAGTCAGGACGCCGCAGGATTCAATTGGGGCGCCTTGGGCACCGGGGCCAAATTCAACACCTAGTGCTCCGATACCGAAGTTCGCAAACGTCGGACGGCGAAGCCTGCGGCTGCGCCGTCGCCCATTGAGCCGGCGTTACGGCTTGGCTTCCCCGAGGAGCCTCCCGTCCGCAGGGTTGATGAAATGCAGCTTGTTGCAGGCCGAGCACCGCACCGACACGTAGGTCTTTTGATGCCTGTCGTCAGGCTCCAACTCGTCCAGCCAATGCTGCACGTTCAGGCCGGTTTCCGGACATTTGAACAGGATGTGCCGTCCCATGGGCGCGACTATTTCGCCGCGCGCGCGGGGCGCAAACTACGGATGTTTCCGTAGTGTCCTAGACATTACCTGCGCTGGCGCTCATCGCAGAGGCCGCCCCCCTGCGGCGGCCTTACTTTTCGTGTGCTGATCGAGACGCGATCCACCAGATGCCGACGGCAACGGTGCAGATGCCAACGATGCAGAGGCTGATGTACCCGGCAAGCTCCGGGATGAACGGGAAGCCCAAAACGGCCCACATGCCGAGAGCCGCCAGCAAGGCAATGGCTTGAAGGATGCCGTCGATCTTGTCGGTCACGGTCCGCAGCGACATATCGAGACCTTAATCCAGAAAGGGCCAGTCCCCAAAGAGGGCGAACCGCGGCGGACTGCGGAGGCCCTCATCGAGGGGCAGCCTCGCGCGCTACGCGGAGGTCGCAAAGCCGCCACAGGCCTGAATCCGTTTTTGGACATTCCGAGATTCAACTTAGAGCACCGGGGCTTGAATGCTTGTCAGCGCCGGCCGGGCCAAAAGAACATATTGCGAACATAGAACAAACGTGGTACATAATCCCTGCAGGTGAGCGGACCGAATTCCGGAAGGGACCGCGGGCCAAGGCTCTTTTTCGAAAGTTCCACAACGAGTTGTCCACCTTTCATTGTCCCACCGCCGAATCCCGGTCATAAGGAGCGCGATCGATGTCCCAGCCTGCTTTGCGTGTCGTTGAAGGAACGTCCATGGACAAATCCAAGGCCCTGAGCGCCGCCCTTTCCCAGATCGAACGCCAGTTCGGCAAGGGCTCGGTGATGAAGCTCGGCAAGAACGACCGCTCGATGGACATCGAGACGGTGTCCTCGGGCTCGCTGGGCCTCGACATCGCGCTCGGCGTCGGCGGCCTGCCCAAGGGCCGCATCATCGAGATCTACGGGCCGGAATCCTCCGGCAAGACCACGCTGGCGCTGCACTGCGTGGCGGAAGCCCAGAAGAAGGGCGGCATCTGCGCCTTCGTCGACGCCGAGCACGCGCTCGACCCGGTCTATGCCCGCAAGCTCGGCGTCAATGTCGATGAGCTCCTGATCTCGCAGCCCGACCATGGCGAGCAGGCGCTGGAAATCGCCGATACGCTGGTGCGCTCCGGCGCGATCGACGTGCTGATCATCGACTCGGTCGCTGCGCTGGTGCCGCGCGCCGAGCTCGAGGGCGAGATGGGCGAGTCGCTGCCGGGCCTGCAGGCGCGCTTGATGAGCCAGGCGCTGCGCAAGCTCACCGCCTCGATCAACAAGTCCAACACCATGGTGATCTTCATCAACCAGATCCGCATGAAGATCGGCGTGATGTACGGCTCGCCCGAGACCACCACCGGCGGCAATGCGCTCAAGTTCTACGCTTCCGTGCGCCTCGACATCCGCCGCATCGGCGCCATCAAGGAGCGCGACGAGGTGGTCGGCAACCAGACCCGCGTCAAGGTGGTGAAGAACAAGCTGGCGCCGCCGTTCAAGCAGGTCGAGTTCGACATCATGTACGGCGAGGGCGTCTCCAAGATGGGCGAGATCCTCGACCTCGGCGTCAAGGCCGGCATCGTCGAAAAGTCCGGCGCCTGGTTCTCCTACGACAGCCAGCGCCTTGGCCAGGGCCGCGAGAACGCCAAAGCCTTCCTCAAGGCGAACCCGGATATGACCGCCAAGATCGAGGCGGCGATCCGCCAGAACTCCGGTCTGATCGCCGATCAGATCCTGGCCGGCTCGCCCGAGCGCGATGCCGACGGTGACGAGCCGCAGGAGTTGGAGGGCTAAGCGCCTCAGGCGAGGGCGCCGCTGCGATGCGCGGCGGCGCGGTTTCCGGCGCGAGTTTTCGCGGTCTGCTTTAAGTCTTCATCAGCGCAAGCTCTTCAGCGCGAGTTTCAAGAATTCGGGCGCGCCTCGCGCGCCTGTCAACCGTTCCACCAGCGGCGGATACGGGCGTCATTGAGTTGCCGATGGCGTCCGTATCCGTCGTTTTTTGTGCGACCGGTGCGGCGGGTGCGAGGGGCATTGCGCCCTCGGCCAGTGACCGGCAGCGCTTGTGACGCAAGCGGGACAACCAATTTCCATCGTCACTCGCGGGCTTGACCCGCGGGTCCACGCTTTACGGCAAAGACGGAGTTTGAGGTGGCAAAGCGTGGATGGCGTAGCAACGCGGTTCCGCGTTGCGTTCTTCTTAAGTGCCGCAAGTCGTGTAAACACGACTTGCGGTGTCAAGCCCGGCCATGACGATCGAATGAGACGCCAATTCGGATTGCCACGTCGGTCCTACTCCGCCGCTTGCGCGTAGTCGGCGACCGGCGGGCACGAGCACACCAGATTGCGGTCACCGTAGACGTTGTCGACCCGGCCGACCGGCGACCAGTACTTGTCGAGCCGCGCGGTGCCGGCCGGGAAGCAGCCCTCAGTGCGGGAATAGGCCCGGCTCCAACCGTCGTCGGCGACGTCCTCCACCGTGTGCGGCGCGTGGCGCAGCGGCGAGGCGGTGATCGCAAAGCGCCCGGCCTCGACCTCGGCGATCTCGCGGCGGATCGCGATCATGGCGTCGCAGAAGCGGTCGAGCTCGGCCTTGGATTCGGATTCGGTCGGCTCGATCATCAAGGTGCCCGGCACCGGGAAGCTCATGGTCGGCGCGTGGAAGCCGTAATCGATCAGCCGCTTGGCGATGTCGTCGACGGTGACCCCGCAGCTCGCTTTCAGCGGCCGCGGATCGATGATGCATTCATGGGCGATGCGCCCGCGCACGTTGCGGTAGAGCACCGGGA
>Ga0105156_1000187_pt1 | contig 10185 bp, 13 predicted proteins | sample SSWtaG_3_FD_89673 | JGI IMG/M metagenome (GOLD analysis project Ga0105156, IMG submission 89673) | Hot spring microbial communities from Sandy's Spring West, USA to study Microbial Dark Matter (Phase II) - SSWTFFsm_matched | ecosystem: Environmental > Aquatic > Thermal springs > Hot (42-90C) ...
CGTCACCGGCTGCCGACGGCTCCGGAGCCGTCGGACCTGCGGGCACCGGCGCGGCTTGGTGAGGGCTCGCGGCGCGGCGGCGCGGCGCCTTCGGGTTTCGATCGCTGTCCATCAGTCTTTAGGTATTTCGTCACCATCGACCCGAGATGCCCGGGCCGTGTCAAGCCACTCGCCTGGTTGGACGGCTGGTCGCCAGCAGAGATAGGCCTCTCGCACCAAAATTCCCACGTCCCACCGCTAGTGCTCCGATTCCGAAGTTCGCAAACCTGCTGGGCAACCTCTCGTACGAACTTCGGACTCCAAGGAGCACTAGCAAAATAACGATTCTAGTGCGGTTTTGAATTTGAAGTTCCTATGACGAGCCTAGCCGCGCAACTGATAGGAACTTCAAATTCACCGCACTAGTAAGACTTCTTTAACAACAATAGGGACGCCGCCGCCGGCGTTAACGCCTGCTTAACGGAAAAATCTCGATAAATCCCGCGTATCGGGTTTGCACGTTCCTAACCTTAACCGCAACGCCGGTGGGTGGACGCGGGCGTAGCCTCAGTCGGGTGTGCGTGGCGTGGAGAGTTCGGATGAATAAGGCGACCCTCGGAGCGGCGGTCATTGCGGTGGTTAGCGTCGGCGCCACCGCGCGGGCGGCCGACCTCTCCTACCGGCCCGCGCCGCAGCCTTACACGGTCAATCAGCCGCTCAATGCGCTGAGCTGGGCTGGCCCCTATCTTGGCGGCAATGTGAGTTACACCTGGGGTCAGGTCGACAACAACCCGACCCGGCCGGCGGGCTTCGGCGGCGGCGTCCAGGGCGGCTACAACTGGCAATCGGGCCAGTTGGTGTTTGGCCTCGAGGGCGACCTTTCGGCATCGGCGGCGTCCGACACCTTCGCGCCGTGGAAGTTCTCCAACCCGTGGTTCGGAACCGCGCGCGGCCGTCTGGGCTACGCGGTGGGCACTGTGCTGCTCTACGGCACGGGTGGTCTTGCGTTCGGCGAGCTGCGCGGCGAGGCCTTCGGCACGTCCGAGAGCCACACCAACTTCGGTTGGACGCTCGGCGGCGGCGCCGAGCTCGCACTGAACCAGAATTGGTCGGCCAAGGCCGAATATCTCTACGTCAGCCTGTCCAACGACAATTTCAACCTCACGAGACTGCAGAACGGTGTCAGCTTCTCGACGGTGCGCATCGGCGTGAACTATCACTTCTGAGCTGTCGCGCTTCGCGACATCCAAGGTGAACTAGCGGCACCGTTTGCCGCGCTCGGCGGTCGGTCGCGAGGTCCGGTCGGGGGGGCTGATCTACGGGGCCGGTCGACGGATGGCTTGGGCACGACCTCAGCCCCAGCGGCAGCTCGGAATCTCCAGGCGCAAACCGCATTCGACACGCGCGACCATCAAGCCGTGGGGATCAAGCCCGTCGCACCCCACGCAATCCAGTCCAACGAAGCTTCAGTTCAGCGATCTCCGAGCCATCGGCTCAGGAGCTAACCACGAGGTCGACCGCCTTGGGGCCCTTGCCCTTTTTGTCCGGCTCAACCTCGAACGTGATGCGCTGTCCTTCCTTCAAGTCCTTCAACCCAGCGCGCTCGACCGCAGTGATGTGGACGAACACATCGCGGCCGCCGTCGTCCGGCTTGATAAAGCCGTAGCCCCGCTCACCGTTGAAAAACTTGACGGTACCCGTCATGGCCATCAGGAGAACTCCTATCCCCAGCAATGCTACGCCGTCGCGATTCTATTCCGCGTCTTGGCACGTCCGGTCATCACTGCCGGAAAGCATCAGCCATTGGGTCTCGATCTGCGGCCGACAGGCGCGCTGCCGCACCGCTTACCCTCCCGAAGGCCTCGTCACTCCGCCGCCTCCATTCGCGAAAGCGGAACGTAAAGCCGTCCGTACAATGACGAGCATAATACGGTTCCGTGCGGATTGGCCATGGCTCAATTGCAAAACTGCAGACCCCGGCCGGGGGGCCTCAGGCTCTCGCCGTTGCGATGCGAAACCGGGCCGCGCCGCCCTGTCCAAGCGGCTTTTCGAGTTCCGGCAGCAGCGTCTTGAGCTGGCCGGCGAGGGTCCAGGGCGGATTGACGACCAGCAATCCGGCGGACGCCAGCGGTCCGTCGGACGAGGGTGGCGCGACGCTGAATTCGATCCGCAGCACCTTGTCCTCGGTCGCCTTCGCGCTCACCCCACGCGCCACGGCGCTTGCCAGGGTGTCCGCGCTCCGGCGATCCTTCACCGGGTACCAGAGGACGTAGGTCCCGGTCGGCCACTTGGCGAAGGCGGCGGCAAAGCCGTCGGCCAGGCGAACGAACTCGTCGCGGGCCTCGAACGGCGGGTCGATCAGGACGACGCCGCGCCGCTCCGGCGGCGGCACGAACGCGGACAGGGCGGTCCAGCCGTCGAGGTCGACCACCCGCCCCTGCTCGTCCCGACGCAGCGCGTCGATCAAACTCTTGCGCGCGCCGGGCTCGGTCTCGCAAGCCACCAGCCGGTCCTGCGGCCGCAACAGCGCCCGCGCGATCAGCGGCGACCCCGGATAGGTCCGTAGCGCGCCGGGAGAATTGAAGGCGCGGACCACGTCGAGATAGGGGCCAATCAGGTCCTGCACCGGGGCCGAGAAGCGGGCCTGCATCAGCCGCGCGATCCCGAACCGCCATTCCCCGCCCCGCTCGGCTTCCGGCCCCTCGAGATCATAGAGGCCGGCACCCGCATGGGTGTCGATGACGCGGAACGCCGCCGGCTTGTCCTGCAGGTGGAGCAGAATTCGCACCAGCACGATGTGCTTGATGACGTCGGCGAAGTTTCCGGCGTGAAAGGCGTGGCGGTAGTTCATGGCGCGTGCGGCTGATCTGACATTCGCTATCGTATCGCGGCGAGGTCCAATAGCGCGAGGTCCAATAGCCCGAAGTCCAATAGCGAATGTCAGATCCTAAGCCACGCTCGAATCTTGGCCAGGCTAGCCGCCCCGCATCGGCGGCATTTCCACCGTGTCCCGGCGGCAGGAGCGGCGGTTGATCTCCTCGCACGGCCTGAACTGCAGATCCTTGCTCAGGCAAATCCGCACTTCGCTGAGCCGCCGGCTGTCGCAGGTAACGGCAATGCCGGCATCGCTCAGCCCCGGATTGGCCTTGATGAAAGCTTCCTCGACCGCCGCGGGCGCGATGGTCTTGGTCTCGGTGAGGTCGAGGAATTCCTGCGGGATCTTTACCGCCGCACGCGCCTTGCGGATGGTCTCGAAATAGCTGCGGGCAGGGACGCCGGAGCAGGTGCCATGCTTGTCCCACTCATTGAAGATCAAGCCGGGCGCCGGCATCAGGTCGAGCATCGAGGAGACGATGTTGCGGTCGAGCCGCGGCGCCGGCCGCTGGCAGTAGTTGGGAAAGCCGCGCTCGTATTGCGGCCACAGCCCGTGCACGACGAACGAATAGGGTCGCCCGCCGCACTGGATCTGCTGGTTGCGTCCGGAGTTGCCACGCTCGCTCGCCGCCTCGCAGAACGACGGCGACCACGACAGCGACAGCACGTAGAAATCGAACTCGCCCGGCGTGTTCTGGCGCTGGTCTTGCGCGCGCAGCGGGCCACTCGCCGTCATGGCGGCCAGGAACGCCAGCGCCGCCGTCAAGAGGGCGGCAAGTGAACTCCTCTGGCGCGGGAAAGCTTTGGACGAAGTGCAGGCGGAAAAATCGGACGCCAAACCAGTCGACATGGCAACGCCTCCAAATACCAATGAGCAACCGGTCCAGCCTAGGGGCTAAACCAGAACATTTCAAGAACAAATGCAACGAGAGGTAGTTACCCGGCGCCGCGCTGGCGGAAAAACCGTTTATATCTCAGCGTATTACGGGTGCCCGGCCTTGCAGGCCGGATTGAACGCCCAGTTACGGTCCACGCCCACCACGCAGTAGGTGACGCCGGGCCCATAGGCCGCGAACCCGCCGTCCTCGGTGATCGAGAAGTTCACCTGGCGGGCGTGGCCATCATTCATGAGGGCATGGGCCGTGCAGAACCGGCGCGGGATCGAGTCCGACGGCCACGGCCGATAGGCGACCTCGCGGACCCGGTCGAAGCCGGTGATCTGAAGGTCGGAGTTCCAGAACTTGCTCTCCTTGGCGGCGAAACGCGAGCTGATCGTATCCAGCGCCCATTCGCAGGGCGGCAAGTCGCCGTCGTAGCGCGGCCCTGACAGCCAGAAATTCTTTTCCAGAGGGTTGGCGGCCTGTGCGGGCGCGCTGCTGGCCAGCACGCCGAGACAGGCGGCGACCGCCATCGGAACGCTGGAGCTGCGGAAGAGGTTGAAAAGCCTGCGCATGGGCCGTCCACTGATTTGCGATGCTGCGGACGGTGCCGTGAACGGTCCATCGGGTCAAGTGCGGCGCGGCAACACCCTGCAACAACCCGCGGCGACGGCGTCGTCCCGGCTTTTCACCACCAATCGGGGCCGGTAACTTCGGGAATTAGGGGCGCGTGCCGGTGTTTCGGGCGCCCCCCGTGGGCGGAGGAAGATCAATGCGTTTTTCGACAGTCGCAACCCTGGTCGCAGCTCTGGTCGCAGCAACGGCGCTCATCGGGAGCGGCGCCGCGCAAGCGACCTATGTCGCGCCGTTCGTCGGCAACGACACCGGGGGCATCATCTCCTACTCTCTGGTCGGCAAGGGCGACGTCAGCCTGATGGCGGCGGACCACTGCGCCAAATATGGCAAGGTGGCGCGGCTGACCGGCGTCCAGGCCCACCCCGGCGGCTACCTGTCATTCGCCTGCGTGTGGGCTTACCCCGAAGACCTGGCGAGACGTGCGGCCGCACTGCGCGTGCGCGGCTGAGCTGAGCCCGACCATGCACCGACGGGAATTGCTGGGAGCTTGTGTGCTGGCGCTCGCCGCAGCACTGCCACAAGTCGTGGCCGCCGAGGAGCTGCCGACCCGTAAGGCTGGACTTTGGGAGATGAAGATGGCGGCGGGCCCCTTGCCCGCCGTGTCCATGCAGCAATGCACCGATGAATCGACTGACCGCCAGATGAGCACCTCGTTCGGCCCGATGCAGAAGGACATGTGCTCGCGCAAGGACGTTCAGAAGACCGCGGCCGGCTACAGCATCGATTCGACCTGCAGTGCCGGGCCGACCTCGCTGACCTCCCACCTCGACATCACCGGGGACTTCCAGTCCGCCTATACGGTGAAGATGACGTCGCACGCCGGCGACGGCGCGCCGGCAGGGGTGCCCCGCGATACCACCCTCACGGTGGAAGCCAAGTGGCTCGGCCCCTGCAAGCCGGATCAAAAACCCGGCGACATGGTCATGGGCGGGATGAAGATGAACATCAAGGACCTCGAGGCCCTGCGCGGCATGGCCAAGAAGCCGTAAGGCACGCGTCCCTTAGGTCGCCCCAAACCGCGCCTTGAACTTCGCGGTGTCGACGACGCCGCGGCGGTGGGTGCCGTCGCCGATCTTGCGCTCGCCATCGAACGCCTCGACGTCGAAGGTCACGCTCGTCGCCTCGACCTTGGCGACGCGCGCCACCGCCCGGACCTCATGTCCAACCGGGGTGGCGGCGAGGTGGCGGACATTCACCTCCATGCCGACGCTGACGTGGCCCGCCGGCAGGTGCTCCAAGATCGCAGCACCCGACGCCAGCTCCATCAACAGGATCATCATCGGCGTCGCATAGACCTTGGGCATGGTCGGCACGAAATGCGCGACCGTGAGCTCCTCGGTTACGGTGACGCTTCTCTCGCCGCTCATGCCGACCTTGACGTGGTCCGCGAGCTTGACGTGACCGGTCACTACTTGCCGGCCTTCATTTCGACAAAGGTCTTGCCGCCCTTCATCTTGTCCGTGAGCTTCGCCTCGACGATCTGCACGGTGACGACGTCGGCCGGCACGCCAAGATTCTTCACCAGCGCCTCGGTGATGTCGCGCATCATGCCGCGCTTCTGCTCGTCGGTACGGCCTTCGGCCATGAACACTTGGACTTCGGGCATTTCGCCTCCTTGTTGGCCTCGTTGATGGTGTCGGCGATCGGCTAACCCCAGCGCACCTCCTGCCGCGTCAGCACCTCGCGCACGGCCTCGACCAGATTGGCTTCCTTCGCCGCGAACTGGGCCGGCCGGGTTTCCCGCCATTCCTGGTTGGAGGCGATGGCGGCCGCTGCCTTGGCGCCCTCGATCAGATCCTTGATCTGCACCTCGCCGCGCGCCTTCTCGTCGGAGCCCTGGATGATGACGCAGGGCGCGTTGCGGCGATCGGCGTATTTGAGCTGGTTGCCCATGTTCTTCGGATTGCCGAGATAAAGCTCGGCGCGGATGCCGGCCTGGCGCAGCTCCGCCACCATGCGCTGATAGTCGGCGACGCGCTCGCGGTCGAACACCGTGACCACCACGGGGCCGGGCTCGGGCTTCTGGTCAATCTTGCCGAGCAGGGTCAGCGCGGCCTGCAGCCGCGACACCCCGATCGAGAAGCCGGTCGCCGGCACCGCCTCGCCGCGAAAGCGCGACACCAGTCCGTCGTAGCGGCCGCCGCCGCCGACCGAGCCGAACCGCACCGGACGCCCCTTGTCGTCGCGGGTGTCGAGCAGGAGTTCGACCTCGTAGACCGGCCCCGTATAGTATTCGAGGCCACGCACCACCGACGGGTCGATCCGGATGCGATCCTCGCCGTAGCCAGCCGCAGTGACCAATTCACGGATCTGGCCGAGTTCGGTACGCCCCTCGACGGTCAGGCGATTGTCGCCCGCAACCTCGCCCGCGGTGAACGCGATCACCTTATCGGTTGCGGCATCATCCAGCCCCGCACCCTTGGTGAAATCGCCGCTCTCATCCTTGCGGCCCGGCCCGAGCAAGAGGCGCACGCCTTCGGGGCCGAACTTGTCGAGCTTGTCGATGGCCCGCAGCCCGTGAGCCGGCGGCCGGCATTCTCGTCGCCACCCAGCCCGATCGCCTCCAGCACCCCGTCGAGCACCTTGCGGTTGTTGACCTTCACCACATAGGCGCCGCGCGGAATCCCGAGCGCTTCCATGGCGTCGGCCGCCATCATGCAGATCTCGGCATCCGCCGCCGGCGAGGCGCTGCCCACGGTGTCGGCATCGAACTGCATGAACTGTCGGAACCGGCCTGGGCCGGGCTTCTCGTTGCGGTAGACGTAGCCGGCGCGGTAGCTGCGATATGGCTTCGGCAAGGTGTCGAAGTTCTCGGCGACGTATCGCGCGAGCGGCGCGGTGAGGTCATAGCGCAGGCTGATCCACTGCTCGTCGTCGTCCTGGAACGAGAACACGCCCTCGTTGGGGCGGTCCTGGTCGGGCAGGAACTTGCCGAGCGCATCGGTGTATTCCATCGCCGGGGTTTCCACCGGCTCGAAACCGTAGAGCTCGTAGACCCGCTGGATCACGGCGAGCATGCGGCGGGTCGCCGCCAGTTCCGCGGGACCGCGATCGACCAGGCCGCGCGGCAGGCGCGCCTTGAGCTTCTGGGGCTTCTTCGACTTTTCCGACATTGTTCTCGTGACGCGTTCCTAGCGGCTTCTCGGCGACCTCGAAGGGCCGGCCAGCACCACCCCGGGGTTACCAGCCACGACCGCGGCCGGCAAGCGTGCAAGCCTGACGCGCGGCGCCAGCCGGCTTGGCGCGTTGCGTGAATTTGGGCCGGCGTCCACAGCCTTCCACGCAACAGTTCGACGCCGAATCAGCAATGATGCTAGAGTGTTGAAGGAAGCGCCGGGGGCGCGAGGTTGGCGTCAGGTATGATTCGCATTTCGACGATTTTCATCGCCATTTGCATGGTCCTGATCGCGGCCTCGCTGGGGCTTGTCGCCCACGTCACCGCGGGGTTCAACGTCAGCGAGTCCGCCATCATCGCGCTCACGCTGCTGACCTTCATGATCCTCTACAACGCCGTCTCGATGCGCCTGCGCGACCGCACCGACGTCGGCAGCCAGATCACCGACCTCTCGCGCGGCACCGCCGACCTCGCGCGCCAGGTCGCCGAGTTCGGCCGCCGCCTCGCCGCGGTGGAGGCGCGGACCACCGCGCTCGACGCGACGTCACAGGAGCGGGTACAGACCGCGCTCGGCGAAATCACCGAGCTCGGCGGGCTGGTGAAACAGCTCGCCGTCTCGATCGCGGCCCATGACGATATCCTGAGCGCTCGGCAGGCGCCGATGGCCGCGGCCAATGACCGGCCCGCGCCCCGCAAGGAGGCCGCGGTGTCGACCTCGGACCTCGAGTGGGTGGATTCGCCGATCCCCGAGGAGCCGGCCGCCCCGCGGCCGAGCATCGTCGCGCCGGTCGCTGCCCCGGCTCGCCCGGCCGGCGCGCCGCTGGCGGCGGCCGTGAAGACTGCGATCGACACCAACCGCATCGACATCTACCTGCAGCCGCTGGTGACACTGCCGCAGCGCAAGGTCCGCTTCTACGAGGCGATGTCGCGGATCCGCGACAGCAAGGACCAGTTGATCGCCGCCGACGACTTCATCGCCGCCGCGGAAGCAGCCGGGCTGATGCCCCAGATCGATCGCATGGTGCTGCTCCGGTGCATCCAGGTGCTGCGCCGCCTGATGGTCCGCAACAAGGACGTCGGCGTGTTCTGCAACATCTCGGCGACCACGCTCGCCAATGCCGAGGTGTTCGCGCAATGCCTCGACTTTCTCGACGCCAACCGAGTGCTGGCGCCGTCATTCGTTCTCGAGTTCAAGCAGGCGACGCTGCGGCAACTCACCCCGCTGCAGAGCGAGAATCTGGCGGCGCTGGCCCAGCGCGGCTTCCGCTTCTCGATCGACCACGTCCATGATCTTCGCCTCGAGCCGCGCGAGCTCGCCGACCGCGGCGTGCGCTTCGTCAAGGTGCCGGCGCATCTGTTGCTCGATCAGAAGCAGCTTTCCGCCGCCGACATTCATCCGGCCGACCTGTCGGATCTCCTGGGCCGCTTCGGCATCGACCTCGTCGCCGAGCGGATCGAGGGCGAACGAGCGGTGGTGGATCTGCTCGACTACGACGTGCGCTTCGGCCAGGGATTCTTGTTCGCGCCGCCGCGGCCGCTGCGTCCCGAGGGCGCGCCGTCCGGCACGGGCGGCGAGCCGTCCGCCGCGGATGCTCCAAGGCCCGAGGCCGCGAAGATCGAGGCCGGGGCCGATTCAGGCCGCATGACCGGCAAGGCCGCGCTGGCACGCCGCCTCGCCGGTCCCAACTGAAGCAGCGCGAACGATGACGGCACTCCCCTTTGTCCGGCACCTGCAGGACGTAGCATCCGGCGTCGACATCATCCTCAGCGACATCTGGGGGGTGATCCACAATGGCCTCGAGTCGTTTCCCGAGGCCTGCGGCGCGCTGCAAAGCTTTCGTGCCGGCGGCGGCACCGTGGTGCTCATCACCAACGCGCCGCGGCCGGCAGACTCGGTGCAGCGCCAGCTGCACAAGCTCGGCGTTCAGGACGCCGCCTACGACGCCATCGTCTCGTCCGGCGATCTGACGCGCCAGTTCGTGTCAACCCATCCCGGCTCGCTGTTCCTGATCGGCCCCGACCGCGACCACTCCATCGTGCGCGGCCTCGACGTCGCGTTCGCGCCGATTACCGAGGCCGACACCATCGTCTGCACCGGGCTGTTCGACGACGAGACCGAGACCCCGGACGACTACCGCGAGACGCTGGCGCAGGCGCTCGCGCGGCGGCTGCCGCTGATCTGCGCCAATCCCGACATCGTGGTGGAGCGCGGCGACCGCCTGATTTACTGCGCCGGCGCCATCGCCGAGCTCTATCGCACGCTCGGAGGCGAGGTGATCTTCTACGGCAAGCCCTACCCGCCGATCTATGACCGCGCCCTCGGCCTCGCGCACGGGCTGCGCGGCGGCACCGGGCGCGTGCTGGCGATCGGCGATTCGGTGCGCACCGACCTCACCGGCGCCAACACCATGGGCCTCGACTGCCTGTTCCTGACCCGCGGCATCCATGCCGACGAGTTCAAGGACCTCGACCAGCTCGACGATGCTGCCGTTCGCCAGTTCTTTGGCGACACCAAGCCGCCGCTGGCGCTGATGCACGCACTGCGCTGGTAAGTGACTGTCGGCCCGCGAAACCGGCTAAGCACTTGTCATTCCGGACGGCTCGCGCCAGCGAGCCGGTCCGGAATCTCGCAGTTTGAGTCACCGAGAGTCCCAACTTCGGGATTCCGGGTTCGCGCGCGAGACGCGCGCGCCCCGGAACGAC
>Ga0105156_1000188_pt1 | contig 10177 bp, 9 predicted proteins | sample SSWtaG_3_FD_89673 | JGI IMG/M metagenome (GOLD analysis project Ga0105156, IMG submission 89673) | Hot spring microbial communities from Sandy's Spring West, USA to study Microbial Dark Matter (Phase II) - SSWTFFsm_matched | ecosystem: Environmental > Aquatic > Thermal springs > Hot (42-90C) ...
ATAGTAGATAGCGATATAGATCCTGATGATCCATATCAAGTGGAATGGGCTATAGCAACAAGATTCCAAGCAGACGAAGACCTAATCATAGTTAGAAATGCGAGAGGATCAACGCTAGATCCAAGTAGTAAAGATGGATTAACAACAAAGATGGGGATAGATGCAACAAAACCCCTCAATGCAGGAATGGAGTTTGAAAGACCAAGGATACCATAGGACTGTTTAAATCATATGGAAAATGAAGTACTTCAGTAATGTGAATGATCAAACAAAACAACTGTTAATTTACCTATTTAGATATTCATACTCAGATATTTTAATTTTAAGATTTATATGTATGATGTGGTGTTACATAGGGGTAGGGAGGATGCCTGTGTCTGAAGCAGGTTATGTTATTGAGGTTAGATGGCATGGTAGAGGAGGTCAGGGTGCTGTTACAGCTTCAATTATCTTAGCTGAGGCTGCTAGCTATGAGGGTCTTTATGCTCAAGCATTCCCAGAGTTTGGTCCGGAAAGGAGAGGTGCTCCTGTTAAAGCTTATACTAAGATTTCGCGAACACCTTTAAGATCTAGATCTCCTATACTTAACCCGGATGTGGTTGTAGTTTTAGATTCAAGTCTCTCCTCTTCACAGTATCTCCAAGGTCTTAAAAGTGATGGTTTTATCGTGTTAAACTCTAAGTTGTCACCTAGAGAGGTTATGGAGAAGCTTGGGGTCTCTAGGGTTGCTGTTGTCGATGCTACATCTATAGCTTTAAGGACTATAAGAGCTCCTATAGTTAACATAGCTATGCTAGGAGCTCTAGCTAGAATCGTACGTGAGGTATCTCTTGAATCTATTGCTAAAGCTACGTTAAAAACCCTCTTTAATGTTAAACTTGAGGGCCCTCTGGATAGCCTTATTAAATCAGGTCTCCTAGGGGAGGCTGCTTTAGGTAACCTGGAGGCTCTAATTGAAGCTTATAAGTTAACGGAGGTGGTGAAGGTTTGAGTTGGAGAGAGCTCCCCATAGGTGGTATGATCTTAGAACCTGGGAATAGTATTGCTAGGAGAACTGGAGAATGGCGTGTGCTCAGACCTATTATAGATCAAGATGTTTGTACTCGATGTCTTATATGTTGGATGTATTGTCCTGATGGCGTTATAAAAGTTGTTGATATGCAGTATAGGACTTCAAAGGGAAGGGTTTGGAGTTTCATGTTGGAAATAGATTACGATTATTGCAAGGGCTGTGGTATATGTGCTGAGGAGTGTCCTGTTAATGCTATAAGTATGGTTGAGGAGGTGAAGTGAGTGGAGGTTTTGGAGAGCCCTATAAAGCAGGTAAGGATTATGCTTAACTCTAACTACGCTGTAGCTTATGCTGTTAGAGATGTTGATGTAGATGTTATAGCAGCTTACCCCATAACACCGCAAACCGGTGTTGTAGAGAAATTAGCTGAGATGTTAGCTAATGGAGAGTTGGATGCTGAGATGATCCATGTTGAGAGCGAGCATTCAGCTCTAAGTGCTATAATAGGGGCTTCAGCTCTTGGAGCTAGGGTTTTCACAGCTACATCTTCCCAAGGCCTAGAGCTTATGCATGAAGTTTTACACATAGCGTCTGGGATGAGGTTACCTTTAGTTATGAGTGTCGCTACTAGAGCTGTATCAGCACCTATAAACATTTGGTGTGACTATAGCGACCTCATGAATGTAAGGGACTCTTCCTGGATCACGTTCATAGCATCAACAGCTCAGGAGGTTTACGATACGATCATAGAGGCTTATATGGTAGCAGAGGATCCTAGAGTACTACTTCCAGTTATTGTCGCCTACGATGGATTCTGGATGAGTCATATGTATGAGCCTCTTTACATAGCTGAGGATAGATCACATGTTAAAGCTTTAACACCTAGGAGGGATAGAATCAAACTTGATCCCCTTAAACCCATTACCATGGGAACTCTTGTTGGGCCTGATTGGTATTTTGAACTTAAATACCAGCAGGTAACAGCCATGAAGGAGGCCTACGAGGTTATTAGAGATTACGATAGAGTTATAGGTAAGGCTTTCGGTAGATTCTACGAACCTATTGAGACATACGAGATTGATGATGCTGAGATAGCAATATTAACTTATGGTGGGATCTACGGATCTCTGTTAGAAGCTGTAGATAAACTTAGAGCTGAGGGTTATAAGGTTGGTGCTATAAGGTTAAGGCTTTGGAGGCCATTCCCTCTAAATGATTTACTTAGGGTTACTAAGGGTATCTCAAAATTACTCGTAGTCGATAGAGCCATAAGCTATGGTGCTAGTATAGCGGGACCCACGGCTTTAGAGGTTATAGCTGCTCTATATAGAGCTGATTCCGGGCTGGATGTTGTTAGCTATGTGGCGGGGATTGGAGGTAGGCCTGTGACAGAAGCAGATTTCCAGAACATGTTTAAGTTAGCATTAAAGCTTGGTAGGAGAGCTAGAGAGCTAGGAACCTTATACTGGGGAGTTCGAGGTGTTAGCTATGAAGAATGAGATTAGGATTAGAGGTGTCAGAGATTTACCTAGAGAGGAGCTTTTCGCTCCAGGACATGGACTTTGTGCTGGGTGTACTGCTGGGACTATAATAAGACACTTGCTCAAGATATCTGGGAAGAACACTATAATAGTAAATGCTACAGGTTGTGTTGAGGTATCAACAACACTTTACCCCTATACATCATGGACAGTACCGTGGATACACGTAGCCTTCGAGAACGCCGCAGCTGTAGCTAGTGGGATTGAGGTAGCACTTAAAGTTTTAGCTAGAAAAGGGTTTATAGATTCCTCAAAAGAGATTAAAGTCATAGCCTTAGCGGGTGATGGTGGAACCTACGATATAGGGTTCCAGGCTCTTAGTGGTATGCTAGAGAGAGGGCATAAGGTAATGTACGTACTCTACGATAACGAAGCTTACATGAATACTGGTATTCAAAGAAGTGGAGGTACACCATTACACTCTTGGACAACAACAACCCCCATAGGCACTATTCTTAGAGGTAAACTTCAAATGAAGAAACCTATAGCAGACATAATTGTAGCCCATAGAATACCCTATGTGGCAACAGCTAATATAGCCTACCCCATAGACATGGATCAAAAATTCGCAAAAGGATTATCAGTGGAAGGTCCCTCATTCATACACGTACTCCAACCATGCCCTACAGGGTGGAGATTCGATCCAAGATATGGGATAAAAATTGGAAAACTAGCAATTGAAACAGCAATGTGGATCAACTGGGAAGCGCTAGAAGGAGACTTCAAGGTAACAATAAGAGTTCCCAGGAGAAAACATGTAAGACACTACCTAACACTACAAGGAAGATTTAAGGGACTAAGGGAGGAGGAGATAGAGGAAATACAGAAATATGTGGATCTAGAAGTTGAGAGGATAAACAAGTTAGTAGGAGAAGAGGTCATAGGACCACGAATCGATTAAAACCAGATAAACTACCCACTAACATCTAACATCACAACTTAAAACCTACCTTTCAAGAGCGAAGGAGCAATTAAAGGTTTACCAAATTCTAAAACTCTTATAACTCTAAGAACTACAGCTGACCTCCTCCCCGCCCTAGAAGGATAAGGCCTTCAATTATAAACATAAGTCAATGAAGAGAACAAATGAAATACCTCATGAAAAGGAGGGCGGTTAGCAAACATGGATGTTAAAGCGTTTCCCTGCTCTCATTAATGGGGTTGCATCTCTGTGTAAGTTCACTTACTTCACCAACACCTCATAGATGCTGGTAAAGCCTAACACTATGAGGCACTCATCCGAGTTAAGGTTATTTTAAGCCCTCTTACCGTAATGCAGATCATGGGGGTTTTAAACTACGCTAAGTATCTACAGCTGTTCACGACCATCTAAACTTACCGTTAACCCTGTGGTAGCCTTACTGATGTGGTATGAAAGTTCATGATTTTCTGTAGAGCGTGTATATTTGGAGGAGTTCTAAACTCAAATTTATAAATTCCCTGGAGGTATCCTAGAGTAGGTGATCTATGGTGAGTTTAGAGCTCTTAGAGCCTATTGATACAAAGAAGCTTATAGATATGCTTCTATCAGCATTTGCTGACGAGTGGATTGCCGCCTACTATTATACTTTAACGGCATACGCTATTCAAGGCCACGTATCTAGGGAGGTAGCGGAACACTTCCTAAAAGAAGCTGAGGAAGAATGGGGAAAGCATGCTAGAATGCTAGCTGATAGACTACAGGATTTTAACATTAACCCTCCAAAAAGGTTCATAACTTTATGGGAGATATCCGGCTGTAAGTATCCTGAGATACCAGAGGATCCCTTTGACATTGATGGATGGTTAATAGCAGCTATTAAAGCTGAGGAGTGTGCTATTAAAGCTTATAAGGAGCTTTACGTCTACACGCATGGTAAGGATCCAGTAACAGAGGAGATAGTAGAGGATATATTGAGAGATGAGGTTAAACATAGAACAGAACTACTAACGCTACTTAGCAGAGAAGGTTTAAAGAGATTAGAATCCCAAACATAGTCTAAGAACTGTGGGACCTCGATAAGACCATTACTTTATTCTTTTAAATCCTTAACGCTTACTTTAATTATTTTTATTTATTAATGGAATGAGTTTAAGAGGCTAGAAGAGTGTTTTTATGGGGGGATTTCCTCCTTCAGCTTTTAGGTTGCGGGTTTTGTTTAAAGAGTTAGTGTTAAATGAAGTCTATGACCTTTATCATTTCTTTTGTTTCTAGCTTCTTAACTGTCATGTATCTATAGGATGCTTGTTTCAGGTATACGTTGTGTCCTTGGATCATTATTGTATGTAGTCGGGCGTTAGCTTTTTTCAAGGCTTTGGATAGGAGGTCTGGTGATATTCTATCCTCTCCATCTGATATTAGTATTATATCGCTTACCCTCCCCCTTTCCTTCTCTATATCCTCGCATGCTGATATCACAGCTCTCGCTATATCCGTTCCACCTCCAGCTTTTACTCTAGCTAGGTATGAGAGTGCTCTCACTATATTGGATACTTTAGTATTTGGTTTAACCTGGATTGGAGGGTATGGTATTGAGTCGAAGAATCTAGAATAAAAATCTCTACCCTCCACTATAGCTCTTTTAAGTAATGCTACAGCTACGGCTCTAGCCCAATCAATCTTGGTACCAACCATGCTACCACTCTTATCCATAAGCAGGTATATAGGCCCTCGGGATGCTGGGGTAACTTTCTTGTAAAGCAAGAGTTTAGAGTCAGCTAGGGAGGCTAGAAAGTAGAGTGGTGGGAGTGCTAGTTGGGAGTAATGTAGTCTCTCTAGATCACTACCAATCTCCAGGCCATCCATCCACCCTCGATTAAACCTCTCATACTTAACCCTTACACCAGGCAGTTTAAGTCCCTCAATCCTCTCTAAAACCTTAGAAATATCAGTTTCCCTAGCGAGCCTTAAAACCTCCTCCATAGACTCGTCAAAAGCTAGGATAGAACCTTTACCAGCACCTAGACCAGTTAGAATCCTCTCTATATCCTTAGCTACTCTAACATCCTTCTCAACCTGCTCTAAAGCTTTATTAACCATGTCACTAAGCTTCCTCCTCTCCTCATCTAAGCCCTCCTCACCACCCTGACCTGGACCCTTTCTACCCTCACCTTGCCCACCACTCCTTCTCTGAAGTAACTTAACTAGCTTCTCAATAAGAGAGGCTGAGGCTACTAAGCTTGTAACGCTATCAGCTATCGTATACGGTTTTATAGACCAGAGGTTTGGACTTGAAAGTAGGGTTGATACAACTTGGAGTCTAAACGCTAACTCCTCACTTACACCCCCCTCTTCTAAGCTTCTAACCACACTCGGTATAGGGAGTAGGAATGAGTAAAAGATATCTACAGCTAATTCAGGTGTTATATTTTCAGGTGTACTCTGACCTAGTAGTTTAGACGCTATATCTAGAATACGAGAACCTCTATACCTCCTAACATCGTCTATGATGCCGATGCCCTCAATAACGCTTATCCTATAACCTTTACCCAAACTCCTCACCTTAAACATTAAGTTTAGCTGTTATAACATCTAGTAGATCGTCTATTTCGCTTATAATCTCATTAGCTATCCTCACCATCTCCTCATCGTCATCGAAATCCTTTATCAAACTTAGAACCTTATTCTTAGCTATCTTTAAGTTCTTGTAGTAATCCGTAAGCCTGGGATCGAAGGGTCCTAGTTGTTTTATCCTAACAGATGCAGTCTTGATATTAGTTCTTATCTCATTTAATTCCTTGAGGACACGCTCTTTAGTTCTAAGCTCTTCTAGTAATAATACTTGTATTTTCTCGAAATCCTCTAAGGCTCTTGGTACGGTGTACTTAAGGACTACTAGATCATCTTCTGTAGCAATACTTCTACCATTTAATAGAGCATGTGCAGCTACGACTTTTAAGATCTTACCCTTCCTCCTATCTGTTACATGTAAACCTTTCTCCTCAAGAACTAGTAGTAGTTTTAGTAAACTTGACTTAACATTCTCTAGGTTTATTTTTAAAGCAACATTATTCATAGCCTTTAGATCCTCCATTGTTACTATAGGCTTAGCTTCCTCCACAGCTCCAATCTCTATCCTCCAAGAGGCTTCAAGTAAATCAGCCCAGTAATCTTGATCTAAGGGTTTAACGTATGTTCTTAGTAGGAATCTATCGTATAGAGCTTCTAACTCAGGCTCATCGGGTACTCTATTTGAAGCTCCAAAGAGACTCCAGAGAGGTGTTCTAAGCTCAACGTAGCCATCATATATAACCCTTTCCATCATAAGACTTAGGAGCGTATTTAGTATAGCACTACTAGCGTTAAAGATCTCATCTAGGAAAGCTATCTCAGCTTCAGGTAGCTTATTCCTCGTAACCCTAGCGTAAACCCCCCTCCTTAAAGCTTTAATATCCAGAGGACCGAAGAGCTCGCTAGGCTCTGTATACTTTGTTAGAAGATATTTGAAAAACTTAGCATTTAGTAGATTAGCAGCTCTTCTAACCATAGCACTTTTAGCTGTACCAGGTTCACCTATGAGGACAGCATGTTCACCACATATAAGAGATAACGTTATAACCACTGCTTCCTCATGTCTACCAACAAATGGAGCCTCTAGCTCTTTAAGAAACATCCTAGCTTTGACCATTGCCTCATCAAAGCTAAGACTCAACACAAACACCAGATTAAGATCTAATCCCCAATAGCATAGTAACTCTGAGTTTAATAAACTTTAATTAATGATAAGCTGTTTACTCCCTAGAGATTACTTTTTAAACATTTTAAGATGTTTATGATACCTCCAGGACTTCCACCTCACCCACACCTCATAAGCTACCAGTGTGAGTTCATGAGTGGTTATTGAGCCCAACGGCATAGAGCTCCCATCTAATCTTAGCCCGCCTAGGCTTAGAACTTAGCTCCCATCACCTAGGCGGGTCTCAATCGCACTAAATAAAACGAAGGCTTATAAACTTAACGCCTACTAATCAACGACTAAAGCCTCTTCTACCATATAGCTTCTTAATTAAAAACGTTATAACTGAAAGCTTCGTCCCTTCAAGGGCAGAGAGGAGGTCAGCTTTAGGAGTGGGACTTTTAGTTACGAATAGTAAGATAGCGGGTTTCTAATGTCTTAATTAATGCTTATATTTAAAGCATATCTAGGGTGTAAGTGTTGAGGAGGGGTTTAGTTAAGGTTATTGCTACGTTAGGTCCCTCATCATCCAATAGTAGTGTTATAGCTCAGATGGTTAGAGCTGGAGCTGATGCTTTTAGAATTAACATGAGTCATGGTGATCAAAGCTCTTGGGATTTTATGGTGTCAGCGGTTGTTGAAGCTGAGAGTATGGTTGAGCAGAGTTTAGGTTTAATAGCTGATCTAGAGGGGCCTAGACTTAGGGTTGGGAATACTGAGCCTATCAGGGTTCAGCCAGGTTCTACAATAACATTCTCTTATTCCGGTGGGGATGTCGTGGTACCATATCGTGAATTCTTCGAGATTCTAAGTGAGGGGGATGTTGTTCTCATAGGGGATGGTAAAGTTTCCTTGGTAACAGAGCTTGTTGAAGGTCTTACGGCTAAGTTAAAGGTGATACAAGGTGATTTAATTGAGCCTAGGAAGGGTATAGTGGTTAGTGGAAAGGAGCCTGAGTTCCCCTTGTTAACTACTAAGGATAAAATGTGTTTAGAATATATTGCTAAGAAACCATTTAGCCATGTAATGGTTAGTTACACTAGGAATCCAGAGCAGATAGAACTTATTAAATCAATTTTAAGAGATTATGGTAGAGGGGATATGAAGGTTTTAGCTAAGATAGAAACACCTAGTGGGGTTAGAAGGGTTAAGGAGATAGCTCAGGAAGCTGACGGCATTGTGGTAGCTCGTGGAGATTTAGGAATGCACTATAACCTCGAGGATATACCCATGATACAAAGGGATATAGTTAGAGTTGTGAGAGCCCAGTATAAGCCTGTCATCCTAGCAACAGAATTTCTTTCAAGTATGATAGAGAAGCCTATTCCAAGTAGAAGTGAGATCATAGATATATATGAAGCTGTTAGACTCTCCGTAGATGCTCTATTATTAACTGGGGAAACAGCTGTGGGGAAACATCCTATTAAAGCAGTACAATGGATGAACAGAGTCATAGTTAAAGCTCAACAAGGTTTAAGCGTTGAGAGACCCCTAGCTACAACCCAAATGTACAGACTAGCCAGAGGTCTCGTAGAGCTAGTAGAGAATCTTAACGCAACACTTGTAGTATACTCGAAAACAGGGAGGTTTGCTGAGCGAATAGCATCATTTAGACCTACAAAACCCTATTATGTAGGGATTCCGAATGAGAAAGTAGCCAGAGCAGTTAGATTACTTTGGGCTTCAGAGCCTATAGTTGTAGGTGATACTAGTTATGAAGAGGGTTTAATGAGAACTAGTATGCTTTTAGAGGATAAGGGCATTCTAGGACCAGGTGATATAGTGGTTGAAGCAGCTTGGTCTAGTGAGAGAAACGTTTATATTGTGAGGATCAGGAATATAGTAGTCTAGGTGTCCTCAAAAGTTACCTATATAGATGAGTCCTTTAACATATTACTTATTAAAAGCTCATGGAAAATCTCATATGCAGGCTTTTTTCAAGGTTATAAGGTCCACATATGGTTTACCACTTCGATTATACTAAAATATGAATTAGATAACATGTTTAGCACATAGTGGGGCTCTCAATTGTCTTAATGTAAGTTGTGGTAGTGTATTAAGGATTTCCCTGCCGTATGGCTGGGTTTAACGCTTATTAAACTATAGACATAGCTATTACCTAGCTTGGCATCACTTATCAGCTAAGGTGACCCAGAGTGGGCGTAGGAGTTAATAGTGTTGGTATAATAGCTGTTATATGCCGTAAATGTGGTTTCAGGTTATACTGGTACGCTATAGGTGATAGTAGTAATAGGAGTAAGTTTAGCGGACCCCCAACTCCAGCTAAGGCATTAAGTGGTTATGACGGTGGACATTGCCCTATATGCGGTAACAAGCTCTCTAAAAAACCATCAAAGCTAATATTCATGACACAAAAGGAGTTTAACGAGAAATATGTTGTTGGAGAATACAAAATACATTTAAGAAAACTAACACCAACAGATATAACGATTCCCACAATGGAAATTTCTAACGTAGGAGGACAGACTGAAATCCAAACCATAGAAACATAATAACATAGAAGAGACAACTGAAAGTCTAAAGAATGTATCTGCAACACCTTAGATTCTAAACCGAGGAAACTATGACTGAAAAATGTTTTATAGCTAGTTGTTAAAGGCCTAAACAACTGTAGATACCCGGTATAGTATCCTAGATCCCCTGTAATCCGTATTACCGTGAGAAGTCCATAGGGGGCTGTGATACCCGGATGGGAGCTTAATGGCGTTAGGTTCAACAGGTATTCATGAGATGTAAGTGAAGTAGATGAATACACATCAAGGCGCAACCCGCTAACAGAATTAAATACCATTAGCGGGGCAGAGATGTTTATTAAGTTTGTTAGGTTAGGCTTAGATGAGTTGAGACAAGATGTCTAGTGTAACGAGAACAGTAATAGTTAAATCCCAGCCACTACCGAGGAAGGTTTTTAGGGTATTCTGTGAACTCGAGGCTATGTACAGGAATAT
>Ga0105156_1000189_pt1 | contig 10088 bp, 8 predicted proteins | sample SSWtaG_3_FD_89673 | JGI IMG/M metagenome (GOLD analysis project Ga0105156, IMG submission 89673) | Hot spring microbial communities from Sandy's Spring West, USA to study Microbial Dark Matter (Phase II) - SSWTFFsm_matched | ecosystem: Environmental > Aquatic > Thermal springs > Hot (42-90C) ...
GGTAAGCATAGACTTGATCGAGCTGCGAGTCGTCAAAAACATCCTTCCACGGCGGCATGCCCTTGGCCGGGCGGCCTTCGTGGACCGTGCGCCAGTACGTCTCGCGGGCCGAATCGCCGTAGCGCAGCATGAGCCGCCGCAGATCGATCCGCTTCTCGCTCTGCACGGCGTCCGGGCCGTGGCAGTGGGCGCAGGTGCCGTTGAAGATCTCATGGCCGGCATTGACCGCTTCGGCACTGGCCGCAGGCGCAGCGGTCGCCGGAGCCTCGGTCGCCGGCTTCGCTGCGGTCGCCGCCGTCTCGGCTTGGCCGACCGTGTGTTTCTCCGCCGGAAGCGCAGCGAGCTTGACCGGCGACTGGGCCGGGAAGCCGTACTTCTTGCCGAGCTCGGCGATCTTCTGCTCGAGCCCCGGCAGCACGGCGTCGACCTGGGTGCGCAGCTCGGTCGAAGCCTTGGCAAAGCCGATCGCAACCGGCCACAACAGACCCTCGCCGTCGGTCGGCACGATCTTGAAGCGGCTCTGATACTTGGTCGTGTTGAGCCAGCCGGCGACCGGTCCCCAAACGAAGGCGACATCGACGGTGCCCTTGTCGAGGGCCTCCATGCCTTCCTCCGGCTTGAGCACGGTCTTGGTGGTGATGTCGTCGCGCAGCGCCAGCAGGTTCTGCGGCGTGGTCTCGTACTGCACGGCGACCCGAAGCGATTTCAGGTCGTCGAGGCTCGTGATGGTCCGCTCGCCGGCGAACACCAGCGCGTAGCCTTCCCGGGCAATCGGCTTGGAGAAGATCAGCGCCGGTCCCATGAAATCGTCGCTCGGCGGCAGGCCGATCATGGCATCGCACTGCTTGCCGAGCAGGGTCACGCGCACGGTGCGCTTGCCGAAATAAGACTTGTACCAATCGTAAGTGACCGGCCGGCCGAGCGCCTTGCCGATTTCCTGACCGAGCTCCAGGTACATGCCGGGCGTCGCCGGATCATCGCTGGTGAAGGGCAGGTTGGTCGGGTCGGCGCAGAGCCGGAGTGGTTTGACCTCGTCGGCACCGGCCGGGAAGGCCGGTACCGACAGGGCAGGTGCCAAAGCGAGCAGGAGGATGCCGAGTGTGGCGGGGTTACCGCTTTCGAAACGGCGCGAACCACACCCTGTCAGATGACGCACGAGCATTCCTCCTGTCTCCTCTGTTGCTTGTTGCTTACTCTACCGCGAAGACGAACATCTGGCCGCCCTCGGGCGCCGCGGCAGTCATCTTCTTGCCGACATCCCCAAGGAACGCGGGGATCGACGCGGTGCGGCCGACAACGACGGCGACGTACTGCTTGCCGTTCACCGAGTAGGTGATCGGGCCGGCGCCGATGCCGCTGCCGAGGTTCTTCTTCCACAGCACCTTGCCGGTCTTGGCGTCGATGGCATGGAAGTCGCCATGCAGGTTGCCCCAGAACACCAGGTTTCCGGCCGTCGTCAGCGTGCCGCCATTGAATGGCAGGTCCTGCTTGATGCCCCAGACCTTCTTGTTCTGCACCGGATCCCAAGCGATCAGCTCACCCAGGAAGCCGCCCGGACCTTCCTTGGTCGGGAATTCGGCACCGAGGTAGAACACGCCGCGCTTATACGAGACGTCGCCGACCGACCAGTCCATGCAGACGTTGTTGGTCGGGATGTACACGAGGCCGGTGCCGGGGTTGTACGACATCGGCTGCCAGTTCTTGCCGCCGATCAGGTTGGGGCAGATGTCCTTGGCCGGATGTCCCGGTCCCGGACGCTTGTCGGCGTCCTCGGCGGCCCGCTGGGTCTTGACGTCCCACTTCGACGCCCAGTTGGCGAACACGTACTTCTCCGCCGAGATCACCTCGCCGTTGGTGCGGTTGGCGACGAAGAAGAAGCCGTTGCGGTCGGCCTTCATCAGCGCCGGCACTTCCTTGCCGTTGATCTTGAGGTCGGCGAGCAGCAGCTCGTTCACACCGTCATAGTCCCAGGCGTCCGCCGGGGTATGCTGGATGTGCCACTTGATCTTGCCGGTGTTGGGATCGAGGGCGAGCGTCGAGGCGGTATAGAGGTTCGTCAGCTTGCCGAAATCGCCGTTGCCGGTGGAGCGAACGCCGGTGTTCCAGGGGCCTGGGTTGCTGGTGCCCCAATACACCGTGTCGCTGGCGGCGTCGTAGGAGCCGTACATCCAGGCCGCGCCGCCACCATGCTGAGCGGTGTCGCCCTTCCAGCTATCGCCGCCCGGCTCATTGGCGAGCGGTACGGTGAAGGTCTGCCATACCTGCTTGCCGCTGTTGAGGTCGAAGGCGGTCAGCGAGCCGCGAACGCCGTATTCGCCGCCGCCGAAGCCGGTGATGACCTTGTCGCGCACGATCAGCGGCGGTGAAGTGATGACCGAGCCCTGCTTGTAGTCGACGACCGTCGACGTCCAGAGTTCCTTGCCGGTCTTGGCGTCGACCGCCGTCAACTTGCCGTCGAGCCGGCCGATCAGGATCTTGCCGTCGGCATAGGAGACGCCGCGGCTGTTCACGTCGCAGCAGGCGTACTGCAACACGTCATCCGGAATGTCGGGCTCGTAGGTCCACTTGCGCGCGCCGGTCGCGGCGTCGAGCGCGTACACGTATTTGGGGCCCCACGACGTGGAAACGTACATGGTGTCGCCGATCACGATCGGGGAGGCCTCGTTGGAACGCAGCGACGCCAGCGAGAACGAGTAGGCCAGCGACAGCTTGTGGGCGTTCTCCGTGTTGATCTGCTTGAGCGTGCTGAAGCGCGTGTTGGCGTAGTCGTGCCCGGCAACCGCCCACTGATTGCTGTCGGACACCGCCTTGGCGACCGAATCGTTGGCGCTCGCGCTGAGCGTTCCAGCGATCAGGCACGCGGCGAGCGACGCGCCCGCCAAGAAACCCCTCCTCAAGATCATTCGAAACCTCCCATAGTTGGTTCTGTGCCGCGTCCGCAGCGTGGTGGTCCGCGTCAAAGGCCTGCTTGAAAAATCGATGAACGCGCGCGCGGCGCACCATCGCGCGGGGATTACTGCATCTGACACTGCATCGCAGGAATAGGCGGAAGGTAGTAGTTACGTCGCGGAACTGGCTGCGACAATTTGCGAGTTGAATTGCAACTGAAAGCTTCAGCGTTTTTCGAGCAGCGCTTCGCGTTCTGGCCTGCCGAATTCAAGATGTTGAGCATCATTTAAAAACCGCCGACGATTGCGCCGTCGTCGAAAGTCCATGCTGCGCCGTTGTCCGGGCGTTGCCGCGAGGCGCCGCAGCAGGCAAGACGACATCGACCTTGGTAGTACGCAGATGTCGCGTGTTTTCCTGCACATCGCGTGAATGGCGGTGCTGCAAAGCTTGCGAGTGGCTCGCGGTCAGCTTGACAGTCGTTCGATCTTCGTTTGAGTATCGAGAACGGTACCCGGAGAATTTTCTCCCAACCCGCGAGGAAACACATGGCTTGGAAGGCACCAAAGGTCGTTGAAGTCGCCGTCGGCATGGAAATCAACATGTACGCGTGCGCCCAGCGCAAGTAAGCGACCAGACCAGCGCATTCGAATCGGTTTGCCTAAAATCACCTGCAGCATCGCCGCTGCAGGTGATTTTTTTCTGGGGTGTTTTGGCGGATTTTTCCTCGCTCGCCGGTGCAACGATTGAGGCGGCGCTCGCGCCCGTTCTCGGCCCTCAGCCGGGCTGCGCGAATTTGCCTCACTTATTTCGATGGTGCGGTGCGACAACAGGAGCGGACTGCCTGCCACATTGTTCGCCGGTGATGAGGTGCAGCGGCTGCCGAGCGGCGCGATGATGGCGAAGTTTTTTGCAATCTCGACGATCTTTGCGTTGCGCGCCGCAGCATGTTTCGTGCCGCGAAATATTTTGAGAGCTCGCTTTTGCGATGCACATACCGCGGATCCTGTTGTGTCCCATCGATAGTTGCGATTAGCTTGCGGCGCGTCTGTCGATACCGTCGACGCCTGACTCATCGCCGCTCGGCGAGTGGTCCGGCCATCGCCCGGTGGTCGCGGTGGACGCCATAAGAGTCACGCCCAGATGGGGCGGACGATCGGGGAGGAGAGACGGATGAGGCGCTTGTTGATGGCGGCTGGCCTAGCTGCCTGTTCAATGACGGCAGCCCACGCGCAAACCGCGCAGGAGCTGGCCAAGACCGACACGCACAATATTCTCAACTACGGCATGGACTACGGGCAGCAGCGCTACAGTCCGCTGACCCAGATCAATGCCGACACGGTCAAGCGCCTGGTTCCTGCCTGGAACCTGAGCTACGACGACAACCGTGCCGAGGAGTCGCAGCCGCTGATCTACAACGGCGTGATGTACGTCACCACCAACAGCGCGACGATCGCGGTCGACGCCAAGACCGGCAAGCAGATCTGGAAGACCAAGGTCGAGTATCCGCCCGAGACGCCGCGCGTGGTGTGCTGCGGCATCATCAACCGCGGTGCGGCGCTGTACGAAGGCAAGGTCATCCGCGCCACCTTGGATGCCAAGCTGGTGGCGCTCGACGCCAAGACCGGCAAGGTGCTGTGGAAGTCCGACGTCGCCGACTTCAAGCAAGGCTATACCATGACCGGCGCGCCGCAGATTGCGGACGGCGTCATCCTTACCGGCATTTCCGGCGCCGAGTTCGGCACGCGCGATTTCATCGACGGCTGGGATCCAAACGACGGCAAGCACCTGTGGCGTACCTACACGGTGCCGCTCGCGGGCGAGCCGGGTGGCGACACCTGGCCCGGCGACACCGCAAAATACGGCGGCGGCTCGACCTGGATCACCGGCTCGTTCGATCCGGAGCTCCACACCGTGTATTGGGGCATCGGCAACCCGGGTCCGTTCAACGCAGCGGGCCGCAAGGGCGACAACCTCTACACCTGCTCGGTGCTCGCGCTCGACCCGAAGACCGGCAAGATCAAGTGGCACTTCCAGTTCTCGCCGAACAACCCGTTCGACTATGACGCCGTGGCGGAGATGATCCTCGCCGACGTGAACGTCAACGGCAAGTCGACCAAGGTGCTGATCGACGCTAATCGCAACGGCTTCCTCTACGTCCTTGACCGGACCGACGGTAAGCTGATTGCGGCCAACCCGTACGTGAAAGTCAACTGGGCCTCCGGCATCGACATGAAGACCGGTCGGCCGATCGAAACCGACGTCTCCGCGAAGGCGCGTGCCGGCGAGCAGGTCGACGTGTGGCCGTCGATCCTCGGCGGCAAGAACTGGCAGCCCGGCTCCTTTAACCAGAAGACCGGCCTTGCGTATTTCAACACGCTCAACTTTGGCGGGCACTACAAGGCTGTCCCGGCCGAGTACAAGCAGGGCGAGTGGTACCTCGGCATGGATCTGACGCTCGGCTGGGCGTTCCCCGATGGCCCGCGCGGCTATCTGAAGGCGCTCGATCCGATGACGGGCAAGGCCAAGTGGGAAGCTCCCAGCGACATGCCGCGGTTCTCGGGCGTGCTCACAACCGCAGGCGGCGTGGTCTTCACCGGCCAGCTCACCGGCGAGTTTGAGGCGTTCAATGCCGACACCGGCCAGAAGCTGTGGTCGTTCCAGACCGGCTCGGGCGTCGAAGGCCAGCCGGTCACCTGGGAACAGGATGGTGAGCAGTACGTTGCGGTGTCGGTCGGCCTCGGCGGCGTCTACTCGCTGTTCTCCGGCGACGAGCGGCTGGCGTCGATTCCGCCCGGCGGCTCACTCTGGGCCTTCAAACTGGCGAAGTAACTGGCGATCGCCGAACAAGAGGGGCCGCCCCACGGGCGGCCCCTTTGCTTCCGTGACACCTTTCGGGCGGGAATCTATCGATGAGATTGAAGTCTAAGGCCGGCCTGTGGGCGGCCGGCGCGCTGCTTGCGTCGCTCACTGGCGCGATGGCCGACGATATGACGACCACGACCGCCGCGCTCGCCCAGCCGGAGGGGGCCGCGCTGGCGAGCAAAGGCAAGCAGATCTACGCCACCAACTGCCTGCACTGCCACGGGCTGAACATGGTCACGCCTGGAACCGTGGCGTTCGATCTGCGCCAGTTTCCCCATGACGATCACGCGCGCTTCGTCAATTCGGTGACCAACGGCAAGAACAACCGGATGCCGGCCTGGGGCGATCTCTTGAAGTCCGACGACATCGAGGCGTTGTGGGCCTATGTGCTGACCGGTGGAAAGGCGCAGTAAAGAGGGGCTGCCATGAAACCTGGCTTGATGGCGGCGCTGGTCGGCGCCGCAATGATGACGGCGATGATGCAGCCGGCTGCGGCTGCGGACACGCTGACGGTGTGTCTCAACGAGGAGGTGCCGCCGTATTCGTTCCATCACGGGGCCAAGGCGGGCGGCTTTGACCTCGCGGTTGCCGAGGCGGTCGCCAAGCGGCTCGGGCGGACGCTCGCGATCCAGTGGTTCGAAACCGAGATCGAGGCCGACAGCAGCTTCACCGTGCAGGCCAACGCGCTGTTGTCCGATGGCCGCTGCGAGCTCATCGCCGGCTATCCCTCGTACCGGGCGGCTCTCGGCAAGCCGCAGGTGGAGACCGGGCGACTGCCCGGCTTCGACGGTGCCAAGCCGGAGGACCGCCGGCGCCGTGTCGCGCTCGGCGAGCTCGTGGTGACCAAGCCCTATTTCCACGCGCCGCTTACCGTGGTTCTCAGCGCGAAGGCCGCCGACAAGCAGATCACGGGCCTTGCCGATCTCGCCGGGCTTAGGCTCGGCGTCAACCAGGCGTCGCTGTCTGATGCCATCCTGATGCGCTACGGCGCGGGCAAATTTGTCGATCAGGTCACCCACTTCATCCCCGGACGCAGCGAGCTGTTTCCCCGCATGGAAAGCGGCGAGATCGATGCCACGCTGGTCGAGCTGCGCCGGTGGGACGCCTACCGCGACAGCAATCCCGGAACGAAGCTCAAGCCGTCAGGTTACTTTCACAAGATCGGCTTCAACATGGGGTTCGCCGGTCTTGCAACGGAACGGCAATTGATCGATGCGGTCAACGCCGCCGTCACCGACCTGATCGCGAAGGGTGAGCTCGAGCCCATGGCGAAGGCCGCCGGAATGACCTACCTGCCACCGGTGCAGCCCGAGGTCCTCGAGGCGATCTCGATCGTCGATTTCTTCAAGGATTGAGCGGCGCCAATTCCGCGGGTTCCCGATACCGCCCCGCGGCCGCGGATGGGACGGCTTGATCCAAGACAAAGACCGCGGCGCACAATTGGTTGAGTATGATGTTGGTCATTATTCGCATCTTCGTGCGGGGGCATCTTACATGAATCGCATTCTGCCATACGCCGTCGTGGCGTCTTTCGTACTCGGCGCCACCGCGGCAAGCGCCTCCGATGTCGCCGCCGGCAAGGAGATCTTCGGCCGCACGTGCCAGAATTGTCATTCGGTCGAAGTCGGCGTCAACAAGGTGGGGCCGACCCTGTGGGATGTGGTGGGGCGGCAGGCGGCGTCGGTGCCGGACTACGTGTATTCCGCGGCGATGAAGGCCAACAAGTCGACCTGGACGCCGGCAAACCTCGACGAATATCTGGCCGACCCGCGCGGCGATCTGCATGGCGTGAAGATGTTCTTCAAGGGGCTGCCCGAGCCCAAGGATCGCGCCGACGTCATTGCCTATCTCGCAACGCTGCGACCGTAGGGTCGCACTCGCCTTCGAACGGCTGGCTTCCGGCACGGGCCACCCCGGTGGCGCTGTGGGCTGGAAGCTGTCGTCGTTTCTGACGAAATCTTGCGAACCACTGGCAAGATTTAGGCTTTTTCTACTACCAAGATCGCGGTTACAACACCGCCGATCCGGGCGCTAGTTTCGCTCCGGCCTTGCGCGGGCGCGCGTTGCGCGTTCGATGCGCCAAGAACAAGAGCCAAGAACGAGAGCCGAGAACGAGAGCCAAGAACAAGCGACGATGGGAGGACTGATCTTGAACGCGAGCCCGGCCTTTTCGACCAGGAATCTCGAGACCGCGGAGCAGCTCGAGGGTGTGCTGCGCCAGATCGGCGCGGCGCGCTACCACAGCCTGCACCCGTTCCATCGCCTGCTGCACGGGGGCAAGCTCGACAAAGGCCAGGTTCAGGCCTGGGCCCTCAACCGCTACTATTACCAGTGTTCCATTCCCATCAAGGACGCTGTCGTGATTTCGCGTTTCCGCGACCGCGACATCCGGGTGGAATGGCGCCATCGGCTTCAGGACCACGACGGCGATGTCGGCGAGGAGGGGGGCATCGAGCGCTGGCTGAAGCTGACCGACGGCCTCGGGCTCGATCGCGCCTTTGTGGAATCGACCGACGGCATCCTGCCGGCGACGCGGTTTGCGGTCGACGCCTACGTCCATTTCGTCCGTGACCGGACGCCGCTTGAGGCGATCGCGTCCTCGCTCACCGAGCTGTTCGCGCCGACCATCCATGAGGAGCGAATCGCGGGCATGCTCGCCCACTATGACTTCGTCAATCCGTCCATCATGGCCTACTTCAAGAAGCGGCTCGACCAGGCGCCGCGCGATGCGATCTTCGCGCTGGGCTACGTCAAGCAGCATGCGACCACCCCGGCGGAACGCGAGGCCGTCTGCAACGCGCTGATCTTCAAGACCAATGTGTTGTGGGCCCAGCTCGATGCGCTGTATCATGCCTATGTCGACGGCCACATTCCGCCCGGCGCCTTCGTGCCGAAGGTGGGCTGAGGCCACTGGCCCCAGCCTCGAATGGGGCGCCAAAAGAAGTATCAGGGAACGCGTCAAAGGAAGATGATGGCATCGCCACGATCCCGCCGCATGGACGTCAGCGAGGCGAGCCGCCCGGCGCTGCCCCGGCACACCAAGCTGAAGTTCGATCAGACGCGGGAGCGGTGGGTGCTGCTGGCGCCTGAGCGGGTGCTGGCGCCGGACGACATCGCGGTCGAGGTGCTTAAGCTTTGCGACGGCGAACGCAATGTCGACCAAGTGGTCGGGCAACTGGCCGAGAAGTACGCGGCTGACCGCGCCGAGATCAGCCGCGACGTCATTGCCATGCTGCAGGACCTGGCCGACAAGGGATTTCTGGTCGAGGCCCGGGAGGGCTCCGCATCATGACGGATTCGGCGGCTGATACGGTGTCGCGTGGGCCGAGTGTGCTGGAGAAGCCCGCCTCGGTCGCAGAGACCTTCGGCATTCCGATGGCGGTGCTGGCGGAATTGACCCACCGCTGCCCGCTGCAGTGCCCGTACTGCTCCAACCCGCTGGAGCTCGAGCGCAGCGGAGCTGAGCTCACCACCGAGGAATGGAAGCGGGTGCTCGGCGAGCTCGCCGACATCGGCGTGCTGCAGATTCATTTCTCCGGTGGCGAGCCGACCGCCCGCAAGGACCTGGTCGAGCTGGTGCGTCATGCCAACGACGTCGGGCTCTACACCAACCTGATCACCTCGGCAGTGCTGCTCGATCGCGACCGACTGAAGGCGCTTGCCGACGCCGGCCTCAGCCACGTGCAGATCAGCTTCCAGGGCAGCGAGCCGACCGTGGCCGACCGCGTCGGCGGCTATAAGGGCGGGCATGACAAGAAGCTGCAGGTGGCGCGCTGGACCCGTGAGCTCGATCTGCCGCTGACCGTCAACGCAGTCATGCACCGGCAGAACCTGCATCAGCTGCCGGACATGATCCAGATGGCGGTCGACCTCGATGCTCACCGGATCGAGATCGCCAACGTGCAGTACTACGGCTGGGCCCTGAAGAACCGCGCCGCGCTGATGCCCACGGTCGAACAGATGGACGAGGCGATCCGCATCGTCGAGGACGCCGAGCAGCGCCTCAAGGGCGTCCTGGTGTTCGACCATGTGATTCCGGACTACTACGCCGCGCGGCCGAAGAAGTGCATGGGCGGCTGGGGGCGGCAGTTCTTCAATATCTCGCCGTCGGGCAAGATCCTGCCGTGCCATGCCGCCGAGACCATCACCGGCCTTCATTTCGAAACGGTGCGCGGCAACAAGTCGATCGCCTGGATTTGGCAGAACTCGGACGCCTTCAACCGCTATCGCGGCACCGGCTGGATGAAGGAGCCGTGCCGGAGCTGCGCGTTCAAGGACGAGGATTTCGGCGGCTGCCGCTGCCAGGCCTTCGCGCTCACGGGCGATGCGGCCAACAC
>Ga0105156_1000190_pt1 | contig 10064 bp, 5 predicted proteins | sample SSWtaG_3_FD_89673 | JGI IMG/M metagenome (GOLD analysis project Ga0105156, IMG submission 89673) | Hot spring microbial communities from Sandy's Spring West, USA to study Microbial Dark Matter (Phase II) - SSWTFFsm_matched | ecosystem: Environmental > Aquatic > Thermal springs > Hot (42-90C) ...
CCGAGGGACCTGAGCGCTACTATGGTCGCGATCCCTATGACGCCGCACCCCACGACGGCGACCACTTGGCCGTCCTCTGGGAAGGCCCTCAGCGCCGCGTGAATCCCTATGGACAGGGGCTCCGTGAATACCGCGTTTTCGTCGGGGATGCCCTCGCACTTAAAGAGCTGCGATTTGTGTGCCACGAGGTATTCAGACCATCCCCCTCCTACGTCCCTGCAAATCCCTATGAATACCCCAGGCGATATCCTCCCCCTGTCTGTGTTGTGACAAGCGGCGGGGTGGCCTTTCTCACAGGCCTCGCACTCCTCAAAGCCCCTGACCCTGCAAGGTAGCGCGGGGTCCACCACTACCCTGTCTCCTGGCCTGAAGTCCTCGACCTCCTCCCCCACCTCCTCGACGACCGCTACGACCTCATGCCCCGGGACGAAGGGGAACGAAGTGAATGGGTAGAGGTAGAAGCTCTCCGACAGCGTTATTATCCTCACGTCAGATCCGCATATTCCGCAGAGCCTCGTCCTCAGCTTCACCCACTCCTCTGATGGAAGCTTCGGCTCAGGGTAGTCCCTGTAGTACTTCAACACTGAGAAGCGGCCGTAGAAAGCGCCCTTCGAAAACTTCGACAGCACCTTCGTCAATCCAGCCCTGGCTAGGCTGAACTCTATCACCAGCGCCCGCGTAGCAGACCACCACCGGCTCACGAAGTCGGTCTGCCCTAGGACGCCTCCACTCCCACAGTCGTGGGTCTCTCGCGGACCTCTGCCTCCTCTGGGGCCTTGGGCGCCTCCTCGCTGATGCTCGCGAACCTCCAGATGTCGCAACCCTCGAGCCACAGAACCGCGAGCGTCGTTAGGTCTGGCGGGCTGAGGTTCGCCTCTTGGGATATCTTCACGTCTATCACCGCTGGCTTCTTGGAGCTCTCAGCCTTTTCGAGGGCGTAGGCTATGTCCTCGGGCTCCTCAACTCTAATACCGAAGCAGCCCATCGCCTCGGCCACCTTGTCGTACCTCACGTCGCTGAAGTCGACCCCTACGTACCTCCCCCCGAAGAGAGCCTTCTGCCCTCCCTTTATCATCCCCCAGCACCCGTCGTTCATGACTATGGCGGTTATCTTCACGCCCTCTCTGCTCGCCGTCTCGAGCTCTTGGATGTTCAAGCCGAAGGCCCCGTCTCCGGCTATGAGGTAGACCTGCTTGTCAGGCCTCGCGAGCTTGGCCCCTATGGCGTAGGGCAGCCCAGTCCCCAGGTGCCCGGAATCGGCCGCCCAGACGAAGGTGTTCGGCTCGTAAATTCTGTTCAAGTAGTACGCCCAGACGGCCGTGTTCCCTCCGTCAACGCAGCATATCGCGTCCCTAGGGTAGAACTCCCTGACCTCCTTTATCACCCTCAAGGGGTGGATGGGCTTCTCGTTGGATTCCGCCAGCCTCCTGAACTCCGAGAGCCAGTCCTCTTGGATCTTTCGATACTCCTTCAGGCTCTCGCTCGGCTCCTTCTTCTCGCCTAGCTTCTTGACCTCCTCGACCAAGGCCTTCAGCGTCTCCTTCGCGTCCCCCAGCAGAGCGAGGTCGACGGGCCTGTTGAGGGCTATCATCTCCGCCTCTATGTCTATTTGAATGGTCCTCTGCTCCTCGGGGTCGCCCCAGCCGGGCGGCCTGCCCCAGAAGTCGAGGTCGCCTAGCCTGGTCCCTATCAAGAGCACGACGTCGGCGTCGTTCTGAGCCTTTATCGCGGCCGGACTGCCGGGTATGAGGACTTGCGGGTGGTCCTCCGGCATAACCCCCCTCGCGGCCATGCTCGGCGTCACGACAGCACCTAAGTACTCCGCTAGCTCCCTGAGCTCATCCCAGGCCCTGGCCCTCAGCACCCCGCTACCGGCATGTATTAGCAGCCTCTCGGCGTTGTAGAGGACCTTCGCGGCCTCCCTGATAAGCTCCAAGTTCGCGACCGGGCCCTTCGTCGCCCTGTACCTGTGGGGCGGGTAGACCTCCACCTCCTCGGCGTCGCCGTATATGACGTCCACTGGGAGGTCGAGGTGCACGGGCCCGGGCCTGCCGGATAGGGCGACCCTTATCGCCCTCTGGACCAACTCAGGGATCCTCCGCGTGCTGTAGACGACGGCGCTCCACTTCGTGATGGGCTTGAGCAAGTGGTACTGGTCGAGGGCTTGCATGGAGCCCCGATCGGGGTAGCTCCGCCAAGTTTGGTTCTGCGCCGTGATCACGAGCAAGGGGACCCCGTCGGCGAAAGCTGGGTAGACCCCGGGGACAAGGTCCGCTCCTCCCGGACCGACGGTCCCCATGCAAACCCCTATCTCGCCGCTGATCCGCGCGTAGGCGTCGGCCATGCTCGCGGCGGCCTGCTCGTGCCTGCAGTTCACGAACCTCATCCCGTACTTCTCCCCGAACCTCTTTATCCCGTCGAGGATCGGGAGCAATTGGGCGCCCGGGATGCCGAAGATGTACTTAACGCCCTCTTGGATCAGACACTTAACAAGAAGCTCTCCACCCGATACCGCCATTCGACCACCACTAAAGAACTCGCACGAGGGCACTTATCCTTGCTGGGGCGAAGTAGTCTTCATAGTCACGGCTTTGCCCTCATTTGCAAGTCAAGGAATTCGCCTCTTTTGAAAGCCTAACAATTCGAGCACGATAAGGTTTATTAAACTGCATGACCTTCTTCTGCTCTCGGTAAGCCCCATGAGTGGCGAGCTCATGCTGACCATTCTGCCCCCCGAGCTCTTTGAAGAAGTGGAGGACTTGATGCCTGCCATATTGCCGGAGGAGGCGTCGCTAAGTGGTCCTGAGGCTGAAGGTTAGGATTGGCTACGGCGCGAGGTGCGTAGAGGGTCTGGGGATAGCGAATAGCGGCTTCGCCGGGAGGGAGCCCGAGCTGACGCTTCCGCAAGAGCTCGCTAGGGAGTTGCTGGGGGAGAGGTCAGGCGTAGTCCTCGTAGAGAGGACCTTGGCCGACGGGAGCAAGGTCCTCTTCCCCAAGCTCGTGGAGCCCCTCGACGTTTACCTCGTTGCCGAGGACAGGGTCGAGGGCCCTGTGAAGGCCTACGCCTACGCCACTCGGGGGAGGTTTGTGCTGTTGAACGACGCCTTGCTGAGCGCGTTGCGCGTGGTGATAATCGACCCTCTAGAGGGGGTTTGGTGCTTCAGGGACGAGATCGGCAGGAGGGAGAGGAAAGGCCTTTAACTAAGGGTTTAAGGATTGGAGGCCATAGAAGAGCCCACTTAAGTCGAATGGGCTTTGGCCCATGACCATCGTCAATGCGGTCCTCCTTTCGAAGACTTCTACAGTAAAAGTACTGGTCGTAGCCGTCTGTAGAGTCAGTAGAGTTTAGTAACGTGGTTGACGGCTGGGCTAAGGGGGCAAGTCCCATCGCCTGCCCTCTCAGAAAGCCCACAAGCTCTCGTCGATGAGGAAATCGACTGCTATGATTGAGCCCACAGCCAAGAGCCTCCTCCGAGCCCCGCTTTAGCGCCGTTACCGTAACGAAGTTAATAGGCCTCCTGAGCACAAAAATCGCGGTGGCCCTTTTGGAGCGCATAGAGGAGGGCAAGAGGTGGTTCATGCAAGCGCGTCGCGACCTGAAGGCCGCTCGCGACAGCGCTGAAGCGGGCAACTACGAGTGGTGTTGCTTCCAAGCTCAGCAGGCCGCCGAGAAGGCCCTGAAGGCGCTACTGCACGTGCTCGGAAAGCACGGGTGGGGGCACAGCGTCGTGGAGCTCTTGGGCGAGCTAAAGGGGTCAGTCGAACTCTCTGAAGACATGTTCGTAGCCGCGCGCGAGCTCGACAGGCACTACATACCGTCGCGCTACCCCAACGCCTTCGAGTCCGGCTATCCAGGCATGTACTACGATGAGGTGACGGCTGAGAGGGCCCTCGAGGCCTCTAAGAAGATCGTCGAGTGGGTCGAGTTATGGCTGAAGAGGCATGGCGTGGAGCTGTGAAGGAGGCCTTAGAGAAGCTCAGTAAGAAGCTGGGCGTTGAGAGCGCGATAGTCTTCGGCTCTTGGTCTAGGGGGGGCGGCGGGGAGTGGAGCGACGTGGACCTATTGGTGGTGACGGATGGGGTCGAGGACGTCAAGGTCTTAGACAGGTTCTACATCGCAGTCGAGTGCAAGGCCCCGCGAGTAGACCTCTTCCTCTACACGTACAAAGAGCTGGAAAACATGGCCAAGAGGGGGAACCCGCTGGCCCTCTCGGCCCTCGTGGACGGGGTGCCAGTCAAGCTGAGCGCTAGGGTGAGTGACCTCATCGAGCTCGCCAAGCGCATGTACGAGAGGAGGGGGCGCTTCTACGTCGAAAGGCGGTAGTGCGATGATACTCTCATCCCCATTTAAAGGCCCTCCAATGTGCGACGAGGCAACGTAGCATTCGTCGAAAAAGCCATCGCGTAAGGCCCTCACGAGCCGGGCTGACTCTTATCGAGGTTCGGTGTACTGCGCTAATTCGATGAACGCATGCCCGTGAGGGACGAAGTTGCGAGCCGTCTAGAGAGCGCTGGGGAGGACTCCACTCGCGCCAAGAAGAGCACTAAGACGACGATCACAGCTGAACCTGCTTAGCGGCTCAGCAGGCCGCCGAGAAGGCCTTGGAGGTGCTGATCATGCACCTCTTCGGAGAGCGCGCGAGGGGCCACGACCTCGTCAAGCTACACAAGAGGGCCAGGGAATCGGTGAAGTTGAAGATGGGCGGGCGCGCCTCCTACCGAGACACGCCTGAGCACCGGATCGATAGGGGCCTGAAAAGGGCCGACGAGCTGGGCCGAACGAGCCTTCGATTCCTCACAAGCCTTAGCCGGGAGGTCGAGCCCTAAATCAATAAAGGGGTTTTCTGGTTAATCGGGTCGCTCAAAACCTTCTCGTCAACCTTTGACCTCTTCGACCCTTATGGCGCCAACGGGGCAGGCCTCTGCCGCGGCCTTTGCACATTCGTAAAGCTCTTCTGGTATGATGCCCACCGAAGTGGCCTCGCTTAACTCGACGCTGTACTCGTCGACCACCTTGTTCTTCTGATTGTCGCGACAATCAGAAGAACAAGGTGGTCGACGAGTACAGCGTCGAGTTAAGCGAGGCCACTTCGGTGGGCATCATACCAGAAGAGCTTTACGAATGTGCAAAGGCCGCGGCAGAGGCCTGCCCCGTTGGCGCCATAAGGGTCGAAGAGGTCAAAGGTTGACGAGAAGGTTTTGAGCGACCCGATTAACCAGAAAACCCCTTTATTGATTTAGGGCTCGACCTCCCGGCTAAGGCTTGTGAGGAATCGAAGGCTCGTTCGGCCCAGCTCGTCGGCCCTTTTCAGGCCCCTATCGATCCGGTGCTCAGGCGTGTCTCGGTAGGAGGCGCGCCCGCCCATCTTCAACTTCACCGATTCCCTGGCCCTCTTGTGTAGCTTGACGAGGTCGTGGCCCCTCGCGCGCTCTCCGAAGAGGTGCATGATCAGCACCTCCAAGGCCTTCTCGGCGGCCTGCTGAGCCGCTAAGCAGGTTCAGCTGTGATCGTCGTCTTAGTGCTCTTCTTGGCGCGAGTGGAGTCCTCCCCAGCGCTCTCTAGACGGCTCGCAACTTCGTCCCTCACGGGCATGCGTTCATCGAATTAGCGCAGTACACCGAACCTCGATAAGAGTCAGCCCGGCTCGTGAGGGCCTTACGCGATGGCTTTTTCGACGAATGCTACGTTGCCTCGTCGCACATTGGAGGGCCTTTAAATGGGGATGAGAGTATCATCGCACTACCGCCTTTCGACGTAGAAGCGCCCCCTCCTCTCGTACATGCGCTTGGCGAGCTCGATGAGGTCACTCACCCTAGCGCTCAGCTTGACTGGCACCCCGTCCACGAGGGCCGAGAGGGCCAGCGGGTTCCCCCTCTTGGCCATGTTTTCCAGCTCTTTGTACGTGTAGAGGAAGAGGTCTACTCGCGGGGCCTTGCACTCGACTGCGATGTAGAACCTGTCTAAGACCTTGACGTCCTCGACCCCATCCGTCACCACCAATAGGTCCACGTCGCTCCACTCCCCGCCGCCCCCCCTAGACCAAGAGCCGAAGACTATCGCGCTCTCAACGCCCAGCTTCTTACTGAGCTTCTCTAAGGCCTCCTTCACAGCTCCACGCCATGCCTCTTCAGCCATAACTCGACCCACTCGACGATCTTCTTAGAGGCCTCGAGGGCCCTCTCAGCCGTCACCTCATCGTAGTACATGCCTGGATAGCCGGACTCGAAGGCGTTGGGGTAGCGCGACGGTATGTAGTGCCTGTCGAGCTCGCGCGCGGCTACGAACATGTCTTCAGAGAGTTCGACTGACCCCTTTAGCTCGCCCAAGAGCTCCACGACGCTGTGCCCCCACCCGTGCTTTCCGAGCACGTGCAGTAGCGCCTTCAGGGCCTTCTCGGCGGCCTGCTGAGCTTGGAAGCAACACCACTCGTAGTTGCCCGCTTCAGCGCTGTCGCGAGCGGCCTTCAGGTCGCGACGCGCTTGCATGAACCACCTCTTGCCCTCCTCTATGCGCTCCAAAAGGGCCACCGCGATTTTTGTGCTCAGGAGGCCTATTAACTTCGTTACGGTAACGGCGCTAAAGCGGGGCTCGGAGGAGGCTCTTGGCTGTGGGCTCAATCATAGCAGTCGATTTCCTCATCGACGAGAGCTTGTGGGCTTTCTGAGAGGGCAGGCGATGGGACTTGCCCCCTTAGCCCAGCCGTCAACCACGTTACTAAACTCTACTGACTCTACAGACGGCTACGACCAGTACTTTTACTGTAGAAGTCTTCGAAAGGAGGACCGCATTGACGATGGTCATGGGCCAAAGCCCATTCGACTTAAGTGGGCTCTTCTATGGCCTCCAATCCTTAAACCCTTAGTTAAAGGCCTTTCCTCTCCCTCCTGCCGATCTCGTCCCTGAAGCACCAAACCCCCTCTAGAGGGTCGATTATCACCACGCGCAACGCGCTCAGCAAGGCGTCGTTCAACAGCACAAACCTCCCCCGAGTGGCGTAGGCGTAGGCCTTCACAGGGCCCTCGACCCTGTCCTCGGCAACGAGGTAAACGTCGAGGGGCTCCACGAGCTTGGGGAAGAGGACCTTGCTCCCGTCGGCCAAGGTCCTCTCTACGAGGACTACGCCTGACCTCTCCCCCAGCAACTCCCTAGCGAGCTCTTGCGGAAGCGTCAGCTCGGGCTCCCTCCCGGCGAAGCCGCTATTCGCTATCCCCAGACCCTCTACGCACCTCGCGCCGTAGCCAATCCTAACCTTCAGCCTCAGGACCACTTAGCGACGCCTCCTCCGGCAATATGGCAGGCATCAAGTCCTCCACTTCTTCAAAGAGCTCGGGGGGCAGAATGGTCAGCATGAGCTCGCCACTCATGGGGCTTACCGAGAGCAGAAGAAGGTCATGCAGTTTAATAAACCTTATCGTGCTCGAATTGTTAGGCTTTCAAAAGAGGCGAATTCCTTGACTTGCAAATGAGGGCAAAGCCGTGACTATGAAGACTACTTCGCCCCAGCAAGGATAAGTGCCCTCGTGCGAGTTCTTTAGTGGTGGTCGAATGGCGGTATCGGGTGGAGAGCTTCTTGTTAAGTGTCTGATCCAAGAGGGCGTTAAGTACATCTTCGGCATCCCGGGCGCCCAATTGCTCCCGATCCTCGACGGGATAAAGAGGTTCGGGGAGAAGTACGGGATGAGGTTCGTGAACTGCAGGCACGAGCAGGCCGCCGCGAGCATGGCCGACGCCTACGCGCGGATCAGCGGCGAGATAGGGGTTTGCATGGGGACCGTCGGTCCGGGAGGAGCGGACCTTGTCCCCGGGGTCTACCCAGCTTTCGCCGACGGGGTCCCCTTGCTCGTGATCACGGCGCAGAACCAAACTTGGCGGAGCTACCCCGATCGGGGCTCCATGCAAGCCCTCGACCAGTACCACTTGCTCAAGCCCATCACGAAGTGGAGCGCCGTCGTCTACAGCACGCGGAGGATCCCTGAGTTGGTCCAGAGGGCGATAAGGGTCGCCCTATCCGGCAGGCCCGGGCCCGTGCACCTCGACCTCCCAGTGGACGTCATATACGGCGACGCCGAGGAGGTGGAGGTCTACCCGCCCCACAGGTACAGGGCGACGAAGGGCCCGGTCGCGAACTTGGAGCTTATCAGGGAGGCCGCGAAGGTCCTCTACAACGCCGAGAGGCTGCTAATACATGCCGGTAGCGGGGTGCTGAGGGCCAGGGCCTGGGATGAGCTCAGGGAGCTAGCGGAGTACTTAGGTGCTGTCGTGACGCCGAGCATGGCCGCGAGGGGGGTTATGCCGGAGGACCACCCGCAAGTCCTCATACCCGGCAGTCCGGCCGCGATAAAGGCTCAGAACGACGCCGACGTCGTGCTCTTGATAGGGACCAGGCTAGGCGACCTCGACTTCTGGGGCAGGCCGCCCGGCTGGGGCGACCCCGAGGAGCAGAGGACCATTCAAATAGACATAGAGGCGGAGATGATAGCCCTCAACAGGCCCGTCGACCTCGCTCTGCTGGGGGACGCGAAGGAGACGCTGAAGGCCTTGGTCGAGGAGGTCAAGAAGCTAGGCGAGAAGAAGGAGCCGAGCGAGAGCCTGAAGGAGTATCGAAAGATCCAAGAGGACTGGCTCTCGGAGTTCAGGAGGCTGGCGGAATCCAACGAGAAGCCCATCCACCCCTTGAGGGTGATAAAGGAGGTCAGGGAGTTCTACCCTAGGGACGCGATATGCTGCGTTGACGGAGGGAACACGGCCGTCTGGGCGTACTACTTGAACAGAATTTACGAGCCGAACACCTTCGTCTGGGCGGCCGATTCCGGGCACCTGGGGACTGGGCTGCCCTACGCCATAGGGGCCAAGCTCGCGAGGCCTGACAAGCAGGTCTACCTCATAGCCGGAGACGGGGCCTTCGGCTTGAACATCCAAGAGCTCGAGACGGCGAGCAGAGAGGGCGTGAAGATAACCGCCATAGTCATGAACGACGGGTGCTGGGGGATGATAAAGGGAGGGCAGAAGGCTCTCTTCGGGGGGAGGTACGTAGGGGTCGACTTCAGCGACGTGAGGTACGACAAGGTGGCCGAGGCGATGGGCTGCTTCGGTATTAGAGTTGAGGAGCCCGAGGACATAGCCTACGCCCTCGAAAAGGCTGAGAGCTCCAAGAAGCCAGCGGTGATAGACGTGAAGATATCCCAAGAGGCGAACCTCAGCCCGCCAGACCTAACGACGCTCGCGGTTCTGTGGCTCGAGGGTTGCGACATCTGGAGGTTCGCGAGCATCAGCGAGGAGGCGCCCAAGGCCCCAGAGGAGGCAGAGGTCCGCGAGAGACCCACGACTGTGGGAGTGGAGGCGTCCTAGGGCAGACCGACTTCGTGAGCCGGTGGTGGTCTGCTACGCGGGCGCTGGTGATAGAGTTCAGCCTAGCCAGGGCTGGATTGACGAAGGTGCTGTCGAAGTTTTCGAAGGGCGCTTTCTACGGCCGCTTCTCAGTGTTGAAGTACTACAGGGACTACCCTGAGCCGAAGCTTCCATCAGAGGAGTGGGTGAAGCTGAGGACGAGGCTCTGCGGAATATGCGGATCTGACGTGAGGATAATAACGCTGTCGGAGAGCTTCTACCTCTACCCATTCACTTCGTTCCCCTTCGTCCCGGGGCATGAGGTCGTAGCGGTCGTCGAGGAGGTGGGGGAGGAGGTCGAGGACTTCAGGCCAGGAGACAGGGTAGTGGTGGACCCCGCGCTACCTTGCAGGGTCAGGGGCTTTGAGGAGTGCGAGGCCTGTGAGAAAGGCCACCCCGCCGCTTGTCACAACACAGACAGGGGGAGGATATCGCCTGGGGTATTCATAGGGATTTGCAGGGACGTAGGAGGGGGATGGTCTGAATACCTCGTGGCACACAAATCGCAGCTCTTTAAGTGCGAGGGCATCCCCGACGAAAACGCGGTATTCACGGAGCCCCTGTCCATAGGGATTCACGCGGCGCTGAGGGCCTTCCCAGAGGACGGCCAAGTGGTCGCCGTCGTGGGGTGCGGCGTCATAGGGATCGCGACCATAGTAGCGCTCAGGTCCCTCGG
>Ga0105156_1000191_pt1 | contig 10056 bp, 11 predicted proteins | sample SSWtaG_3_FD_89673 | JGI IMG/M metagenome (GOLD analysis project Ga0105156, IMG submission 89673) | Hot spring microbial communities from Sandy's Spring West, USA to study Microbial Dark Matter (Phase II) - SSWTFFsm_matched | ecosystem: Environmental > Aquatic > Thermal springs > Hot (42-90C) ...
CTACTTACTAGCTTTACATCTCGAAGAAATATGTGAAGTACTATTAAGATATTATTAAGATCTGGAATGGAGTCTAAGTATATAACTTAAAAATATATAACAGGCTCTGAATTTAAAGCGTACAGTGCATAGAGAAATTCGGTGTGTTTTTACATGAGTGAGTACATAAGGCAGTTGAAAATACAAATAGCAACAAAAATAAGTGACGTAAAATTTCAGGATCACTCTCCAATAGAGATCAGCGTGCTGAGAGAGGGATTTCCAGAAATAAGAATTAAAGACGAGAAAGACTACATAGTACTCACTGTGAGCGGTAATAAGTACAAGTATGACAAGTGGTATACTAAACCAGAACACCTCGCAGAGATCATAAAAGTCTACTACACGAAAAAAGCCTAGAGTCTAGAAAATACTAAAAGCCGTATTAAGTCATTTTTTTACAAGACTACATTTCGAAATAACATAATAACCCTCATAATCTGAGACAACTACTTCACGCCCCTTCACGAAAATCCTATATTTAAAGAGAGGAGCATCGAGTACAAGTGTTTCTGCCTCGCCACCTTCGAAAGAGAGATTAAAGCCATACCTTGTTGCTAGTGTTTTGAGCTTCTTCACGTCTTCGTGAGTAATTATTTTGCCGAGAAGGCTAAGAGGCATCCCCATAGAAGTCACTGAAATTATAGTGAAAGAGATTCCATAGTTGAGAAGAGTATCTAAGTAGTTCTCCTCGGGAATATTCCATAGCGGAGTACAGAGCTCTAGTTTAAGAGAACTAGCGATATCCCCGAAAACTCTTAATTGATACCTGCTCTTAATGGCTCCTAAAACAGTTACTTTAACGCCATATATGTCTCTTGCACGCTTGAGAACAGTGTAAAGGGCGTTTCTCTCATCACTCTCACTACAGACACCCACAGTCTCAAGGGGCAATCCCAGTGCTTGTGCCTGGCACTTCAACACCTCGAAGTGAGGTTTATGATATAATGGTGAATAATCATAGTGTGGTATAACAGAGACAAGTACAGAGACATCTAATCCATCCTCTACGGCCTTGTGGAGAGCAAAAGTAGAGTCCTTACCGCCAGTGAAGAGCACTGCAGCTCTTGTCACTGAGCAACACCATTAGACTCACGAAACCCTGATTTCCCGAGCGTGTCACTGTAATATAGTAGCTAATAAATACGTGTAGTTTCCTCTAAACTCTCATAGCTTAGAGCTGGTACTAGGTCTCACTCATGAGAATAACTGTTATATCCGATGACAGGGTACTTAGAAAAGACCTCGTTGCAAAACACTCTCTCTCACTACTAGTAGAACATGAATTCACATATATTCTCTTCGACATGAGCGTAGACGAGACCGTGCTAGAACACAATGCCAGGACTCTCAATAAGTCTCTCGACATAGTAGACTACGTAGTGATCTCCCACGAACACACACCACACTATGGTGGTTACGCATACATCGCCCAGGAAGCCCCCTTCACAGACACTTATATCCCTTATGGCTCAATGGAATCTCTCGGCAGACTACTACTTTCAAGTGGACTTCGACCCCGCGAAGTTATTAAATGGACTACTCCAGAAAAAGGCATTCACATAGCCGGACCCTACTACGGACCACCCTACGAGCAGTTCTTGGTAATTGAGCTGGAAAAGGGGCTTGTAGTGCTTTCTGGCTGTATGCATCCAGGTGTAGAGGCGCTCTGGGATATTACGAGTAGACTTCAGAAGAGACTCTATGCTATAATAGGTGGCTTTCACTTAGTAAATGCTCCGCAGGAAGTGGTTGCGAGGGCTGTTAAGAGTATTATCACGCTCAAGCCGGAGTTAGTAATTCCACTGCACTGTAGTGGAGATCTCCTTGTTGAAATGTTGAAGAGAGAGGGGTTAAATGTTACTAGGGGTGGGGCTGGCCTCGTTATAGAGATCTAGTACTCCTCGGAGATCTCAGCGTGGCTCTCAGCGTCAATGATCTTGAGGAATTTGAACTCGAAAATATTTTCGCCGCGAGTTAAACGATACACAGCGTAAAGCAGAGGCTTCTCACTTCTCTGCGTGTATATCCCCACGACTACGAGGTCTTTACAGCGTGGATCTGAGGGGTAAATTTTACAACCATAGCCTCTGAGTATTGAAGCCTCGAGATCTAACGGCTCAAGCACACTGTTTAGTATTATTGGTAGGCGCTCTTCGAGGAGATCTTCTACGAGGTCTATTAACTCCCTAAAAGCCCAGCCACTACTACCTTCTATTAGTAGTCGTAATGTAAGAACGCGCTTTAAGCTCTTCACGTCAATGCTCAAAAACCCGTTCACCTCCATTGTATTTAGAGCTGTAAAGTAGTATTATAAGAGCTGTCTTCATGTCTGTAATACCCCCCTTCAAGACCATTCTATAAGCCTCTGAGAATTCTATTATAAATGGCTCTAAAACCTCGTATTTCTCGGGTTTCATCCCCACATGCTTTAAGCTACGTGCAACATATAAATGTAGTACTTCACTACTGTAACCTGGTGTTGGAGTAAAAGAACCTAACTTTTCAAGTATCTCTGCTGTATAGCCAGTCTCCTCGACGAGTTCTCTTCTGGCAGTCTCCTCAGGGGTCTCACCGCGATCTACAACTCCCGCGGGAACTTCTACGATGTAATCGTTTAGTGGAGCTCTGAACTGTTTAAGCAGAATAATGCGCGAGCTGTCTATGAATGGTAATACAGCGACGGCTTGAGGGAAGAGCACTACGTCTCGCTCAAAAAACTCTCCAGTGCTTGGTTTAAGATACCTCCTTCTCACAACGTTAAATCTCAAACCTCTAAATACAACTTCTTCTCTCATAAGTTGAGGTCTCTTCACTAAAAACCCTCTAAGCTATAAGCTCAAATCAAGTAAAAATACTCACGGGTGTATTGTGAGTGCCTAGGTTTTGGTTTGGCCCGGCCGGCAAGCCAATAGCGCTTAAATCAGCTGATATACTTCGCGCACCTGCTTTTCTTAGAGAAATGGGCTTAAACGCTATGGAGTATGAGGCTGTGCGGGGTGTTAATATAAGAGAGGATAAAGCGAGAGCTCTCGGTAACGAGGCGAAAGCCAATGGTGTAAAACTGAGTCTCCATGCACCATACTACATTAATTTAGCCGGCAGGAAAGATGTTGTTGAGAAGAGTATTAAAAATCTAAACGAATCTATTGAAGCCTCACACTGGATGGGTGCATACGTAGTAGTCTTTCACCCGGGTTACTACAAAGACGCTCCTTCCAAGAAAGATGCGCTTAAAAAGGTAATTGAGAACTTAAAACACGTAGTCGAGTACAGAGAGCAAATTAACGCTAGAGAAGTTTGGCTTGGACCCGAGACAACTGGCAAGACAAGTCAAGTGGGTAGTCTCGAAGAGGTAGTTGAGATAGCTCTGAATGTTGAGGGAACAAGACCTGTTATCGACTTTGCACACCTTTACGCGAGGAGTAGTGGCAAGTTCATTACTTCTAAAGAACACGTGCTCCAGGTAATAGACCTCATAGAGAAGAACCTTGGAAGCTGGGTTCTCAAACCACTTCACGTTCACTTCTCTAAAATAGAGTACGGGAAGAGTGGTGAGAGAGAACACCACAATCTCTCAGAAGAGGGTTATGGACCCGATTTCAGGTATGTGTGCAGCGCTCTCTGCGAGACAGGTATCGATTCGGTTATAATTAGTGAGAGCCCTGTGCTCGAGCAAGACGCACTGGTAATGCTGAATATGTGTAGAGAAATTTGTGGTGAGAAGTGCATTGTTGAACAAACTGCGGATTAAACTAGAGCCTTTCTTAAGTAAACTAGCTCTCGTTATTTCAAGAACTCCCTTAACACCAAATACGCTCACACTCCTATCATTATTCGTAGTCGTGGTTGGCATATACTTGTTATTGACAATTCGCAGGGGGCTCCTACTAGCAATTGTAATGTTAATATCGGGTTTCTTAGATGCAGTAGACGGAACACTCGCAAGAGTATCTGGTAGGAGTACTCAAAAAGGAGCTCTACTAGACTCCATCACGGACCGCGTCTGTGAGGCTTTTTTTGCACTAATGTTACTACTATTAGGCCTTAATTCGTACATTGTACTGATCTTCCTCGCAACGTCTTTCCTAACAAGTTACTTAAGAGCTAGAGGAGAATCTCTTGGAGTAAGCTTATCAGGTGTTGGCTTAATGGAGAGAGCTGAGAGATTAATAGGCCTGTTAATCGTGGCTCTAATACTGGAGTTTAGCTACATTGACGTGGCGAATGCGTTGTTAGCTGTGCTAACTCTCTTAACAGGGGTTACTGTTATTCAGAGATTCATGTATATTTGGAGTAGACTCGATAGTGTTAAATAGCGGAGAGGTCGTAGTGTCCAACTAATGGCGGTGGTGTTTTAAAGACGCTATAGCCCAGTCTCAGAACGTGACTCTTAATAACGGCTACTCTGTCACTTGCACGTGTAATGAAGTCTCTGTACTCTGGTGGTAAGTCCAAGTAGCCTAAGTGACTCTTGTCAGTTCTTAACACTATCTTCGTGTTTGTCAACTGGAGTATTATGTCGTGTACGTCACGTGGACTATGAGTACTAAATATAAGCCCCAGTTTTCTCGCTCTACCAAGCCTTGCAATTCTATCAATCATGCTAGAGACGTGCTCAATATACTCCTCGACGCCACTCTTACTCGGAAAGAATCTGTGAGCTTCATCTATGAATATCAATACAGGCTGAGTCTCCAGTCTCAGTCTGCTCTCTAGGAGTTTCCACTCAAAGACCCTGTTGAGTATTCTGAAAGCAACTATGCTAATAGTCTTCTCGGGGTCTGCGTGTGAATGTAGTTGAAGGTACTCGAGATCAACTACTACTGGGTAGCCGTGAAAGACCTCAAAGTGTTTTTCGAGAATGTGTTCTAGTGGGGGCTCATGTAGGTACTTATCCTCTCCCTGGCCTTTAACGTACACGTCGAAGAGCCCAGTATCTATTAGTGCACCTAGTTGTCTAATTATATTTTCAAGAGTACTCTTGTGTATTGCCAGATCCCTGACTAACTCGACAATGTATTCTCTATTAGGATCTAGAACTACGCCTCGGAGGTGTTTCTCTTCAAGTCTAAATCTCGCGTCTTTAAGCGCCTCGTAGAGATCATATATAGTCTCAACGTAAGCGTTTTTCTCGACAATCATTTGAAGTAGTCTGTGCAGTGCATCCTTAGCCTGCCTTGTGAAATATGGGTTGAGAGTAATAAGCTCTCTCGGCTTGAAGTCTCTGAATCTAAGCGCGTAGGGTACTATGTAGTACTCAAATTCATCCTTAAAGCCCCCATAGTTGAAGTCAACTCGGACTTTCACTAGTCTGAGTTTTTCACGCTTAGTAGGCTCTTCTGCAACTTCTACTCTGCTTATCTCGTAGCTCCAGTTAAATCTCCTCGCAATAGGTCCCAGAATACTGTGGACGTAGTCCTCGGCTATCATTTTAAGTACTTTAGCCCAGGTCTCAGCTCTCTCAATATAATCCTCAACGGTATTTTTTGTAACAGGGAGTATCACTATAAGCCCCCGTACACCACCAACATTATTACTGAGTTTCCTGGCTAGCTCCACGTCTTCGTTGTGGTTTCCGAGAACACGCCACAGGGGTCTTAAAGTTATAGTGATATAGTCCTTGTTAGGATCTAGCACTATTATCGAGATATTGTTGTCTCGTAGCTTTAAACCAGAGGTTATTGACGCGATGATGTTTTTAAGTAGAGTTGTTTTACCACTTCCAGTAGTTCCCACAACTAATACATGTTGGTAAAAAGCTCGTAGTGGAGCATAGAGATAAGCATTTCCACCGAAAAGAGGAATGTCACCTATAGTCGCATAGCCCAGAAATACGCCTTCTTCTGGTAAGCCCAACACTTTCTGGACTATTTCGGGGTTTTTGAGGAGAACAACGGGACTTTGGGGCTCAATAACAAAGTTTGCCGTCACTACTTTGCCGGTCTCGAAATTGTAGGCTAGTAAAGGTTTAGCTTTAATTCTAGTTTTAGTTAAAAGTCCCGAGACTTCTGTGTGAGGAAGTGGCAGGTACATATCTGGCAAGTCGAGCTCTGCTAGTATGTCCCGGCGCTCAACACTGACAACTTTTAAGCTAATTAGATTTAGTGTTTTTATGTCTATTACTCCGAGATAACTATTAGCCTGCATTAAGGACTCAAAGTTCTGGAAGTAAACTACTGGGTCCACGTCAAAGATAACATATCCCCCTTCCTCGTCTATTAATGAGGGACTTGTCCTCGACACATAACCCACAAGCTCGCCAATGTTGCTAGCTATCTCTACTGCTTTTCTCGCTTTCTCCTCGAGGATTCTCAGCACATTAGTGCTATCTACGTTGCTTGTCAAGGACTCACTCCTCACTTAATAATCTATTATTTATAAAATACTTATATAGTGCTCAGTGGCCTCACTGGGAAGCCCTGTGAGGTAGAGAAAATATGTTGTAACTGAACTACTAATTCTCTTCACTCGCTTATCAACAACAAGTAGTGTTAGTGGGAGAAATGAGCCTATTTGCACGCTGTCTTGGGCTACTAGTTCTAACACAGGCTCGCGCAGGAGCTCTTCTAACACCTCAATACGGTAGAAAACATAGCTTCCTAAGCCACTCATGCTTGAGTGTAGCCTTCTAGGAATAATCACATACCACATTGCTCTACTTATACCTTGCTCTATGGGGTGTCTCACTATTAAAGGCCCTATTGCCACGGGCTTTTCCAAGGGGACTTTTCCCGCTATAAGCGCTATAGTTAAGTATGCGTCATCGCTAACACTCGTAATCTTCAAGTCTAAGGGGTCTATTGATGAAAGGTAATAACTTTTCTGTAGGCGCTTCACAATGTTAACTACTACAACGTTTTGTGAAATAAGCCTCTTAATAAGCTTAACTCTACTCACATTGAGAGTTCTAATACTGTTAACGTAAATCTCCAGCATACCCCTACTCGCCGAGGTTAATTCAATTACTTTCTCAGGATAGATAATGGGACCGTCTATGAACAACACTAATTCCTCTCTGGATACTCGAGCGAAGTTCTCGAGAAGACAGTTCTCTATATTAGCTCTTAGCTCTACTAATATTAAGCCCCTATTGTACTCACTTGTGTAGGGAATATTGTTGGGATTAGTGTGGATCAAGCTCTTAACAGCTCTTAGTGAGCTGAGAAGTCTCTGTGAGCACTCTATTTCTGGTATTAGGACTATGTGATTACAGATAGGTTCTTCTAAACCCATTATTGAGGAGAGGCTGGGAACGTCGAGTGCAAAGCCCGTGAACCTGTTAAATACACTACCAGCACCCACAGATATGAACATATAGGGTGCTTCAATAGCGCGAGAACTACTATCTAAAGCATATATTTCTCGTCTCAGCTCAACAGACCTGTGCACTGGTATCTCATGAACTTTATCACTATAGATCTCGACGCGTGCACCAGAGACTTCTTCCACGAGTTCAAGAGGAAGGTGTGAAATATCACTTCTGCTAATTCTAATGCCTTCGAGCACCCCTTGCCTAATAGACTTGACAATCTCAATGAGGTTCTTCAAGATTTAAACCCATAATTTCTAAAATCTAGTTATTAGCACTAACTCAATATGTATTTTCAGGTGCTTATAAAGTGACTTCAAAAGAAAACAGAGTACTCGTGCTTGGCGATTGGGATGCTGATGGCGTTGTCGCTACAGCGCTCTTGATTTATGCTCAAAAATACTTAAAAAAATATCCTGTTGAAGGAAGTGTCGAGATCGACAAGATCCCGGTAGACCCCAACAAGCTGAAGTACATTTTGTCAATTATCAGCGACAAACACGAGGTAGTAGTGTTACTTGATATTCCTTACAGCGATGTACTCGCTAATATAGTTAAAATGCTTAAAGCACACTTCAATATCTCACGAGTCATATTTGTCGACCACCACATAGCTAGTGTTCAGAGGATAAGTGAGATTAGCAACATCGCAGATGAAGTCATAGTTGACTTCAAAAAACCCACTTCACTATTACTCTACGAAGAGCTCTCCAAGCGCGGTATTAGAGTGCACGAGAAACTCGTTAAGTTTGTGGAAGTGGTGAAGTACATGGATTCTGGGAGAAAAGTCCCTGGGAAATTAATGAAATTGTTTGAAGTGGCAAAAGTATTCTCGAAAGCCCTCACAGCTATGAGGAGTGAGGAATTATGGTCTAAAATAGCTGAGTGGCTTGCAAACCCAGAGCCCTTACCTATGCCTTTAGATGAGGCTATGTGGAGAAGAGCTAAAGAGATAATTGAACAGCGTGACCGCGAAGTCACAGAAGTAGCTAGGGACCTAGCTGTCACTGCTGTGAAGATTTGTGATTTGAGGTTTATAGATGCGAGAGATCGTTGGAAAAAGCGTGGTGCAACAGCTCTAGCCTCGAGGCTCTCAGCAATACTCAAAGCACCAGTGGCAATGCTTGTGAACACTAATAGGGGATTTCCCTTGTTGATTATAAAGGCTCCTGGTGGCAGGGCTTACAGAATAGCAAAATACTTACTAGCCGAGGGTGTTGCACTTGATATAGCTGGTCACCCCAACCTTGCCATTGTAAGGATCTCTAGTGATATAGATAAGGATAAGTTAATAGAGTCTCTCTACACTGCTCTCTACTATGCCTCTTAGGGGTGCTGTGTGAGAGTACTGGTTATTTCTGAGTCCAAGATTTTTCACAGACCTCCAGGGGGGCACCCAGAAAATCCTTCCAGAATAGAGAGACTAGTAAGCGCGCTCAGAGCTAGTGGTGTTACATACAAAGAAGTGAGTATTAGGGATATTACTGCGAGTGAGGAGGAACAGTTGAAATTAGCTACGAGAATTCACGCTAAAGGCTATGTGGAGTACCTAGTCAAGCTCTCTAAATCAATTCCAGCATTAATAGACGAGGACACTTATATGTCGCAGGGCTCACTAGAACTAGCCTTGGCAACATTAACACAGAGCTATCTCCAAGCCCTTGACACTAGCAACATTGTTTTCCTGGTTTCAAGACCACCAGGACACCACGCTGGTAAAGGAGGAAAAGCTATGGGTGCGCCAACTCAGGGCTTCTGTATATTGAACAATGCAGCGGCGACTGTCACTGGCTTTATTGACAGGGGCTTCAAGAGACTAGCTGTTCTCGACTTTGATGCTCACCACGGCAACGGCACAATGGAGATATTTTACCGTGAGAGAATACTTCAAGTAGACTTGCATCAAGACCCTACAACACTATACCCGCACACGGGATATCCTGAGGAAATGGGTGAAGGTGAGGGTTTTGGCTACAAAGTAAACCTTGTTCTTCCAATGAATAGTGGTGATGACTTGTACCTAGAACTTGCCAGTAGAGTAGGAGAGTTTCTTGAGAAGTACACTCCAGAGGCATTAGTAATTTCAGCTGGTTTTGACGCTTACTTAGGTGATGGCTTAGCTGATCTAGCAGCAACAGAGATCTCCTACTACAAGCTCGGAGAAGTAGTCAGATCTCTTAAAGTACCAGTAGTAGTGGTACTGGAGGGAGGGTATAGTGCTGGACTAGAAAAAGGAGTAGTCAGCTTTATTGAGGGTTTACTGGGAATGCCCAGAGGCTATGCTGTGAAAACCACAACACCTAAAGCTCTATTAAGAAGAGCTGTGAGCGAAACAGAGAGGGTTCTCGAAAAGGCATCTAGAAGGGTGTTACAGCGGTGAATAAGGAGAGAGAAGTAAAGCTCCTATTAGCTAATCGCGAAGTTGCCAGAAAAGTTCTTCTCGAAGCAGGCTTCAAGTATGTAGACACGTGTTTCGAGGAGGACTATTACTACTCGCATCCCTGCGTAGATTTCTCCGCGACAGACGAGGCTTTAAGAGCGAGGAGGAGAAAGTGCAGTAATACTGAGCACTACACTATTACCTATAAAGGTCCTCGTGTAGTTGAAGATTTAGGCTTGAAAACGCGAATTGAGCTAGAAGTAGAGCTCACGAGTACACAGTGGAGTATTATTAGAGGCATTATTGAGAAACTAGGCTTTACTAA
>Ga0105156_1000192_pt1 | contig 10052 bp, 7 predicted proteins | sample SSWtaG_3_FD_89673 | JGI IMG/M metagenome (GOLD analysis project Ga0105156, IMG submission 89673) | Hot spring microbial communities from Sandy's Spring West, USA to study Microbial Dark Matter (Phase II) - SSWTFFsm_matched | ecosystem: Environmental > Aquatic > Thermal springs > Hot (42-90C) ...
GACGCTGCTCGGACAGGTCAAGACCATGAACACCTCGTTCGCGGGCCTCTTGTTCGGGCTCGTCGGCGCGATCGTGCTGATCTACTTGCTGATCGTCGTCAATTTCCAATCGTGGGCGGATCCGTTCGTCATCATCACGGCGCTGCCGGCAGCGCTCGCCGGCATCGTCTGGATATTGTTCGCGACGCAGACGCCGCTCTCGGTGCCGGCGCTGACCGGCGCCATCATGTGCATGGGGGTCGCCACCGCCAACAGCGTCCTGGTGGTGAGCTTCGCCCGCGAGCAGCTCGACAAGCTCGGCGATGCGGTGACCGCGGCGCTGGAGGCGGGCCTGGTGCGCTCGCGTCCGGTGCTGATGACCGCGCTCGCCATGATCATCGGCATGCTGCCGATGTCGCTCGGGCTCGGTGACGGCGGCGAGCAGAACGCCCCGCTCGGCCGCGCCGTGATCGGCGGGCTGATCTTCGCGACCATCGCGACCCTGATGTTCGTGCCCGTGGTGTTCAGCCTGGTCCACCGCAAGCACAAGGTTCTGTCAACGGAGACACCTCATGCCGCCTGAGCACTCTGCCGCCGCCGCGCTGGAAGATCGTCCGGCCAACGGCCGCAAGCTGAGGATTTTCGCCGGCCTCGCCGGCGCCGCGGTGGTCGGCGTCGTGGTCACGGGCATTGTCGCGCGCGAGAAGAGCGACGCGCACCTGCGCGAGTGGACCGAAGCGCAATCGATCCCGACGGTCGCGGTGGCGCCGCCGGCGCGCAACGCGCTGGCGCCGGCGCTCAGCCTGCCGGGACGGCTCGAGGCCTATTTCCGCGCGCCGATCTTCGCGCGCGTCAACGGCTACGTGAAGGACTGGAAGGTCGACATCGGCGCGGTGGTGAAGTCCGGCGATCTTCTCGCCGAGATCGAAGCTCCGGATCTCGACCAGCAGCTGCTGCAGGCCCGCGCCGATCTCGTCAATGCCGAGGCCGCGGCCAAGCTCGCGGAAGCGACCCTGAAGCGCCGGCAGACGCTGTTGACGCAGAATTTCGCCTCGCAACAGGATGTCGACGAACGCACCGCCGACCTCGACAGCAAGAACGCGCTGGTGAAGGCCGGCCGCGCCAATGTCGATCGCCTCGAGGCGCTCTCGAGCTACAAGCGCCTGGTCGCGCCGTTCGACGGCATCGTCACCGCGCGCGACACCGACGTCGGCGCCCTGATCAACGCCGGCAGCGCCGGCCCGCCGATGTTCGTGGTGTCCAGCACCCGGAAGCTGCGCGTCTACGTCAACGTTCCGCAGACCTACGTGCCCTCGGTCAAGGTAGGAACGCAGGCGAAGGTCTCGGTGCCGGAATATCCCGGCCGCAGTTTCCCGGCGACGGTGGAATCGTCAGCGCAGGCGATCGACGTGGCGTCCGGCACGACGCGCATGCAGCTCGGCGTCGACAACGAGAAGGGCGAGCTGATGCCGGGCAGCTATGCCGGCGTGAGCCTCACCCTGGCCGGCGACAACCAGCCGCTGCGCATTCCCGCGAGCGCGCTGATCTTCGACAAGAACGGGCTGCGGGTCGCGACCGTCGGCACGGGCGACCGCGTCGTGTTCAGGCAGATCACCATCGCGCGCGACCTCGGCCGTGAGATCGAGATCGCGACCGGCCTGTCCCCGAGCGACCGCGTCATCCTGACGCCGCCGGACGGGCTCGCCGAGAACGACCAGGTTCGCGTCGTCAGTGGCGAGCCGCGCAAGCCGGCGCCGACCGCGTCGAATGTGCAGGATGGGAAGGGGTAGGGCGGCCTGTTGTTTCACCCGTCATGGCCGGGCTTGTCCAGGCCATCCACGTCTTACTTCGCTGCAACACAGTAAAGACGTGGATGCCCGCGACAAGCGCGGGCATGACGGCGGTGGGTGGGCAGGCGACTTGCCTCACTCACGTTGTTTTGGACAAGCCCGGCCATGACGAGTGTTGGTATGGGGCGAGTTCGTCATCACCTCATCCGATCGAGAAAATCGTCGACCAGCGCGGACAGCTTCGGCTCGCCGACCTCCTTGAAAGCGTAGCGCGCGCGCACCAGCGGCTTGTCGAGATGCAGCCGGCGCCCAAGGTCGACGGGCGTGCCGGAAACCACGAGATCGGCCTCGATGGTTGCGATCATGGTCGCCTCCAGCTCGGCGAGCTGTTGGTCGCTGTAGCCGACCGCCGGCAGCACCCGGCCGATGTGCGGGTATTGCTCGTAGACGTGACGGATTGCGGGGCTCGCGTGGGGGCGCGGGTCGACGACGGTCGCGCCCGCCGCCACCGCGGCGACGTAAGCCGCGCCATAGGGCATGCCGCCGTGGGTGAGGGTCGGCCCGTCGTCGACTGCCAGCACGTGCCGTCCCTTGAGCTCGACGGCGTCGTCGAGGGTGATCGGCGAGGCGGCCTGGACGATCACCGCGGTGGGATTGACCTCGTGGGCGAACCGCGTCGCGGCGGCGACGTTCTCGGGCGGGGCGGCATCGACCTTGTTGATCACGATGACGTCGGCCATGCGGGCCACCGCCTCGCCGGGGTGGTGGGTGGTGATGCTGAGCGGGCGCAGCGCGTCGACCACGGTGATGGAAAGATCGGGCCGCACGAACGGGAAGTCGTTGTTGCCGCCGTCCCAGACGATGATGTCGGCCTCGGCTTCCGCGGCACGCAGGATCGCGGCGTAGTCGACGCCGGCAAGCACCAGGTTGCCGGCCTCGAGGTGCGGCTCGTATTCCTCGCGTTCCTCGAGCGTGCAGCGCGCGGCATCGAGGTCGGCGACCGTCGCGAAGCGCTGCACCCGCTCGTGCGCGAGATCGCCGTAGGGCATCGGATGGCGCAGCACCGCGACGCGCCAGCCGCGCTCGCGCAGGCGGCGCGCCAGCCAGCGGCTCACCGCCGACTTGCCGCACCCGGTCCGCACCGCGCTCACGGCGATCACCTTCAGCTTCGACGGCAGCATCGTGCTGCGCGGGCCGAGCAAGCTGAAGTCGGCACCGAGCGCCAGCGCCCGCGCGGCGAGATGCATGACGTGCTCGTGGGTGACGTCGCTGTAGGCGAACACGACCTGGTCGACGGTGAAGCGCCGGCACAGCGCCTCGAGCTCCTTCTCCTCGACGATCGGGATGCCGTCGGGATAGCGCGGGCCGGCGAGCTCCGGCGGATAGCGCCGGCCGTCGATCCCGGGAATCTGGGTCGCCGTGAAGGCGACCACGTTGACCGCGGCGTCATCGCGATAGACGACATTGAAGTTGTGGAAGTCGCGCCCCGCAGCGCCCAGGATGACGATGTTCTTGACCATGGTTGCAAACGCCCCTTGCCCCTACCGCAAGGATGGTCCGAATGCGGGGGCAACGTCAAATCGCATTGTTGCGGGGGTGCCAAGAGATGACGTCCGTACTCCTGTCAAAAAGCCGATAGTATGGTTGGCAGGGACCAATACGGGAGCCGCCCATGACCAAAGGATCCGACCTGCTCGTCGCCGCCCTCGAGAACGAGGGGGTCAGCCGCATCTTCGGCATCCCGGGGGAGGAAAACCTCGACGTCGTCGAGTCGCTGCGCCAGTCGAAGATCGAGCTGGTGCTGACGCGGCACGAGCAGGCGGCGGCGTTCATGGCGGCGACCGAGGGGCGCCTGACCGGCCGTCCGGGCGTGTGCCTGTCGACGCTCGGACCGGGCGCGCTCAACTTCACCACCGGCGCAGCCTACGCCCAGCTCGGCGCCATGCCGATGCTGATGATCACCGGCCAGAAGGCGATCAAGAGCGCGCGGCAGGCGCGCTTTCAGATCGTCGACATCGTCGGCGCCATGCGGCCGCTCACCAAGATGACGCGGCAGATCGTGGCGGCGGCGGCGATCCCGACCATCGTGCGCGACGCCTTTCGCGTCGCCGTCGAGGAGCGTCCGGGGCCGGTGCATCTGGAATTGCCCGAGGACATCGCGGCCGAGGACGCCGTGGCCGCGCTGGTGCCGCCGCATCCGATCGACCGGCCGGTCGCACCCGCGGCGGCGCTGGAGCGGATCGCCGCCATGATCCTGCAGGCGAAGCGCCCCCTCGTCATGATCGGCGCGGCCGGCAACCGACCGCGTCTCGTCGCGCCGCTGTCGGACTTCGTCGGCCGCACCCGGATTCCATTCTTCAACACCCAGATGGGCAAGGGCGCGGTGACCGGCGAGTCTCATCTCTATCTCGGCACCGCGGCGCTGTCGGAGCGCGACTATGTCCACGACGCCATCGACCACGCCGACCTGATCATCGCCATCGGCCACGACACCGTCGAGAAGCCGCCGTTTCTGATGGGAGAGGTGGCCGGCGGCCCCAAGGTGATCCATGTCGGCTTCTCTTCCGCCACGGTGGAGCAGGTGTTTCATCCCGACGCCGAGCTGATCGGCGACATCGGTGCCAATGTCGCCGCGCTCGCTGACCGGCTCGGTGGCCGGCTCGATCCGGACCCGGAGATGCTGGCGCTGCGCGGCACGATTCTCGGCCACATCCATGCCGACGCCGAGTCGGGCCGCTTTCCCGTGATCCCGCAGCGACTCGTCCACGACATCCGAACGGTGATGCCGGGGGACGGCATCGTCTGTCTCGACAACGGCATGTACAAGATCTGGTTCGCGCGCAACTACCGCACCCAGGTCGCCAACACGCTCTTGCTCGACAACGCGCTCGCCACCATGGGCGCCGGGCTGCCGTCGGCGATCGCCGCCAAGCTGCTGAATCCAGGGCGCCGGGTGATGGCGGTATGCGGCGACGGCGGCTTCATGATGAACAGCCAGGAGCTCGAGACCGCGGTGCGGCTCAAGCTTGATCTCGTCGTGCTGATCATCGAGGACGGCGCCTACGGCATGATCCGGTGGAAGCAGGCGGTCGACCGCTTCGCCGATTTCGGCATGACCTTCGGCAACCCGGATTTCGTCGCCTACGCCAAGGCCTACGGCGCGCAGGGGCACCGGATTTCAGCCGTCGCCGACCTGGTGCCGACGCTGGAGCAGGCGTTCGCCGCGGGCGGCGTCCATCTTGTCACGGTGCCGATCGACTACAGCGAGAACACCCGCGTCCTCGTCGATGAGCTCGGCGGCCGCCTCGGCGCTCTCGATCCGGAGTGAGCCGACGGGCCCGGCCGGGAGCTGGGATCGTCAATACCGCTTGATGGGAGGTATTTTCGGTGATGTTGCCCGGGCAGGGCCGCCGAGAGAAGATGATTGTTGTTGCAAGCTGAGGTTGCGCGTGACAGGATTTGGCCGTCGCGCAGTCTGACGCGCATCATATTTAGTCAATTATTCGGCTGGAAGCGGACCCGCGCCGATGAACCTGGTCAACCACGCGCTGTCGGTGGCTGTCGGCGTGATCCTTGGCGCGGGCGTGGTCTGGTGGGTGCGGCCCGACAAGCCGGCCGGCGTCGCGTTCATCGTGGTGGTGTCCACGCTGCTCTGTTTCGTGCTGGGGGCGAGTGCCGCCTTGCTGAGCCGTCTGGTCGGCAAGTCCGGAAACGGTGGGGGGTAGGCAATGACGATCCCCAGGTCGACGATTTCCATGACACTGGTTTCCATGACACTGGTTTCCGTGACACTGGCGCGTCTTTCGCTGGCATGCGGCGTCGTCGTCGCATCGGTGACGGCGGGCTTTGCGGCCTGCCCCCCGGACGATCTGAAGTGTCTGGAGGATCTGCTCAAGGCCGGCAAGAAGGCCAGCAGCGCCGCCGGGGGCGGCAAGACGCGCAGCTTGAGCATCGATCGCGGCTCGGGTGGGCCCGTTCCCGCGGGATCGGTTGCGACGCCACCGCCGCCCAGGCCTCAACCGGGCGGGATCGTCGTCAAAGCCACGGCGGCACGCCCCCATTCGGCCGAGGCGGACGCGGCGCTGACGCCGGTGCGCGAGTATCTGAGGGCCGCCGAGATCCCGCCGCCGGGCGTCGGCGCCTATGGGCTCGTGGTGTTTCAGTCGAAGGCGACGCCGGCGAACCGCGACAAGCTCACCATGGTCTGCCGCTCGTTCGTCGCGTTCTTCCCGCGCGGCGCCGACACCGACGTGCCGATCGGCGACCGCATGATCACGGTGTGGCCGGTGGACGACCCGGCATCGCCGCGCGCGGCGGCCGATGACTGCGACTTCGTGATCGACCATTACGAGCTGAGCGCCGCCGAAGCCGCCATCCGCGACGCGCATCGCCAGCAGCCGGAGGCGACCTTCCAGGGCGAGGGGCCTTATCTGGTCGGTTGGTCGCCGTCGAGCACGCGCGGTGTCCCCGACAAGCTCGTGCTCGTGATCGACATGTCCGCCGACAATTCGCAGGCGTCGATCGATCACAAGTTCCTGTTCTGGAAAAGCCAGATTGTGCTCGACCCCGCGAAATGGCGCTCCGGCTTTTCCCTCGATCGGATTCGGGTCGCGATCCACGACTTCGCCGATCAGTATGGGCAATCCATGCTCGATGCCATCAAGCTGGTCGGCGGCAAGTGACGCGGCGTCGCGCCGCGCGAGCGGACGACGCCCGGCGCCTCGTCGTCACGCCACCGAGCGTCGCGGCCCGTGGGTGAGGCTTGCAACCTTGTGAATGTGGGCGATGGCCGCGGCGGCGCCTTCGGTCTTGGTCAGAAGATCGAGGTCGGCCTCGTCATCAACGATGGACATCGCCTGGTCGGTGTAAGCGAGGCGGTTCGGATCGCGCTCGATCCTGGCCTTCAACACCATCAGCCGCGCCAGCGTCGACAGGATCGCGCCGGTCTTGGCCACGGTTTCGACGGCAAATCGCGCCCAGAACATCAGCGCGTTTTCCCGCGGCAGGCCGGGTCTGTGCTCCGAAGGATGACGCAGCCGCAGGATCCCGCTCTGTAGCGGATGGACGTTTTCGATTCTAACCGTGGTCGAGAAGTTGAGAAGGACCTTGACCAGGCTGCTCAATTTGATCGAGGTCGTCGCAGCCCTGCGCATCAGGACCTCGACATGCTCCGGCGTGTAGTATTGCGCCCACGCTTCCTGATAGATGGCCTCCCATTCCTGCTGCGACATCCGCTCATGGGCGGTGCAGACGTGCTCGACGTCGTAGAGATTGAGGTCAGGGTTCATCGCCACCTTGTTCTTCCAGAGCTTCTGGTGGTCCTCCGAGCCCGGCAGCGGTGTGAGGCAGAAGAATTCCACGACATCGACGGGCAGCTCGCGCTTGATGATCTCGATGTCGCGGCGGATCGAGGCCGGCGTGTCGGCGGGAAAGCCGAGAATGTAGCCGGCCAGGGTCATGATGCCCTGGGCCTTCCACGCCAGCAGCATCTTGCGATATTCGGTGATCTTGTTCTGCCGCTTCTTCGCCGCGGCGAGATTGTCGGGGTTGATGTTTTCGAGGCCGATGAAGACCCGGGTGACGCCGGCGCGCTTCGATTTCTCCACGAAATTGGGCAGCTTGTGGCACAGCGTGTCGACCTGGATCATCAGCCCGAGCGGAATGCCGTCGACCTCCCGCAACCGGATCAGACGGTCGAGGATCTCCTCCCAGTGCTTGTTGCGGGCGAAGTTGTCGTCGGTGATGAAGTATTTGTGGACACCCTGGGCCCAGTTGGCCCGCACCAGCGCCTCGACATCGTCGGGCGAGCGATAGCGGGACTGCCGTCCCTGCACGTTGATGATGGTGCAGAACGAGCACTGGTAGGGGCAGCCGCGGCCGGCATCGAAGCTGGAGCTGAGCCCGAGCGTGGAGCGGATGTTGCTGACCGGCAGGAACGGCACCGGCGTGCCCTCGATTCCCGGCAGTTCCTTCATGAAATTGTACACCGGCTGGAGCCGGCCGGCGGCGGCATCGCGCAGCAGCAGCTCCAGCCGCCCCTCGGCCTCGCCGGCGAACATCGAAATGCCGAGCTCGCGGCAGGCGTCGAGGCCGACGGCCTCGCCGTCGAGCATCGACAGGCAGCCCGAGACGTGGAAGCCGCCGATGGCGACCGGGATGCCCGCCGCGCGCAGCGGGCGCGCCAGATCGAGCGCCCGCGGATACTGGTTCGACTGCACGCCCACCAGCGCCACCAGGCCGAAATTGCCGTGGTCGGCGAAGCGCCGGATCAGCCCCGGAATGTCGATCCGCTTGGAGAATTCGTCGACGGCTTCGACATCCACCTCGACATCGGGACCGAGCACGCGGCGGTCTATGCAGTCGCGCGCGATGCCGTAGAGGCTCGCCAGCGAGTTCGACGGGATGATCGCCCGCCACCACCGGATGACGTAACCGTCGTCGCCATAGTGCGACGGCTTCAGCAGCAGCAGCTGAAACCGCCGGTTCGTCGAAGTGACATTCGTTTGGGGCATGCGTGCTCTCGGCAGATTACGAAAACGGTACCACGGGGAACTGGCACGATGCACGGTAAAGCTGCAGGAACACCGCACCTGTTGCCTTTTTGCCGCGGTGTTGGCGCAGGCATGGCGCAGAACATCACGGCGCGATGATGACCAATCCGAGCAGCGCCTCGATGAATTTTCAGCAATATCCGATTGCGCCTCCGTAACCACGGCGGTTTCCGACAGTCGCACCTCTACCGGCGCCGGCCCCGAGCCTTGCCTTCGGTCGAATTGTCGAGCCGCATCTCGATCAGGTGGCGGGCGAGATCGAGCGGCGCGGTGTCGTCGCTCAAGTTGCGCGAGACGTTCGCGGCCGACAGCAGCGCGTCGATCTCGAAGGCCAGCATCGCGGCCGGCGGCGCCGGCGCAATGTCGCCGGCGGCCTGGGCCAGCGCCGCTTCGCGCGCAAGCACGCCGAGCCAGCCTTGGCGCGCGCGGGCCAGCGCGTCGCGCACTGCGCCGGGGTGGCTGTCGAACTCGGCCAGCGTCGCCACCATGAAGCATCCGCCCGGAAAGGTGCGCCGCTCGACATAGGCGAGCCACAGCTCCACCAGCGCGTTGAGCCGAGGCAGCCCCTCGGGATGGGCCTGCGCGGGGGCGATCACGCTCGCCACGAAGATCTCGGTCGCCGCACCGACGGCGGCGAGCTGCACGGCTTCCTTGGTCGGGTAGGCAACCTGCACGCTGCTCTTGCTGACGCCGAGCGCGTCCGCCAACTGGCCGATGCTCATGCCGGCGAGCCCGTCCAGCGACGCCAGCGCGGCAGCCTTCGCCGCCACGCTTTTTCGGGTGCGATCGCCTCGTTTCAACCTGCCGTCCACGTCTGATCCTTGTCGCCGTTGACAGTAAGTACGTACGAACGTACTTATATATTGAAAAGTCGGAGCGCGCCAGCAAGGGGGAGCGGCCATGGACAAGGTCTTGAGCCAAGACTTAAGCCAAGACTTGAACCAAGACCGGACGTACGACGTCGCGCTGTCGGCCGGCACCCTCCAATGCCGGGATACCGGCGGCCCTAGGCCGGTGCTGGTGCTGCTGCACGGGCTTCTGATGCATGCGTCGCTGTGGGACGACGTGGTCGCCGAGCTTGCGCGCGATCATCGCTGCGTGGTGCCGACACTCCCGCTCGGGGCGCACCGTGTTCCCATGCACGCGGAGGCCGACCTGTCGCTGCCGGCGCTCGCGCGGCTCGTCGCCGAGTTGCTCGAGCGGCTTGATCTTTCCGACGTCATCGTGGTCGGCAACGACACCGGTGGCGTGCTGGTGCAGCTCATTGCCGCCGATCCGGCGCCCCGCCTCGGCGGCATCGTGCTCGTCTCGTGCGACGCCTTCGACAACTTCCCGCCCGGGCTCACCGGCAAGGCGTTGTTCATGACCGGGAAGCTGCCGCCGGCGCTGTTCGGGCTGTTTATGCAGCAGATGCGGCTCAGATTGGTGCGACGGCTGCCGATCGCATTCGGTTGGCTGACCCGGCGCGGGGACGCTGTCACCCGCCGTTGCATGACGCCGATCCTGACTCGGGCGGCGATCCGCCGCGACGCGGTGCGGATGCTGCGCGCCGCCGGCACCGATGCCGGCTTTCTTCTTGAAGCCGCCGAGCGGCTACGCCGCTTCGATCGGCCGGCGCTCGTGGTGTGGGCGCGGGACGACCGCGTGATGCCCTTGGATCATGGCCGGAATCTTGCCGCGCTGTTGCCGCAAGGCCACTTGGTCGAGATCGCCGACAGCGACACGCTGGTGA
>Ga0105156_1000193_pt1 | contig 10030 bp, 7 predicted proteins | sample SSWtaG_3_FD_89673 | JGI IMG/M metagenome (GOLD analysis project Ga0105156, IMG submission 89673) | Hot spring microbial communities from Sandy's Spring West, USA to study Microbial Dark Matter (Phase II) - SSWTFFsm_matched | ecosystem: Environmental > Aquatic > Thermal springs > Hot (42-90C) ...
GCGCTGGAGGCTGCGGCCGAGGCCCTGGCCGAGCTGCCGGCCAGCAGCGAAGGCGAAGCCAGGCTCGCGGCCGTGCGCGAGGACATGGACGGCTACCGCCGTCTCGCCGCGCAGGTCCGCGCCGAAGCCCAGGCGCTGGCGCGCGAAGCCGAGCTCGCCGATCGCCGCGTCCAGGCCATCCTCGCCGAGCGCGCCGAGTGGCACGACCGCAAGGGCGGCGCGGCGCGGCAGATCGCAACCATTGAGGCGCGCGTCACCGAGCTGAAGGCCGAGCGCGAGGAGCTGGAATCGGCGCCGGCGGTGTTCGCCGAGAAGCGCCGCGCGCTACTCGACGAGATCGAGAATGCGCAGGCCGCCCGCCGCGCCGCGGCGGACGCGCTCGCCGCCGCCGAGAACCTGATGGCGGAGACCGACCGCGCCGCCCGCGCCTCGCTCGAAGCGCTGTCGGCGGCGCGCGAGGCTACCGCGCGCGCCGAGGAGCGCATGCAGGGCGCGCAGCGCCGGCTGGAAGACACCGAGCGCGAAATCCGCGACATGCTCGAGGTCGAGCCGCAGGGCGTCGCCGCGCTCGCCGAGATCGCGCCCGACACCGAGCTGCCGCCGGTCGGCGAGATCGAGGCCGACCTCGAGCGGCTGCGCCGCGACCGCGAGCGCCTCGGCGCCGTCAACCTGCGCGCCGAGGAAGAGCTGCGCGAGGTGGAGACCCAGCACGGGTCGCTGACCACCGAGCGCGACGACCTGGTCGAGGCCATCAAGCGGCTGCGCCAGGGCATCCAGAGCCTCAACAAGGAAGCCCGCGAGCGGCTGCTCACCTCGTTCGAGATCGTCAACACCCACTTCAAGCGGCTGTTCACCGAGCTGTTCGGCGGCGGCGAGGCCGCGCTGCACCTGATCGAGAGCGATGATCCGCTCGAGGCCGGCCTTGAGATCATCGCCAAGCCGCCGGGCAAGAAGCCGCAGTCGCTGTCGCTGCTCTCGGGCGGCGAGCAGGCGCTGACCGCGATGGCGCTGATCTTCGCCGTGTTCCTCACCAACCCGTCGCCGATCTGCGTGCTGGACGAAGTCGACGCGCCGCTCGACGACCACAACGTCGAGCGGTTCTGCACGCTGCTTCACGAGATGACGCGCGACACCGAAACGCGCTTCATCATCATCACGCACAACCCGATCACCATGTCGCACATGAACCGCCTCTACGGCGTCACCATGGCCGAGCGTGGGGTGTCGCAGCTGGTCTCGGTCGACCTCGAAGGCGCGGTGCAGATCCTCGACAAGAACGTGGCGTGAGGTGCGGACGACAAAGTACAAAGGCACCATTGAGTTAAAGGTCATGGCCGGGCTTGTCCCGGCCATCCACGTCTTTCTTGCTGAGATGGCGTAAAGACGTGGATGCCCGGCACAAGGCCGGGCATGACGGTTGAGGTTGCCTTGGTTGATCCCGCATCTCTGCCACCCGACCTGAAGGCCGCACTGGCACGCCTCGCCGAGGGCCTGCCGCGCCGCGACATCGCCGCCCGGGCCGCTGACATCTCCGCAACCTATCGCGGCGGCGGCGCGTCGACCGCGATCCGCACGGACGAGGACGCGCTCGCCTATGCGATGAGCCGGGCACCGGCCACCTTTGCCGCGGTGGCCGCCTGCCTCAACGAGATCATCCGGCTGCGGCCGGACTTCGCGCCAGCCGCGCTGATCGACGCCGGCGCCGGTCCCGGCACCGCGACCTGGGCTGCGCTCGAGGCCTTTCCGACGCTCACCACGGTGCTGCAGGTCGACGCTAACGCGGCGTTGCGCTCACTGGCGCGTGCGCTCACGCAGGACATCCCGCGCTTCGCCGGGCTGCGCCAGGAGGCCGGCGACCTCACACGTGGGCTTGCGATGGCCAAGACCGCCGGTCTCGTGATCGCGAGCTACGTGATCGGCGAACTCGACGCGGCAAGCCAGGCGGGGGTCGCCGAAGCGCTGTGGCGCGCGACAACGGACACGCTGCTGGTGGTCGAGCCCGGCACGCCGGCTGGCCACGCCCGGCTGATGGCGCTGCGCGCACAGCTGCTGGCGGCCGGGGCGCATATCCTCGCTCCCTGCCCGCATGCGCTGGCCTGCCCGGTTGTCGCGCCGGACTGGTGCCACTTCACCCAGCGGCTCGCCCGCTCACGCGACCACAAGCAGGTCAAAGGCGCCGAGGTGCCGTTCGAGGACGAGAAGTTCTGTTACGTGGCGCTGTCCCGCCACGCGCCTTCGGCGCGGCCCGCCGCGCGCGTGCTGGCGCAGCCGGCGGTGACCAAGGTCGAGGTCACGGCAAAGCTCTGCCGCGACGACGGCCGGATGGAGATGGCGAAGACGCCGCGACGCGATAAGGCGGGCTACGCGCGTGCCAAACGCTGGCGATGGGGGGATGCGGTCGAGGGCGGCGAAAAAGCTTGAAAGGGTCCTGACGATGACGGCGCCAACAATCAGCCGCTCGTTGTTCCACTCGTCATGCCCGGGCTTGTCCCGGGCATCCACGACTTTACGAACTCGCGGAAGCTAAAGACGTGGATGGCCGGGACAAGCCCGGCCATGACGGGGGAAGAAACGGAAGGCCAGTCCTGCAGCCTGCTTCCTTCAGCCCCTACCCGATCTCATACACCACCGCGTCCTCGGTGATGCCGCGCAGCGCGGCGCGTTTCTCCACTGGGCTGAGCCCCATCTCGCGTAGCACCGCCGAGGCGCCGGCGTTCTCGACCACTGGCCGCGTGACGAAGATGGCCCGGTCCTTGGCCAGCCCCTGGACGCGCGCGGCCATGTTGACGGTCTGCCCGAAATAATCCTGCCGGTCGTTGAAGGTCACGGCCAGACACGGCCCCTCATGAATCCCGATCTTCAGCAGCAGGTCGTCGCTGCCGCGCTCGGCGTTGATCTTTTGCATCGCCTCACGCATCCGCAGCGCCGCGGCGATGGCGCGGTCCGGGGTCGGGAATGTCGCCATCACCGCATCGCCGATGGTCTTGACCACGGCGCCGGCTTCCGCAGCGACGATCTTATAGAGCACACCGAAATGCTGGCGCACGAGATCATAGGCGACGAGGTCGCCGACCCGCTCGTACAGCTCCGTCGAGCCCTTCAAGTCCGTGAACAGGAAGGTGAGACTGGTGATCTTCAGCCGCTGGTCGACGTCCAGCGTGTCGGTGCGGTAGATGTCGCGGAAAGTCTGGTTGGTCAGGAGCCGCTTGGCGGTGAGGAACGGCCGGCGCTTGCCGATCATGTCGTGCAGCACCTGGTTGGCGACCCAGACGCCCGGAAGCACGCGCCGCCGTGTGCGGTTCTCGAGCGTCAGCCGCAACGGCCCGGGCCGCATCTCCATGGTGCCGGTGGCGGCGCGCGACTCGTTGAAGATCAGCGTCAGGGATTGCCGGTCCTTGGTCGGCTCGCCCTTGACGTCGATGAACTGGGTGGCGTGGGTGACCGGATCGAAGATGATGATGAATTCGGCGGGCAGTTGCAGCGATATCAGCGCCTTGTCCCCGGCCGGCAGCTCGAGCGCTTCCAGGGTGAAGTCCTCGAACTTCTCCGCGATGTTCGCCGGAAGATCGACGCCCGAGCCCCAGAAGATCTGCCGGCAGTATTCGAGAGGAGGCAGCGTGTCGGGATCGTGCGCGGCGATGCGGCGGATGCGCGGGCTCACCGTGAAGGTGACCTCGACCATCTCATCGAGCGTCGGCTCGTAGGCCGCCGAGCACAGCGCGCAATCGTACTTGTCGTGCTCGAAGGTCTTCAGCGTCGCGCCCGCTTCCAGGACCCCGCCACAGCCCGGGCAGAGCATATTCCACGACAGGTCGAACAAGCCGATCCGCGCGGCATGGAGGAACGCGGCGATTACCCGCTCGACGTCGAGGCCGGTCTGGGTTGCGAAGGCCAGCACGTTGATGCGGGCAAGCTCGCGGTCGGATCCGTCGTGGACGAGCCGCGCGATGGCATCGACGACGGCGCCGTCCGAGGTCTGGCGCAACAGATCGAACAGGGCCTTTTCCTCACTCATCGCCGCCTCCATGACTTGGTCGCCTGACAGGGCAGATAGGGACAACCTACACCAAATTCACCTCACATTTTGACGATCGAAGCCCTGGCCTCGTCGTTGCGGGACCGTGAACCAGGGCGAGCCCGCCGGCGACAACCAGCCACCCCGGCTTTGCGGTCGGCCCCCGTTCTGGTCTAGGTTCCCGCACCGTTGTCCCCCCCATAGGAGACCCATCGCATGTCGTCCGGCTGGATCGTCCTCATCGTCATCGTGGTGATCGCCGTCCTGGCGTTCACGGCCTACAATCGCCTCGTCGCGCTCAGCCAGCGCGTGTCCCAGGCATTCGCCGACATCGACGTCCAGCTCAAGCTGCGCCACGACCTGATCCCCAACCTGGTGGAGACGGTGAAGGGGTACGCCGCCCATGAGCGCGGCACCCTCGACGACGTCATCAAGGCCCGCAACGCGGCGGTATCGGCGCAAGGCCCGGCGCAGGTTTCCGCCGCCGAGACGCAGCTCAGCGGCGCACTCGGCCGTCTGATCGCACTGTCGGAAGCCTATCCCGACCTCAAGGCCAACGCCAATTTCCAGCAGTTACAGGGCGAGCTGTCCGACATCGAGAACAAGATCGCCGCCAGCCGCCGCTTCTTCAACAACGCGGTGCAGGAATACAACACCGGCATCCAGCAGCTGCCGGCCGCGCTGTTCGCCGGCATGCTCGGCTTCACCCGCAAGGACTTCTTCGACCTCGGCGAGAGCCGCGCCCAGATGGATCAGGCCCCCAGCGTCAAATTCTAGGCGCGCGCCGGGCAGCACCATGGCCGCCTACGGTCTCTACACCCACATCGCCGCGAACCGGTTTCGCTCCACGGTGCTGCTCGTGGGCCTGTTCCTGCTGATCTACGTTCTGGTGTTCGCGGGCGCATTGGTCGCTGAAGCGCTCAGTGGCGGCGATGCGCCGGCCGACGTCCTGATCGCGGCCGCGGTCAGGGATCTCGTCGGCGCGCTGCCGCTCGCGACGCTCGGTGCCGCCAGCTGGATCGCGATCGCCTATTTCTTTCACCAGAAGCTGATCGACGCCGTCACCGGCGGCCGCGACGTCACCCGCAAGGACGAGCCGCGGCTCTACAATCTGCTCGAGAACCTGTGCATCTCGCGCGGCCTGCCGATGCCGCAGCTCAAGATCGTCGACAGCGACGCGCTCAACGCCTTCGCCACCGGTCTCAACCAGCGCCAATATGCCGTCAGCGTCACCTCGGGCCTGCTGCGGGCGCTCGACGACCACGAGGTCGAGGCGGTGCTCGGCCACGAGCTGACCCACATCCGCAACGGCGACGTCCAACTGATGGTGATCGCGATGATCATCGCCGGCGTGGTCGGGTTTTTCGCGGAATTGTTCTTCCGTCTGTTCTTCAATGGCGGCCTGCGCTTTGGCGGCGGATCGTGGTCGTCCTCGTCTTCCTCATCGTCGGACAACCGGCGCCGCGGCTCGGGCGGCGGCGCGGTGCTGGTGCTGTTGCTCGCCATCGCCCTGATCGCGCTGGCCTGGTTCCTGTCGCTGGTGGTGCGGCTCGCGCTGTCGCGCTCGCGCGAGTTTCTGGCCGACGCCGGCTCGGTCGAGCTGACCAAGGACCCGGACGCCATGATCTCGGCGCTGCGCAAGATCGAGAACCGCGGCGAGCTGCCGGGTGCGACCTCGGCGGTGATGGAGATGTGTCTCGACAACCCCCGTGAGGGCTTTGCCGACCTGTTCGCCACCCATCCCTCGATCGACGCCCGGGTCAACGCGCTGGTCAAGTTCGCCGGCGGCCATGATCCCGGGCCTCTAAGCCTTCCCGCCCCGGAGCCGACACCCGACGCCGCCGAGCCTGGCGCGCCGGAGCCGCCCCACCCGGCCGGGCCGTGGGACAACGCCGACCAGCCCGCCGCCCCGCCGGAGGGACCCTGGACCGGGCCCCGCGGGCCTTCACAGGGGCCTTCCGAAGGGCCTTGGGGCCACCACTGACGGATGTCGCCCGTGGAGACAACGTGCTGGTTTCGCCGGTAAATCGCCAAATTGGCGCGCCGCGATTGAATTCTCCCATGTTTCTGCCATGTTCCGCCCCGATGCAGGCGGGGGAGCGCCAAATTCGGCCTGGCCGGGCCAGACCGCTGCAGCAGTGAAAAGGATTCCCATGGCAAAGCCGGCAGTGATTGTGGTGGGCGCCGACAAGGGCGGCGTCGGCAAGACGACGGTCTCGCGCGCGGTGCTCGATTATTTCAGCGCCAACAACGTGCAGACCCGCGCCTTCGACACCGAGGCGCCACGCGGCACCCTGAAGCGCTTCCATCCGGACATCACCGAGATCGTCGACATGACGTCGACGGCCGACCAGATGAAGATCTTCGACACCCTGAACTCCGCCAATGCGTCGGTGACGGTGATCGACGTGCGCGCCGGACTGTTGTCGCCGGCGCTGGCGTCGCTGCGCGACATCGGCTTCCTCGACGCCGCCCGGTCCGGCCAGATTACCTTCGCGGTCTTCCACATTCTCGGCCCGTCGATCGCCTCCCTCGACGAGATCGCCGAGACCGCGAACTTCATGACCGGCGCCAAGTACTTCCTGGTGAAGAACTTCATCAACAACACCAGCTTCTTCGAGTGGGACCAGTCGACCTACAACACCTACTTCCACCGCATCAAGGACGCGACCGAGATCACCATCCCCAAGCTCAACGAGCTTGCGGTCGAGCATGTCGAGGTCGCCTCGGTGCCGTTCCTGAAATTCGTCGCCAACAAGGGGCATCACGATCAGACGGAGAACTACTCCTTCGTGCTGCGCGGCTATGTCCGCCACTGGCTCGGCAACGTCTGGGGCGAGTTCGACCGCATCAAGCTCACCGACCTCGTCGGCTCGGCGGAAAAGGCCTCGCGCAAGGCGGCGGAGTGAGGGTTACGAGCTCGGACTTCTGTGGTTGACTGTCACTCGTGGGCTTGACCCGTTCGGCCCGGTCGTGACGATTGAGAATTGCTGGTACCCGATTCCCCCTCGTCACCCGCGGGCTTGACCCGCGGGTCCACACTTTGCGGCTGCTGCCACGAAGAGAAGCGTGGATGGCCGGGTCAGGCCCGGCCATGACGAAGAAATTGCTGCTTCGTCACTGCTATTCTTTGATTTCATGAGCCGCACGCCCGTCTACATCGTTTGCTCGCCCCGCCCCCAGGTCGGCAAGACGCTGCTGTCGCGTCTCCTGGTCGAATTTCTGCTGCTGCAGCGACACCACGCCCGGGGCTTTGACATCAACGTCAAGGAGCCCTCGCTGATCGATTTCCTGCCCGACGTCACCGAGCTCGCGGACGTGATCGACATCCAGGGCAAGATGCAGCTGATGGACCAGCTGATCGTCAACGATGGGCTGGGCAAGGTCGTCGACCTCGGCTACCACGCCTATGACGAATTCTTCCGCATGATCGAGGAGATCGGCTTCATGAAGGAAGCCGACCGCCGCGGCGTCGACCCGATCGTGATGTACATGGCCGACGCCGACTCCCGCTCCGGCGCGAGCTTCGCCAAGCTCAAGCGCACTTTCACCGACTACGCGATCATTCCGGTCGACAACGAGCACGTGCTGCAAGGCGAGCCGCCGGCATCGTATGCGGGCCTTCATACGCTGCGGATTCGCGCGCTGCCGCCGTTTCTGCGAACCTACATCGACCGCCGCAGCTTCTCCTTCACGCAGTTCCTGCGTACCGACAGCGACCCGTCGTCGGAGCTCAACCAGTGGATCCGGACCAACTACCTCAAGTTTCGCGAGATCCAGCTGAATTTGGTGGAGTACAGGTTGTGAGAGGCGCGCAATGCTGCCTCGCATTCTCATGTCATCGCCCGCGCAAGCGGGCGATCCAGTATGCGATACACCACCCGCATCGCACCGCTGCCGGTTACTGGATCACCCGGTCGCTTCGCGCCGGGTGATGACAACCGATTGCGCCCTCAATGCCCCTCGAACGCCATCAGCGTTCGGACCGGAATGCCGAGCGCGCGCAGCTTGGCGGCGCCGCCGAGCTCGGGCAGGTCGACGATGAAGCAAGCCGCCACCACCTCGGCGCCGATCTGGCGCATCAGCTTGACCGCGCCCTCGGCGGTGCCGCCGGTGGCGATCAGATCGTCGATCAGGATGATGCGCTCGCCCTTCATGATGGCGTCGGCGTGCACCTCCATCTCGTCGATGCCGTACTCCAGCGAATAGGCGATCCGCACCGTGGTGTGCGGCAGCTTGCCCTTCTTGCGGATCGGCACGAACCCGGCCGAGAGCTGGTGCGCCACCGCACCGCCCAGGATGAAGCCACGCGCCTCGATGCCGGCGACCTTGTCGATCTTGGCGCCGGCCCAGGGCTGCACCAACTCGTCGACCGCGCGCCGGAAGGCGCGAGCATCGCCGAGCAAGGTGGTGATGTCGCGGAACATGATCCCGGGCTTCGGGTAGTCGGGAATCGTCCGTACGGTCGATTTCAGGTCCGTCATGGCATCCATACGCCTCTCCTGCGGGCTGGCATATCAGGTGCCGAGCCGAAATGCATTTTCCACGATCCGCAGCCCGACCTCGCCGCCGAGCGACATCAGCGATTCCGGATGGAATTGAACGCCGCCGATCGGCAGCGAAGCGTGCTCGATCGCCATCGCGATCCCATCGTCGGTTACCGCGGTCACCTTGAGCACGTCCGGCATGCTATCGCCCTCGACGAACAGCGAGTGATAGCGCCCGACCACGACGTCGTCCGGCAGACCGCCCATCAGCGTGCCGCCGCGCACCTTGATCCGCGACGGGCGGCCATGGGCCGGCTGCGTCAGCTGGCCGAGCTGGCCGCCGAAATATTCGCCGATCGCCTGCACCCCGAGGCAGACGCCGAACACCGGCAGCTTCTTGGCGATCGCCAGATCGAGCGTCTTCCTGATGTTGAAATCCTCCGGGCGCCCCGGCCCCGGCGACAGCACCAGGAGATCGTAAGGCTTGGCCTCCAGCACCTCGAGCGCATGGATGTGCCGCGTTACGCTGACCTCGGCGCCGACCTGGCGGAAGTAGTCGGCGAGCATGTGCACGAAGGAATCGTCGTGGTCGATCAGAAGCACGCGCTTGCCCGAGCCGAGCGCGTCCGGCGCCGAGGCCGACAGCGGCTTCGGCGGATCGCCGCGCAGCGCCTGGAAAAGGGCCGCCGCCTTGGTCTGGCACTCGACCTCCTCGGCCACCGGATCGGAATCGTAGAGCAATGTCGCACCGACCCGCACCTCGGCAAGGCCATCCTTCATCCGGATGGTGCGGATGGTAATGCCGGTGTTGATGCTGCCGTCGAAGCCGACGACGCCGATGGCCCCGGCGTACCAACGCCGCGACGAGCGCTCGTGATCCTCGACGAATTGCATCGCCCACAGCTTCGGCGCGCCGGTCACGGTCACGGCCCAGGCATGGGTGAGGAAGGCGTCGAGCGCGTCGAAGCCCGGGCGCAGCACGCCCTCGACATGATCGACGGTGTGAAACAGCTTGGAATAGGTTTCGATCTGCCGCCGCGCCAGCACCTTGATCGAGCCGGGAACGCACACGCGCGCCTTGTCGTTGCGGTCGACGTCGGTGCACATGTTGAGCTCGAACTCGTCCTTCTCCGAGTTGAGCAGTTGGCGGATCTGCTCGGCGTCGCCGATGGCGTCGCGGCCGCGGGCGATGGTGCCCGAGATCGGACAGGTCTCGACCCGGCGCCCGTCGGAGCGCACGAACATCTCCGGCGAGGCGGCGACCAGAAATTCGCCGTCGCCGAGATTCATCAGCGCGCCATAGGGCGACGGATTGATCTTGCACAGGCGCTTGAACACCTCGGCGGGCGTGCGCTCGCAAGGCTCGCCGAACAATTGGCCGGGCACCGCCTCGAACAGGTCGCCGCGGGCGAACGCCTCGCGCGCCTTCTGCACGGTCGCCTGGTAAACCCCGGGGCCGTGGTCGGCAAAGCCCTGGCGCGGGGTCCTGGCGTAGACGCTCTCAGGCGTCGCGCGCTCGAGCCCGGAC
>Ga0105156_1000195_pt1 | contig 9948 bp, 9 predicted proteins | sample SSWtaG_3_FD_89673 | JGI IMG/M metagenome (GOLD analysis project Ga0105156, IMG submission 89673) | Hot spring microbial communities from Sandy's Spring West, USA to study Microbial Dark Matter (Phase II) - SSWTFFsm_matched | ecosystem: Environmental > Aquatic > Thermal springs > Hot (42-90C) ...
CCGTCGGCCTGATGACGCTCGCGCTCATCGGCTACTTCGCCCTGGCCTATGGCGCGCTGCCGTTGCTATGGAAGCACTACGCACACCAAGAGAAGCTTGCCGGCTTGCCGATGGTGACTACGACGTCGCTTGGCATTCCGGGCGATCCCATCAATCTCGCCTTCGTGGGTGCGGCGGCGGACATCGTCTGCGCCATGCACGCCGCCGGCTGGTATCCTGCCGACCCGGTGACCGTGCGCACCGCGTTCGAGATTTCCGGCAGCGTGCTGCTCGACCGCCCCTATCCGACCGCGCCCGTCAGCCCGCTCTACTATGCCGGGCGGTCCCAGGACCTCGCCTTCGAGAAGCCCGACGGCCATAGCGCCGACCGCCGCCATCACGTGCGGTTGTGGAAGGTGCTCGACAGCGGCGAGCAGAACCGGCCGGTGTGGCTCGCGGCCGCCACCTATGACCGTGGCATTCGGCTGAGCCGCTACACCGGCGCGGTCACGCACCGTATCGCGCCCGACATCGATCTCGAGCGCGCGCTGATTGCGGCCAATTTCGAGCAGGCCGGGCTGATCGAGGCGCGCTATGCGATCTCCGGCATCGGGCCGACCTTGTTGGCGCGTAACGGCGGGGGTGATCTCTATTTCACCGACGGCGAGGTGTGGGTATTGCAGCTGGTCGCGCAGTGCCGCCGGCGCGAGGCGCCGCCGGAATTGCCGGCCAGTCCGATCGTCACCCAGTTCAAGGACCGGCTGTGGCATGAGCTCGCGGAGATGGTGAAGAGACCGACCCCCACGGGCGGGCCGAAGGAGCAGTGACGTGATCGCGTGTTTTAGCTTGATCCTGGTATGCCAGCTCGTCGGTGAAATCATCGTCCGCGCGTTGCGCGCGCCGGTGCCCGGCCCGGTGCTCGGCTTCATGCTGCTGTTCGGCGTGCTGATGTTGCGCGACCGCCTCAAGGCGCTGGCGCGGGGGCCGCTCGAGGCCGGCCGCATCGAAGGCACCGCCAAGGGCCTCTTGGCGCACATGTCGTTGTTGTTCGTGCCTGCCGGCGTCGGCGTGGTGCAGAAGCTCGACCTGATCGCCGCTCACGGGGTCGCCGTGGTCGCGGTGCTGGCGGGGTCGGTGGTTCTCACCATGCTGGCCACTGTGCTGACGTTTCTGGTGGTCGGGCGTGCGATCGCGCCGGCGGGAGACCGCGAATGAGCACCCCGCCGTTCTCGCTCTGGGTCTATCTCTCGCAGACGCCGCTATTGTGGCTGACCGTCACCCTCGTGGTCTACGCGACTGCCGACGCGCTGTCGCTCGCGAGCGGCCGCAATCCGCTGCTCAACCCGGTGCTGCATTCGCTCTGGGTGATCGGTGTGTTTCTTTATCTCACCGGCACGCCTTATCAGGTCTATTTCGGTGGTGCGCAGTTCGTGCATTTCCCGCTCGGCCCGGTCACGGTGGCTCTGGCGGTGCCGCTCTACGAGAACCGGGTGGTGGTGCGCCGTGCGCTGCTGCCGATGTTGCTGGCGCTGGTCGCCGGATCCGTCACTGCCATCACCTCCGTGGTGGTGCTGGCCGAGCTCGCCGGGCTGCCGCGCGACATCGTGCTGGCGCTGGCGCCGAAGTCGGTGACCGCCGGCGTCGCCATGGGCATCAGCGAGACGCTGGGCGCCGATCCCGCGCTGACCGCGGTCGCGGTGATCCTAACCGGCATCATGGGCGCCATCGTGGTGACCCCGATGATGAACCGGCTCGGCATCACCGACTATCGCGCCCGCGGCTTTGCCGCAGGCCTCGCTTCCCACGGCATCGGCACCGCGCGCGCGTTCCAGGTCGACGAGGTCGCCGGCACCTTCGCCGGCATCGCCATGAGCCTCAACGCGCTGGTGACGTCGCTGCTTGTGCCGGTCGCGGTGACGGTGTTGGTGGGGTAGCGAATCTTAGACTGCGGCCTGAGTTGTTTTGCTCCGTCATGCCCGCGCTTGTCGCCGGCATCCACGTCTTAACGGCGGCTCAGGAAGAAAGACGTAGATGGCCGGGACAAGCCCGGCCATGACGATCGCTCAATCAAAATCCTCGTCCCGCAGCTCGATCGGCTGGCCGTGCGGGGTGCGGTCGGCGGCGTGGTCCCAGGCATCGCGGGTACGCGTGAGCGTCTCCGACGTGGCGACGTGCTTCTCCGCGACGAGGCGCTCCAGCGCCGCGAGCCAGTGCCGATAATAGGTGTCGCCCGCATCGGGATCGCCGCGCGCTTGCGCGCGGGAGATCTCGTCCGCCAGCGTCGCCGCCCACTCCTTCCAGCTGAACAGGCCGCGCTCATGCAGGGAGACGGCCATGGCGAAGGCCCGCGCCTCCCATGGCTCGCGGAACACCGGCCCGTCGGCATCGCTCGGCAGATCAGGCAGCGCCGCGGCGGCCCTGCTCGCGGCGTCGGATTGAAGCGTCATCGCAGTGCGCCGGCTGCCTCGACAGGGTCGAGGTAGGAGTCCCACGCGTCGACCGAGACCTCGCCGGCAGTGGTGTCGGCGCCCCACAGCTCGCGCGCGTCGAAGCGCACGGTGTAGAGCCATTGCGGTGCTTCGCCCGTGCCGGCTGCGCTCGAATCGGCGAAGACGTGGCAGCCGTGCACGCGGTCGATCACGCCGACGTGGCCGCGGACGTAGCGCGGCAGCCGCGTATGGGTCGGTGTCGACAACATGCGGGCGCGCACCCGATCGCCCACCTTGAAGCGCGCTGGCGCCTGTGCCGCGCGTTCGGTCGGTGCGCCGCGCGCCAAACCGGCCGCGACGTCAGCGGCGTGCAACACCGGCCGCGGTGTCGCCGGATGTAGCGCATGCCCCGCCGCGATCTCGTCACGGCGAACCAGGTCGCGCTCGATCATCAGCTGCTCGAGGCCGGCGAGCCAGATCTGGTAATAGCTCATGGCGAGATAGTCGCTCGCCGGACGGTTCTCGCGGGCAAAGCGCGACATGTCGAGGGTCCAGCCGCCGGGGCGCGCCATCGCCAGTGTCAGCGCAAACGCGCGCCGCTCCCACTCGGCGTGAAACGCCGGCTCGTCCTGTTCCGACACCACGGGTCCGAAGCCCGCGACGCCTCCCATGTCATGGGCGCCGTCCATCAGGCGTGCCCTCCGGGTTGCTTCGCGAGCCCCGTGCCGATCATGCTGTCGCGGGTGACGAGCTCGGCGAGCCGCTCCTCGCTCCAGCCGTCGGTGCCGGCCGGGCGCTGCGGCAGCACCAGGTAGCGGATCTCGGCGGTGGAGTCCCAGACCCGGATCTGCACATCGCCCGGCAGCGTCACGCCGAAATCCTTCAGCACGCCCCGCGGATCCTTCACCGCCCGCGAGCGGTAGGGCGCGGACTTGTACCAGACCGGCGGCAGCCCGAGCACCGGCCACGGATAGCAGGAGCACAGCGTGCAGACGACCATGTTGTGCAGCTGAGCCGTGTTCTCGACGGCGACGATGTGCTCGCCCTGGCGGCCGGTGAAGCCGAGCTCGGCGATCGCGTGGGTGGCGTCGTCCATGAGACGCGCCTTGAAGGCGGGGTCGGCCCAGGCGCGCGCCACCACGCGCGCACCGTTACGCGGCCCGACCTTGGTCTCATAGGTTTCGATCAGGATGTCGAGGGCTGCCGGATCGACGTAGCCTTTCTCGGTCAGCACCGTCTCCAGCGCGCGCACGCGCAGCTCGGTCTCCGACAGTTCCGAGTGGTCGTGATGGTCGTGGTGATGCGATGTGCTCATGAGGCCGTCCGAAGTGCTGCCAAAGTGCTGCCCAACTCCGTCAGGCAGCATAGTGCGATTGCCGCGCCGCGTCAGCTCCGCCGCGTTGCAGCCGCGACCAGGCGAAATTGCCGCCCCTCCTTCAGCCAGGCGATGCGCTCGTCGCGCACCAGCGTGCGCCGGGTCTTGCCGGCGTCGTCGCGCAGGCCGACGTTGGTGATCTCGTAGCTCTCGGGGTGCTTGTTGCGGCTGAGGAGGTCGGCGAGCACGGCGGCCATGCTGTCGATCACTTCCTGCGGATCCGCCTCGTCGTTGATCTCGATGATGGCGTGGATCCGGTTGCCGAGTTCCGTGTCCGGCAAGCCGACCACGAGGGTCGAGCGGACGTCGGGATGGGCCATCACCGCGGCCTCCACCTCCGCCGGATAGACGTTGGCGCCGCCGCGCAGGATCATGTCGGTGAGCCGGTCGCCGAGATAGAGGTAGCCGTCGGCATCCAGCCGGCCGACGTCGCCGATCGATTCCCAGCCGTCGGACCGCCGCTTCGGGTCGGCGCCGAGATAGTGATAGGTGGAGCCCACCCCTTCGGTCGGTAGGAAATAGACCTCGCCGGTCTCGCCGGCCGGGACATCGCGGCCGTCCTCGCCGATGATGCGGATGCCGCAACTGGCATCGACCTTGCCGACCGAGCCGCGGTGCGCCAGCCATTCGGTGCCGGAAATCACGGTGCGGCCCTGGCGCTCGGTGCCGCCATAGAGCTCCCAGACCTTCTCCGGCCCGAGCCACTCGATCCACTTCTCCTTCAGCCAAGCCGGCATCGGCGCCGCCATGTGGAACACGGTCTTCAGGCTGGAGACGTCGTAGCGCTCACGCACCGCCTGCGGCAGCGACCAGATCCGGTGCATCATGGTAGGCACGAAGTTGACCCACTCGAGCCGGTGGGCGTCGATCAGCTGGAGCGCGGTCTCGGCGTCGAATTTTGCCATGCCGGTGACGCTGCCTCCGGCGAACAGGGCGTAGTGCGAGACGATGAACGGGGCGTTGTGATAGAGCGGCCCCGGGTTGAGCAGCGCGGCGCCATGCTCCATCTGCAGCGGCGGCGCGGCCGCGGTGTCGGTGACGGCGGGCGCGTGGTCGATGATGATCTTGGGCCGGCCGGTCGAGCCGCCGCTGGTCATCGCCTTCCAGTAGCGCGCCACCGGACGGTCGAGCGGCTCCTCGGAGACGCCCTCCGGCACGAAATCCCGCGGCACCGACTTCGGCGCATTCCAGTCCGGCTCGCCGCCGACCACCAGCGCAGGCTTGAGGATCTCGAGGATGGCTGCCGCCTCGCCGCGGGGCAAACGGTGCGACAGCGATGTCGGCGTCGCGCCGAGCTTCCAGATCGCGAAACTGGTCTCGTAGAACGCGTTGCTGTTGGGAAGCCCGATGGCGACAAAGTCGCCGGCGTTGACGCCCAGGGCGGCGAAAGCGCGGGCGCGCCGGTTGGCACCACGTTCGAGCTGGTCCCAGGTGAGCTGATCGTCGCCGTGGCGCACGGCCACCGTACCGGGCGGCTTGCGCTCCGCATACCAGCGCGGCACGTCGGCGAGTGGAAGCAGCATCGCAAAACCTCCCGATGGGCTGGGCCGCCGGGTGTAACCGGACCGCCCCCCTGTTGTTGCTTGTTGGCCTCTTTTAGGGCCATTGGGTCCGGGCCGTCCATATATCGCCACGCATGGCGCTAACCCCTTGCCGGGGGGCCCCTTCTTTCCATATATCCGCCGCCGTGCCGCGGCCGATAGGCGCCGCGATCTTAAGACACCGCCGAGGACCGATCACCCATGACGACCACAACCGCCCCCGAAAGCCGGGCCTTCGAGGCCGACGTCGCCAAGCTGCTGCGGCTCCTGGTGCATTCGGTCTATTCCGACCGGGACGTGTTCCTTCGCGAATTGATTTCCAATGCCGCGGATGCCTGCGAGAAGCTGCGCTACGAGGCGATCGCGCAGCCCGCGCTGCTGGGCGACGACCCCAAGCCCCGCATCACCATCGCGGTCGATGCCGACCAGCGCCGCCTCACCGTCGAGGACAACGGCTTCGGCATGGACCATGACGATCTGGTGACGTCGCTCGGCACCATCGCCAATTCGGGCACCCGTGCCTTCATGGAACGCATCGCCGCCACCAAGAGCGAAGGCGCCGAGGGTGAGAGCGCCCAGCTGATCGGCCAGTTCGGGGTCGGGTTCTATTCCGCCTTCATGGTGGCGGACCGGGTCGATGTCATCAGCCGTCGCGCGGGCACCAGCGAGGCCTTCATCTGGTCGTCCGATGGCCAGGGCTCCTACACCGTGGCGCCGATCGATCCAGCCGAGGCGCCCGCGCGCGGCACCCGCATCGTCCTGCACCTTCTGGAGGACGCCAAGACTTATCTCGAGCGCTATCAGCTCGAGCGCATCATCCATGCCCGGTCCGGCCACATCCCGGTGCCGATCTCGCTGATCGAAAAGCCCGGCGCGGAAGCCGCCGAAGTCGGCAGCGGCGCCGCGCTATGGACGCGGTCGAAGTCGGAGATCACGCCCGAGCAGTACACCGATTTCTACCGCAGCTTTGCCGCCCAGTTCGACGAGCCGCTGCTCACCATCCACACCCGTGCCGAGGGCCGCCACGAATACACCATGCTGCTGTTCGTGCCCGGCACCAAGCCGTTCGACCTGTTCGATCCCGACCGCAAGGGCCGGATCAAGCTCTACGTCAAGCGCGTGATGATCACCGACGATGCCGACCTCGCGCCGCGCTACCTGCGCTTTGTGCGGGGGCTGGTCGATTCCGCCGACCTGCCGCTGAACGTCTCGCGGGAAATGATCCAGGACAGCCCGATCTTCACCGCGATCAAGAAGGGCGTCGCAAGCCGCATCCTCTCCGAGATCGAGAAGCTGGCGAAGAACGACGCGGGCGCCTACGACAAGCTGTGGACCACCTTCGGCGCGGTGATCAAGGAAGGTCTCTACGAGGATTTCGAGCGCCGGCCGCAGCTCCTGGAGCTCGCGCGCTTCAAGACCACGGTTTCCGGCGCCGAGTCGCGCACGCTCAAGGACTACGTCGCCGCGTTGAAGCCGAACCAGACCGCGGTCTATTATCTCGTCGGCGACGACGCGACGCGGATCGCGCACTCGCCGCACCTCGAAGGCTTCCGGGCCCGTGGCATCGAGGTGCTGCTGCTCAGCGATCCGGTCGACAGCTTCTGGGCCTCCGCCGGGCTCGACTATGAGGGCAAGCCGTTCAAGTCGGTCACCCACGGCGCCGCCGAGCTCGACCTGATCCCGCCGCTGGAGCAGCCGCCGGCCCCCGACGTGGCCGCCACCGAATCCGCCACGCGGCTGATCGCCTATGCCAAGGATACCCTCGGCGATCTCGTCTCCGACGTGCGTGCCTCCGACCGTCTCACCACCAGCGCCGTCTGCCTTGTTGCGCCCGAAACCGGCATGGACCGCCAGCTCGAGCGCTTGCTCGCCAGCGCCGGCCAGCTGCCGGCCGGCAGCAAGCCGGTGCTCGAGATCAACCCGCGCCACGCGGTGGTGGCGGCGCTCGCCGCCCGCAGCGACGAGGACAAGGAGCTGCGCGAGGACGCCGTGCGGCTGCTGTTCGACGAGGCGCGGATTCTCGATGGCGAGCCGCCGGTGGACGCACAGGCTTTCGCCGAGCGTCTTGGCCGCATGCTCAAGCGCGGGTTGGGGTAGACGCGGGCGACGAGCCTGCTCTCTACCACGCAATGACCGCTCAATTGAACTGAGCGGCCATGACTCGGGCGGCCTGGCTGCGCGAGGCGGCGAACAGAACAATCGCGGTGAGATCGAGCGCGAGCGCCGCTATCCCGATGGCGGGATAGCCGGCGCTCTGCGCCAGGATGCCGCCGAGCAATGGGCCGATCATCGATCCCGACATCAGGACGGCCGGGGTTGCCGCGACCGCACGTCCGGTCGGATCGAGCCGGGCCAGATGCCCAAAGACGAAGGTGTGGGTGAAAATCATGATGAAAGGGAAGGCAACCGCGCCGGCGGCGTAGGGGGCGAGACTTTCCGACCATGAAATCAGGATCGCCACCAGCCCTTGGAGCAGGGCGCCCGTGCAGGCGACGCCGATCGCCGAAAGCCGCTTCTCCAGCAACGCGGCGAAGATGGCGGGCGTGATGGCCACGAGGCCTGCCGCGACCAGCACGGCTTGGATCTGCTCCTGAGTCAGCCCGCGGCCGACACCCATCCGCTCGAGGAAACTGAAGGTCATCGCTTGAACGAGCGCCATCAACATGGTCGCCGCGATCACAAGCCAGACCGGTCGCGGCAGGCGCGCGCCGCCAAGCCGCACGTCCTCGCGGGCGGAATTTGCGGGAAACAGCGCGGCGGTGACCACAGCGGCGACTGTCATGACGGCTGCGAAGATCCGGAAGATGGTCGGTGGGCCGAAATCGGCGATCAACTTCGGCGCGACTCCAAAAAAAAGCACGGCAAAGATGCCGAGCATGAGATTGCCCATGGCGAAGATGCGATGGGGATTCGACGTGCGCCCCATCGTTCCATGGGTGAACGAGAGCGCAAGGCCCGTGCAGACGCCGGCGGCAAGGTGACCAGCCATCAGCAGAAGGTAGGTGGCGGTCGTGCTCATGGCGCCGAAAATCGCAGCGCTGAGGCCGAAGCCGAGCGCCGGCATCCAGCGGCCCGGCAGGCGATGAAACAGCTGCGACAGCACGAGACTCGCGATCACTACCCCGAAGAGGAACAAAGTTGGCAGCGCGCCGGCCTGCGTCGGGACCAGAGAATATCCTGCGATCAGGACGCCGACCCAGATCGGCAGCGCAGCCATGTCGATCATGCCGGCCATATGTCCGATCACCATTGAGGCGCGTGATCCAAGAGCGTTGACGTGCGACATGTGTTCCTTCCCCGTTCGATGTTGTGATTTTAACGTTGTGATGTGCATTCCTATGCGTTGGGCGGCCCGAGAGCCGTCGCAAACCATGCCGCCGCCAGCGCGTTGCGCTCAGTGGGGTGGTTGTAGATGGTGTGCTCGCCGTCCGGCCACGTCTCGACGCGCGACAGCGGGTGATGGTTGCCTTCAAGAAAGCCGCGTTGCGCGCCGAGCGGCACCAGCGGGTCGGCGCCGCCCTCGAGCACGAGCGTGGGGCAGCTCAGCGGCGCGCGCCGACTATCGAACGCAAGCGCGGACAGAATCGTCGCGAGCGCCGCGGGATCCGACTCGCCGAACATCGCTGCAAATTGCTCCTGGGCGGTGCGGAATGGCGGCAGCTCGGTCAGCATCGGTCCGCCGTTGATGCAGCACGCGCCGACACGGCGATCGCGTGTTGCGGCGAGCGCGGCGAACAGCCCGCCGAAACTGTTGCCCCAGATCCCGACCGGCCGGCCGGGCGTGCATTCCTGAATCCGGTCGACGAAGCGGCTGAAGCCGGAGGTCACGTCTGTGTCGGCGAAAATCCCGCCTTCCAGCCGGCTGTCGCCCTGTCCAGGACCGTCGACCAGCAAACAGTCAAGGCCCCGCTGGCACAGCGCCTCCGCCATTGAACGGTAGGCGGTCGACCAGCCGCTCATGCCGCCGAATACGATCACGCTGCCGGCAGCCTCCCCCGGCGTGGCGTGAAAATGCCAGCCGAACAGCTTGCCATGTCGATGGGGCACCTCGATTCGCGAGACGGGGAATTCCGACAGCGCGGCAAAGCGCGTGAAGCAGCGTGTCATCTGCCGGTAGAGGCCGCGCTTGCGCTCGCTGTCGGCGTTGAACGCCATCTGCGCGAAGATCAGGCTCGCGGTGGCCGTGTGCCAGAGTTCGCGTGCGATTGCGGGATCTTCTTCCGCCTGCGCCTTTGCTTCCTGCTGCCGCGCCAGTTCTTCCAGAACGGCGTCCCAGGCCTGGCCTTCGCGGACCATTCGGTGGGTCAGCTCCGCCGCCTCTCGGTTCATGCCGTAGTCCACCATGCGCGTGATCGGCATGGCGCGGCACAGCGCCTCGATCTGCTTGAGCTGGTCTTCGGTCAGCTGCATGTGCGGAATCCTCGGGACGATCACGCGGCCAGCGCGGCCTTGCGCCAGCCGAGTTTCTGCCGCAGCTCGTCCACCAGGCGCGGCAGGTCGGCCGTGCGGGCGGCGAACCCGAACAGGTTGGTGTCCGGACGGGTGAGCATGGCGGCGACGCGCTTCTCGGCGAGGTAGCTGGAATAGACTCCCCCGGTGTCGACGAGGCGTTCCACACCGGGAC
>Ga0105156_1000196_pt1 | contig 9920 bp, 13 predicted proteins | sample SSWtaG_3_FD_89673 | JGI IMG/M metagenome (GOLD analysis project Ga0105156, IMG submission 89673) | Hot spring microbial communities from Sandy's Spring West, USA to study Microbial Dark Matter (Phase II) - SSWTFFsm_matched | ecosystem: Environmental > Aquatic > Thermal springs > Hot (42-90C) ...
GAGAAGTTCTTTGGTATAGTATTGAAATGGAGAGGTCTAAATATTACTGGAAGTAAAATTAATAATGTCGTTGAAGCTATATTAAAAAGGACATCAGTAGCCCAGCAGGTGGTATAAATGGTAGATCAGGGAATTAAAGACATATACGCTCATATTCTTTCAGTGCTTTTCATGAAATTCTACTCAAAGTTATACAACTATGCTGATTTTAGAAGTGTAGGCGAGTTCAACAGTTCAGGGACACCTCAGAAGTTCCTTAAGATAGAAATTGCATTCAGAATAGCAGGAATGAAAGGAAAGCTGTTCCGGGCTATAATGCAAGGAAACGACATAGTTATAGGAGACTTTGACTATGGATACATTGTAAGAAGATATGAAGATAGAGTAGTGATGACAAAGGTTCTGGATGCAATGAGATACAACAAAGGTGATGTAGTGGTAGTTCTCGCAAAACCATTTGAAATAAGGATTAGAGATGCAAGAAGAGAGATATATAAACTGGCTAAAAGGAGGTATATAGATGCTGGAGAAGTTAATTTATATATCAATGCTATCAAGTCATATTTTGAGCATAAAAGACCAAAAGCTTAATATACAAATAAGACCAACGCTCAACTTGTTTATTAAAAAGCAGTTCGGTATGGCGGTTAGCAGTTTGTTTATTGAGCTTGCAGATAAAGGATTTGTTAATTACATAAACTCATACACGGAAGCAGGGCTTATAGGAACAGTAGTTGGTGGTAAGTTATGGAAAGGACAGTTAGCAAAGAGCGGATTTAAACTAACAGTAGTTGATGAAATTACCGGATTAGACAATAAATCGCTTAAGATACTTAATGAAATTACAGAGCACTGTAGAGCAACAAGAACATTACAAACATTTGCATCTGCAGAGTTTGAGGAAGTAATAGACGGTGGCAGATATATTGTCAGGGAAGGAATGATTGAGCTTCATGTGCACACGAGTTTTGCATTTATTACAGCTTCTGACAATGTATTAAGAAATACATACATTAAGACATTGATGTCAAGATGCTTTTGTGTAAATCTTACATTAAGCAAAGATGAAGCTTTTCAGCTTAAATCTGCAGGTAGAAAGATAAACCTAGAAGAGATCAGGTCAGACATAGTTGATGAGATTATACTGCCAGCTGAGGTAAACATGAAATTACTTGGATACATGGAAAAACTTAGTTTTGTAGAAGACAATTTAGGAGGATACTACATGAGAGCACATGACGACATGGTAAGGATAAGTGCTGTTTATGCTTATCTTAATGACAGAAATACAATAAACGAGGAAGACATAAGGAAAGCAATTGATTTGTATCCATTACATCAGATAGGGTTCAAGCAGGTTGGAATGAGTGAAAACGAAATTAGAGTGTATATGTCATGTAACGGTAAAACTATAAAAGAAATAGCAAGCATTGTAGGGCTTGCAGAAAGATCTGTAAGCAAATATCTAAATATGCTTGTAAATAGTGGGCTTGTTGCTAAAATAGGCGATAGATACTATAGAAAAGGTATGATATCATGAAAGATAATCTTCAGGTTATTACCGATTTATTACCGGTTTTGCACGGAAGTCAGGTGGGGTGGGTATCCCAGGTTATTACCGATTTATTACCGGTTTTGCACGAAAACGGACCAGGGGGGGTATATGCCCATGCGACTATTACCGGTTTTGCACGAAAACGGACCAGGGGGGGTATCATAGGACATGGGTATCGAGCATGCTATAGCACAACATTGGTATGACATAGCATGTTTAAGATATACGTATATACACCCCCCCCATGCCATTTCCGTGCAAAACTGGTAATAAATCGGTAATAGTTCACGATTTGTCATTTGGATAGGTGATATGGCATGGAAATAAAATGTATTAAATGTAATAATAGTTTAAAAAATAGAAGTATAGTATATATAGAAATGTATATAGACAAAAACAATGGTGTAATAAAAAAAGTGTTCATAATGTGCACTTCATGCGGAAGAATTATACCTCTCGAAAATGTAAGAAAGGACATAATAAACGAACTTGGGTTAGGTGATAACGTATGGGTTACAAAATAAGAATAACAGAACCTGTGCAAATTGAAGTAAATGCAGGTGCCAGGGATTTATGCATACTCAGATTAAGAAGAATGCTAACACTAAAGACATTCAAATTAATGATGAGGTCTTTTGGTCTAACACCAACAAAAGCAATGTGGGTAATGGGGGGAGTAGAGCGAAAGAGTTACACAATAGTTAAGACAGCAAAAAGAGAAGATACTCGTGTAGAGGTTGCAGAATATCCGCCAGAAACAGCTGACAACAGGTTATTTACAACAAAATACGGGTTTACATGGTATGCAAGGATTGAATATGACGAAGTTGGACATGAGCTTTATCTCGAATTTACAGTTAACGGAGAAGTTGAAGTTCACGACTTTATGGCAATTTCTGAGAATACAATAATGGAAATGCTTGATCTGTTCCTTACTGAACTTACGTATGAATACATACATTCGTTTTTCACTGAGTATGATTTACCAATGGTTACCGGTTTTAGTGATTTTGAAGAAATTGACGAGAGTATTAAGGAACATAACGAAATGCTCAGTTATGGTGTAAATTACGTTGCAGTTCATATGAGAAGGTCTCGTGATCATCCGTTTAGATATAGAGATTACCTGTCAAAAGCATATGAAATATACGCATATGAAGCATTATCAAGGTTTGTAGAATGGTTCATTAATACCGAAAGAGAATTCCTAAGAAGAGAAATGGAAGCATTAAAAGGAGAACTCAAAAAAGCAGTAAGAGATATTATTGTAAGTAAATACAAGACACTCGCAAAGTATGCAAAAGATGTATCAGAACTCAAAAAGCTTGAGGTAAGACTTGAAAAGGATAGAACTGAAGGTGCAGTAACTTATGATGAGTATACTGAAATAATGGAAATTCTCAAGGAAAGAGCAAAAGAAATATTTTCAGGAGTTGCTATGTCATGGGTAAAGATGCTTGAAGCTTGTAAAAGTGAAGTATGTGTCCAGAACAGAATGAAAGAAATAAAGAATACAGAAATATGGAAGAATCCGCTATTTGATGAATACAAAGACATTATACTCGATAAAGAGCGTGAGATACTAAACAGAATATACAGTGAAGCACTAAAAAAGAGGACAATGCCTGTTAAGGCAATATACAGTCGTATATACACTTACTTCCGCAATAGAATTAAAGAGGAAGATAAAGTAAAAAGAATAGAAAAAGTAATACAAAGGATAGAAAGAAGTGTAATACCTGAAGAAATGAAAAATGAACTTATATCAATTGCAAAGAGCAAAATTGATGAAATAGTAAAACATAGGTTTGAATATGCAAAGAAAGTAATACCAACAATTAGTAAAATACACGACCTGATAGAATACAGAGCAGTAGTAAAAGCTAACAGAAGTGAATACGGTGAATACTATGGTGAGATTATAGATATGATAAACAAAAGACTTAAAGAGCTAAGAAAAGTTGAGAAAGAAGAAGAAATTGAATATATAGTATCGGGATACATTGAGGAAGGAATTGAATTCATTATCGAAATTCAGAAAGAAATACACGAAATGGACTTGAAATCAAAAGTAGAGCTATTTAATAGACTGATAAGTGTGGCAAAAGACGAAAAAGATGTTAATGCAATAGCAAACATATTCATGACTCTTGGATTAAGCAAGGAGTTAGTAAGCAGAAATGTATCAAAGAAGCTTGAAAAAATCGAGGAGAAAAAGAAAATAGAGAAGAAAATTGAGGAAGAGAAGCCAGATATAAATAGCATAATTGACAGATACAAAGAGATGACTGAAGCAGAAAGAATAGAGACAATAACATCAATGTGTAACTTTATACTTACACTTCCCGAAGATGAGCAGTATGTTATATTCCTTGAAGCTATAAACAGGGCAGAATCTATTGAAGAACTGAGAAAGATAAACGAATGTATTAACAGCAGTCCATATATACACACTGAAAAGTTTGCTGAACTGCTCATTGCCATAACAGAAAAAAGTAGAAAAATCAGGAGGTGATAATTTGAGACTTATTAAACTTCTTATAGACATAGATTATAAACCAAGAAGATGGAATAAGTGGTGTGAAGAGTTTGTTAGTAAGCTTACTTTTGTATGTAAGCATATGAATATTGAGATAGGAAAGGTAAGAGTGTATGAGACAGTAAAGGGGCTTCACTTATACATAGATGCATACTCTCAATTTAATTACAGCAGAAAGGACATTTGCTTTATTCAACTACTTCTTGGCAGTGACTATAAGAGAGAGATGTTTAACTGGATTAGGATTTTGGGTAAATACAACGGCGAATGGAACGTATTGTTCATAAATAAAGAGAGGATCACAGAATACAGCAGAAAAATTGAAAGTAAAATAAACAGACTTATATCAGAAGGTGAAGTAGTATGAGTTAATCAAAACAGGCAATAATTATATTTAAAAGATTAAATACTGGTATAATAACAATTGATGACCTGAAAGAAGATTAACTAAAGCTACTACGTAATTACTACTAAAGATTTTTTTAAAAACATTGAACAGAAAAGTATATATACATATTGATGTTAAGTAACAATATGGCTGGAAGGAATAGAGTTTATAGACCAAGTTCGGAATTCAGGTATAAGCTGAAAATGGCTGACTACATGAGCAGAGGAGGTAGAGCACCACTGGTTTTAGTAATGGAGACTGTGGATGCAATGACTTCTGGCTGGTCTGCTGGGTTCTTTGCATATAGAGTCCCTGTGAATAAGGCATTTGAGCAGGTTAAAGCAAAGGTTGAACTTCCATCAGTATACTGGGGAATAGTTAAGGGTCAAATGAAGAAAATGGTTAAGCTTGTGCTTTCAAAAGGAATAACATACGATGATGCATTTAACAAAGTGGTTACTGACCTTGGTATCTCGTCTGGAGACCCAATCTATCATGCACTTGAAATTGCCAAGGATGCACTCGCCGCAGTATTGCCTAAGACACCTGTTCCAGCAAGTCCAGCATCACCGTAATGTGATAGTCTATTAGTTAATTCCTATTTTTATTTTTTTTATATTTGATGATACGGTGGTAGTTATGAAAGCTGAGGAGAGAAAGAAACAGATGACACTTTTACAGAGGAGCAGGTCAGAAATAGCACACGCAACAAGAGAAGTAGTTGCAAATTTTAAGAGACTTGGAATAGATGCATATGTAAGTATTCCAGACATAAAAGAAAAGCTGGCTTACATACTGATACCAAACTCTGAAATTGTAAATTTTATGATTGGAAAGATAGCATCATACCTAAAGAAAATTGATAGGAATATAAGTATAAAGGGTGGAATTATTGACGAATTTGTTGCAATTAAGGCAATATGCACAGAAAAAGATGTGGACTTTAGTAATGTTGATAACTCAATACATAAATTTGTTGAAGAGCTAAAGAGTTACAGTATAAATTCAAGCGTGAATATAACAAAAGACGACTACTTAGTTATAAATGTTCTTGTTAACTACATCGATATAAGTAACTACCTTGGCAGGGAAACATCAAAATCTATAAAGCAGAAAGGTCTTAAAGTTGGTATAGCAAGTTATGTAGATAGAGATGTATTTGTTGTAAGAATAACACCAAGGTAGGTAGCCATGTATAGCCAAAAAGATAATGACCCAGCTATAATAGATATAATAACATCAATAGAAAAACTCAAGAGAATTGCAGAATTTGGCAGTGAATTTGAAAAGCTTGTATCGTCTCTTGCAAATACTGGTATAGACATATCAAAAGTTAATCCTAGTAATCTTAACGACTTAATTAAAATGGCTGTAATTATGGGAAAGTCAGACGAAATAACAGAAATTGACATAGAAGCACTAAAAAATACATATGAAGATATAATTAACATGAGAATGTCAGAAATAAGAAACATGTGTATAACTATAAGAAAATTCATTATATCGTATAGAGAAGTGATCAGTGTGTTGTATACTATATCAAGTAAAGCAAAAGCTGGTCGCGAAGAGCTTGAACTTATAAAAAGCATGTTTGGACTAACGACAAAAACATCATCTAAAGCAAAAGAAGAATACGATGATATTGAGCAAATTGAGCAACTAACCAAGGAAGAGATAGAAGATCTTAAAAGCCTGATAAGGCGTAAGTCTTAAATATATGTTGCTGTCTAATATTAAACGGGGTGAGAGGCTATGGCGTATACACTCAATGATGTTCTTAATGCGATACTGACAGGAATTCAGGATACACTGTATTATGTGTTCAAAACCATCGCAGACAATGCATCGACAATTGCTGTAGTGGTTGTAACTGGAATACTCGGACTTGGCATTGTTAAATTCGGTAGCAACATACTCAGGAACGTCTCTGGATTTGTCAGAGGACTATTCTAAACACCAATACATAGAACAGAGATTCCAAAAAACATATTTTTTTTATGCCTGGTATGAAAGTAGAAATGTTCGATGACCGATTCAGTGTAATACACTTAATATATGGAATAGCAATAGGATTTACAGATTCCAAAACTATTGCGCTTGTGTGTTTTGTGCTGTATACAATATTTCAGCTTATTGAGCATATGTATAAGTATAACAAAGAGCCAAGTGAAAACTTCATTGGAGACATAATAGAGTTTGTATTTGGTATAGGAGTCGGATATTTGCTTTCAATTCCAAGAGTTTAGTGTCGAAATCTATATATATTTAGAAATTAACAGTAAATAACATTCCGGAGGTGGTTGTATGCCGAGTAATAGGAAGAAAGGTTCCGGAAATGTTGAATTGCTTGTAGAAACTATAGTAGAGAAGGAAGGAAAGGAAATAATACACAGAGTTGAAAAGGCAAACAGCTTTGTCAAGGGATTTGTCAGACACCTTTCAGCATATCTTACAACTGATGCATATGTGGATGCATTTATAGACACTTCAGGAGCAACAAACTGGGTATCTGCTGGAGCTAGCTTTACACAAACAGCACTTGCACCATCTGGAAATGACAACTATGGTGTTCTGGTTGGAACATCAAGCCAGTCAGTAAGTCAAGACCAGTATAACTTAGTTGCTAAAATATTACACGGAACTACCTCAGGAAGGCTCAGCTATGGTGAAACAACTTACAGCATATCTGATACATCTCTTACAATGACGATAACGATAACAAGAATGTTCGATAACCTGAGTGGCGGAGATATTACTGTTAATGAAGTCGGTCTTTTCGTTAAGTATACTGTTGGCACAGAAACAAAGTATGCAATGATTGCAAGAGACGTTATAACATCCACAACGATACCAAATGGTGGAAGACTGACTGTCAGATACATAATACAGGTTAATCCATAACCTGATTAGCTATGCCAGTTGCTCAAGTATTATCTGCAATAAGTGCACCATCAGTTCAGTTATGGGGCAGGTTAAGAGAAGTAGTTGAAAGTATAGTGGCACACCTTATAGGTCTGTTCAGGCAGATTCTTGACTGGGTATACTCACTGCAGTATTATATATGGACTAAAATATCAGAAGACCCGTTTAATGCGTTGTATTTATTTGCTAATGTGTGGGTGTTGATGGCATGATACCTCCTGCAGGTATATTATCGGCTTTAAGGCAGGTAAGCCCAAACATAAGCGTTCTGTCAAACAACAACGTAGTTGAGATAGTAATACCAAAAGAGGACATAATAGCACAGTTAAGAAACAGTATTCCTGAAAACATAAGAAACTCAGTTGAAATTTATATGGATGAAAGAGGAGTGATAATGAAAGTAAGGCTTCTGTAATAGTAAACTATGGACATCTGGGGAGCAATATACTCATCAATTGCAAATCTATGGGAATGGATAAGTAGTATTGGAGGTCAGTTTACAAACTTACTTGGTGAACTTGGTGCATGGTTATACGCAGGAATTACTGGTTTTGGAACCTCATTGTATGAAGGAATAACATGGCTTGCAAACCAGTTCAGGTCAGCTATAGAATTTTTATCTACAAAATTTAAGGAAGCTTATGACTGGTTAGCTACAAATATAGCCAGTGGTCTTGCATGGATAGGAAGCGGGTTATCTTGGATAGGCTCTGAGTTATACAGGACCGGTGTTGTTATATACAATAAACTGGCATGGATTGCAAATGCTGTGTGGAACCTAATCGTAGGTTTTATAAATTGGATTCTTGAACAGCTGTCAAATGCATGGAATACTATAGTAAATGCCGCAAATTCATTTATAAACGGTCTTAACGCACATCTTAACTGGTGGATAAAGTCTTTAAGAGACAAATTTAAGGCAATGATTATAGTAAACACATCATTATATGGATTCAAACATGGTCTTGAGAAGTTCATAGAGAACCCAAGTATAAAAAATCTAATTTCTCCTATTTTAATGCCAATTATTGGTGCCATATCTGCAGAAATTATAGACAGAATAATACCAAGACCACAGAGTGAGTTCGTTGTATTTTATTTACCATTCCAGCTACCGATGTGGAATTATACATCGTTCAGTCCTAATTTACCTGAACTGCCAGGAATACCTGACATAAAGGAACCACTTAAACCACCAGCAACAGGTTACATTCCTGAAGTAAATGTTGTTCTGAAACTTTATACATCACTTTCAAAATTAATTCCTACAGGACGCTACATTAACATAGTTAACAGAATAGCATCACTTTGTGAATCATATATTCCACCGATGTTAGTTGAGGAAGTAACTAACAAAATAGTTGAGAGTGTTGATTTACCACAGGCAGGAATACTTGCAGTAGATATTCCATTAAGACTTGGCACTGTAATATACGGTTATACTGGTCTTACTGAGGATGTATACGTTACCAATGTTCTTAAGTCATATCCCGAGATTGTAACAATTGATTCAAGAGAAGTATATGTAATCAACAGACTGTATTCACAGTATGAGAATCCAGAAGATATAATAAGAAACGTAACGATTCCAATTTACTGTGGATACGATTTAACTAAACAGCTACCTGAACGTGTTGTGGCTAAACTGTTATCGCTATCATCAATGTCAAGTGGAACTGCATATCTCGGATGGGCTGAAACTTTAAACAGAATTAAATTATTAGGTGTTCCGTTAAGAGAATTGCCTGAAGGATATTTCTATCCGAGTGGTATAGGAACTTTAGTTCAGGTTTTTACGTCAGTAATTCCGGTATTAACTGGAAACGTTGCTGTGTATGATGAAACAACTACAGATACATATGGTAGACTTTCGGAGCATATAAGGGTTGAGATAAATGCTAATGCAGTCGTTGATAGATACTGGTATAACAAACCATCTGACGAGGAAATAATAAGTGCAGGAGGTGGTTCAGGTAATAATGTTACATACTACAGAGAAACTGAAGAGCCAATGTATTTATTTGCATCACATACGATATACTCATACTGAGGTGGTGTTATGAAAGTTAGAGGAAAGTTTGTTATTAAGATTGATGATAAAATAGTTGCAGAAGCATACAACAGATGGACAAAATGGTTTATAGGTGAGCTAACATATGTTTTGGCTACAGGAGGTTATTCGGCAGGTTTCTATAAGCACTGTTATGGTATTTCTAGTGGTTCTTCAGTTCGTGTAGGAACAAACACAACAACGCAAACATCATTAGATATGACAGACTTAGTATCAAAAATTGATATAGCACCAAGCTCAATGTCAGTATCATGTGTAAAAACATCAGATTACTCAAGATACTACACTCAATACATAGCCATATGGCAACCATATGTGCTTCCATCAACAACTATAGGAGAAATAGGTGTGTATGGAGCTTTGGTGGATGAAACATCATTAACATCACCATCTGTTAATCCCGACTATTGTTATAAATATTACACTGGTCAAAGTTATAGATTAA
>Ga0105156_1000198_pt1 | contig 9910 bp, 9 predicted proteins | sample SSWtaG_3_FD_89673 | JGI IMG/M metagenome (GOLD analysis project Ga0105156, IMG submission 89673) | Hot spring microbial communities from Sandy's Spring West, USA to study Microbial Dark Matter (Phase II) - SSWTFFsm_matched | ecosystem: Environmental > Aquatic > Thermal springs > Hot (42-90C) ...
CAAATAATATATCTCTCAAATTTGTTAATATGAACGGATATTACTTAGATCCTTATTCAATATATGTATATAATAAATATATGGTGCCTATTTCAATAAATTATTTAAATGTAAGCTATAACTATAGCGGTACATCATTTTATCCAATATTAAATATCTCTCTAAATTTAAGTAATTACTTGGGACCTATATTTATAGTTTTAAGATTTACCAGTGATCAAAATTTCTTAAAAAATTTATATAAAAATAGATATTCATTTTTAAATTATATTCCATCTAACGAATCAGAATATATATTAAATCCTATAGGATGGCAAACAATTTATATATCTAGCCAATGCTTAAATAATTCTTATGCCATAAAATTTAATACAGGACAAGAATTTTTTAATTTAACAAGCAGTAGTAATTATCCTCCTTCTCTTTGTGGGAATATTAATATAACTGCTGTAGCTTGGATAGAAATCAATGATTATTATTATTCATCATGTGCTGATGGAGAAAATTATATTTCAGCATTAAGACATCAATATGTTAATACACCTTTAGATACAAATGGTTCTACATTTAGGCCAATTATAATCCCAAATAATAATAAATATTACCTTGGAATAGATATTTCCCATGCAATAGGAATTTTAAATAATTATACATTACCTTTTAATCAGACAATAATGGCTTTTTGGATATATAATTCTTCTGATGGAAAATTTTATGGTGGATTTGTAGACGAATATGGTATATATTATGGACAAATAGAAAACTATAAATCATGGATACTATCACCTCTAAATATTAATTGTTCTTTGAATATGGACATTTTAGTTGGCGGGATTGGATATACTATTTGTAGTTTTAAGGGAAAGATATATGAATTGGCATTTTATAATAAGGTCCTTTCTATGAATGACATAATTAATTTATATTATTCTAAAAATCTTCTATATTATGATCCAGTCATTTATTATAATGCGATGGATTATGATCCATATTCAGGAATATTGTATTCACCCATAAATCAAAATTTAAGTTTAAAAGCGTATAATAATCCACAAAAAATAAAAACATATCCACCACAAGCTAGTATTATTGTTTATTATAATATCCCACCAAATTATCAAATAAATGTTGTAGGATCTAATATTAGTAAAAATAATTGTTATCCTATTAATGCAAGGTACTATAAAGAGTTTGTGCCAGTATTTTATTATCCTTTTTGGAGATATTTTAGTAATTTGCCTGTTCCAAAACCATCTGATCATACTGGGGAGACATTCTTCTTATATGGCGCAGGTTTTAGTAGAATAACTACTTATGTTTCGTAGCCAGCTATATCTATATACTGCTATAGTAATACTTCTATCTATATATTTTTTAATATATAATTTATCACTATTCGAAAAAGAATTACAGAAGTATTACACAGTTTATTCTTCATATGGAATGATACACATTTTATTAGGATTAAATGATATATTTCAAAATTATTTAAATCTCTACGGGTCGACTGTAATACCAATTTCTGTTGTATATAATTGTTCTCATAATCTAATAAAGATTCCAAATTATTTCAAAGATACTAAAGTAATTGTATTAGACTACAATTTTAACTATTTACCTGTTTATACTTCAATATCTGAAGTATCTTTCTATGTTTCAGAATCGGAAAGCAAACAATATTTATATAGTGATTTATGCTTATTTAATGGATATTTAGCATATAATCCAAAGTTTAACATTTCTATATGGAAAAATGGTAGTCCAGTAACTTATATATATTTTAATAATAATTCTATTTTTACTATAGATGAAAAAACTTTAAAAAACATGAAACTATTATTTTCAGAAAGCGATATATCTCTTAGCTATGATATAAATTCTGGTTGTTTAGTAGGAATAATTAAATCCGTAGATTTAAAATATCCAATGCCAACTAACAATATATATTACTTAAATATACAAAATATATCTAGAAATACAACACATTTAATTATAAGATTTAATTATACAAATCCTGTTTGCAAATTAGATTTAAATAAAGTCTATTATATATTGAATGATAACTATTACAGGTTTAATGTTACTTTTAGTGCATATAATAAAAGTTTAGTTAATCCCTGGACAGATTTTACAATTTATATACCGTACTCTGATAATATATCGAGGTTTTGTATATATTCGCTAGGTATTATGAAATGTTTTAATGTTACTTAAAATTCTCTACAATCTTGATAGGGATATGATATTATATAAAATCCTTTTGTGAAATAATCTCTCTTTTTTGCAAGTCTAGTTCTTTCGATTTGTTCAAATAAAATTTTTTCCATATATTTTATACTCCATGGTATCTTTAATATTTTATAAAAAGATAATATTTGATACCTATCTGGTACTTCATATCCTTTTGAAGCAAAAGAACCTATTATTAATTTTAGATCTTTTTTTACTCCAAATTTAATAAATTCTTTAATAGCATAAAATTTTGATATATCTTTTTTTATGTTACTTATAGAAAAAAGGAAAGATAATTTATTATTTTTCATAATCTTTATAGATTTATAACTTAAACCATTGAATTTATATTTTTTATCTATAGAAACAAAATCATATACTCCGTTATAGAAATATTTCCTTGATATATATTCATTAAAATTAAGATCTCTACCCCTTATGAATATTAGATCATTGTAATATTTTTCGGAATAAAATAATTCATTAGATATCTCTAAACTTTTTTTTGGATCTTCATTATTTACAATAGCGCAATAAAAGACATTTAATCTTTTAAAATATATCATATTATTTAGTTTAAATATGCTTAGATCTTCTTTATCAAAAACTTCATAACACAAAACAACATTTTTTATTTTGTTTTTATAATATTCTAATAATAATTTTTCTTCGTTGTCTTTTGGATAGGCAAAATCATACATTAATTTTATTTGTTATAAAAATTGAAAAATATAAAATATTTTAAATTTTGCCTTTAGCTATTTTTAAATTTTCTATATTTTCAAAATTATTCCATAAATATTCTACTTTCTCCGAGACTATATGTGGTTGCCCTATATATCCACATTTTCCACAAGTCCATACATTAGCATTTGGATATAGTGGTACTATTGTATCTTCGTGACACATTGGGCATATGTATCGTGCCATATATTACTAAACATCTTACTAATATATAAACATAAGATATTTAATATAGATAATCAATATAAGATATTTTTATATCTTCCCCTATTTTCCACAATCTTTAATCTTTTTAGTACTTCTTTTGCTTTTTCGTAAGAACTAACGTATCCCTCAAAAAATGAATTAAAGTATTCTAATATTCTCCAATGTTTAGATTCGTATGATTCTTTAAATATATGTATATCTACAGCCTTATCTTCGATTCTAGATGATATAAAGCTTAGACCAAAGTCAATAAAATATATATTATTATTATTAATTATCATATTAGAAGTTGTAAGATCATAATGAATTATATCATTATTATGCATAATACCAACATATTTTCCAATTTCGAATAATATGTTTCTGATGTTTTTGTCGTCTAATTGTTCTATAATATTAGATAATTTTTCTCCCTCTATATATTCCATAATCAGTATTCCATAATCCTCATCAGAGTATATAACTTTCGGTACATTTATAATTGTATATAATTTTTCCAGAATTTTTTTTTCAATTCTTGTTCTATATTTTCTAAATTGTTTGTCTATTAGATAATGTCTATATCTTTTCATAAATCTTATTTTTAAAATCAAATTTTCTTTTTCATATTCTATTTTTATATGGTAATCTTTAGGTATATCTAACTCTGCAAGATTTTTTAGTGCTTTATGATCAAATGTAAATAAATATTTATTATCAACTTTTTGGTTGGATTTAACTAAAAATATTTTGGCTTCGGCTCCAAAGCCTATTAGTGTATATTCCATTTTACTTTTTGTTTATTTTATCAACGAGATCTATAAAGAACTTTTTATATTCTATAGCTTTAGCGTGGAGCTCTTTTATATCATTTAAATCTATATTAGTTATTTCTTTATATTCTACTTTTTTTACGTAGTTGTATATTTCTATGAAAATATCTATTATTTTTTTAGGAATCTTATATTTTTTCCTATTTTCTTCTAATTTTATCGGAATTTCGTCTACACCAATAGGTTCTTGATTTATAGAAGAAAAGAAATAGTGAGAAGAGTCAACAACAATATTTAAAATAGATTCTAAAGCTTTTTTTATGTACAAATCATATAGATTCTCATGATATTCTATTCTCTTTTTTATTATGTGCAAAGATTCAGGAGTATTTCTAATAATTCCTTTTTCTAATAAAAGTTGGAAAGATTTAAACATTCCCATTGGATCTATTATTGGCTTTCCAGATTTTAATATCTTCAGTATAAGAGGATCTCCATAATATAACATTTCCCAGAATTTTGATAAGGTTATTGTAGTTGGGTGTATTTTTCTATATTTTTCATTAGATAACACTTTATTAAGATTATCTAAATAAAACTGTATAGATATGTTTGCATTTTCAGCATAAACATCATCAACTAATATTAAAACATCAATATCAGATTTTTCTTTATCTTTATTTTCAGCATAAGATCCAAATAAGATAATAGATTTTACTATTCCATCTACTTTCTCGATCAAATCTTTAGAAAAGTCCAAGATAATTTCTGTTAGATTATTCATAATAATTATTATTTTTAAATATCTTTTAAATTTAAATCTCTCGTATGAAGTTCTCTTATGTCTTTAATATTTAATGATATCATTGCTAACCTATCGATACCTATTCCCCACGCAAGAACAGGGTAATTTATATTAAAAGGTTTTAATAATTCTTCTCTAAATACTCCTGCACCACCTACTTCTATCCATCCTAATTCCTTATGTTCAGCATATATTTCTACAGACGGTTCTGTAAATGGAAAGAATGCTGGATAAAACTTAACATTCTTTGCTTTTACTACATTTACTATTAAATCTTTTAGTATTCCTAATAAATCAACAAATGTTATATCTTCATCTAATATTATTCCTTCTAATTGATTAAATTCAATAAAGTGTTTCGCGTCTATTGTATCATATCTAAACACTTTTTCTATTAAAAAATATTTTCCTGGTTTTTTTGCCTTTAAAAGAGTCCTTGCTGAAATTGCAGTAATATGAGAAATTAACATTGGTTTATATGCAGCTTTATCATCAAATATTCTAAAATATTTGATATGAGTATTTTTAACCCTTTCTAGTAAATCTTCAGGAAAATCTGGCAAAACTTCTATACCTTTTATATAATATGCATCCATTAAAGATATATCTCCTGCTGGATGATCTTGTGGCACAAATAAAGAATCTAAGTCCCAAAAATGAGATATAATCATATTATAATCTTCCATTTCTTCGAATCCCATCGATATAAGTTCTTCTCTGATATTATCTAAAAATAATAAATATTTATTTTTTTTGCCGATTTCTTCTGGAGGTACTTTTATATGTATATCATATGGTTTAAATTTCTTATTTTTGTATAATCTTTTTTCAATTACTTCTCTGTTGTATTCTTTTATATAATCTTCTGGATTATATGATGATAAAAATTTAAGTCCATCTTCGGAAATTTTAGCATAATACATCACTTCTTCTTTTATGTCTACTATGTTTTTTCTGTTTATAAATTCTTTTATCTCATCTTCATTATATTTACCATCCTTTATTTTATTTAGAACTTCTTGTTTTATTTCTACATCTTTTATATATATTACTTTTCCATTTTCTATTTTTACTCCGCCATTTTTTCTTAAATATCCTAATGCAAAGTTTAGTTCATCCGATTTAAATATTTTTTTCAATTCTTCCAATCCCACCTCTTTTCTTTCTTTTATATATTCTAATAGTCTTTTTTCTGGTAATCCCTTTTTAATATATTCTTCTCCAAGATTTGTTAATATATATCTTTTTATTCTTTCTTCTTTTAGTTCAATTAATTTCTTTTCTTTTAAGAAACCTAAAGCTCTTAATATTTTATATTCATCTATATTGGTTTTAGTGGAGATTTCTTTTATACTTAAATATTTATTTTCTTCAGAAAGCAATTTTAATATAATATATTCGGTTTCAGATATCATTATAATATTTCAAAAGTTTAGTTAGGCTAATTTCAAATCCAACCAATGGATATTTTATGTCCAATATTTCTAAAATTTCTGGATTTATTTCACCAATCCATCCAACTACTTCGCTATTTATAAAAATACTTCCTTGTCTTCCGCTTATTAAATATTTATAGTTAGAATCTACTAATTTAAATTCTAAATTTAACTCTATAAATAATCTTTCTAAAACGCTTTTAGCATCACTAAATGTAACTTTGTAATTAGAGTATATGTATAATACAGAATCTTCTTCGATAATTTTATTATTTTCTAAATATGCTATTCTACCAACTTCAAATATTTTTGATGGAAATCTCATTTCTTTAGATTCTGATAATAATTGCAAAAAAGATGTTAATAATGATATTCTTACTGAATTATAATTTGAAGATACAGGATTTATAATCTCTACTATTTCTTTATCTTCTTTTAATAGTTCATTTATAGATTTTTTTGATAACACTGGAGTATATATTTCAATACATTTCATGTTTGTCATAATATCTCTTATTTTATTTATTAGCTTTCTTCTTTTGCTTAATTTTCCTTTAGTATATATATTTGGAACTTTTGGAACTATATTATTATATCCATAAGCTATGAGAATTTCTTCAATTATATCATATTCCGATATAATATCGTTTCTATAATTTAGATACCCTATAATCATTTTGTCATTTTCGATAATAGCATTAATTCTTTTCTTCTTTAACAATTCTATAATTTCTTTATCTTCAATTTTTATTCCTAAATATTTCTTTATTTTAAAATAGTCAAATTCTCGCTTAATAACTTCTAATTTAGGAGCTATAATTTCTTTATCCGAATAAATAATTCTTACTGAATATATTTCTCCACCATAATCTGCAAGTGTCGTAACAATAACATTTAAAGTTATTAATAAAGATTCCAAATCTGTTCCAGATACATCTATAAATATATTTTTACTATCTGTTGTTATTTTTCCAATATTGTTAGAATTTATTACTGGAGGCATAGAAATAACTTCATTCTTGGAATCTAAAAGTAGTGGATAATATTCTTTATCTTTTATAAGGTATCCATATTCTTGACCGGCTTTCGTCTTTTCTAAAATTTCATCTAAATATAATTCTGTTTCATAATTCAATGGTGTAAATTTATATTCATTTGGTTTTACCGCCTTATAAAAAACAGGAAATTTTATTAAATCGAAATTGTGCAATCCTATTGCAATTTTCTGTCTTCTTCTTCCAAAAGATGTGGATATTTTTTCTTGTAGCTGTATTATATCTTTAACTAGATTATCATTTAATTTTACATTTTTTACTACAGCACCTACAATATAGGGTCTTATGTTGGATAATTTTGGATCTACAAAAATTTTGTAGTCAGAGTCGTATACATTATATCTGGGAATTCCAGATTCTATACTTAACAATCCTTTTAATTCTCTAGCTAATCCTGCTGTAGAATATAAGTCTATTCTATAGAAATCTTTTACTTCTATTTTGGCTTTTTTATTCTTTATTTCTTCTAGTTCACATTTGATGTTTAGTAAAATATTTTTAAGTTCTTCTTCCGATAAATTTCTACCAACTAATTTGTAAAGTTCATCTAAATCTATTTCAATAACTGCCACAACAATTAAATTTCTATTCCTAACTTTTTCAATATATCTTTTTCTTTCATTCTATCTCGTATATCTTTTTTAGATATATTTCTATATCTAGCACAAGCAGGACATATATAAACTTTTACAGGATTTGTAATAATAAATGCTGGTTCTTGTCCTTCTGGAACATCTGGTTTCAATCTAGCGCTAATATTTAATACTATTGCTTTGTCTAGCCTCGTCATTCTTCCACAATAATAGCATCTTACATATTGGAATCTTTTGTCTTTCATGGTCTTAAATATAATTTTTTTAATTCTTTAGCCATAAAATTATAGATTAAAAGAAAAAGATTTTAAATTTAATTAAAACTTTAAAAAAGAAAGATTTATAATAATATAATGGTATATCGGTCAAATGGGGTTTCCGGTAGACATAGACTTCTTGAGGGAAAATAGGAAAATATATGAAGAGACTTTTAAAAAGAGAGGTTTAGATACTTTTTTGATTGATAAAGCTTTAGAACTTGATGAAAAAAGAAGGGAATTACAGAAAGAAATAGATAGACTGAAACATAAAAAAAATTTACTTTCAAAACTTTTTGGATATGCAAAACAATATTTAGAAGGAAAGATTCAAAGAATAGATTTTATTAATAAAGCGATAGAAATTGGCTACGATATACACGAAGGAGATATAGATGAAAGTTTTTTAGAAAAATTAAAAAATGATATTTCAGAATTAAATAATATAATTAATTTTAAAGAATTAGAATATAATCGGGTAAATGAAGAGGTGATAAGTTTACTTTGGAAGTTTCCAAATCTTATTTCTCCAGATGTACCTATAGGAGATGAAAGTAATAACACTCCAGTTAGATTTTGGGGTATTCCAAGAGTAAATAATATAGAATTATTCAAAGAGCAAACTGAAAAATTTGGATGGAAAATAGTAGAACTAAATGAAATTATAAATAAAAAAGAATATGAAAAATATATAAAAGATAAGGAATTATTAAAAGAATTATATTATATATTATCTTATGAAACAACATTTAGGGAAATAAATTATAATAATGTATTAGATTTTGAGAAATTAAACGAAGATAAAATAGTTCCGTATATATATTTAAATAAAGAATTCAAACACCAATATGATCTATTAAGAGAATTTGGTTTATATGATTCTGATAAAGCTGGAGAAGTTTCTGGTTCTAGATTTTACTTCGAGTTCGGTATGTTAGGATTATTAGATTTAGGATTAAGTTTAGAAGGTATCAAATTTATGATTAAAAAAGGATATAAGTTAGTAATACCACCATATATGTTAAAAGGATCTATATTAGAAGGAATAATTACTATAGATGATTTTGCAGATATGATGTATAAGATAGAGGGGGAAGATTTATACCTCATAGGTACAGCAGAGCATCCTATTACTGCATTATATTATGATTCAATAATAGAAGAAAAAGATCTACCAATAAAAATTGTTGGATGGAGTCCTTGTTTTAGAAAAGAAGCTGGAGCGCATGGAAAAGATACTAAGGGTCTATTTAGATTGCATCAATTTCATAAAGTAGAACAATATATATTTTGCAAACCAGAAGACTCTGAAAAATATCATCAAGAATTAATAAAAAATGCTCAAGAATTTCTAGAACTATTAAATATACCATATAGAACAGTAATTATTGCTTCTATGGATATGGGAAAAAGAAATTATAAGCAATACGATATTGAAGGTTGGTTCCCAGGACAACAAAAGTATAGAGAGGTAATTTCGGGATCTAATGTTACAGATTGGCAATCTAGACGAAGTAATATTAGGTTTAGAGATAAAGATAACAAACTAAAATATGTACATACTTTAAACTGTACTCTTACTGCAGTCCAAAGAACCTTAGCATGTATATTAGAAAATTACTATGATTTGAAAGATAATAAAATTAATCTTCCAGGAGTATTAGAAAGGTATAAACTGCTAGAGTAATCTTATTTAATTTTTATAAACTTTTTCTTATATTTATGATTATGGATAACATAAGAAGAATAATGTTTTTATTGGGTTTTGGGTTGTTCTTACCACATATCTTTTCTTATACCATATTGCATAAGAGCGAAGTATATAGTCC
>Ga0105156_1000199_pt1 | contig 9906 bp, 7 predicted proteins | sample SSWtaG_3_FD_89673 | JGI IMG/M metagenome (GOLD analysis project Ga0105156, IMG submission 89673) | Hot spring microbial communities from Sandy's Spring West, USA to study Microbial Dark Matter (Phase II) - SSWTFFsm_matched | ecosystem: Environmental > Aquatic > Thermal springs > Hot (42-90C) ...
AGGTCACGCGTGCGCGCGTACCAGCCGCTGCCGTGCATGCGCCCGATCAGATGCAGCGCCGGCGTGTCGATGTGGCAGCGCTCGGCGTCGAGGACGAACGCGTCGGCGACGTGGGCGTGCAGCACCTCTCCCACCACCAGCGTCTGGCGCGGGCCGGTGACGAGCGAAGCGATGGCGCGGCACTCGAACGACACCGGCGACTCTGCAATCCGCGGCGGCTTGACCGCAACCGAGGGCACCGCCGTCAGGGCGGCGCTGGCGATCTCGTCGACTTCCGGCGGCGCGTCCATGCAGGTCAGGTTCATCGCCGCGGCGTTCGCCTCCGACACCAGGTTGACCACGAACTCGCCGGTGGCAAGAATGTTCGCGGCGGTGTCCTTGAAGTCGTTCTTGGCCGAGCGCAAGAGGCCGAGGACGACGGTCGGCGGCTCGTGCCCCATGGCGTTGAAGAAGCTGAACGGTGCCGCGTTGGTCACGCCGGCTTCGGAGATGGTGCAGACCCATGCGATCGGCCGCGGCGTCACCGTCGCGGTGAGGATCTTGTAGCGCCGGTCGGGATCGAGCGCCGTCATATCGAAGTGCATTTGCCCCTCCCCGCGCGCGATCAGACCGCGACCACCGGATGCCGAATGCGGCCGATCGCCTCGACGCCCGCCTCGACCACGTCGCCCGGCCACAGCCACTCCTGCGGGGTGCGGCCGGCGCCGACACCCTCGGGCGTGCCGGTGGCAATGATGTCGCCGGGCTCGAGCGTCATCGCCGCGCTGATGTCGGCGATCAAGGTCGGGATCTTGAACAGCATGTGGCGGGTGTTGGACTTTTGCTTGGTCTCGCCATTCACCGTCAGCCACAGATCGAGCGCGTGCGGATCGGGAATCTCGTCCGCGGTGACGATGCACGGACCGAACGGCGCGAAAGTGTCCTGGCCCTTGGAGTAGATCCACTGCCCGGCGCGGCGGTTGTCGCGCGCGCTGACGTCGATCAGCACGCTGTAGCCGAACACGCACGCGAGCGCCTCCGCCTCGGTGACCCGCCGCGCCACGCGCCCGATGATGACCGCGAGCTCGACCTCCCAGTCGAGCTGCTGGGTAATCTTGCGATTGTGGGCGATCGCCTCGTCCGGACCGATGACGCTGGTCGGCGGCTTGGAGAAGATCACCGGCTGCTTGGGCAGGTCTTTGGCGGTATCGAGCGAGCGCGACGACTCTTCGACGTGCTCGACATAGTTGAGCCCGATGCCGAAGATGTTCTTGCGCGGCCGCGGAATCGGCGCCAGCAGCTTGACGTTGGCGAGCGGCAGCGCGGTGCCGGCGGGAAAGTGACCGCGGTGCTGATCGAGCGCGACGGAAAGATCGGCGAGCGCCGGTGGCCCCAGATCGATGAAGGCGAGCATGGTGGCCGGCAGCTCCTGCCCGGCACGCCGCGCGATCTTGGCGACATCGACGACGAGATCGCCTTCCACGGCGCCGAGCCGCGCTTCGCTCTCGATCGACTCACGATAGGTTACGAGACGCATGGTTTTGGTGGATCCTTAGTGCTGTGAACGAGATCAGACCTGCGTTGTGTTACTCGTCATGCCCGGGCTTGTCCCGGGCATCCACGTCTTGAAGAGCCCGCGGCAGCAAAGACGTGGATGGCCGGGACAAGCCCGGCCATGACGGAGAGAGAGGGCCCCCCTCACGCCCTCACCAGCTGCTGGCCGGCATTGTCGCCGAACGCTTCCTCGCGATAGAGGCCGAGCGACTGCATCACCGGCAGGTCGTTGAACGAGAACAGGCAGGCGTCCTCGCTCGCGGAGGCGTTGGCATGCTCGTGCCAGGCCCAGGAGGGGACGCAGAAGATGTCGCGCTCGGTCCAGTCGAAGCGCTTGCCGTCGATCACGGAATAGCCGCTGCCCTTGGCGACCTGGTAGAGGAAGCTGCCGGTGTGGCGATGGGCTCGCGTGCGCTCGCCCGGCCGCAGCATCTGCATCGCAGCGCCAATGGTCTGCATCACCGGGCCGCCGGTGACCGGGTTGACGTAGTTCATCAGCACGCCGTCATAGGGCGAGCCGTCGGTCGCGCACGCGAAGCGCTGCAGCGCCTCGTAAGTCGGGCCCCATTCGTATTTCAACAGCGGCGAGTAGCCCTTCGACCATTCGCCGGTCGAGGGCCGAAGACCCGGGTTGCCCCAGGTGTGGGTCATGTCGTCGACCGGATAGCCGACCTTCTGCTGCAGGTCCGGGTGCACGGCGTAGAAGTTCGCCTCGAGCGCGTTGACCAGCGGAATGTCGAGGCCGTCCTGCCAGATGCAGGGCGAGCCGTCGGACGACACGCCGTGCTCATGCCAGGTGCCGTTCGGCGTCAGCACGAAGTCGTTGGCGCCGAGCGTCATCTTGTGGCCGTCGACGATGGTGTAGGCGCCGCGGCCCTCCATGATGAAGCGCAGCGCCGAGGCGGAATGCGCATGGGCTGAGGCGACCTCGCCGGGATGCATCACCTGCAGCCCGGAATAGAGCCAGCCGACCGCAGCGGCGACGTCGCGGCGCCCCGGATTGTTGAGATAGACCACGCGCCGGCCGGCCTTTTCCGGCGTCACCAGCGCGACCGAGCGCATCACATAGTCGCGCAGGTCGCGATAGCGCCACACCACCGGCACCGACGACGACTTCGGCTGCCACGGCTCGATCTTGTTGGCGACCGTCCACAGCGCGCCGGCGTCTAACCGGTCGAGCTCGTCGTAGTAGGCGAGCAGCTCCGGCGTGTCCTCGACATTGGCGCGCCCGGCGACGTCCTCGCGATGGTTTTCCCTGGTTGAGCGGCTGGTCATGACGCGCCTCCTCTCCATGTTGGCCTCTTGTATGACAGAATAGATTTTCGAAAGAAAGATGTTTTTGCGTAAATCCGAAAATCCGGTTAGAAGAGGGAACCGTCCCGGAGGATCACCGTGAAAAGAAGTGTCGCCGCGAGACCCGCCGAACCGGCCGCCAGCCGCGAGGACGAAACGCTGGCAATGGTGGCGTATCGGCGTCTGCGCCGGGACATCGTGACCGGCGCCTTTGCGCCAGGACAGCCGCTCCGGCTCGAGGTGCTTCGGCAGCGCTATGGCTTGAGCTTCTCGCCGCTGCGCGAAGCGCTCAACCGGCTTCAGGCCGAGCGGCTGGTGGTGGCCGCGGCGCTGCGCGGCTTTTCCGTGGCCCCACTCTCGACCGAGGAGATGTGGGACGCCACCGAGACCCGCATCCTGATCGAAACCGAGGCCCTGCGCCGTTCCATCGAACGCGGCGACGATGCCTGGGAGGTGCAGATCGTGGCGGCCTTTCATGCGCTCGCGCTGCAGGCGCGACGGGTCACGTCGAACGCCGCGAACGACGATGAGTTCTGGCTGCTGGAAGCGCGTCATCGCGACTTTCACCACGCCCTGATCGCAAGCTGCGGCTCGCCACGCCTAACCAGTCTCGCGGACCAGCTCCACGCCGAAACCCAGCGCTATCGCTTGCCGTCCCTGGCCGGCGGCTCGCCCTCCGCCAAACGCGACATCGCGCGCGAGCACCGCGACATCATGGAGGCCGCGCTCGGTCGGACCCCCACCGAGGCCGTGGCGCTGCTGGCGGCGCATTACCGAAGAACCGCCGAGGAGAGAGCGGCCGCGCTCGGCTGACGGCGCGCGCCTGCACGTTCGCCCTCCTCTTGTCGTGCTACCTCCGTTGACCGGCTTGACAGGCCGGGCCGCGACGGCTCCACTTCAGCCGCGCCAGGCGCGGCGCATGGTTGCCATCGATCACATCAAGATCCTGCTCAGCGATCCTTTGATCAAGGGGTCTCGTCATGACCGCCAAGCTCATGACCAACAAGTCGATCGGCCGAATACTCGCTGTCGGCATCGTGCTCATCCTCGGAGCCGCGGCCGTGCTGGTCTTTCAGCTCACCCAGCGCGGGCACGAGCAGCCGCGTGAAGCGCTCACATCGCCTGCGCCGGTGGCGCCCGCGCCGCCATCCGCCGCGCGGAATGAGACCGCGCCAGCTCGCGCCGCGGCCATCGATCAGGCGGCCGCGGTGGCGGCCCAGCTCGCGGCTCCCCCCGCCGCGCCGGTCACCGACAAGCCGGCACTCGCCCTCGACATCCTTCGCATCGAGCCGACGGGCGATGCCGTGATCGCCGGCCGGGCCGGGCCGGGCGCGACCGTCGAGCTCATGCGCGACGGCGAGCGCCTCGACCGCGCGGTTGCCGATGCAACCGGGCAGTTCGCCATGGTGCCGCCCCGCCTTCCGCCCGGCAGCTATGAGCTGACACTGAACGCGAGATCGCCCGATGGCACGCTGGCAACCGCCAAACGCAGCGTGGAGGTCGCGGCGCCCGACGTCGTCACCACCGGCACCGCCGCCCCGCGCGCACCGGCCGAGGCTCACTTGCGTAGCGCCAAGCCGCAGGACGATTCCGCGTCGCGGCCGACGCACGCCATGGCCGCCGTCACCCCGGCAGCGCCAAGCCCACCGTCCGCCGCGGAGACGCCGAGGCTTCATTCCAAGGTCGTGGTGCGCGGCGACAGCCTGTGGCGCATCAGCCGCATTCTCTACGGCGACGGCACGCGATATGTCGTCATCTACCGGGCCAACCAGGGCCGGATCCACAATCCGGATTTGATCTATCCCGGCCAGAGCCTCGTTGTGCCGCGTTGAGACTTGAGCAGCACGATCATCTCGTCTCCCTCTCCCCGCTTGCGGGGAAAGAGGCGGGGTGAGGAGCTTTAACTAATCTCGGATTTGCGGAGACGCCCCCTCACCCGGCGCTTCGCGCCGACCTCTCCCCGCGAGCGGGGAGAGGTGATCATCACCTATTGGCTACGGCGGGAGAACGACTCCGCGTACGCCTCGGCGCGGGTATTGATGAGCGGGTCATCGGAGGGATCGATGCCGCGCGTCACATTGGTCGGCAGGAACAGCAACTCCTTCTCAACCTTCGTCGTATCCAACGCCTTGACGACCGCGATTTCGCCGAGCTCGACCGTCGCTCGGCTGTCCGGCCAGACCTTGGTGGCATCCGTGATCGAATCATCGGCGTCGGCAAGCTGAACCAGAAGGCGAAACTTGACCGGGCCCTTCTCGAGCGACGTCCGCAGATTGTCGGCCAGTGCATTCGGAGGACGCTTGGCCGCCTCCTCGTCGCTCACGTAGGCGGGCCCGCCCGCGGGCACGATGCGGTAGCGGCCGAATTTGCTCGATCCTTGCGCATTGGTGAACTTGAACGCGTTGACGCCGAAGAACGGCTGCGTGCCGTAGCTGACCGCCACCGGCCGCGGCGTGGTGACGAACGCGGCTGTGGCCGGGTGGGTCGACAGGAACTTCTCGACCGGCGTCGGCTTGGGCGCGTCCGGACCGCTGGCGCCGATCGCCTGGAGCAGCGCCAGAAAATCCTCACCGGTCGCTACCGGAAACCCGTTTGCCGAGATGCAGACGATGTCCTGCTCGCTTCCGCCCGCGATACGGAATTTGATCGCCATGCCACGAACACCGCTGGTCGATGCGTCGGTGTCGGGCGCACCCGGCACGCCCCCCGCATTTGAAAAGCGGATGACCAGCGGCGTGGCCGCACCTTTGAGAAAGGCAGCCGAGCTGAGGCTGTCGGCACCCGGCGCGGGTGTGAACGCGCCTTCAAACACCGCGCCTTTGGCGTGGTTCGAGCGAATGCCCGGATGTTTGCCGTAAAGCGCATTCATCTGATCGACCAGCCGAACGCTGAGCGGCGCGTCTTCGGCGCCGGCGCAGGTCGCGCCTGCCACCATCAGCGCGGAGAATGCGATGCCTGCGGCAACGCGTTGAAACGATCGCACGATTATTCTCCTGATTTTTTTGATTTACGAGAGAGCGCACACCGAAGCTTGGTTCGGGCCCCGATAAGGATCGCGCCCGCCACCATCTAAACCGAATAGTCGATATCGGGCAGAAAGATTGGGCACAATCAAAGCACGTTTGGTTGATCCAAACCCGACGACGGGTCGTCGCTCGCGCTCATTTTGGCACAGGCAAATTCGTGCACCGCAGCAGATCGTGACGTATCCGGATCAACCTACGCCTTTCGAGGCACCACCAGAATCCAGTGGAACCTCTCGCGACGACACGCGTTTTTGTCCGCGAATGAGCAGCGCCGCGCCCCGGCGCAGCGAGCGCCGAGGGCAAGGCGCTGCGCTGTGCGCGGATCGGAGTAACGCTCATGAGACTCACCCTTTCGGTCATCAAGGCGGACGTCGGTTCCGTTGGCGGGCACACGAAACCCTCGCCACGCATGATTTCGACTGTCGAGGACGAGGTCGACAAGGCGATCGGTAACGGCCTGTTGATCGACGGCTTCGTCTGCCACACCGGCGACGACATCGCGATCATCATGACCCACACGCGGGGCGAAGGCAGCGCCGAGATCCATCAATTTGCCTGGAAGGCGTTTCTCGCGGCCACGTCGGTCGCGAAGACGTTTGGTCTCTACGGCGCCGGCCAGGATCTTCTCGCCGACGCGCCTTCCGGCAACATTCGCGGCGCCGGCCCGGGTGTCGCCGAGCTCAGCTTCGACCACAGCCTCTCGGGCGCGCGCCCCGCGGAGTCCTTCATGGTGTTCGCCGCCGACAAATGCGGCCCGGGCGCCTACAACCTGCCGATCTACCTCGCCTTTGCCGATCCGATGTACTGCGCCGGGCTGATGCTGCCCCAGATGATCAAGGGGTTCCGCTTCCATATCATCGACATGGACAACACCGCCGGCGACAGCGTGATCGAGCTCGACGCCCCGGCGGACGGCTATCACATTGCTGCGCTGCTTCGCGACAACGAGCGCTTCGGCATTGACCGCATCATCAGCCGGACCCACGGCGAGGTCGCGGCGGCGGTCTCGGCGCAGCGCCTGCACGCGATCGCGGGCAAGTACACCGGCAAGGACGATCCCGTCGCGATCGTCAGGAACCAGGGGATCTTCCCCGCGCCCGAGGAGATCGTCTCGCCCTTCGCCAAGGCGCACTTCGTCGGCGGCGACGCGCGCGGCTCGCACGTGATGCCGCTGATGCCGGTCCCGCTCAACACGCCGGTGACGGGCATGTACTGCCTGCCGATCGTCTCCGCTGCCGGCTTCTCGATCGACAGAGACGGCCGCTTCTCCGAGTCCTTCATCGACTTCTTCGACAACCCGGCGTGGGACGAGGTTCGTCGGTGCGCCCAGCGCAAGGCCATCGAGATGCGCAGCCAGGGCTGGTCCGGCGCAGCGATGCTGCCGTATTCCGAGCTGGAATATGGCGGCTTCCGCGACACCGTGTCCACGCTGCTGAAGCGGTTCCGGCTGCGCGAGGAGCGCAAACCGCAAGCCGCCGAGTAACGCGGAGCTGCGCCAATCCGAGGAGATGGGGATGGCGAAGAAGCGCATCGGCATTCTGACCGGCGGCGGCGACGTCGCCGGCCTCAATGCCGTCATCAAGAGCGTGACGTACCGCGGCAGCGAGGACGACATCGAGGTCGTCGGTCTGCGCCGCGGCTGGGAGGCCCTGACGCACCTCAACCTCGAGGACCAAAACAGCCTGTCCCACTACGTCATCCCGCTGAACCGTGAAAACACCCGCACCATCGACCGGCGCGGCGGCACCGTGCTGCACTCGAGCCGCGTCAACCCGTCGAAAATGAAAAAGCTGCCCGATCATCTCGCAGGCACCGACGTCCCCGTCTCGCCGGGCACCACGGCCGGCGCTGCGACACAGACCTGGGACCTCACGGACGAGGTGCTGGCGAACCTTTCGGGACTTGGCATCGATCACCTGATCGCGATCGGCGGCGACGATACGCTCAGCTATGCCGCCAAGCTCAACGCGCGCGGCGTCAAGATCATCGCCATCCCCAAGACCATGGACAACGACGTCCGCAACACCGAGTACTGCATCGGCTTCTCGACCGCGATCACCCGCGCCAGCGATGCCATCCAGCGGCAGCGCACCACTGTCGGCTCGCATGAGCGGATCGGCATCTTCCGCGTGTTCGGCCGCGATGCCGGGTTTACCGCGCTCTACACCGCGTACGCGACCTCGATCCGCTGCGTCATACCCGAGTACAGGGTCGACCTCGGCAGGCTGATCGAGCTGCTCGTCGAGGACAAGCGCGCCAACCCGAGCAACTACGCGCTGATCGTGCTCAGCGAGGGCGCCGAGTGGGAGGGCTACAAGGTGCAGGAATACGGCGAGCCCGACGCCTATGGCCACCGCAAGAAGGCCAACGTGGCGGAAGTGCTCGCCGACGAGATCAAGCGGCGCGCCGGCGAAGAGACGATCACCTCCGACCTCACCTACGACCTGCGATCGGGCGATCCCGACTTCATCGACAAGCTGGTGGCCCTGACGTTCGGCAACATGGCCTACGATGCCATGAAGGAAGGCAAGACCGGCCTGATGTCGGCGCTGGTCGAGGGCCGCTACGACCTCGTGCCCATCCCCGACGCCAAACTCGGGCCGCGCAAGCTCGACGTCGCCAGCACCTACAACACCGAGCGCTACCGCCCGATCTACGCCAACAAGCGGGGGCTGCCGATCTTTCTCAACCGCGCGTCATGAAACGACGAGACTCGCCACGGCGGATTCGCGTCGGCAGACTTCGGCAGGCGGACGAGGCCATCAACTATTCCGCCTCATGAAACAGGTTGTAAAACGTCTCGATCACGATCAATCGATCGAACAGGAAGGCCGCTCAACCACGTTGTCATGCGTTCGTCGTCTCTTTTAGCTGAACTTCTGTAAGTGATACCTCTCCGCGTGGTTCCCGCGCGAGCACAAGCAGCACAACAATAATTTCAGCAGGGAGGAAAAGTCATGCTTGGAGGTCGACTCGTTTCCACTCAACCGCTGCGACAATCGATGTGGCCATGGACCGCGCTCAGTGCGGTGCTGGTGCTCGGCATCGCCGCGTGGGATGCGCCGGCGCGCGCCGCGACAGCCCTGGTGACGGCACCGGACGGTGTGTTCCAGGGCAAGATCGATTCTACGGGCACGATGCGCCAGTTCCTGGGCCTGCGCTACGCCCAGCCGGTGACGGGGAACCTGCGCTGGAAGGCGCCGCAGCCGGTGACGCCATCGGCCGTCACGCAGGACGCGACGCACTTCGGCAATCACTGCCCGCAGCCGTTCTCACCGTTCGGCAATGCCTCGCTGACCGAGGATTGTCTCTTTCTCAACGTCTTTGCCCCCAACCGCGCAAGAGACCGCGACTTCGACCGCGACTTCGACCGTGATGACGCGCATCCGGTGATGGTGTGGATCCACGGCGGCGCACTCGTGGTCGGCGGGAGCAACGAGTACGACGCGACCAAGCTGGTGCAGCGCGGCGTCGTCGTGGTGACCGTCAACTATCGGCTTGGGGCGCTCGGATTCCTCGCCCACCCGGCCCTGACCCAGGAATCCGCCGATCATATTTCCGGCAACTATGGAATCGAAGACCAGCAGGCTGCCCTGAAATGGGTGCGCCGGAATATCAGGGCTTTCGGGGGCGATCCGGAAAGGGTGACGGTGTTCGGCGAATCGGCGGGGGGCCTCAGCACGCTCACCAACCTGGTGTCGCCCACGGCCCACCGCCTGTTCCATCGCGCGATCGTCGAGAGCGGCGCCTACATGCAGACGTTCCCGACGCTGGCGCAGACCGAGGCGGCCGGAACAGCGTTCGCCAACGTCGTCGGATGTCATCAGCCGAATCCAGCGGACGTGCTGGTGTGCCTGCGTGGACTGCCGGTGTCGACGATCCTTGCGAACCAGGCCACGACGTTCGTTGGCATCGGGCCGGCGCCCAACGTGGACGGCAAGGTCCTTACGCAGTCGATCGGGCCCGCGCTCGCGTCGGGGCAGTTCAACCGCGTGCCCCTGATGAACGGCACCAACCATGACGAGTGGAACCTGTTCGTCGCGCAGGACTTCGA
>Ga0105156_1000201_pt1 | contig 9885 bp, 11 predicted proteins | sample SSWtaG_3_FD_89673 | JGI IMG/M metagenome (GOLD analysis project Ga0105156, IMG submission 89673) | Hot spring microbial communities from Sandy's Spring West, USA to study Microbial Dark Matter (Phase II) - SSWTFFsm_matched | ecosystem: Environmental > Aquatic > Thermal springs > Hot (42-90C) ...
ACGATTTTGCTGGAACAGTTCTTAACCACGTGGGCTTGATGTTGCCCTCCCCTCTGCGTACCTCTCTAGCTTGCTCTACGTGCTTGCCCCTCAGCTATGCCCTTGAAGGCCAAGGCTGTCCTCCTGCCCCTCTCCTTGACGGCGGCCCTTAACTTCTTCAAGGCCATCTCGACGGCCAGGTCCTTGACCATCTTCAAATCCTTCGCCCCCTCGCGTACTCATCGCCGAAAAGGGTCAGCCAGCCGGGCATCCCGTCGAAGGCCTCATAGGGCAACGACGATGGGGTCTTGAGGTTCTGGCGAAATTGAGAGAAGTGCTCGCCCGAGGCCTCACGCGCCGAAGAATGCAGAGCATGCTCCGCGATGTAGATGGACGTCATAACGCATCGTCGAACCCGCACGCTGAAAACGAAGGGCTCGTTCGACTAGTTTTAGAGGTCATGGACATAGACCCTTAAGCCTCCGAGGCCCCCTCACAGGCCCGCGTAGACGCGTCCACCGCGCCTACTATTACGCTCCCGGCTACGATCGCGTAAATCAGTATGGACAGGTCAATCGTTATGCGGTAGCTCGCGACGGTCGCCGAGACTACCCCTCCATTAGTTGCGCAGTAGAGGTAGAGGGCCCCCACGGTCTTAGACAGCACGCCGAATGCCGCGCCCACAGCCACAGGCGCAACGCTCTCCGCTACACCCAGCGCTATGAAAAAAGCCAAGGCCATCGACGGATCCAAAGGGGGTACGAGGTCCACCGGAAGCCTGGCTATGCTTTGAAACACGGCGGGCAACGCGGCTACGTAGAGCACGTAGTACACTAAGCCCATCGCCACTCCAATCATCCCGCGCGAGATCCTCCTCGCAAGCCCTTCAGCCAGCCGCCCTCACCTCCACGCCGTAGATGCCCATTATCTTGAATCGAAGACTTAGGTCCGATGGCCGTAGATTCAGCGCTTCGTCGACGCTCAGAGGAATCGTTACTGTCTTCGCCTCCCCCTCACGTAGATCTCCTACGTCTGTAGACTTGCTGCCAACCACCAATCGGACATCCGTGAGCGGAATCGTCCCAACGTAGGAGAGAGTCATTTTCAAAGCCACGTGAGACTGGTTGATGGCAGCGACTTCGACCCGAACCTCGAGGAGGGCCGGGTTCTGCACAGCTTCAACGGCGAATACGAGGAGAGGGAATAGAAGGGCAACGATGGCGAAGCCCATCGCTAAGGCGAGCACTGTCGAGGGCCTCAAACCTCATCCCTTCTCCTCCTTCTCCCTTCTCCCTTCGCGAAGCAGCTTGATTCCATTGGATAGGAGCATGCCCCCTCCCCAGACGATGAACGCTAAGAATATCGTCTTGACGGCCACGACGGAGAAGAGCGACAGCATCTCGGTGAGCGAGGACTGTATGTTGCTGGACACCACTATGCCCCGAGCGGCTGAGTACTCGCCGTACGCCACGTATGCAACGAAGAGTATGAGGCCAGTCCCTATCGCAAGCAGTAGCGGTCCAAGAAACTCATTCAAACTTGGCCTCACCCACTTCACCGCTATAGCACTGCCTTAAAGGTATATAACAATTATCGTCGACCTCCGATCCCTCAAAGCCGTCGAGGCGAGGCATCGCGCATTTTCTGGGTACTAGCTAAAGCCCGTGGGATCCGACGATGACAGACCTCGGCGGCCTTTACCTTCATCGACGCATCAGGCCTTGGAACCCGCCGAGTGACGAGGGGCTCGCTCGCCCGCATTAACCTCTTCGCCATCAACTTGGCGGTCCCTTAAGCTGACGTCCATGCCCCTCTTCAGTCCTAGAAACGCCACTGCCATCTTTGGGTCATCTTTCAAGTTCTTGAGAACCTTTGTGCCCGCGATTCTATGCCCAAGGGCATCTCACGTTCGTGCTCGGCTGTGGAGCCCTTGAACACACCCCTCATTTCGAGGGCGACCGACAACGATGTCCCAGCTGATCCTCACGATGTTCTCATGCCTCGCAATAGGGCTCGCGCGATGAGCGAACCCGCTTTTCATAGCGATGCTTGCTCGAGCATCGTTCGAAACGTTATTCTTCTGGGCTCCTACAACTATATAATTGAGGGTGATTAATTTGTCGGAGTACGAGGGCAAGTGCCCTAGGTGCGGGTCTTCGTCGGCCAACTACGGCGTAGTCCTACTGCCCGTGGGCGAGACTAGGAAGGTCAGAGCCTCTGTAAACGTGTGTAGCAAGTGCGGCTTGGTGTTCTACGAGTTTAAGCCTCCGTAACAGCCCACCGGTAGCGGGGGTTCACGGGTTCAATCCTCATTATTTGCCTGCGACCCCCGGGGAACTCGCGTAGAAGCGCCCTTGCCGCCATTGGCGGCTCTCGAGGACCGGGGTCGCCCCTCGATTCCGGGTTGCTAGCCAAGACTACTAATGCCTCCTAAGGGGCGCCGCCAAGGACCTCGTCTAAGTCGTTCTATTCCGGGAGCGCGATTCGGCGAGTTCGTCGCCTTGGTCAAATACTTCCTACACGAGCCTTACATTAAAGCCCTGAGTTAAAGCACCGTCACGAATTGCTATTAGTAGACGTCTCAAGGCCTAGGACTTTCAACTTTGCCGCCCCAGGGGGTTGGGTCGTGGAAGGGGTTGGCTTTCGAGAGCGACGGCTTGACCCTTGAGGGACGTCGCATGTCCCAGCTGGTGTCGAAGACCGCCTCGGCGTGGTGATTTGCCATCCACATCCCCTCTATGGCGGCTCAATGCATGACGTCGTTGTCGGAGGCTTGGGGTGCTTTATTCAAGCGATGTCTATGGAATTGAACATCTTTGATGAAGGGCTGACCACTTCTGGCCGGGCCGCGAGCGTCGAGCGCGTAATGAGGTCACGGAATTCTTCGAAGGCACGCCAAGGCCCTCGAGGCCCAAGCCAGCCGGCCCTATTGATGGGGGCTATAAAGGGTCGCGTCATCGAGCTCTTGCGCTAGGGGTTCGCGCGCTTTGGCGCTTGGTCCTCTTGCTCTTCCGCTTCTTGGCCTTCCTTCCTCTCCTCTTCTCAAGCCCCTTGGACTCGCTCTTCTTGGCTCTAGGCCTCTTGGCCTTAGTCCTCTTGGCCTTCTTGATCCTCTTAGGCCTCTCCTCACTCTCGGAGGGCTCTGGGGCTCGGCTCGAGGGCGCGAGCCGTTCGCTCGAGACCCCTACTACGCAGCGCCCCTTCACGAGCTCTTTGACCCTTCCAAAGGCGTTCGCTAGGCGCTCCAAGCATCTCCTAATTCCTCGGCTTATTGGTCCCTCGACCACCGGGCGCACGGGGGCTCAGACAGAGCAGTGGGGTATTACGCTTTTAAGAGAGCCGGTGCCGCCGAGCGCGAAGCCTCTGCCTTTGTGGAGGTGGGTCGTCCCGACAAAGCTTTTAGCCCGCCACGCTACACGATTATCGCGGGCACGAAAGTTGAGCGAGGAAGAGGGCATTCCGGGGGTCAGGATCGGCGAGAAGTTCGTCTCGCCCGGCAGAACCATCACTGAGGCCGATGTAGTCATGTTCGCGGCCCTGACGAGCGATTGGACCGAGCTCCACACAAACGCCGAGTACGCGAGGAAGACCATCTTCGGTCAAAGGATTGCCCACGGGCTGTTGACCTTGAGCGTCGCCTCAGGGTTAGCGCTGAGGGCTAAGAAGTCGCCTTATTTTGAAGTCGTGGCCCTCCTAGGTTTGGACAACGTAAGGTTCACGGCCCCCGTGTTCATAGGCGACACGATACGGGTGGAGTCCGAGGTCGTTGAGGCCAGGCCCAGCAAGAGCAGGCCCGGCACGGGGATACTCAGGTTTAGGAATGCCGTGAGGAACCAAAGGGACGAGGTTGTAGCTACCTACGAGACGGCCTTAATGGTGCGCATAGAGCCCGAGGGCCGATAGCAAGAACTAGAGGCCTATCGCCGCCACGTCGTTCACGAGGGCCTCTTGCGGAGCGACTATCCCTGAGGGCCTATACCTAAATCAGCTACTTGGGCTGCCGCGTCATTGCGGGAAAGCCTTATGTGTCCACCAAGTCCCTCAATCAAATATGGGTGTCGTTTATGGAGTTCTCGTTTTCTAGGGAGCAGGAATTGCTGAGGTCCTCCATCGAGGAGTTTTGCAGGAAGGAGATAGACCCGTACGTCGACGTTTGGCTCAAGGAGAGGGCCTTCCCTCGAACCCTCTTGAAGAGGCTTAGCTGGATCGGCTTGACCGGGATGAACATACCGGAGGAGCTGGGAGGGTCTCCCTTGGACAACGTGAGCCAAGGAGTCGCGGCCGAGATCTTGGGTAGGCACGAGCTCCCCACGCCCATATTCCTGACAATATTCGGCTTTGCGAGGTTATTGCCCTTCATAGTGGACGAGGGGGTGAGGGGGAAGACCGTAGACAGGCTGTTGAAGGGCGAGCTCGTCATAGCCGGAGCCTTCACAGAGCCAGGCTGTGGCTCAGACGCCGCAGCGATAACCACGAGGGCCGAGAGGCGAGGCGACGCCTACGTCGTCAAGGGCGAGAAGACTTTCATAACGGGCGCCCCCGTGGCCGACGCCTTCATAGTCTCAGTGAAGACGGGAACATCGGGCCCGCCACACAAGAACATAAGCTTATTGCTGGTAGAGTCGGATAGAAAGGGCGTGGAGCCGTATGAGCTAGAGTCCATGGCCAGCGACCTCAAGGGCGAGTTCGGCGGCGTCGTGTTCGACGACGTGGAGGTCCCCGTTGGAAACCTCATAGGGATGGAGAACATGGGGTTCTACATATTGATGGAGGAGTTCAACATATTGAGGGTTTTCGTGGCGCTCTCCTCCCTCGGACTAGCTGAGAAGTGCCTCGAGGAGGCCATAAGCTATGCCAAGCAGAGGAAAGCCTTTGGACAGCCCATTTCGAAGTTCGAGGCCGTCAGCTTCAGGCTGGCCGAGCACTGGACCAAGATCAGGGCAGCCAAGCTCTTGGCCTACTACGCTCTATGGCTCGCCGACAGCAAGAGGCCCTACTGGGCCGAGGCCGCTGCGGCCAAGTGGTACGGATGCGAGGTGGCGTTCAATGCCGTCAGCGACGTCATCCAGACCTATGGGGCCGCCGGATACACCAAGAGCCATCCGTTCGAGAGGATATTCAGGGGCCTCCGAGGGATGTTGATAGGCGACGGCACGGGGGATGTGATGAAGCTGATAATATCGAGGTACCTGTTCGGCAGGGAGTACGCTCCCTGAACCCCTGTCCACCGGCCTTTGAGATCTTGGCCTGCGACCTTTTCCCGCAGAGCTCTTACCATCGGCTTCCCTCTTAGTACGTGAGAGCAGTTAGAAGCAAAGAAGGGCTTCTCAAAGCTCTCCATCAGCTCATCGAGCTCTCGCCAGTGAATGAATAGGACCCGCTACTCCCCCTTCCAAGCGGGGCTTCTCTTTTCTACGAAGGCTCTCGCCCCCTCGCTGAAGTCTTGAGACGACGAGAGCACCACCAACTCGTGCACTGCGGCCCTCATGAGCTCTTGATACGCCCTCCTGTACGCCCTCACAGAGGACTTTATCGCCTCGACCCCTAGCGGCGCGGCCCTCAGGATCTTCATGACGATCTCGGCCCCCGTCGCCTCAAGCTGGTCGGGGGAGACGACTATGTCCACGAGGCCCAGCTCCCTGCACTGGTCGGCCGACAGCCACTCCCCTGTGAGGGCGTACCTTACTATCTTTCTGCTAACGAGGGCCGGGCCGCACGACGAGGCTATGGGCGGGAAGGCCCCTATTAGGGCCTCTGGTATCGCGAACACGGCCTCCTTGCTGGCTATCACTATGTCTGCTAGGATGTTCAGCTCCATCCCTCCTCCGAACGCTAGGCCGTTCACCAGAGTTACCAAGGGCTTCTCGAACTCGATCATCTTCTCGATGAGCGGGGCGGCGTACCTCTCGGCCCAAGCCCTCGCGTCCATGGCGCCCCTCCACCTGCTCATCATGGCTATGTCGTCGCCAGCGCAGAAAGCCCGCCCCGAGCCGGTCATCACTGCGACCCTCACGTCCGGGTCCTCCTCGGCCCTCTCGAGAGCCACCCTCAGGCCCTCCCAGACCGCCTCGTTTAAGGCGTTGAGCTTGTCCGGCCTGTTGATCGCTATCACGGCGTGGTCGTGCCTCTTCTCGTATATGACTTGGCCTAGGTCCTTCCGCTCGTAAGCCCACTCGAAGAAGCCCACCCCGGCCTTGAGCCCCAGCCTCCCCTTCTCGACCATGTCCTCGAGCAAGGGGTCTGGCCTGTACTCCTCGAGGCCCGTCTCTTCGAGCCTCTTCCTCAGCATCGAGACCAAGTTGTCCAAGCCGATCCTGTCGGCCCAAGTCAGCGGGCCAAGGGGCCACTGCATGGCCTTCCTCATGGCGAGCTCCACATCGTCCTTCGCCACGATTTCGTTCCTCACGAGCCAAGCCGCCTCGTTCACGACCACAGCTATCATCCTGTAGGGGTTCAGGTCGTACATCCTATTCGACGGCAAGATCGTCGGCCTGACGTAGGCTCCGGGCCTCGGGTATTTGTAAAAGCCCGCCCCGGCCTTCATCCCCAACCTCCCTTCTTCGTACATCCTCCTAAGGAGCTCGGGGATTCTGGCATTGAAGCCCCTCTTAGCCATCTCGCTGAGGGCAAGGTAAACCACGTCCAAACCCACGAAGTCGAGGAGCTCGAAGGGCCCCATCGGGAAGCCGAGCCTGAACCTCTGGGCCGCGTCCACGTCCCTCACGTCGAAGCCCTCTTCGAGGATCCTGAGGGCCTCTATCCAGTGCCTGGCGTTCAGCCTGTTGAGCAAGAAACCAGGTACGTCTCTCTTCAACACCACGTACTTGAAGCCTATGCCCTTGACTAAGTCGATTATAGCCGCTACGCACTCGTCGCTCGTCTTGTCGCCCTTGATCAACTCGACGAAGTGTATGAGGGTTGGCGGGTTTATGAAGTGGAGTCCCGCAAACCTCTCGGGCCTGCTCGTGGCGCTCGCGAGCTCTGATATGGGTATCGTGGAGGTGTTGGTGGTGAAGATGGCTTCGGCCTTCACGATCTCGTCCAGCTTCTTGAAGACCTCCTTCTTGACGGTCGCGCTCTCGACGACGGCTTCTATGACCAAGTCGACGTCCCTTGCTTGTTCATAAGAGGTCGTGGGCCTTATGCGGCCCAAGATCGCGTCTGGCGGTTCCTTCACTAGGCCCCTAGCGATCAGCCCCTCGAGGCTCCACTTAATCCTCTCGAGTGCCCTCTCCAACACGTCGTCGCTCACGTCTATCAACACCACTTCGTAGCCGTGGATCGCGCACACCTCGGCTATCCCGTGGCCCATCGTGCCGGCCCCTACAACGGCCACCTTCTTAATAGTCCCAACCATAGGTCTTCGAGTATTATTCCGACTTTGAAGGTTTTATCGATTGCCCCGGCAACCCTTCAACCACGGCGCTTCTTCCGGACGGCGCTAAGTACGCTCAAAAGCGGCTTGCGGCGACGATCGAGGCCGTTAAAGGTCGTGAGCCGAGGAGGGATTGGACCCCCATTGGGTTTAGAGGTCCGCGTAGCTCACAGCCTGTTAATCATCGTGGGATATTGCACGCAAGCGATTAGGGCACCTCTTCCGTGGATTGATCGGGCCCTTAGATGGCTTCTTCTACGGTCCTAGTCTGAGTAAAGCCCAAGTGCTCAACGAGCTCGGGGTCCTGCGCTCCAGCTACGAAGACTTGCCCGACGTGGCGCAGGCGCTTTGTTGGGTGCAGGACGAATATGCCGTGTACGGGGTAAAAGGCCTGCTCGAAGCGGTATTTGTTAATGAGGTCCCTCCTAGTCGCGAACTGCTCGGCGAACTCGTGCATGATCTCGCTCGAATCGAGCGTCTTCGTGAGGACACGCTCCCAGATCTCTCGATGAGTTGGGTGGTAGGCGTCGTCCCACTCGTTCTTGCAGGGAGTAGCCATGATCACGCTACAACCTGTTCCCGAGGGCTTCGATCACTCCGCCCAAGCACCCCAAGCCCGTGGACGTGAGGGTCAAGATCGGGGCCATGGATCCAAAGGCGGCGTAGGGGCTCCAATTGGGTACGCCGTAGCAGACTACGTCGACCTTCTCCTCTAAGAGGTCCCTTCGCGGAGGTGCGCGGCCTTCAACGTGTTTAATGCCTCCCTCCTAGTCGCGCTCACTGAGCCTGCCCAAACCTTGGCGACCTGAAAGGGATTTGCGAGCAAAGTTTCGATTTTAAAGATCCTCTCGGGTCCGAGCTCGGACTCGACTAGAGCGCCCATCTCGTTCAGGATTTCATGCAGGGGTTTTTGACGAGCGGCATGGTCATAATCTCCAGCGTGTAGTGCCAGCGAATGGACCGCCAAGCGGGCCATAGGAGTCGCCTATGCAGAGGATGGAAGGGGCCGGTCTTATCGGCTGAGCTCGACTCATCGAGGAGTTTATTAATAATGGCCCACAAAATCCTTCTGGGGCTTGGGGCTGGGCCCGTTGCTGTTTCGGTTTAAGAGAGGACTGGGGGTGCCACTAGAGGTCTCGGGCCGCGTTAGAGCCAGACCGCCGGCCACCCTAATCGTCATAGCGGTCAACGCGTTCGCCTACGCCCTGACGACTTACGAGAACCTATTCGCTGAAGTGAGCCCTTATTGGGTGGGCGTTGGCGGCTTCGTCCCCGCCTTGATGGGCCTGCCAGAGCACGCCTACAGGGTCCTCTCCTCGATGTTCTTGCACGCAGACCTCTTCCACGTATTCTTCAACATGTACTTCTTGTACGTCTTCGGTAGGGCTGTCGAGGAGGCCTTGGGGGCCACGCGCTTCTCAGCCCTATACGTCGCTTCGGGCATCTTCGCATCTCTATTTCACACGGCCTTCGTTTTCATAAGTGGATTGTTCGCCTACGCCATCCCGGCCATCGGCGCCTCGGGGGCCATAAGCGGCGTCCTGGGCGCTTACCTAATGCTGTTTCCGGGCACTTCGCTCGTCCTCTGGATCCCATTCTTCCCGCTGGCCTTCTTCAGGTTGAGGGCCTCCTATTACCTCATATTCTGGTTCGCCACTCAAGTGGTCTACGGCTACGCTAAGCTGGGGGCTGGCGTGGCCTTCTTCGCCCACGCGGGCGGCTTCGTGGCCGGCATGGCTTTTCTGCCACTATTGGTCAGTAGGAGGAGGCTTCGCCTCTTCAAGATGGCTGGGCAGCGCCCTTGGTCCTCCTACGTCGTCTTTACCTCGTTAGCCAAGGGGGGCCTGAGCCGCGCGACCAAGGCGATTATAGCAGTGCTCGTGGCGTCCCTGGTTGTGGGAGCGGCCTACGCTTCGAGCAGCGGATTCGTGGAAGGCCGAGCGAGGGTCGTAGCTGTGGACTATGTAGTCATCGAAAGGGGGAGAGGCGTCGGCTTCGCCGTCTTCAAGTTGCCAGACGTCGAGCAACAGATTGCCAGCATCCCCTCAGACGCCATGAGGATATTGTTGAGCAGGCTCTACGCAGCCGGGCTCCTCTACGACGCAGACAAAGCAGGTCAAGGCGTAAGCTTGAGGGGCTTCGAGGGGCGAGTGCTCATGATCGTTAGGGGAATCCGCGTCGAGCCCCTCTTGAGCATCGAGTACCTCTATAGCGATTACGATGACGAGGGTTTCGTGCAACGCTGTTCAGGAGAACTGCGAACCCAAGTGGTGTACGTGGACGTCCACACCGTTTCTCTAGGCGAGGAATTGGGCTACAGGTTCCAGCTGGAGGCCAAGACCGTCGACTTGGGGTTGCTAACGCGGTGTGCGGGTGCCATCTCTCTCGGAGTCGCCGTGATGGCCTTGTTCGTAGCTCTCACTAGGGACAAGGACCTAGCCTTGATAAGCGAGGAGGAGGTTCGGCTCTGGTAAGGGTGGCGCAGGCCCTAACTTCGTTGCCCGCACACGCCTTGGCGTCTAACCTTAGTG
>Ga0105156_1000202_pt1 | contig 9871 bp, 7 predicted proteins | sample SSWtaG_3_FD_89673 | JGI IMG/M metagenome (GOLD analysis project Ga0105156, IMG submission 89673) | Hot spring microbial communities from Sandy's Spring West, USA to study Microbial Dark Matter (Phase II) - SSWTFFsm_matched | ecosystem: Environmental > Aquatic > Thermal springs > Hot (42-90C) ...
CATGCCGATTGTGTATCTTGGCTCCAAGACCGGGCGCGACGGCATCCACGGCGCCACCATGGCCTCCGCCGAGTTCGACGACGCATCCGAGGAGAAGCGTCCCACCGTGCAGGTCGGCGATCCGTTCGCCGAGAAGCTGCTGCTGGAGGCCTGCCTCGAGATCATGGCCAAGGGCTGCGTCATCGCCATCCAGGACATGGGCGCCGCGGGGCTGACCTGCTCGGCGGTGGAAATGGGCGCCAAGGGCGACCTCGGCGTCGAGCTCGATCTCGACCGGGTGCCGACCCGCGAGACCGGCATGAGCGCCTACGAGATGATGCTGTCCGAGAGCCAGGAGCGCATGCTCATGGTGCTCAAGCCCGAGAAGGAGGAAGAGGCCGAGGCGATCTTCCGCAAGTGGGGGCTCGATTTCGCCGTGGTCGGCTACACCACGCCGACCAGGCGTTTCGTCGTCAAGCATGGCGGCGACGTGATGGCCGACCTGCCGATCAAGGAGCTCGGCGACGAGGCGCCGCTCTACGACCGCCCCTTCGTCGACAGCCCGAAATTGCCGGTGATCCACGCCCGCGACGTCGTGCCGCCGTGCGCGCCGCTCGAGGCGCTCAAGCGGCTCCTGGCGACGCCGGACCTCTGCTCCAAGCGCTGGGTCTTTGAGCAGTACGACCACGTCATTCTCGGCAACACCGTGCAGCGCCCCGGCGGCGATGCCGCGGTGGTGCGGGTCGAGGACGGCCCGAAGGGGCTCGCGCTCACCGTCGACGTCACCCCGCGCTACTGCGAGGCCGATCCGTTCGAGGGCGGCAAGCAGGCGGTGGCGGAAGCCTGGCGCAACATCACCGCCGTCGGCGGCCGGCCGCTCGCCATCACCGACAATCTCAACTTCGGCAATCCGGAGCGGCCGGAGGCCATGGGCCAGTTCGTCGGCTGCCTGCGCGGCATCTCGGCGGCTTGCACTGCGCTCGACTTCCCGGTCGTGTCCGGCAACGTCTCGCTCTACAACGAAACCAACGGCCGCGGCATCCTGCCGACCCCGTCGATCGGCGGCGTCGGGGTACTGCCCGACTTCACCAAGTCGGCGACGCTCGCGTTCAAGGCCGAAGGCGAGGCGATCCTCTTGATCGGCGACACCCACGGCTGGCTCGGCCAGTCGGTGTATCTGCGTGACGTCTGCGGCCGCGAGGAAGGCGCACCGCCGCCGGTTGATCTTGCCGCCGAGAAGCGCAATGGCGACGTGGTGCGTGGCATGATCCACGCCGGCACCGCCACCGCAGTGCACGATCTTGCCGACGGCGGGCTCCTGGTGGCGCTCGTCGAGATGGCGATGGCAGGCAAGATCGGCGCCGTTCTCGATCCGGCGCCCGAGGGCCTGGTGCCGCACGCGTGGTGGTTCGGCGAAGATCAGGCCCGCTACGTCGTCACCGTGGCGCAGGCCGACCTGCTCGGCGTTCTCACCAAGCTCAAGGCGGTCGGGGTGCCGGTCACCCAGATCGGCGCGACCGGCGGCGCCAGCATCGCCATCGGCGGTGACGGCCAGGTCGCGGTCACGGATCTTGACGCCGCGTTCGAGCGCTGGCTGCCGGATTACATGGCCGCGCCGTAGCGGCTGTCAGACTTGCGAGATCGAAAAGGGCCGCGTGCACGGATGTGGACGCGGTCCTTTTTTGCGTCGAGGGCAGGCTCTATTCGACGGTGAGCACGTATTCCTTGCTGATGTCCTTGCCGGTGTAGTCGGTCATCAGCGCGGTGGCGATCAGGCTGATCACGGCGCAGCAGGCGATGTAGATCGCGATCACATAAGAGTTGTGATAGGTGCCGAACAGGTAGGCGGCAATCAGCGGCGCCGGACCACCGGCGATCACCGAGGCGAGCTGATAGCCGAGCGAGGCGCCGCTGTAGCGCAGCCTGCCCGTGAAGCTCTCGGCGATCAGCGCGGCCTGCGGGCCGTACATCATGTCGTGCGGGATCAGCGACAGCACGATGGCGAAGAAGATGATCCACGGCACCCCGGTGTCCAGCATGCCGAAATAGATGAAACCGAAGACCCCCACGGTGACCGCGCCGATCATGTACATGGTCTTGCGGCCGATGCGGTCCGACAGGTGCCCGGACAGCGGGATCGAGACGAACGACACCACGGAGGCGACCAGCACCGCGGTCAGCAGGAAGTCGCGGCTGACGTGCAGCGTGCCGGTGCCGTAGGAGAACACGAAGGCGGTGAAGACGTAGAACGGCGCCTGCTCGGCCATCCGCGCGAACGCCGACTGCAGGATCTGCATCGGCTGGCGCTTGATCACCTCGACAATCGGCATGCGCTCGATCTTCTGCTCGGCGGCGAGCTTGCTGAACACCGGCGTCTCCAGGATGCCGAGCCGGATGTAGAGGCCGACGCCGACCAGGAGCAGACTCAGCAGGAACGGGATGCGCCAGCCCCACGCCAGGAAATTCTCCCCCGACATCTGGCTGAAGGCGAGCACCGCGAGGTTGGCGAGAAACAGCCCGCACGGCACGCCGAACTGCGGCCACGAGGCGATGAAGCCGCGGGAGCGGTCGGTGCGCGCCCATTCCATCGACAACAGCACCGAGCCGCCCCATTCGCCGCCGACGCCGACGCCCTGGATGAAGCGCAGCACGGTCAGGAGCACGGCGCCCCAGATGCCGATGCTGGCATAGGTCGGCACCAGCGCCACGGCGAAGGTCGCAAGCCCCATCAGGAGCAGCGTTGCGATCAGCGTCGACTTGCGGCCGATGCGGTCGCCGTAGTGGCCGAAGATCGCGGCGCCCACGGGGCGCGCGACGAAGCCGACCGCATAGATGGCGAAGGCCTCCAGCGTGCCGACCAGCGGGTCGGAGTGCGGAAAGTACAGCTTGGCGAAGACGAGACCGGTGACGGTGCTGTAGAGGAAGAAATCGTACCACTCGATGGCCGTGCCGATGGTGGCGGCAAGCACCGCGCGGCGAAGCTGAATCTGATGTTCGGAATCCGAGAGCGGCGTGGAAGAGACGGTCGTGGTGGCCATGGTCGTTTCCCCGATGAAACTGTTTCCCCAATGATCTTGCTCTTGCTTGTGCGGCGCCAGGCGACGCGGCGGGGAAATCCTATTTGTAAACAAACGCTCGGGGAAGCCGCCGGTTCCACTGCACCGCCGTGCGGCGCGATGCTGCGGTGCGGGGAGGATGAGTGCCGCGGCGCACACTCAGCCCAAATTGGTTTTGCGAACTCAATCCGGTTCGAAACACTCAAGCTGGCGCTCGCTCTAACCGCGCGCGTTGCGCCACACTCAGCCGTCATCGCCGGGCGGCGATCCTCTCTTGGCGGCTTAGGAGATGTTTGAAACGTGGACCCGCGGATCAAGTCCGCGGGTGACGACGGAGGGTGTGGTCGCACTGCGCCGCAACGCGATCTAGCTCGGCGGCGCAGCCGCCGCGCGCGCGGCTTCCCAATACGGCTCGCGCAGCTTGCGCTTGAAGATCTTGCCGCTGGCCTCGCGCGGCAGCGCCGACTGGAAGTGGATGTCGGCGACCTTCGGCACCTTGAAGTTGGCGAGGTGCTTGCGGAGATACGCCTGCACCGCGGCGGCGGCGAGCGCGGTGCCGGGCTCGGGCTCGACATAGGCGCACAGCCGCTCGCCGAACTCCTCGTCGGGAATGCCGAACACCGCACAGTCGCGCACGCCGTCGAGCCCGATCAAGGTGTTCTCGATCTCGGCGGGATAGATGTTGACGCCGCCGGAGATCACCATGTCGCGCTTGCGGTCGCACAGGAACAGGTAGCCGTCGGCGTCGAGATAGCCGACGTCGCCGACGCTGATCAAATCGTCGCGGCCGGCTTCCGCGCGCGCCGCGGCGTTGCCGTGATAGTCGAAATCGGAAATCGCGGTCTGCCGCATGTAGATCTCACCCGGCTCGTCGACGTCGCACGGCGTGCCGTCGGGCCGGAAGATCTTGACGATGCCGCCCTCGATGACGCGCCCCACGGTGCCGGGCTTGGCCAGCGCCTCCGCCGCGGAATGCCAGACCGGAATCCCGGTCTCGGTCGAGCCGAGATACTCGTTGATCACCGGTCCCCACCACTTGATCATCGCCTGCTTGACGTGGATCGGGCAGGGCGCGGCGCCGTGGACCACGAAGCGCAGCGAGGACAGGTCATACCGCGCCTTCACCTCCTCCGGCAGTCGCAGCAGCCGCACGAACATGGTGGGCACCATGTGCATGTGGGTGACGTGGTGGCGCTCGACCAGTTGCAACAGATCCTCGGGATCGAAGCGCGGCTCGAGCACGATGGTGCAGCGGTGGCGGAACGCCAGCATGCCGTAGGAGTTCGGCGCCGAGTGGTACATCGGCCCGTTCATCAGCACGACCTGATCCTCGTTCGGCTTCACGCCGTAGGTGATGCCGCTGACGTGCTCGGCCCGCACCGCCTGCTCGGGCGTGAGCGGCTTGCGCCGCACGCCCTTGGGCCGCCCGGTGGTGCCGGAGGTGTAGAACATCGGCGAAGCGCGTCCCGGCGCCGCGGTTGACGGCGCATGGGTGTCGCGCCAGCGGTCCCAGTCGGTGAGACCGTCGGGCACGCGGGCGGCGTCCGCCGCAACGCCGTAGGCTGCGGCGATTTCCGGCGGCGTCTCAACCACCAGGAGCTTGATCCGCGGCGACAGGCCGCCCTTGATCTGCGGCAGCAGGTCCGCGTGGCAGACCAGGATGTCGGCGCCGCAATCGGCGAGGATGTAGCCGACTTCTTCCGCCTTCAGATGCCAGTTGACCGGCACCACCGGCGAACCGAGATTGGCCGCCGCGGCGCTCGCCTCGAACAGGGCGAAGTCGTTACGCAGCATCAGCGCCACCGGCACGCCACCGGCGAGCCCTAAGGACTTGAGGCCGGTGGCCGCCCGCGCGATCCGCGCCTCGATCTCCGGATAGGTGATTTTACGCTCGCCGCTGATGATCATGGCTCTTGCTCAGGCGCTCGCCTTCTGCATGAAGCTGGCGCGGGCTTCTGCGAATTCGGCCTTGAGGCGCTCCACCAGCTCCGCCGCCGGCGGCGCGTCGGTAATCTGGCCGATGCCTTGTCCCGAGCCCCAGATGTCGCGCCAGGCCTTGGCCTTGGTGTTGCCGCCGGAGCCGAAGTTCATCTTCGACTTGTCGGCGACCGGCAGGTTGTCCGGATCAAGACCGGCGGCGACGATCGACGGGCCGAGATAGTTGCCGTGCACGCCCGTGAACAGGTTGGTGTAGACGATATCGTGGGCGGCGTGCTCCGTCAGCGCCTGCTTGTAGGCCGGATCGGCGTTGGCCTCCGCCGTGGCGATGAACCGCGTTCCCATGTAGGCGAGGTCGGCGCCGAGCGCGAGCGCCGACGCGATGCCGAAGCCGTCGGCAATCGCGCCGGACAACAGGATCGTGCCCTTGAACCACTGCTTGACCTCGCGCACCAGCGCGAACGGCGAGAGCGTTCCGGCATGGCCGCCGGCGCCGGCGCAGACCAGGATCAGGCCGTCGACGCCCTGCTCGGCGGCCTTGCGGGCATGCTTGACGTTGATGACGTCATGGAACACGACGCCGCCGTAGGAGTGCGCGGCCTCGACGATCTCCGCCGGCGGGCGCAGCGACGTGATGATGATCGGTACCTGGTGCCGCACGCACGCTTCCATGTCGCGCATCAGGCGGTCATTGGAGGCGTGGCAGATCTGGTTGACCGCGAACGGCGCCACCTTCTTGTGCGGATTGAGCGCCTGGTGCTCGCCGAGCTCGTCCTTGATCCGCTTCAGCCAGTCGTCGAGCACCTCCACCGGGCGGGCGTTGAGCGCCGGGAACGAGCCGACGATGCCGGCCTTGCACTGGGCGATGACGAGGTCGGGGCCGGACACGATGAACAGCGGCGAGCCGACGACCGGCAGGTCGAGCTTGCCTTCGAGCGACGCGGGAAGCGGCATGGGATCATCCTTGTGTGAAACTGGGCTCCTTCTTAGCGCTTGACCCGCCGCCGTACCTGTTCGATTTTGTACACGGATAATTCCAGAAGTGAACAGATGGACTGGGATCTCTGCCGCACCTTTCTCGCGGTCGCCGACGCCGGCAGCCACCTCGGCGCGGCGCGGCTGTTGCGCACCAGCCACCCGACGGTGGGCCGTGCCATGGCGGCGCTCGAGGCCCAGCTTGGCACCAAGCTGTTCGCCCGCTCGACCGAAGGGCTGGCGCTGACCGAGCAGGGGCGTCTGTTCCGCACCCACGTCGAATCCATGGCTGCGGCGGCGCGCGAGGCGGAGGCGGCGGTATCGGCGCGTGGCGCCAGGGCGCGCGGCGTGGTGCGGCTGTCGATCGGGCCGACGCTCGCGGCCTATTGGCTGATGCCGCGGCTGGACACGTTTCTGCGGCGGCATTCGGAGGTCGAGATCGATCTCGTCACGCATCCGTTTCCGGTCAGCGTGCTCAAGCGCGACGCCGACATGGTGCTGCGGGTGTTCCAGAGCGGCGATGAAAACCTGGTCGGACGCAAGATCGCGCGATTGGGCGCCGGCTTCTACGCCTCGCACGGCTATGCGGCCCGCAACGGGTTGCCGCTACGCAAGGAGGACTGGAAGGACCACCGCGTGGTCGGCTTCGCCGACCAGGCCTCCAACGCCGAGCTGGGGCGTTGGTCCGATCGCATCGTGCGCGGCGCCGCGGTGGCGCTGCGCTGCTCGTCGCAGGCTGACATGCTCGCCGCCGTGCGCGCCGGCATCGGCATTTGCGTGTTGTCGTGCATCGTCGGCGACGCCCACGACGATCTGGTGCGGGTGCTGCCGCACAAGCTCGTCAGCACCTCGGACATGTGGCTGCTGGCCCATCCCGACCTTGTGGACCTGCCGCCGGTCCGCGCCGTGATGGCCTTTGTCACCGAGGCGGCGCGGCTCGACCGCGACCGATTGCGGGGTTAGCCCTTCAGCTCTTCGATCGTCACCTTGTTCGGGTAGAAGGCGAGGTGGCCGGCGATCTCCTTGACCGCCTCAAACGGCGTCTCGTAGCTCCAGATCGCGTCCTCGATCAGGCGGTCACCGACCTTGATGCTGAAATAGCTGGCGTCGCCCTTGTAAGGGCAATGGGTGACCGTCTTGCTGGGGACCAGCAGGGCCGCCTTGGCGTCGGTGCGGGGAATGTACTGCACTGGCGGATAGCTGGCCTCCCGCAGTGTCAGCGCCCCGCCCGTCTCGGCAATGGTGGTGCCGTCGCTGGTCACCCGGACCCGGCCTGACGTGGGCGCAATCGTGATCGGGTGGTCGGGACCGGGAATCTTCATGGCGCACCTGTGCTCAGGGGGTGATTTCTCCGTAATATGGGACCGGAATGGATGACGAAACAGGGCGGTCACGCTACTGTGCGCGTGCAAAATTCCCTTTGGAATGAGGCGCGTATCAAGGGAAATTTTTGAGCCAAGCCGTGCCAGAATCTAGTATTTCATTCTCGTGCCTCGCGGAATCGGGACACTAGATACAGGAACGGTGCGGGGAGTCTGGAGAGCTTCAATGCCTATGGATGCGCGGGAAATCGAGGCCATGATCAAGGCCGCCATTCCCGATGCGGACGTCACGATCCGCGACCTAGCCGGTGACGGCGATCACTATGCCGCGACGGTCATCTCCGAGTCCTTTCGGGGCAAGTCGAGGGTGCAGCAGCACCAGATCGTGTACCAGTCCCTGAAGGGCCAGATGGGCGGCATTCTGCACGCCTTGGCGCTGCAGACCGGCACGCCGGAGAAGTGATGCGGGCCGCTGCGGCGCCGTGTCGCGGGCACGTCGCATGAATGAACGCGCGCAACGAACGATGCTGCGGCAGCGCGCGCCGCACGGCCACCACCGCGTCACCGCGGTCGAGCTGTTCTTCGACCTGGTGTTCGTGTTCGCGGTCACCCAGATCTCCCATACGCTGCTGAAGGATTTTTCGCCGCTCGGCGTGCTGCGGGTCACCCTGTTGTTCCTCGCAGTCTGGTGGGCCTGGATCTACACCTCCTGGGTCACCAACTGGCTCGATCCCGACCGCACCGCCGTGCGGATCCTGCTGTTCTTCCTGATGCTGTGCGGCCTCGTGGTGTCGACGTCGCTGCCGGGTGCGTTCGGTGGGCAGGGCCTTGCGTTCGCGCTCGCCTTCGTGGCGCTGCAGGCCGGCCGCTCGGCGGTGACGCTGTGGCTGTTGCCCGCGTCCGAGCAGGGCATGCGGATGAATCTCGCCCGCATCCTGATCTGGATGTGTGGGAGCGGCGTGTTCTGGATCGCCGGCGGCATCCTTGTCGATCCGCACGCGCGGCTGGTGCTCTGGGTGATCGCCGTCGCCATCGAGTATTGCGGACCGGTGTCGCGGTTCTTCGTCCCAAGCCTCGGCGCGTCCACCATCGACGACTGGAACGTCGAGGGCGGTCATATGGCCGAGCGGTGCGCCGGCTTCATCATCATCGCGCTCGGCGAGTCCGTGCTTATGACCGGCGCGACTTTCGCCGACCTCGCCTGGACGGGCGAGACCATCGCCGCTTTCGCGGTCACGTTCGTCGGCAGCATCGCGATGTGGTGGATCTACTTCCACAAGGGAGCCGAGGCGGGCGCCGAACGCATCTCCAGCGCGACGGATCCGGGCCGCATCGCGCGTCTCGCCTACACCTACTACCACATGCCGATGGTCGCCGGCATCATCGTCGCTGCGGTCGCCAACGAGCTGGTGCTGACGCATCCGGCGGGACACTCCGAGCCGAAGACGGTGCTCTGCGTCGTCGGCGGGATGTGGCTGTTTCTGTTCGGCACCATTCTGTTCAAACAGGCCATTCATGGCCGCTGGCAACTGTCCCATCTCGTCGGGCTGGCCTTGCTGCTCGTGCTCGCGGCCGCAGGCGCGCTGTTGTCGCCGCTGTGGCTTACGGTGCTCGCAACCCTGATCATGGTGATCGTCGCCATCTGGGAGGCGCTGTCGCTGCGCCGCGGTTTCATCGCGCCGGCGGGGGTGTAAGGGCGCGCGTTGCGCCCACTTTTGTCATCCCCGGCGCGAAGCGACCGGGGACCATGCAATCCAGTAAAGTGTAAGGCCAGTTGTAAATCTCGGGCGTTAGCGTTTACTGGATCCCCGCTTTCGCGGGGATGACGGTGATGGGTGTCACTCCCCCAGCACATGCACCGCGAACAGGTGCGCCGGGTCGGTCCATGACTTGAGCAGCCCCCAGCCGGCCTCCCGCGCCAGCGCGGCGAAGCGGTCGGGGCTGTACTTGTAGCTGTTCTCGGTGTGGATGCTCTCACCGGCCTTGAACGAAAATGTGCGGCCGAGCAGGTGCACCGACTGGCTGAAGCGGCTCACCAGGTGCATCTCGATGCGGTGGTGGTCGCGGTTGTAGAGCGCGCGGTGGGCGAAAGATGTGAGCTCGAAGTCGGCGCCGAGCTCGCGGTTGATCCGCGTGAGCAGGTTGAGGTTGAAGCGGGCGGTGACGCCGGCGGCGTCGTCATAGGCCGGCTCGAGCAGGCCGACATCCTTCTCGAGGTCGAAACCGATGATCAGCCGCGCGCCGCGGCCGAGGATCGCGCGGGCGCCCTGCAGGAACGCGACCGCAACCTGCGGCTCGAAATTGCCGAGCGTCGAGCCGGGGAAGAAGCCGGCGCGCGGCATCCCCTCGGCCTCGGCAGGCATTTTGAACGCGGTGGTGATATCCGCCACCACCGGCAGGATCTTCAGGTTGGGAAGATCGCGGCCGAGCTCGGCCGCCTGCTGACGCAGGAAGTCGCCGGAAATATCGACCGGGACATAAGCACTGATGCGACTGGCGAGGCCCCGCTCCAGCAACATCCGCACCTTGGTGGTCGCGCCGGCGCCGAACTCCACCAGCGCCGCGCCGTCCGGCACGAAGGACGCGATGTCCTCGCCGTAG
>Ga0105156_1000203_pt1 | contig 9864 bp, 7 predicted proteins | sample SSWtaG_3_FD_89673 | JGI IMG/M metagenome (GOLD analysis project Ga0105156, IMG submission 89673) | Hot spring microbial communities from Sandy's Spring West, USA to study Microbial Dark Matter (Phase II) - SSWTFFsm_matched | ecosystem: Environmental > Aquatic > Thermal springs > Hot (42-90C) ...
CGAACGCGCGCAGGCGCGCTCGGGCGTTGGCGCCTCCGACATCCGCTATGCCGCGATCTACGACAGCTTCACCATCACGCTGACCATGCTGCTGGAGGAGCTCGGCTTCGCCGCGCGCGGCGAGGCAGCGGTGCGCGCCCGCGCCGGCGATTTCAACCGCGACGGCATGCTGCCGCTCAACACCCACGGCGGGCTCTTGAGCTACGGCCATTGCGGCTGCGGCGGCGCCATGGCGCATCTGGTCGAGACCCAGCTGCAAATGACCGAGCGAGCAGAGGCACGGCAGGTGCGCGATGCCTCCGTCGCGTTGCTGCATGGCGATGGTGGCGTGCTGTCGTCCCATGTCAGCCTGGTGCTGGAGCGCGTCCGATGAGCGAAGCGAGTCTTGCCGACTGGACCACGCGCGAAGCGGCGATCGTCTATCAATCGTGCACGGCCTGTGGCGCGCGCTGGTACTTCCGTCGTGGCTTCTGCCCTTTGTGTGGTGCGGGCGAGCCGCAGGCCCATGCGGCCTCCGGCGAGGGCGTCGTCTATGCCGTCACATCGGTCTGCCGCGCCGCGACGCCGGAAGCGAAGGCGCACGTGCCGTACACCATCGTGCTGGTCGACATGGCCGAGGGGTTTCGCATCATGGGCCACGGCGCGAAGGATCTTGCCATTGGCGATGAGGTGGTGGCGCGGTTCGAGCGCTTCACCGATCGGTTGGTGCCGTATTTCGTGAAGACTGCGGAGTGACAGGAGCATTCGGCTGCCGCCCCTGCTTTAACAGGCGAAGGGCCCGGCGGATTTCCGCCGCGCCCTTCATGGAGACCAGATCAGCCAGCCTGTAAGCCGGGTTCTGTAGGGCACCACGCGCTTGCGCGCGCGATGCGCGACGGTCATTCCTCTGGGACGGCGCTTGCGCGCCGCCTCGAGCAACCTACCCGAACGGTCGGGCCAGACATGCCCTGCGGAGTTATCGCCCAAATGAGCGAACTATCCGCGATGCCGTTCCTATTCGGTTTTGCTCCCGGTGGGGTTTACCATGCCGCCTCCGTTGCCGGAGACGCGGTGCGCTCTTACCGCACCTTTTCACCCTTACCGACGCCGCAGCGCCGGCGGTTCGTTCTCTGTGGCACTTTCCCTGGGGTCGCCCCCGCCGGACGTTATCCGGCACCGTTTGTCCATGGAGCCCGGACTTTCCTCCCCCGCGGCCTTTCGGCGATTGCGGGAGCGACCGTCCGGCCGACTGACGGCTACGTCATGGAGTGTGGCGGCAGCGGGGTCAAGTGCGCCGGCGTCTGCGGCAGGCTCGCGATCAGGTCGTCGAGCGTCTTCAGCGTCGATAAGTCGGCGACGCCGTCGACCCGCTCGGGGCGGAAATGGCGCTGAAATGCCGTGACGATCTCCGTGGTCGCGGCGTCGTAGTGGCTGTTTCGCGGCGTGCTGTAACCATAGGACGCGAGCTTTTCCTGCAGGGCGAGAACGCTCGGGCCGTTCGCGCCCAGGGTCAGTCCTTCGCTCGAGGTGATCGGCGTGGGCCGCACCCAGTGACCGACACCCGAACTCGCCAGCAGGCGCCAGGGGAATTTCTCGCCGGGGTCCTTCTTGCGGTGAGGCGCCACGTCCGAGTGCGCGAGCACGCGCTGCCGCGGGATCGCCCGTCGCAGCATGATGCCGCGACACAGCGCAATCACCGCCGCGATCTGCCGCTGCGGAAAGCTCGGATAGCCCCAGTCGTGGCCGCCGTTGACGATCTCGACCCCGATCGAGCAGGAGTTGATGTCGCTGTCGTTGCCCCAGGACGAGGTCCCGGCGTGCCAGGCCCGCAATGACTCGGGCACGCATTGCACGATGCGGCCGTCCTCCAAGACCACGTAATGGGCTGAAACCTCCGTCCCGGGCTTGCACAGCCGCGTCAGCGCGCTCTCGGCGTCGGACATGCCGGTGTAGTGCAGCAGGATCATGTCCGGGGCGCGGTTGTTGCGCCGGTCGCCGAAGTTGGCCGAGGGGATCACATCGGAGACCACCGATGAATCCGGCACGAATGTCTGCATGTCAGCGTGTACCCAAGGCGACGGCAGGGCACGCTGTCGCTTGATCCCGGTGCCAGCGGATACGAACGTCCCCAATTCGATTCCCATGTGACACCCAAACCCGGCAGGAGCGCGGCAAGTCGCCGCCGAAACCCGTGTGGACCAAAGGGAATACTGCAAACCAAGACCCCGGCCCGCGACGCGGCTTAAGTTGCCGTCGGCGACCAGGAACCCCCGCGGTCACTATCCTGCCATGATCAGGCCGATGCAATTGGTTTGCACGGTCGACCCAAGGTAATCCACATCGGTATTCGGCTCCGGCGCAGTTCATGCCAGAAAATGCGGATCCGGCGCCTGCCGAGGCAGATCGTCAACGGTTCCTTAACGTTAACCCTTGTTACTGAGGAGTGGCCGCCCGCTCGCCGCGGCAGCCTTTGCGGGCTGTCGCGCGAACGCCGCGGACCTCGAATCCGGGCCCAAATCATTGTCGTTCTCATTGTTGGTCGCGAAGCTTGATGATTGGCCAGCACATCCGATGCGGACGCCGGGACGCCCCCGATGGCGCCCTGCGCCGGCGCATATGCGGATGTGCGCCGCGTCGTGGCGTCCGCGGGGCGATGCGGGTGCGCGGGAGGCGGGCCGATGCGCGTAATGGCACGCAGCGCGCGCGGGAGGGCCGCGCGGTGAAACCTCGCCACGTTCCCGTGCTCGGCCAGGAGGCTGTGGACGCGCTCGTGCCGCGCGCCGGCGGCGTCTATGTCGACGCCACTTTCGGCGCCGGCGGCTACGCGGCACTCATTCTGGTGGTCGAGGGCACCCGGGTGATCGGCATCGACCGCGATCCCACCGCGATTGCCGGTGGCTTCCCGCTGGTCGATGCGGCCGGCGGGCGGCTCACCCTGATCGAGGACCGGTTCTCCAACCTCGCTGACGTCGTCGCGGGACAAGGCCTTTCCGCCGTCGACGGCATCGTCATGGATGTCGGCGTCTCGTCGATGCAGCTCGACCAGGCGGCAAGAGGATTCTCCTTCCGTCTCGATGGCCCACTCGACATGCGCATGGGCGATGACGGGCCGACCGCGGCAGACGTCGTCAACCGCGCCTCAGAGGCCGATCTCGCCCGCGTCATCTATGTGTTCGGCGAGGAACATCATTCCCGCGCCATCGCCCGCGCCATTGTCGCGGCACGGCGCGAGGCCCCGATCACCACGACGCGCGCGCTCGCCGATATCGTGGCGCGGGTGGTGCGGGCGCGGCCTCACGACATCCATCCGGCGACGCGAACGTTTCAAGCGCTGCGGATCCTCGTCAACGAGGAGCTCGACGAGCTAGAGGCGGCGCTGGGCGCCGCCGAGACTGTGCTGAAGCCGGGCGGGCGGCTTGCGGTGGTGTCGTTCCACTCGCTGGAGGACCGCATCGTCAAGACTTTCCTGGCCGCGCGCGGCAAGGTGGCAGGCGGCTCGCGCCATCTGCCCGAGGTAGCCACGCGCGCGCCGAGCTTTGCGATCCTGACCAAACGCCCGGTGACAGCCGGGGAGGCTGAGGTCGATGCCAATCCGCGGGCACGGTCGGCGAAGCTGCGGGCCGCCGAGCGCACCTCCGCGCCCGCCTTCCCGGCAGAGACTGCGTCGACCTGGCCGTCGCTCCACAGCGTGCTGAGGGAGGGCTAAAGGATGCGCATCGTCCACCTTCTCGTGATCTGTGCGCTGATCTTCGCCGCGGCCTACGTCTATCGCATCAAGATGGAAGCGGCGGTGCAGACCGAGAAGGTGATGCGCCTGCACGCCGAAATTCGGGACCAGCGCGACGCGATCGCAACGCTGCGGGCGGAATGGTCGAAGCTCGAGGCCCCGCTGCGCCTGCAGGGGCTGGCCGAGCGCCATCTCGAGCTCAAGCCGGTCGATGGCCCGCAATTCGATTCGCTGAAGAACCTGCCGGAACGTCCGCCGAGCTACGCGCGCAAGCCCGATCCGATCGGCGCGATGCTCGATACCTTCGATCCCAACAGCATCACGGGCTCCGTCGCCGCCAAGCCGCAGGAGAAGGCGCAGTGACCGACGCAACCCTCACCGCAGTCCCCTCGAGGCCTGCGCTGCCGTGGCGGCAGCGTCTGGTCCGCGGGCTGCTCTATGGCCGCAAGGACCGCAGCGCCAAGGCCCGCGCCCGGGTCGGCTTCATCATGCTGGTGTTCGCCGCCGTCTACGCCATCATCGCCGGACGCCTCGTGATGTATGCGGTGGTCGGCGACAATCATGGTGTGCGCCGCGGCGTCGCGCAGGACGCGACCGCCACCGCGCGGCCCGACATCGTCGATCGCAACGGCGAGGTTCTCGCCACCGACGTCAAGGCGCCCTCGCTCTACGGCGAGCCGCGCCGCATCATCGACACCGACGAGGCGATCGAGCTGTTGACCGCGACCCTGCCGGACCTCGAGACCGGCGAGGTGCGTCAGCGCCTGTCGTCGCGCAAGGGCTTCGTGTGGCTGAAGCGCGAGATCACGCCGCAGCAGCAGCAGGACATCCACAAGCTCGGCATCCCCGGCATCGGCTTCCTGCGCGAGAACAAGCGGGTCTATCCCAGCGGCTCGGAAGTCGCTCACCTCATCGGCCTCGTCAACATCGACAACCAGGGCATCGCCGGCATCGAGAAGTGGCTCGACAACAACGGGCTGGCGGACCTGCACCGCGCCGGCTTCGCCAGCGATCGCCAGCAGCAGCCGGTTGAGCTGTCGATCGACCTGCGGGTCGAGCATGCGCTGCGCGACGAGCTGATCAGGGCGCGCGAGAAATTTCACGCCAAGGCGGCCTCCGGCGTCGTCAGCAACGTCCACACCGGCGAGATCGTCGCCATGGTGTCGCTGCCCGATTTCGACCCCAACAACCCGAAGGAGGCGCACGATCCCGACCGGATCAACCGCCTGACCACCGGCGTCTACGAGATGGGCTCGACCTTCAAGGCCTTCACGCTGGCGATGGCGCTGGATTCCGGCAAGGCGACGCTGAACTCGATGTACGACGATCGCGGGCCGCTGCACTACGGCAAGTTCACCATCCACGACGACGAGCCGAAGGGCCGCTTCATCAACATGAAGGAGGTCTTCACCTTCTCGTCGAACATCGGCGCGGCGCGCATCGCGCTCGCGCAGGGTGTCGAGGCGCACAAGGCCTTCCTCGCCAAGATGGGGCAGTTGCAGCGGCTGCGCACCGAGTTGCCGGAAAGCGCCGCGCCTCTGGTGCCGCACCGCTGGGGCGAATTGAACACCGTGACCATCGCCTTCGGCCACGGCGTCGCGGTGGCGCCGCTGCAGGCGGTGATGGGCATCGACGCGCTGGTCAACGGCGGCTATCTGATTCCGCCGACATTCCTCAAGCGCACCGAGGCCGAGGCCAAGGCGGTGGCCAAGCGCGTGATCAAGCCGGAAACAAGCGACAAGATGCGCTTCCTGATGCGCCTCAATGCCGAGATCGGCACCGCGCGCAAGGCGGACGTGCCGGGCTACTACATCGGCGGCAAGACCGGCACCGCCGAAAAGGTCATCAACGGCCGCTACGCCAAGAAGCGCGTGCTCACCGCCTTCACCGCGATCTTCCCGGCCGACGCACCGAAGTACCAGTTGCTGGTGATGCTCGACGAGCCGCAGTCGCTGCCCGAGACTCACGGCTTCATCACTTCGGGCTGGAACGCGGTGCCGACCGGCGGCAAGGTGATCGCGCGGATCGCGCCCTTGCTCGGCATCGAGCCGCGGTTCGATCTGCCGCCTGCGGAGCGCCTCATTCTTGCGGCAACGAGGGAAAGCCGCTAAGCGGGCCCTGCCGCCAATGGCCACCTTGGGACGTGCTCGTGAGCGTAGGGCGTTCTGACTTGGACTACCCTTGGACTACCCTTGGACCACCGCGTCGCGACAGGAACTGACGCTGACATGAAGCTGCGCGATCTTCTCGGCGATGACGCCGGCCTCGACGCCGCAATGGGCGCCGTCGAGATCGCCGGCATGGCCGTCGACAGCCGCAGCGTCAGGCCAGGCGACATTTTCTTTGCGTTGGCTGGCGCCAAGGTCGATGGCGCGCGCTTCGTCGCGCAGGCGGTTGCCGCCGGCGCGCGTGCGGTGCTGTGCGACCAGGATGCGCCGATCGAGGCCGGCGCGGTCGCCGTGCCGCTGGTGCGCGTCGCCAATGCGCGGCGTAGGCTGGCGCTGGCAGCGGCGCGGTTTTTCCCGCGCCAGCCGGCGACTATCGCGGCGGTGACCGGGACCAGCGGCAAGACCTCGGTGGCCGCGTTCACGCGCCAGCTCTGGCAGGCGCAGGGCTTCGCCGCCGCCAGCATCGGCACCGTCGGCCTGGTGACGCCGACGCGGTCGGTGTACGGCTCGCTGACCACCCCGGATCCGATCGCGTTGCATCGCATGCTCGACGAGATCGCGGGCGAGGGTGTCACCCATCTGGCCCTCGAAGCTTCCTCGCACGGTCTCGATCAATTTCGGCTCGACGGGGTGCGCGTCCGCGCCGGCGCCTTCACCAACCTGTCGCGCGACCACATGGACTACCACCCCACGATCGAGCACTACCTCGCAGCGAAGCTCCGGCTGTTCACCGATCTGGTCGCGCCGGACGGCGTCGCGGTGGTGGCGGCCGATCACCCGCACGCAACGCCGGTGATCGAGGCGGCGCGGGCCCGCGGCTTGCGTGTGCTCACCGTCGGCCGCCAAGGGGATGCGTTGAGCGGCATCAGGCTGGTTGAGGCCGCGATCGACGGGTTCGCGCAGCGGCTGACGCTCGATTATGCCGGGCGCGCCTATCGGCTGCGGCTGCCGCTGGTCGGCGAATTCCAGATCGAGAACGCGCTGGTGTCGGCCGGCCTCGTGCTCGGCACCGGCGGCGACGCGCGCGAGGTGTTCGCGGCGCTCGAACATCTCGAAGGTGCCAAGGGGCGCCTTGAACTGGTTGGGGCCCGCAACGGCGCGCCGGTGTTCGTCGACTATGCCCACAAGCCCGATGCGCTGGAGAAGGCGTTGCTGGCGCTCCGACCTTATGCATCGGGGCGGCTGATCGTGGTGTTCGGCGCCGGCGGCGACCGCGATGCCGGCAAGCGTCCGCTGATGGGCGCGATCGCGGCGAAATTCGCCGATGCGGTGATCGTCACCGACGACAACCCGCGCAGCGAGGATCCGGCGGCCATCCGCGCTGCCATTCTCGCCGCGGCGCGTGGCGCCCGCGAGATCGGCGATCGTGCGGCGGCGATCTGCGAAGGCGTCGCCATGCTTCACCTGGGCGATGCCCTGCTGATCGCCGGCAAGGGGCATGAGATCGGACAGATTGTCGGCGGCAAGGTGCTGCCGTTCAGTGATCACGAAGCGGCTGCGGCCGCGCTGGCGGGGGCCGAGCGATGAGCACCGAGGTGCTGTGGCGGATCGACGATATGGTCGCGGCGATGCAGGCTTCGCCGAGCGGTCCCCTGCCGCGGGCGATCACCGGCATTTCCATCGACAGCCGCACCATCAAACAGGGCGAGGCCTATTTCGCCATCAAGGGCGACGTGCATGACGGGCATGATTTTGTCACCGCGGCGCTCGGCAACGGTGCTGCAGTCGCGGTGATCGCTGAAGCGCAGCGTGGCAAGTTCGCCGATGCCGCGCCGCTGTTGGTCGTGCCCGACGTGCTCGCCGCGCTGGCCGCACTCGGCATCGCCGCGCGCGCGCGATTTAAGGGACACGTCATCGCGGTGACCGGGTCGGTGGGCAAGACCTCGACCAAGGAGGCGCTGCGCCACGTGCTCTCCGCGCAGGGCAAGGTCCACGCCTCGGTCGCCTCCTTCAACAATCACTGGGGCGTGCCGCTCACGCTTGCGCGCTGTCCCGCGGATGCTGCGTTCGGCGTGTTCGAGATCGGCATGAACCATGCCGGCGAGATCGAGCCGCTGGTCAGGATGGTGCGTCCGCACATCGCCGTCATCACCACCGTTGAGCCGGTGCATCTCGAGTTCTTCGCCAGCGTCGAGGCGATCGCCGACGCCAAAGCCGAGATCTTCGCCGGTGTCGAGCCGGGCGGCGCCGCGGTGCTCAACCGCGACAATCCGCAGTTCGAGCGCCTGCGGCGTGCGGCCGAACTGCGCGGCATCGGGCGGATCGTGTCGTTCGGCGCGGCGCCGGAAGCGGACGCGCGGTTGCTCGACGTTTCGCTGCATCCGTCATGCACGGCAGTGCATGCGGCCATTCTCGGCCACGACATCACCTACAAGATCGGCATGCCCGGCCGCCATATGGCGATGAATTCGCTGGCGGTGCTCGCTGCGGCGGAGCTGGCGGGTGCCGATCTCGTCACTGCCGCGCTCGCGCTCGCCGCGTTCAAGCCCGCGGCCGGCCGCGGCGTGCAGGTGAAGCTCGGCCTGCCGCAAGGCGCGGCGACCTTGATCGACGAGAGCTACAACGCCAACCCGGCCTCGATGGCGGCGGCGCTCAATGTGCTGGGTCAAGCGAAGGTCGCCACCCGCGGCCGGCGGATCGCCGTGCTCGGCGACATGCTCGAGCTCGGGCCGCGCGGGCCCGAGCTGCATCGCGGCCTGGTCGAAGAGGTCGTCGCCAACAAGATCGACCTCGTGTTCTGCTGCGGCCCGTTGATGCAAAACCTGTGGGATGCTCTTCCCTCGGCGCGTCGGGGCGGCTATGCGGATAATTCTGCGGCGCTCGAGTCGACGGTGGTCGGGGCGCTGCGCGCGGGCGATGCCGTGATGGTCAAGGGCTCGCTCGGTTCCCGGATGAAGGTCGTGGTTCAGGCGCTCGAAAAGCGCTTTCCCGCCGACGCCGCGTTTGATGAGGTCTAGACGCGGCCATGTCCCACGGCCAGGCGCCAAGACCACAATTCTGCTCAATTATGCTAGTGTCGCTTTGGGTGTCACGTCCATATATGGGGTCGCTGAATTGAGGTGTCCGGGCTTCTCGCCGGATATCAGGCAAGGCGGTTTTGAATGTTTTACTGGCTGATCGATCTGTCCAGCACAATTCCTGTATTCAATGTCTTTCGTTACATCACGTTTCGTACCGGCGGGGCGATGGTGACCGCCGCACTGTTCGTGTTCCTGTTCGGTCCATGGATCATCGACAATCTGAGGATCCGCCAGGGCAAGGGGCAGCCGATCCGCAGCGATGGCCCGGCCTCGCATCTCGTCTCCAAGAAGGGGACGCCGACCATGGGCGGGCTGATGATCCTGTCCGGCCTCGTGGTGTCGACGCTGTTGTGGGCCAATCCGCGCAACCCCTATGTCTGGGTGGTGCTGGCGGTGACGCTCGGCTTCGGTTTCGTCGGCTTCTACGACGACTATCTCAAGGTCACCAAGCAGACCCATGCCGGGTTCGCCGGGCGCACCCGGCTCGCCATCGAGTTCATCATTGCGGGTGCCGCCTGCTACGCCTTCGTTTGGCTCGGGCACGGTCCGCTGTCGACGTCGCTGGTGTTGCCGTTCTTCAAGGACATCGCGCTGAACTTCGGCTGGTTCTTCGTCGTGTTCGGCGCCTTCATCGTGGTGGGGGCGGGCAACGCGGTCAACCTGACCGACGGTCTCGACGGCCTCGCCATCGTGCCGGTGATGATCGCCTCGCTGTCGTTCGGCATGATCTCCTATCTGGTCGGCAACGCGGTGTTCTCCGACTATCTGCAGATCAACTACGTGGCGGGGACCGGTGAGCTCGCCGTGCTGTGCGGCGCGGTGCTCGGCGCCGGCCTCGGCTTTCTCTGGTTCAACGCGCCGCCGGCCTCGATCTTCATGGGCGACACCGGCTCGCTCGCACTCGGCGGCATGCTCGGCTCGATCGCGGTGGCGGTGAAGCACGAGATCGTGCTCGCGGTGATCGGCGGCC
>Ga0105156_1000204_pt1 | contig 9857 bp, 11 predicted proteins | sample SSWtaG_3_FD_89673 | JGI IMG/M metagenome (GOLD analysis project Ga0105156, IMG submission 89673) | Hot spring microbial communities from Sandy's Spring West, USA to study Microbial Dark Matter (Phase II) - SSWTFFsm_matched | ecosystem: Environmental > Aquatic > Thermal springs > Hot (42-90C) ...
GAATATCAATTTAATCAAACAATAAAAGAGTTTTCCCCAGTTGTAGAATTTAGAATGGAAAACGAGAGTTTAAAGAAAGCTGAATCAACATTGATTTCATATAAATCTGAAAGTTGTCCGAAAAACTACCCAATATCTTGTAGGGGTTCTTGTTATCAGAAATGCGAAATTGGGTATTTAGAATGTTATGAAAACAGAACTGGAAAATGTATTTATTATCAACCAAACGTTAGCTATTTATACGATAAACTTATCGAAGCCTTTTTAAATTATGATTGCGAAGATAAAATAGACTCAGAAAGCTTGAAAAGTTTTACAATCTCTGTTCTGCCAAATTACGGAGCTTCTGTTTTTCCGTACCTTTTGTACAACTTCCAAATTTACAAATGGACAAAAGAAAACATAAGATACTTGCCTGGAAGTTATTCTGAAGCTATGTTGCCTAATGAAACTATTAAACTGAAAGCTGGAAAATGTGACGACCAAGCTGTACTTTTTGCTTCTATGAGTGCATCTATAGGAAGCGTTGTTAGAGTAAGATATGTTGAAGGTTGTCAACATGCTTGGACTGAAGTTTTCTTCCCAACAAAAAATGTTGAAGAAATAATAAACGAACTTTCATTTTATTCTGGTGAGAAAGAATTTCAGTATTTTGAAGCTGAAGACGGAATTTGGACACCGTTTGATACTACATATAAAGTTGGGAAAATTATTGATGATTGTTTAAAAGCTCTAAACAATTCTATTGTAAAATACTATTGCAAGAATCCTTGCAAAAAAGAATATCCATTTTATTTCAATGGCTCTTGCTATTCCAAATGCCCTGGTGGCACAGGAATTGGAAGCAAAAATTATCTCTGCTTAGAGTGTCCAAAAGACTATCCTTTCACTTACAATAACAAATGTGTTAATGCTTGTCCAAATGGTACTGGACTTGCTTCTGATAACAAAACCTGTTTAGAGTGTCCATCTGGCTACCGAACTTATAATAATACTTGTGTTACTTGCCCTGAAGGATATTACATTGGAAAAGATGGAAAATGCTACAAAAGGATATAAAATGAGAATAGAATGTATTTTATGAAGTTAAAAGATAAAGTTGCGATAATAACTGGAGCTGGTCAGGGAATAGGAAAAGAAATTGCATTGGCTTTTGCAAGAGAAGGAGCAAAAGTTGTAGTAACAGATATAAGTGGTAAAGAGAATGAAGTAGCTAAAGAAATAAGGACAATTGGTGGGGAGGCCATAGCACTAAGAGTAGACGTATCTAAAATTGAAGATGCTAAAAGAATGGCAGAGGAAACTTTAAGAGTTTTTGGAAGGATAGATATCTTAGTAAATAACGCAGGAATATATCCTTTCAAACCTTTTGTTGAAATGTCGGAAGCTGATTGGGATAAGGTTATCAATATTAACTTGAAAGGAACTTTTAACTGCACTAAAGCTGTTGTCGAAGCAATGATAAAACAGAGATATGGGAAAATAATTAACATAACTTCAATTGCTGGAACTGTTGTTGGATTTCCCAATTTAGCTCACTATTGTGCAAGTAAAGGTGGAATTACAGGTTTCACAAGAGGTTTAGCTTTGGAATTAGCTCCCTACGGAATTAACGTAAATGCGATTGCTCCAGGACCAATAGAAACTCCTGGCACGCAATCTTTGGAGAAGGAGGCTTATGAGAATTTCAAAAAATTGATTCCAATTGGAAGATGGGGTAAACCAGAAGACATAGCAAACCTAGCAGTATTTTTAGCTTCAGATGAATCTAGCAATATAACAGGACAAGTTATAGTAAGTGATGGAGGATATGTGATACAGTAGAAAACAATTCTCATTTTGACTTTTTTCCTTTTTTGAAAGAAATTTAAATAAAAAGTGTATCTCATAAAAGTTCTTTCGATTTGTTTAAAACTTAGGGATTATTTTCCCGTATTTTCAAAAACGCATTACCCTTATGCGTAAAAATTGGACTGTAAAAAATCTTTTTTAATTGTAAATTATTCTTATGAGTCTAAAATCCATTTCTTCTTTCCTAGCAAGCATTTTGCTTATTGGTTTTACGATTTCTACAGGAATAATAGTTTATTACTTTCTAACAACCTTTCCAAGAGTTCAGACTCAAGAAGTTTTTAGCCAGGCTTCTAAAGTATTGAGCTGTGCAGGAGCAATTTTTGATATAAAAGTAAAAATATTGTAATTTATTGGATGGATTGGTTTTATGGCTACCAATGGATGAAGGCTCTGGTAATATAACTTATGATTATTCTGGATATGGAAACAATGGAACATTATACAATGGAACTACAATTTGTGGAGGAATAGATAATTGTCATCTATGGGTTGATGGGAAAATAAATAAAGCAATAAATTTTGATGGAGCTGATGATTATGTTCAAGTCCTCAACTCTCTAAGTTTGAATATTACTGGAACAATTACAATTGCGGTCTGGTTTAATCAAGGTGCTGGCGGAAACTATTTTGAGGTTGTTGTAGCTAAACCACTAGCGTATTTTATTGGATGGAGAAATGCAGCCGATTATAGAGCCACTTCTGGTTTGTTTTTTAGCGATGGAACTCAATATTATTTAAGAAGCTCAACTACTCTACCTTCAGATTGGTTAAATAAATGGCATTTTTTAGTCGGAACTTATGACGGAAATATAATGAAATTATATATTTACGGCGTGCTAAACAATTCTCATACAATTAGTAAAACTATCAGAATAACTAGTTATAATTTACATATTGGAAAGTTTTTCACTACTGATTGGTTTAATGGTATCGTTGATGAAGTTTTAATTTACAATAGAGCTTTAAATGAGGAAGAAATTAAAGAATTGTACTATCATGGATTGGAAAATAAGTTTAATATAACAGTTGGTTTGTTAAATTCTGGCTATGCAGATTTTGGAAATAGCTTTAATGCTATTGTTTATTTAAAGAATGGAAGTATTTTACAATTACCTTTAGTTCTAGACAGAGCTTTAAGCAAAGGTTATTATTTAGAGAAAATTTTAACGATAGATGGCTATTATCCGAGCTATGGCTTAGTAGATAAAATAATGGTTTGTAGCAACGATTGCCAAGGAGTCTGCAGCGAAATAAAAATAAACAACCAATGTTAAATTGCTCTTAAAGAAATCATTTTTTAGAATTCTAGTTTTTTCTCCAATTTTCTTTCAACTATTTCTTTGTGATGCTCTTCTTCTAGTTTAATATGTGAGAAAGAAGTATCGTTTAAGATAGTTTGGGGATGTGAACATTTCTTCTGACGCCCCCGCCGGGATTCGAACCCGGGTCTCAGGCGTGACAGGCCTGCATCCTAGGCCACTAGACGACGAGGGCATCTATAATTTTAAGTTTTTCTTTAAGTTAAAAATTTTGAAAAAATAAATTCGGTTGGCGGCGACGTGGATTTCCCGCTCCATGCGGAGCAGTACTTTCCACACCTCCGAGAGGCTTAACTTCCGGGATCGGAACGAGACCGGGTGTTTCCCTCTCGATCTGGCCGCCAACCAATTATGTTTCTCTTTCTTAAATTTATAAGCTTTAACCAATTATGAAGAGGAAATTTATATACTTAACTTAATAACCTTTATGACAGAGCAAATAAAGACTTCAAAAGAAGTTGAATACGATACCGAGAATGCGAGAAGGATATATGAACTTTTAGAAAAGAGTGATAGGGGAATGACAATTGCTGAAATAGCTAAAGCTTTAAACTTGAATAGGCACACAGTAACAAAACTTTGTGAAAAATTGCTTTTAGAGAAAAAAATCGATTACGATGAAAAAGGGCCTGCGAAGGTTTTCTATTCAGTTGGGCCGAGCAAGTTCATAGCAAAGTTGCAAGTTTCTCCAATAGAATATTTGTGGATTGATGTTTTCAAGCAGCCGAGATATAGAGGGGAAGAGCCTTTTGTTAGAATAAATCAAACAAAACATGATAATTTAATTAGAACTGAGAGCAAGTTTAGGAGTGTTGGTGCAGTAGCTATAAAGAAATCGCAATTGTTAGAATTGATAAAATTTCTAAAAAAAGTTGCAAAGGAAGAATTTGGATTAGAAGTGTAAAAGTAAATAGTTAAAATCGAATAAAGATTTTATGGAAGAAAGAGAAAGAGAAGCAATAATTCAATATTCCAACTTACAAGCTAGGTTAGAGGCTCTCTTGAAAGAAAGAGAAGAGATTATTGAAAAAATAGAAGAAATTAACGATACTCTCTTGTCTCTAGAAGAACTAAAAGAGGGTTCTGACTCACTCTTTTCAATTGGAAGTGGAGTCTATTGCAAAGGAAATCTTAAAGAAGAGAGATTTCTTGTTAATATTGGTGCTGGAATTCTATTGGAACTTGATAAAAAGGACGCAATAGAAATTCTGAATAGAAGGATGGACATTTTAAAAAATGCTACAAATGAAATAGAAGAAGAGATTTCTAACATCGTTTCACAGCAAGAAAAACTTGCAGAGAATCTAAGAAAGGTGAAAAAGTAAATGTTTGATTTCTTGAAGAAAAAGTTCAAAGAAATTACTGAAAAAATCGCTGGCAAACAAAAGGAAATAGAAGAAGAGAAGGAGAAAGTTTTGAAGAAACCAGAAACGATTATTGAGGAGAAAGTTGAAGAGAAAATCCCAGAAATAAAAGAAGAAGTAAAAGAAGTTAGAAAGGATAAAAGCTTGTTTTCCAAGCTAAAAGAAAAAATTGTTAAGAAAGTTTTGGAGAAAAAATTAACAAGAGAAGATATTGAGCCTTTGCTGTCTGACTTTGAAATTGATCTTATAGAAGCAGATGTTGCTTATGAGGTTGCAACCAAAATAAAAGAAGATTTGATAAAAGACTTGGATGGGAAAGAAGTGAAGAAAGGTAAAGAAAAAGAAGTTGTGATTGAGGCAATAAGAAAAAGTTTGAATGAAATATTGGATTTACCAAAAACTAATTTGGAAGAAGAGATAAAGAAAAAGAAACCCTACTTAATCGTATTTTTTGGTTTTAATGGCTCTGGTAAGACAACGACAATTGCTAAGGTAGCTAGTTTCTTAACAAAGAGAGGATTTACCTGCGTATTAGCTGCTGGAGATACCTTTAGAGCGGCATCAATCGAGCAATTGGAAGAACATGCCAAAAGAATTGGAGTACCAATTATAAAGCAAAAATATGGCGCAGATCCTGCTGCTGTAATTTTTGATGCAAGAAAGTATGCTGAAGCTAAGAAAATAGATGTTGTTCTTGCTGATACTGCCGGAAGAAGCTACACAAACGAAAATTTAATGGAAGAGTTAAAGAAAATTGTTAGAGTTAATAAGCCGGATTTGAGAGTCTTGGTTATAGATAGCTTGACTGGAAATGATGCTGTAAATCAAGCAAAATTCTTCAATGAAATTGGAATCGATGCTGTAATCTTTACAAAACTTGATGTTAATGAGAAAGGTGGAGCAATACTTTCTGTTTCTTATCTGCTCAAAAAGCCAATACTTTTTGTTTGTGATGGACAAAAGTATGAAGATATAAAATATTTCGATAAAGATGAGTTTCTTGAAAACATACTGAGTTTTGATAGAGAATAAATTGTTAAAAGGTTAATTTGATTTATGTTAGAGTCTTTTTCAGAAGGATTGAAAAATGCAATAAGAAAAATAATTGGAAAGAGTGTTGTTGATGAAAAAGCTGTAGAAGAGTTCTTGAAGGAATTAAAAGCAATTTTTCTCCAGTCTGATGTAGACGTTGAACTGACAAACAAGTTTATTGAAACCGTAAAGAAAAAGGTGTTAAAAGAAAAAGTCCCAGAAGGATTGACGCTTAAAGAATATTTGATAAAGGTAGTTTATGATGAGTTAGTATCAATTCTTGGAAGAGAGGCAACTGATATAAAAGGAAAAAAGATAATGTTGATCGGTCTTTTTGGGAGTGGAAAAACAACCACAGCCGGAAAACTTGCATATTACCTAAAAAAGAGAGGTAAAGTTGCTCTTGTTGGATTGGATTACCATAGACCAGCTGCTCCAGAACAATTGAAGCAGATTGCCGAAAAAATAAATGTAAAATTTTTGATTGGTAGAGATGCTTTTGATGTAGCAAAAGAAAGTTTGGAGAAATTCAAAGAGTACGATTATATCATTTATGATACTGCAGGTAGAGATGCCTTAGACGAAGAATTGGCAAATGAACTCAAGAAATTAGGAGAAATAATAAAACCTGATGAAGTTATATTGGTTTTGTCCGCTGACATAGGAAAAGTAGCAAGAAAACAAGCTGAAGAATTCAACAAGCTTGTTGGAATAACTGGAATTATAATAACAAAGATGGATTCTTCGGCAAAAGGTGGCGCAGCGATAGCTGCTTGTAGTGTGACTGGAGCAAAAGTTAAGTTTATTGGTGTTGGTGAAAAAATAGACGCTTTTGAAAAATATGACCCAAAGAGATTTGTTTCTAGAATACTTGGTCTTGGTGACCTAGAGACTTTACTTGAGAAAGCAAGAGAAGTTGTTAAGCCAGAGAAGGTTGAAAAAATTGTAGAGGGGGAATTCAGTCTTGAAGATTTTATCGAGCAAATCGAATCCATAAGAAACATGGGTCCATTATCGAATATAATATCAATGATTCCGGGACTAAACTTACCAAAAGAGTTACTAAAGCAGCAAGAAGAGAAAATGAAAAAATGGAAATATATGATGCAATCTATGACACCAGAAGAAAGGAAAAATCCGGAAATAATAAACGAAAGTAGAATAAGAAGAATTGCAAAAGGGAGTGGAACAAAAGAAGAAGAAGTTAGAGAACTTTTAGAGCAATATTTCAAGATGAAGAAACTTATGAAAAGTATGGGTGGATTAAGGGGTTTGAAAAGAGGCCAGTTAGAGCAGTTAATGAGACAATTTGGTTTGAGATTATGAGGGAATTCATACTTTTTTCTAGAGGAGTAACTAAAGAGTTTAAATTAAATGATTTGCCAAATTCAGGTAGAATGGATCTAGTAGCTAGATGCGTTTCAACAGCAATTTTTCTATCCTACTCTTTAAGAAAAGATGTTAAATTTCATGTAGTATTGAATGGTCCACCATCTCCACCATTAACAGTAACTTTTTTCACTAATGAATTGAAAAATGTTTCTCCAGATGAAAGAAATATAGCATCTCACATAAACATAGCAATAAAAAATTTTGGAATTGGGAAGAAGAATTCTGAACCTGGAATATATGTTGATAAAAAAAGTTTTGAGGAAATGGTAAAGGAGAAAATAGAAGAGTATGGTAGCAATAACATTTTCTACTTGCATATGGATGGTGAAGATATAAGAAATGTTGAGATGAAAAGCGACTCTGTTTTTATTTTGGGGGATAACAAGGGAATTCCTAAGAAGGAAGAAAATTTTCTTTTAAGAAATGAAATAAGAAGAGTATCTGTTGGTAAAATAGAGTATTTGACATCCCAAGTAATATCAATTGTAAATTATGAAATGGATAGGAGAGGATTATGAAGTTTATAGAAAGCGCAGTAAGGTTAATGAAAAAAGGATACGTATGCGATTATTGCCTTGGCAGATCTTTTGGAAACTTGTTAACTGGAAAATCTAACAAAGAAAGAGGAGAGGCAATAAGACAAGTCTTAGCTATGATTTTTGATTCTGGTGAGGATCTAGGCATTGACTTGAGCAATTTTCATGGCATAAATCTCAGGAATAGAAAAGTTGAAGTGGAAAAAAGGAGTTGCTATTTTTGTAATGATACGTTCGAAAAGATTGAAGAAATAGCTAAAAAAGTTATAGAAAAGTTGAAAGAATATGAATTTGATACTTTTCTAATTGGAACAAAACTTACTTCAGAACTTTTGCAAAAGGAAGAGGAAATGATAGAAGAGGTTGGGGCTGAGTTTTATGAATCGTTAAAATCTACGCTGAATAGGGAAATAGGTAAAATTGTGGAAAAAACAATGGGTAAAAAAGCGGATAGAAACAATCCAGATATAACAGTTCTAGTTGACTTGGAAAAGAATACTATAAGCTTGCAAGTAAAGAGTCTTTTTGTTTATGGAGAATACCAAAAGCTATCTAGAAGCATACCGCAAGCAACGTGGTATTGTCCGTATTGCAAGGGGAAAGGGTGTGAGAAGTGTAGAGGTACAGGATTATTATACCCAACTTCTGTTCAAATGATAATAGAAAAACCGTTGCTAAAGGCAACAAAAGGAAAGAAAAGTAAAATACACGCAAGTGGCAGAGAAGATATAGATGCTAGATGCTTAGCTTGGAGACCATTTGTTATAGAAATTATCAAACCAAAAATTAGAAAAATTGATTTAAAGGGTATTGAGAAAAGGATAAACAAATCAAAGAAAGTCAAAGTAAGGAAAATAAAAATTATAGAAGATGGAAAGCAGCTAATAAGAAAGCTGAAAACAGAAAGGTATGAAAAAACCTATAGGGCTATAGTAACATTCGAAAAACCAATAGACATAGAGAAGCTTAAAGAACTAAAACAGTTAAATGGTGCAATAATATTTCAAAAAACACCCACAAGAGTATTAGCTAGAAGGAGTGACAAGGAAAGGAAAAGAAAAGTAATAAAAATTTCGTATAAATTGATAAACAAAAGAACTCTAGAGTTGATAATAAGGGCTTCCGCCGGTCTTTACATAAAAGAGCTTATAAGTGGAGATAATGGTAGAACAAAACCAAACATTAGCGAAATTTTAAATAACACACCAAAAAAGATTTTATTAGATGTTATCAAAATCCACAGGGGTGAGTGAATGAGGTTGATTGTTCCTTTGGCTGAAGGGTTCGAAGAAATTGAGGCAGTTGCTGTGATAGATATCCTTAGAAGAGCCAATATAAAGGTTGATATCGTAGGAATTGAAGATGAAATTGTTTCTGGTAGAAATGGTATAAAAATCCTTTGCGATAAGATAATTACCGATGTTAAGCCAGACGATTATGACGGGATTGTCTTACCTGGAGGAAATCCAGGCTATAAAAATTTGGAGAATAATCAACAGGTAATAAACTTCATAAAAACTTATAATAATAGAGGTAAGCTAATAGCAGCTATGTGCGCATCTCCAACGATATTGGAAAAAATTGGAGTTTTGGAAGGGAAAAAGGCAACTTGCTATCCTACAATGAAAGATAAACTAAAGAATTATGTTGATGAAAGGGTTGTGGTCGATAAAAACGTTATAACATCTCAAGGCCCCGGAACCGCAATAGAATTTGCTTTAGAAATTGTAAGATTCCTTAATCCTTCTGCTTACGATCAATTAAAAAAAGATTTATTGGTATAAATCATAGGTGATTAAATGGCGAAAAAATCGCAAGGATTTAGAATAAAAACAAGAAGGAAGTTGTCAAGAGAAGCTAGATATAGGCCTACTATTACAAAATTCGTGCAGAAGTTCGAGATTGGTGACAAAGTTGTTATAGAACAGGAGCCAACTAGCTTTAAGGGCATGCCATTTTCTAGGTTTAAAGGAATGGTTGGCAAAGTTGTAGAGAAAAGAGGAAGGGCTTACGTTGTTGAGGTTAAAGTCGGCAATAAAATAAAGAAAGTTATTTCTAGGCCGGAACACTTAAAACCTTTGCTTTTAAAATAAAAAATTAAATAAACATTGGAGAGACTTATGGAGATAATAAGCGAGCAGCCAATAACATTTGCTGAAGCGAAGGAAATAATGGAAAAGAAGAGTAAAAAGTCTCAAAATCTTAGCTATGAACAAAATAATGCAATAGAACATCTCTCAAAATTTACGAAGTTAAGTGTAAAAGATGTAGAAAAGTTGAAAGAAGAATTGGGCAAAATACAAAAGTTGAAAGAAGAGCACATAGTTCAAATATGTAACTTTCTTCCAACAAATAAAGAC
>Ga0105156_1000205_pt1 | contig 9843 bp, 7 predicted proteins | sample SSWtaG_3_FD_89673 | JGI IMG/M metagenome (GOLD analysis project Ga0105156, IMG submission 89673) | Hot spring microbial communities from Sandy's Spring West, USA to study Microbial Dark Matter (Phase II) - SSWTFFsm_matched | ecosystem: Environmental > Aquatic > Thermal springs > Hot (42-90C) ...
AATCCCCGACCCATGCCCAAGCCTGCGAACCCATGTGCCGGGGTGCTTACCACCGGGGAGCTAAGATTCGCTTTCCGAGCACCGAGGGCGACGAATCCCAAATGGGGGCCGTGGGGCTACCGCATCAAGGGCGAAAGTATCATCCGAAACACGGCTGCCGGAGCCTTCGAAGGTTGCGCATTCAGATCGTGGCGCAAGCGCCTCCGCCATACGGCTCGTTCCTGAACGCGGCGGTCGCGGTCAGCAATCTCTTGTTGCCAGCCAGGTTCGAGGGGTTCCAGCCGAGTGCGGTGACGAACAGCGGCCACTGGTAGAACAGGCGAACGACCACGATGTCGCATGCCTTGCCGGGGCTGTACTGCATGGTGGCTTTCTGGAAATTGCCGCGACTATCGACCGGATTGCTGATCGCGACGCTCGTGAAAGACGGGGCCTAACGCGTCGCCGAGGTGAGCCCTGTCGGGATCGATAATGTATTCTTCTCCGAAACAAGGTTGTATAAATCGACACGCTCACGCGACCCATCCGGGAGAAAGTTCGGTGCCAAAGGTGATCCTCGCCGCGGTCCTCGCGGCCGCCGTCACGTTGTTGGCCCCGACGGGGTCGCACGCTCAACCCGCGACGCAAAGCGAGGCATCGCGACAGGCAGAGATGGTCGCCGCTTGGCAGGCCGCGGCCAAAGCCGGCACCAGCGGCCCGGCCGAGATTGCGCTGGTCGATCAGGCCGTGCTCAAGCTTCCCGCCGACAGCTTTTTTGTGCCCAAGATCGAAGGGACCCGCGTTCTCCGCGCGCTCGGCAATGTGGTCAACGAAACAACGTTCGTCGGCCTGATCGTCGGGACGAAGCAGGATTCCGAATGGCTCGTCGTCACCGCCTACGTCAGTGACGGCTACATCAAGGACGATGACGCCAAGAACTGGAATGCCGACGAACTCCTGGCAAACTTGAGGGAAGGGACTGCGGAAGCCAACAGGGACCGCGTCAACCGCGGCTTTCCCGAACTGGAAGTGATGGGATGGATGCAAAAGCCGTTCTACGATACGGACACGCATCGCCTGGTCTGGTCGCTCCTTGCGAAACATAAAGGGGAGCCGGACAACGCCACCAGGTCCGTCAACTACAATACGTTCGCACTCGGGCGCGATGGCTACTTCAGCTTGAACCTGCTTTCCAGCTCGGATCGGATCGCAGCCGAGAGGATGTTCGCTCTCAAGCTTCTGGACAATCTCACCTATAATTCCGGCAAACGATACGAGGACTTCGACGGGGCGACGGACCATGTCGCCGCGTATGGGCTCGCGGCCCTGGTTGGTGGGGCCGTGGTGAAAAAGCTCGGCCTGTTCGCGCTGATTGGCGCGCTGGCCGTCAAATTTGGAAAGCTGATTCTGGTTGGAGCGTTGGCTGCCGGCGCCGGAGTGTTCCGGTTTTTTCGCCGCAAGCCGAGCAGCGGTCCAAGCTGACGGCGCCCGGTGCCGCACGCTAGTGGGCCGTCCTGAGAGCAACAGCCTTCTAAGCTGTGGGTCAGAGGCTCCGAAGGAAGCCGGCCCGCGGCACGTTCGGGCGTCTCACCATCGGGCCACACCGAGGGGGAACGCCGTGGGCAATGCTACCCGCCCAATCCTGGATTCGCATAAGGTATATTATGGAATATTTTCCGATTAGGCTTGTTTCAAAGTGCATCCGCCGTCACGGATACGGCGCCAACAGCCCGGCCGTGCTGAAGCCACCGTCGATGGCCAGGATCTGCCCGGTGACGAAGCTCGATGCGTCCGGGTCCAACAGGAAGCGGGCCGCGCCGGCGATCTCCTGCGGCGCGCCGTAGCGCCGCTGCGGCACATGGCGCAGCCACGTGGTGCGGTCGGCGTCGGTGTGCATGGCCTTGATCAGCGGCGTCTCGACCGGTCCCGGCGCGATGGCGTTGACCCGGATGTGGTCCACCGCCAGCTCAGCGGCCATCACCTGCGTCAAGGTTACGACGCCGCCCTTGGAGGCGCCGTAGGCCGACCGTCCGACGTTGCCACGCAGCCCCGAGACTGACGCGATGTTGACGATGGCGCCGCCGCCGAGCGCCTTCATCCGGCGCGCCACCTCGCGGGCCACCACAAAGGTTCCGACCAGGTTGATGTCGAGGATCTTGCGAAACAGCTCGGCGCTGGTGTCATAGAAGCCGACGTCGCGGCCGATGCCGGCAGAATTGACGAGGCCGCGGACATTGGCGAAATCGTCGCGGCAAGCGTCGAGGCCCTGGAGCACGCTAGCCTCGTCGGCGACGTCCATCTCGACCAGCCGCACGTTGGCGGCGTCGCCAGCCCCGAGGTTGGCACGTGCCGCTTCGAGGTTATCGGCGGAAACATCCGCAATCAGGAGCTTCCAGCCATCGCGTAGCAGCGCGTGCGCGATCGCCAGTCCGATGCCCGAGCCGCCTCCGGTCACAACCGCCACGCCACGGTCCATCACGCGCTCTTCAATCGTCGGGGTTCAAAAACCAAAATAACCTGACGGAACCTGGTCACTATGATCCCCAGGCAATGCAATGGTCCAGCACGGAAGGACCGAAGGGAGAACGTCCAGTGCAAGTATCGCGTCGTCGCAAGGCCCCTGCCCGTGGATATCCGAAGCGGTTTCCCCGGGGGGCGGACCAAAGCTTGCAGCCGGAAGCCTCAGAATCGAGCGTGAGCCGGCAGCCGCGACACGGGCTCCAGCCACTCGTAGCTGAGACCCGTGCCGGGCTTGGTCCGCCGGCACGGGGCCGTTGTCTCCGTTGCCGTCCAGCGTTCTAGCTGACGACCCGCCACAAGGTGACGCCCAGACCCAAGGTGCGCGCTGGCAGAGTGAGCTGTCCGCCGATGACCTGGGCCGTGAACTGCTCGACCTGTTGCAAGCGCGGATCGGGCTGGCCAGGCTGCGAGAGATAGGCCGCGAGGTTGCTGGTGTTGGCGTCGACCAGATAGCGCTGAACCGTCACCACTCCGTTGAACGGCAAATTATCCAATTCGACGGAGAACGTCTGGGGCGTGTCGGTGAATGAATAGTCATAGTTGTAATTGAACACCAATACTCCCGCCGAGTTGGCATCCGTGGATGCGAACGCACCCAGATAAGGCGTCGCGGTCGGAAGGGTCACGGCCCGACGGGCGCCGGTCATCATCGAGAACATCTTGAAGACGTTGGCGGGCGGTTTCGGAAAGTAATTCCCGCTGCTGTCCTTATACAACAGGCTGGCAAGCCCGCGCGCCCCCGAAGCATCTCCGGTGGCATCGTCGACAACGAGATATGACCCCATGGAGATATGGTCGGCGACGGCCTCGGTAAGGAAGGCCGCGGCCCAGGCTGCCCCCTTGTGGGAATAGTTGATGTCGCCGCTCAAATCGGCAGACGGTCCCCACTCCGAGACAAACAGCTTGGTTTCGGGATGGCCGAGCGCGGCCAATTTCGTGCGAATCCGATCGGTCAAATTCTTGAGCGTCGTGGGCTGCCGGGCCAGGTTGTAGTTTGGGTCGGACGGCGAAACGCTGGTCATGCCGTTGCGAAAATCGCCGTAGTAGTGGAAGGAAAAATAATCAAGAGACGTATTGTATGGTGCCACCTTCCCGGTCGACGGGTCGGTCACAGCTGGATTCAACATCTCATCGAGAAACCACTCTTCCAGCGTATATCTTACGGCGGGCGTCCAATAGTTGATCCATTGCAGGCTGCTGCCGGAAAACGCTGGTCCGGCAAATGCAACGGTTTTTCCAGGGTATTGAGCACGAAAATTCGCATCGTTATTGAGTGCCTGTATGGCATCCCCGAAGATCTTCTGCATCGGGGCGATCCCGCGGTCGACGCGCCGAAAATCGTCAACGTAGGGATACCAGGTCGGATTTGATGTCGGCGAAGCGTCATTGCCGGGCCATTGATTGAGCTGGTAGCTCGCAGGATCGATCCACCACAGATATCTTCCCCACGGTCCCAGCGGCAGCAGCGACCACGGGACGGTCGAACTGGGAAAGTTTTGCGGTCCGGACTCGGCGATATCCAGCTCGTTGCTGACCTCGATCGTCACCGAAGATGCCCCACCGCCGAAGGCTGTTTGGGCGATGTAACGGACCAATTGATTAGCATAGCTCTTGTAGAGATCGAGCGGCGTCGCGCCGCCGCCGAGGCTTTGCTTCGGCCAAGTTTCGGCAGCGCCATACTTGAGAGCAAAGGTCACCGGCAAGGTGCTGGCGACGGCGACGTGGGGCGAAAGGCCGCTGACCAGTGCCCAGTCGATCTGCCATTTCAGGAGGTTGCAGTCGCCCGCGACCACGGCGGGATAATTGCCGCTCGCATCCGGGAATGGACGGTTGCCGAAATTGCCTTTGGCGTCGATGTCGCAGTACGTGTCGCCTTGCAGAATTCGCATGCGCTTCATCTTGATATCGGAAATGACGCCGCGGCGTGGATCCGTCGCGCCGCCGCCACTGCCGTCCTGAGGCGCATTCGCATCCTGGAAGATGTTTTGGAGTGTCGCGAGGTCATCGCCGCTGTCACTTTGGACAACCCTTGTGGACGCATCGACGACCAGAGTCGTGGCGGGGTCAGCCGCGAGGGCCGATGTGGTCAGACAAACGCCCGCGGCAGACAGGCAGCTGCTCAAGGTCATGAGCAAAGCATATCGGGATGGGGGAACGTTTCGCATGGGGTTCTCGCCTCGTTGAGGGACAATGCGAGTGTCACCAAGCAACGTGTCGACGGTTTTACGTTATCCCCACGGCTTGACGACGTTTGCGTGAAATTCGCGACACCTGCAACCGGTCTTGACGGCGACGCGGCCATGGCGAACTGCGTTCGCGCCCGTGGACGAACGCGCGCGACATGCGATGAGCGTGAGGCTTTGCCACGTCCGATACGAGCGCACCAGTCCCGCCGCTGGGGGCAAGATGCTGATGACCCGACGACCTGCGGCCGCTATGATCGCGGGCAATGGCCCGGTATGGGGCCCTAAGGGAGAACGTCCAATGCAAGTATCGCGTCGGCTGCTGCTCAAGGCATCCGCAGCCGCCACCCTGACCGGCGCCGTCGGCGCGCCCTCCCTCGCGCGGGCCCAACAGGCCGAATTCGTCTTCAAGTTCGCCAACAACCTCCCCGATTCACACCCCATGAACACGCGGGCCAAGGAGATGGCGGCCGCGATCAAGGCGGAGACCCACGGCCGCCTCGACCTGCAGATCTTTCCGTTCAACCAGCTCGGCTCCGACACCGACATGCTGAGCCAGATCCGCTCCGGCGGCGTCGAGTTCTTCACGCTGTCGGGGCTGATCCTGGCGACCCTGGTCCCGGCGGCTTCGATCAATGGCATCGGCTTCGCGTTCCCCGACTACGCCACCGTCTGGAAGGCCATGGACGGGGACCTCGGCGCTTTCATCCGTGGCGAGATCGCCAAGGCCAACCTCGTAGTGATGGACAAGATCTGGGACAACGGCTTCCGCCAGACCACCTCCTCGACCCGGCCGATCAACTCTCCCGCCGACTTCAAGGGGTTCAAGATCCGCGTTCCCGTATCTCCGCTGTGGACGTCGATGTTCAAGGCCTTCGATGCGGCGCCCGCCTCCATCAATTTCAACGAGGTTTATTCGGCACTGCAGACCAAGGTCGTGGAGGGACAGGAGAACCCGCTCGCGCTCATCAACACCGCCAAGCTCTACGAAGTGCAGAAATACTGCTCGATGACCAACCACATGTGGGACGGCTACTGGTTCCTGGCCAACAAGCGCGCCTGGCAGGGGTTGCCCGACGACATCCGCGAGATCGTCGCCCGCAACATCAACGCGGCAGCGGTCAAGCAGCGCGCCGACCTCGCGGTGCTCAATGTCACGACCCGTGACGAGCTCGCGGCCAAGGGCCTGATCTTCAATCAGCCGGAAATCGCCCCGTTCCGCGACAAGCTGCGCCAGGCGGGCTTCTATTCCGAATGGAAGGCCAAGTACGGCGAGCAGGCCTGGGCAATCCTGGAAAACGCGGTCGGCAAGCTGGGTTGACGCCATGCAGGCGGCGGATCTCGACATCGGCGCTGAGCACGCGGCCGCGACAGGGGGTGCTCCGTCGGGTCGCCTTGCGCGGGCGCTCGCCGGTGTCGAGGCCGCGGTCGGATGGATCGTCGAGGTCCCGACCGCGCTCCTGGTGGCGGCGGAAATCGTCATCCTGTTTGCCGGTGTCGTCGCGCGCTACGGGCTGCACCGGCCCTTGGTGTGGTCCGACGAGCTCGCCTCGATGCTGTTCCTGTGGCTCGCGATGCTTGGCGCGGTGATCGCGTTCCGGCGCGGCGAGCACATGCGGATGACGGCGCTGGTGGCGCGCCTGTCGCCGCCATGGCGCGCCTTTTTCGATCTCGTCGGCACCGCCGCCGCGCTGGCGTTCCTGCTCCTGATCGTCGGCCCGTCCTGCGACTACGCCTACGAGGAGAGCTTCATCACCACCCCTGCTCTGCAGGTCTCCAACATCCTGCGCGCCGCAGCGCTGCCCGTCGGAATCGCCTTGATGGCGCTGTTCGCCATGCTGCGCCTGGCGCGCACAGGCGATCGCCGCGCCGCCATTGCCGCGGTGCTGTCAGTCGCGGTGATCCTCGCGGCGTTCTGGCTGGGGCAGCCGTGGCTGCGGCCGCTCGGCAACCTCAACCTTGTGATCTTCTTCGTCGGCGCCGTCGGATTTGCCGTGTTCGCGGGCGCGCCGATCGCGTTCGCCTTCGGCCTTTCGATCTTCGGCTATCTGGCGCTGACCACGCGCACGCCGCTGATGGTGCTGGTCGGGCGCATGGACGAGGGCATGAGCCACCTGATCCTGCTCTCGGTGCCGCTGTTCGTCTTTCTCGGCCTCCTGATTGAAATGACCGGCATGGCCCGGGCCATGGTGGCTTTCCTGGCCAGCCTGCTCGGCCACGTCCGCGGCGGGCTGCACTACGTGCTGCTCGGCGCCATGTACCTGGTCTCGGGCATTTCCGGCTCCAAGGCCGCCGATATGGCCGCGGTTGCGCCCGTGTTGTTTCCGGAAATGAAGGCCCGGGGCGCCCGGCCCGGCGACCTGGTCGCCCTGCTCGCGGCCAGCGGCGCCCAAACCGAGACGATCCCGCCGAGCCTGGTGCTGATCACCATCGGGTCCGTCACCGGTGTCTCGATCTCGGCGCTGTTCACCGGCGGACTGTTGCCGGGGCTCGTGCTCGCGATTTGCCTGTCCGCCCTGGTGTGGTGGCGCTACCGCGGCGAGGACCTGCGCCATGTCGATAAGGCTTCGGCAAGGGCGGTCGGGCGCGCCTTCATCATCGCCCTGCCCGCGATCGCGCTCCCCTTCGTGATTCGCGCGGCCGTGGTGCAGGGGGTGGCGACAGCGACCGAGGTCTCCACCATCGGCGTCGCCTACGCCACCGTGGCCGGCCTCTTGATCTACCGCCAGTTCGAGTGGCGACGATTGCTCCCGATGCTGGTCGACACCGCCTGTCTTTCCGGGGCCATCCTGCTGATCATCGGCACCGCCACCGGCATGGCTTGGGGACTGACCCAATCGGGGTTCTCGCGGGCGCTCGCTACCACCATGGCCGGCCTGCCGGGAGGTTCCTTGACCTTCATCACGGTGTCGATCGCCGCCTTCGTTATTCTCGGCAGCGTGCTCGAGGGCATTCCGGCCATCGTGCTGTTCGGGCCGCTCCTGTTCCCGATCGCGCGCACCATGGGGGTCCACGAAGTGCACTACGCGATGATCGTGATCCTCGCTATGGGTATCGGCCTGTTCGCGCCGCCGTTCGGCGTCGGCTACTACGCGGCCTGTGCGATCGGCCGGGTCGACCCAGCGGACGGGATTCGCCCGATCTGGGGCTACATGGTCGCGCTGCTGGTCGGCCTTTTGGTGATCGCAGCAATACCTTGGATATCGATCGGGTTTTTGTGAAAGATCTTTGTTGGTTGGATAAGAATCCGAAGAAAACAGTTCATCAGACTAAAGTTCTGCATCAAGTTTAGAGTTTTGAGCTAAATGCCGATGCTGAAAGCAAGACAAGACGTGGAGGCACACATGACCAATCCCCAGGGCCCGAACCAAGGCCCCTATAGCTTCGGCCTCGACAAGACGGCCGCCAACTATGTGCCCCTCACGCCGCTCAGCTTCCTCGCGCGCGCCGCTGCGGTCTACCCGACCATGACCAGCGCGGTCTACGAGGACCGGACCTACACCTGGGCGCAAACCTACGCGCGCTGCCGCCGCGCCGCTTCGTTCCTGACCCAGCGCGGGGTGGTCCGGGGCGACACCGTCGCGACCATGCTGCCCAACATCCCGGCCATGAACGAACTGCACTTCGCCGTACCGATGGCCGGCGCGGTGATCAACACGCTCAATACCCGGCTCGATCCTGCGGCGATCGCCTTCATGCTCGACCACGGCGGCGCCAAGGTGCTGTTCGTGGACCCGGAATTCTCCGCGGCCATCGCCGAGGCGCTGGGCCTGATGAAGGGCCGCAAGCCGCTCGTGGTCGACGTCGCCGACGCGGCCTTCGCCGGTGGCCAGCGGATCGGGGAGCTCGAATACGAGGATGCGCTGGCGACAGGCGACCCCGAATTCGTCTGGTCGCACCCCGATGACGAGTGGGACGCCATCGCGCTCAGCTACACCTCGGGCACCACCGGCAACCCGAAGGGCGTGGTGACGCATCACCGCGGCGCCTACCTCAACGCCGTCAGCAATGTGCTCGCAGCCAACCTCGGCAGCCACCCGGTCTACCTCTGGACGCTGCCGATGTTTCACTGCAACGGCTGGTGCTTCCCCTGGACCATCGCCGCGACCGCCGGCGTCAACGTCTGCCTGCGCAAGGTCGACCCCACCAAGATCTTCGAGCTGGTCGCCCGGCACGGCGTTACCCACATGAGCGGCGCGCCGATCGTCTACAACACGCTGATCAACGCGCCCAACGCCCCGCGCGGCAAGGATGCGCGCCCCGTGGTCGGGCTGATCGCCGGCGCCGCCCCGCCGGTGGCGGTGCTCGCGGGCGCCGAGAGCATCGGCATCAAGCTGACCCACGTCTATGGCCTGACCGAAGTCTACGGTCCGGCCGCGGTGTGCGCCGCCCAACCCGGCTGGGACGACCTGCCGGTCGAGGAACGGGCCCAGCTAACGCGGCGGCAGGGCGTGCCCTACCCGCTGCAGGAGGCCGTGACCGTGCTCGACCCGCAGACCATGCAGCCGGTGCCCCGCGACGGCGAGACCATCGGCGAGGTCATGTTCCGCGGCAACATCGTCATGAAAGGATACTTGAAGAACGCTCACGCCACCCGCGAGGCGTTCGCCGGCGGCTGGTTCCACACCGGAGATCTCGGCGTCCTGGACAAGGACGGCTACGTCATCATCAAGGACCGCTCCAAGGACATCATCATCTCGGGCGGCGAGAATATCTCGTCCGTCGAGGTCGAGGACGTCCTCTACAAGCACCCCGCGGTGCTGTTTGCCGCCGTGGTCGCCAAGCCAGACCCCAAATGGGGTGAAGTGCCCTGCGCCTTCCTCGAGCTCAAGCCCGGCGCGACGGCGACGGAAGCGGAGATCGTCGCCTATTGCCGCGAGCACCTGCCCGGCTTCAAGTCGCCCAAAGCCGTGGTGTTCGGCGAGTTGCCGAAAACCTCGACCGGCAAGATCCAGAAGTTCATGCTGCGCGACAAGGTCGGTTCGGCCAAGGCGATCTCGGCCTGATCAGCTTTCCACGAGAGGTAGGCGCATTCCGTCGTAAGCGGCGATGACGTGCGCGGGAAGCTGCGCCGCGATCGCGTCGTAGTCGAGGTCGGAGTGCATGTTGGTCAGCACCGCTTGCTTCGGCTTGAAGCGGTCGATCCAGTCGAGCGCGTCGT
>Ga0105156_1000206_pt1 | contig 9838 bp, 7 predicted proteins | sample SSWtaG_3_FD_89673 | JGI IMG/M metagenome (GOLD analysis project Ga0105156, IMG submission 89673) | Hot spring microbial communities from Sandy's Spring West, USA to study Microbial Dark Matter (Phase II) - SSWTFFsm_matched | ecosystem: Environmental > Aquatic > Thermal springs > Hot (42-90C) ...
ATACCATAGTGTGACTTGCTGACACTATGCTCACTAAGGTTTCGTTTTCAGCGATACCTAGTATCCTTAATGGTGTTAAACCGCTAGGATGTCTTAGGAGGTGGAAGAGGAGTACTGTGTAGATAAATGATGGGGGGTCTAAGATGAGGTATGCTAGTGTTGGAATCTGGCTTATGATGAAACCTAGCATGAAAGAGCTTAGAGCTCCCAGCCCTCTTCTCCTCAAATTCAATATGAATACTGGGAGTGTTAGTAGAGGGTATAGTTTCATGAGGCTAAAGCCGTAGGTTAAACCTGATAACGTATACCTACCATTCTCTAGAAGCATAATGGATATTAGGAGGGATAAGGCTATTAGGGAATCAAACATACCCCAAACACCTGTTATGAGGATAACGTAAGGGCTTAGAGCGTAGATCATAGCAATTCTCAAATTACGCTTACCTAGAAGGTATACTATTAGGGAATCAGCTACTATCATGGGGGTTTTAATTAAGGTCATGAAGAGGAACACATCTTTAGTAAGGTACACTTGATGCTCGTAGAATAATCCTACACCAGCTATAGAATCTTCAACTCTTATGGGTTGAGGATCTCCTCCAAGAACTAGGTAGAAAGCATAGAATGGGAGTAAAACTAACATTATGTGTGGTGGGTAAGCATAACCCTCATAGAATAAGAGTTGACCTGTTGATTCACGAATCTTAACACTAAAAGTGTAAACTAAAACATACACATTCTCTCCTCTCAAAGCATAGTAGACTGTCTCCTGTAACGTCTTAATATCCCATATGTGGCCAAAGAAGGGAGCTATGAGAAATCTTAGAATAGCTGCTATTAAAGTTATCCTTAAAGCTTTCTCCAAATAATCCACCCTAAGAATATAGCTATAAGTGTGACCACTGGGATTAATAATCGTGCAGATCTATGGTTAAGCATGTGTGAAATCGTATGTGTAATGGGGCTTACTCTAACGGGTTCTACATATCCTTTCACTATGATATCTAACTCCTCTCCCTTAGACTCCACTACTATTGTCACGATACCTTCTAAATCCTCCCTAACAATAACTCTAACAGGTTTCAAAAACTCTAGAGAACCCCCACCTTTATTAATAAACCTATTTTCAAATGTGAAGTTTACTTGATAAACATTATCGAGCTCTACACTCTTACTCTTTAGTTCTCTTAAATCTACCCCGTTAATGTAGGTGTAATTCTTACCCTTAAACACTATTTTAAATGTTAACTCTCCTGTAGACTTGTACTCTAACACTACTGATTCCTTAAACGCTGTTATGTTTTTAATTACGCTGAAGTCATCGAAGATGTATTCTACTAGTAGGGTGTTGTTAAAAACCTTTATCTTAACATCCTTTGCATCGTAGAAGAAGCTATAGCCTTCGATACTACTCTCCCTATCATCAACATCTATTAGTAGAATTGGTTTGTAAGAGCTATTAGGCATGTATATGTAGATCCTAGGTTTACCTACACCTTCCGGTATGCCTGTAAATCTAACTTCTAAACGTTCACTCCTATAATAGTATGCTCCTGTATCAAATCCAACCCATTCTCTTAAAGCTAGAAGATCCCCTACTAGTGGAGTTAGGGAGAGTATTAACAGATATAGTGAGATGAGGGTGTAGGCAATCTTATTATCCAATCCTCTACACCCTTAGGCTCTCAGCTCTCTAATAACCTTCTACTAATGTCTTCTAGCTTAGATTTAAATCTTACATCTGGGTTTAGGATCTTGAATGGTTCTAGAGGTGTTATTGAAATGTATCCGTTTAGAATAGCCCATACATCTGTTCCAATCTCTCTATCCCAGTACCTCTCTTCTAAAGATTCTCTCTGCACCTCTATTACTTCACCAGCTAATCTAAACTTTGTTCTATAAGTGTTTATTGCTGGTCTTGTTATAATAACCCCTCTTGGATTTAAAGGTATATTAACGTTTAATAACCAGAGTTCTCCTCTAAAACATTCTATCATATGGTTTGCTAGCTTAGAAGTTACTTTAGCTGAAACCCTGTAATCCTCACTACTAACTGAACCATTATGAGCCAGGCTTACAGCTATAGCTGGGATACCGTGGAGATAAGCTTCAAGAGCTGCACCAACAGTACCACTAGTTAGAATATCCTCTAATCCTAGATTAGGACCTGAGTTAATACCTGAGATCATAATTTCGGGTTTCTCCTTGAGAAGACTTAAAGCTAGTAGAACAGACTCAGCAGGGGTAGCGTTAAGAGCCCAACATTCCAGAGCACCCTTCATGTTAACCTTCTTAAACCAAATCCTACCATCCCTACCAAATCTATAGAAGCTTATAGTTTTACTAAGACCACTCATTTGATAAGCTGGTGTTACTACGTACACTTTAAAACCTGATTGTGAGAGTTCTTCAACTAAAACCCTTAAGCCAATACTATCTACACCGTCATCGTTAACAACTAGGACTATAACCATTGAAAACCACCTTCCTCTAGAAGTAGGGGTTAAATTTAAAAAGATAATTTCCCTTCTAAGCTTTAAATACATGAAATTAACTGGATATTCCTATTTTATAAAAGATTTAAAAGTCTAATTTAGAATCCTTGGCTATAGGATGCTCTTATGAGGATCACTTCTCCAGAAGATGTTATGTTGAAAGCTGTTGATTACGCTACCTCTAGGGGTGCTAGGCTCGCTATTGTAAGATTTCATGAGAGACGTAGGGAGCTCATTGTATTTGACAGGGGTTCTCTTAGGGAGTACACTTACACTATTAGCTCAGGTGTTGGTGTTAATGTGTACACTACTGGTAGAGGTTACTCTTTCACAACATCTACTAACTGGGATTCTGTTAGGAAAGTTGTTGATACAGCCATAGAACTTTCTAGAATATCAGAGAGTTTTTTAGAGTTTTTAAGTTGGGGTGGAGGTTCTCTAAGTTATAAAACCTCCTATAAGGTTGATCCTTTCACCGTAGACCCAGAGTATAAGGTTAAGATTGTGGAGAAAGCTAATAAGGAGGCTCTTGGCTTAGATGGTTTAACCTCAGCTGTGACCAGGATGGCTTTCGAATCTGACTATAGAGTTGTGATTACAAGTGAGGGGTTTAGAGGTGAATCTCTCGTAATACTATCAGGATTTGGGCATAGTGTTGTAGCGAGACAAGCTGGTATTATGGAGAGAGTTGCTGATTCCAGGACTTTTGAGGGTGGTTTTGAACTCATAGAATCCCAGGATTGGTTAGGGTTCTCCGATGAAGTTAATAGATTGGCTTTAAAGGTTGTAAACGCTAAAACCCCCTCTCCTGGAGCATATAAAGCTATAATCGATAATGATCTTGTGGGTGTAGTTGTACACGAAGCATTAGGGCATGCAAGTGAGGGGGATCTTGTTGTTATAGGAAGCTCGGTTGTAACTGGGATGGCGGGCTTAAGAATTGCTAGTGAGCATGTAACCATAGTTGATAATGGTGTTGTCGAAGGAGGTTACCCCATTATCTTTGATGATGAAGGTGTAGCTAAGACTGAGGCTATTGTGGTTGACAGAGGTGTATTAAAAAACTATTTAGTGGATAGAGTTGTAGCAGGTAAATTAGGGTTAAAGCTTACAGGTAATGCTAGGGCTGAGAATTACGATAATGAACCTCTTGTTAGACAAACAAACTTCTATATAAAACCAGGTGATTGGAGTATTGAAGAGCTTTTTGAAGGCTTTACAGGCTTGTATATAAAGGGTAAGGGTATGGTTGGCGGAGGTCAAGTAGACCCTGGTAATGGAACTTTCTCCTTTAACGCAGGTCCATCTTATATCGTTAGAGATGGTGAGCTAGTTGAGATGGTTAGAGGGGTTTCAATGGCAGGTAATATCCTGGAGTTTCTTAGAGATATAGAGGCTGTAGCTAGGGATTTGAAGGTTGAGACTAGTGTTTTTGGAGGTTGTGGTAAGAACGGGCAACTAGCTAGAGTAGGGCTTGGGGGGCCACATGTGAGGGTTGGTAAGGTGATTGTAGGTGGAGTTTAGTGTTAGAGATGTAGTTATAGAAGCTGTAAGGGAGGCTTTAAAATATGGGGTTAGCGATGTTGAAGCTCTAGCTGTTAAAAGGAGTCCTTTAATGGTAAAAGTAGCTAAGGGTGATGTTGTTGTTAGGAAAGGTGAAGCTCTAGCATTAGGAGTTAGAGTTGCTTTAGGTAAGAGGGTTACCGTAGGTGGGGGTTCTGTGAGAACTCTAAGCGATGTAAAGCCTATGGTTGAAGCTATTATTAAAATAGCTAGGGCTTCTAAGGAGGATCCAGATTGGAGGGGGTTACCTGAGAGGATCTCAGCATCTAATGTTAGGAGTCCTTACGATGTTAGAATTAAGCTCCTAGATGTGAGGAATCTAACAAATTCAATGTTGAAGCTCTCTAGGGAAGCTAAAGGTGTTGATGTTACAGAGGTTTCCTTCCACTCAGCTTTGGTAGAGAGAGCTATATCAAATACCTCTCTTGAAGTATTAGAGGAGAGGTTTACTAGAGCTACTGGTTATATCGAGGTTAAAGCTATGGAGGGTAATATTCAATCCATATGCCATGAGTATCATATGGGTTATAGTGTTGATGAGATTAAATTCGATGAACTCCTAGAGAGAGCTTCTGAGAGAGCCTTAAGAGGACTTAAGATTACTAGTGTGGAGACTGGAAGGTATACTGTTATACTAACTCCTAAGGTTGTAGCAGGTATAGTTAACACTATCATATCCCCAGCTATAACAGCTGATAATGTTCAAAGGGGTAGATCGCCTCTAGCTGGAAAGATTGGTGAGAGCATACTTGGGGAAGATATAACCATCATAGACGATCCTACGAGGGAAGGCTTATATGGTACAACAGCTTTCGATGATGAGGGTGTAGCTACTAGAACTAAGGTAGTTTTCAGGAAAGGTGTTCTAGAAAACTTCCTCTACGATACCTATACAGCTCGAGTTGAGGGTAGAGAGTCTACTGGAAACGCTATTAGACCTAGTATCACAGCCTCTCCAAGACCCCAACCCTTAAACCTTATAATGGAAAGTGGTTTAGAGAATCTAGAGGATATGATATCAAAGGTTAGGAGGGGTATAGTTGTCTACGAGACTATAGGGGAATGGCTTTCAAACCCTATAAGTGGGCATTTAAATGCTACCATAACCTACGGGGAGCTTTACGAGGATGGGGTATTCAAAGGTGTAATCAGAGGAGCTATAGTTTCAGGTAACTTCTACCAACTATTCAAGTATAACATAGAAAGTGTATCAAGGGATCTAGGTAACCTCTACAATGTATACACACCGGCAATAACAATTAGAGATGCTGTAATCTCAGCAAGATAAACTGGTGTATGTTAGAGTGTCCTTCTTAGAGTTCATGGTGGAGATTTTCAAAGCCATGATAGTCCTATTCATAGTACTAGACCCTATAGGCACATCACCATACTATCAAGTTCTTACGTACAGACTTAGAGAGGTTGAGAAAGCTAAGATTTTAAAGCTAACAATAATCATAGCTGGCTTCATACTAATAACTTTCGCGATAATAGGTGATAGAATCTTCCAACTCCTAAACATAACACTAAGTGATTTTAAAATAGCAGCAGGGCTAATACTCTTAATAACATCAATAGCCTTCCTCCTAGAAATACAACTAGGATTTCTTAAAGGAGAACCTGAGAGAATGGCAATAGTACCTCTAGCAACACCATTACTAGCAGGACCAGCAGCAATAACAGTAACACTATTCATAAAGTACACCTCAGGACTACACGTAGCAGTAATAGCAGTAGTAGCTAACATGATCATAGCATACATCATACTAGCCTTAAGCGATAAAATAGTAAAAATACTAGGGAGGCAAGGGTTAACAATCCTAGATAAGTTCATGAGCCTTCTAATGGTAGCCCTAGCAGTATCACTAATAAGACAGGGAGTAGAAGAAGCTCTACACAGCTAATCCCATCTCACTCTAAAGAACAAGAGTTCTCGATAGAGTAGAGATCTGAGGTTAAATCCATCCAAAGGTCAAGTCTCAGGTTAAGTCTCTAGCTCGTAACCGTTTCTCGGCAGATAGCGGTTCATTGCCTCTCATGTTTATTTGTTTCAAGACCCCTCACCATCTACCTCTCAACAGTCCTCCCGAGCCCCTTCACTGTAGCAGCTCCACGCCTGTTACCAGGGTTTCATAGCCCTACGGTTCTCGGAAACCCGGGGTTACTATATGTATTCAGGTTTTCCGGAGACTTAAACCTTCTATAGCACTAAGAACTCTAAACAAATAACGGGTAAACAATACAAATACATATGAAAACTGAAATGGCCCTATACTGTTTAAAGCTCGGAGTGACCCCTTCTCCGCTCTAGAGGGTGAGACTTCCCCTGATTGTAATGTGAGTTATCGCTCTAAGTTCTAAGCAGGTTAATGATAGATGAGAGCTTGATGTCTTTAAGCTCAACGACTACCTTAACCATGTGATCCATAGGAGTTTCTATGAGGTGGAGAGATATTTGATTTAGATGAACGTTGAGGATTAAAGAGAGTTTGGGGGTAAATGACGTGCATGGAGTTCTTATAAGAGTTTTCGTATTAGGAGATAGTATGTGGTGTTCTCTTTGAGCTATGTTCAGGTTAGGGATGTTTGGAAGGATTACGTTATTGATAAGATTAAGGTTACAGCTCTTAGGGGTGTTAACCTTGATGTTGGTAAGGGGGAGTTTGTAGCTTTAGCGGGTCCTAGTGGTTCTGGTAAGAGTACCTTGATATACCTGTTATCCGGTCTTGATATCCCAACGCGAGGCTCTATTGTTATTGGGGGAGTCGAGATATCTAGGTTAAGCTCTTCAAGTAGAGCCTTATGGAGGAGGAGGAATGTAGGTGTGGTCTTTCAGTTCTTCCATCTAATACCTACTCTTACTGCTCTAGAAAATGTCTTATTACCAATGGAGCTAGCTGGAGTCCCCCCAGCTAGAAGGGTTGGGAGGGCTTTGGAGCTCTTAGAGTTTGTAGGGTTAAGGGATAAGGCTGGAAGGTATCCTTGGGAGCTTAGTGGTGGAGAGCAACAAAGGGTTGCTATTGCTAGAGCTCTTGCGGCAAATCCACCTTTAATACTAGCAGATGAGCCTACGGCTAACCTAGATTACGAGAATAAGATTAAGATTGTAGAGTTACTCAAGGAGATATCTAGGATGGGTAAGACTGTAATGTTTGCGACCCATGATGTTGAGCTTGCTAGGATAGCTGATAGAATAGCGTACATTAGGGATGGCATGATTATAGGTTTTGAGGGAGGTTCTCGTGATACTCGTTAAATCAGCTTTTAGAATGGTTACTCGGAAGAAGCTTGAGACCGTAGCTTTCGTGCTCGTAGCATTAATAGCTGTTATAGCTCCTGCCTCCCTAGCTATAATTAAGGATAATTTAAAGCATCAAGTCTACGAGCTCTTCAAAGACATTAGCGGTGATGTAATGCTAACTGGTAGGATTCCAGAAGAGGCTTTAGATAAACTTAGAGAGCTTGAGGAGGTTAGGAGAGCTGATGGTATGACAATAGCCTTCGGTCTTCTAGGGGAGAGGAGGGTGCAGGTAGCTATTATGGGTAACAATACGTTTGACACATTTCTTAAGCTATATGTTATTAAGGAGGGTAGGGTTATCAAGAGTTCTAATGAGGTTTTAGTCTACAGAGCTATGTTCGTTAGAGGCCCACAGGAGTTACCAAGTGTTGGAGAGGATGTTAGTTTAACCATTATAAGCCCTAGGGGGCCTGTTGAGTTGAAGCTTAAGGTCGTGGGGTTAGCAACAGGGTTTAATCATATAGGGCCTACACCATTCATTGTTGTAATTGATGGAGAACTCTTAAACACCATCATGAATAGGACTGTTACAGCTGTTAAGCTTGAAGTCTCGGGGGATCTAAGAGTTTTAGCTATGAAGGCTAAATCAGTTATTGAAGGTAGAGGTGGTTTAGTTACATGGCATATAGTTAATAGCAGGGATGAGAACCCTGTTGTCTTGATTGTTGAGAGTGCTATGAATGTTATGACTTTACCTGTTCTAACGTTCATAGCTATGACCCCCATACTCTCAGCCTCCGTTGGCCTAGCTATAGTTGTTAGAGATTCGAGGATAGTAGCTGTTATGAAGGCTTTAGGTGTAGGGTTGAGAGAGTTATTTGTTACTTACTCGTTACCATGGATTGTGAGAACCCTTTTAGGAGCTCTTCTAGGCTTCATAACATCACCTTTTATTGCTAGATGGCTCTATCTAAACTATTTTGTAGGCGAAGATGATATCTCAAGAGCTCTCTATGAGAGGTTTGGGTTTAACTTAGAGTGGGGTATCTCAGCATACTATGCTACTCTAGTCGTAGGGCTTTCATTCTTAGGAGCTTTAATACCTTTAATTGTAGCCTATAGGGTTAATGTTGTAAACGCTATAAGCATGGTTGGTTTACATGCTTATAGAGCTCCTAGGATAGGCTGGAGTAAGGGTAGGTTTGTGATTTTAAGAATGTGGTTTAGTGATATGGTTGCGAGGTGGTGGAAAACATTAGGGCTTATGTTAACATTAGGTCTCCTACTAGGGCTTAGCTCATCTGGGGTTATGCTATCTCTAGGGCTTGAGGAGTGGGTAGGTGTGGTGAAGGATAGGAGTTTAACATTTTTCGATGCTATACTCATAGTGTCAATAGCTGGGGATTGGAGTTACGTTGATAAACTCTCAGAGCTCCTGGAGAGCTTAGAATACGTTAAAGGTTACTATATGAGCATCCCCTATAGCCTAGCCTCCTCTATAGAAGGTTTAACGTTCATAGAGCTAAGAGCCCCCATACACGGGGATCCTACTATAGAGTTCCCCTTAATTGAAGGTAGATACCCTGATGGTAAAGGGGAGGTTTTAGTATCCAAGGGGTTAGCAAGCTATAAGAACCTTAGATTAGGAGATGTACTTAGGCTTAGGGATAGCTTCGGCTTAACTCACGAGCTTAAAGTAGTAGGTATATCGAGGGTCTACCATGATAGAGGTTTCCAGCTTCTCGTATCCTGGGATTCATTCAAAGAGATAACAGGTTATAAACCCAGCTTGGGGAGGGCGAGCGTGGTTAAGGTAGCCGTACAGTTAGAGGATCAAGCTAAGGTTGAGGTGCTCCTGGAAAGGTTAAGAGAGGATATTAGTACTAAGGGACCCTATGGAGTTGACACACTGAGCAGGGATTCCATAGCTGAAACATTTAAGGCTTCCTCAACAACAATTAAATCAATAACAGCCATTATGAGCTTCCTAGCATCAGTAGCAGCAACCATAGTAGCATCAGCCATAGTGATCTCAGATATATCAGCGAAATCAAGAGAGGTAGCGGTACTAACCTCTCTAGGGTTAATAGATAGGCAGGTTATAGTAGGCTACACACTACAATTCCTAACCACAACAATAGCATCCATACCAGTAGCCTACATAGTATCAAGAGCGATAACAAGATTACTAGCAGAGAGAACTGTAAACCTCACAGGCTACATAGAACCGGTAACAAGCCTAGAAGCTTTAATAACCACCATAACCATTACACCACTCATACTAACAATTATAGCATCCATAACCATAACAGCTATAACAGTCAGAAGACTAGATATTGTAAGAGCTCTCTCAGACCTATAAACCTCACACGTAGTACAAGTTTAACACACAATCTTCAATCAACTAGGATAACGATCATACTCTCACCCACTCCGTAAGTTATCAGATAGCGGGCCCGCCGGGATTTGAACCCGGGACCTCCGGCTCCGGAGGCCGGCGCTCTATCCTGGCTGAGCTACGGGCCCACTTCATACAACC
>Ga0105156_1000207_pt1 | contig 9827 bp, 9 predicted proteins | sample SSWtaG_3_FD_89673 | JGI IMG/M metagenome (GOLD analysis project Ga0105156, IMG submission 89673) | Hot spring microbial communities from Sandy's Spring West, USA to study Microbial Dark Matter (Phase II) - SSWTFFsm_matched | ecosystem: Environmental > Aquatic > Thermal springs > Hot (42-90C) ...
AAGGTTGAGGGCATCTTTAGGTGGTTTCAAGATCTCACTCTGCCTGAGCCTAACGGGCGTCGTGCTCGAAGCCATTGCCCTCCTATTCATATACAACATGGTCCTATTAACCGACTTCGCCCACTGGTTAATCGACACGACCCTAGAGCTGCTGTTCCTAGCCTCGATAAGCCACGCCTCTAGGTCCTATCGGAGGTTCCCTCTCAGCACCCTCATCTTGGAGTCAGTGCTCGCCACTATAGTCGCGCTCGCTATGATAGGGGTCTACGGGCACTTTTTCGTTAGCTACTTCGTGAGCTACGGTGCGCAAGAGCTTAGCGGGTCGTACCATCCGCTACTGGCCTCGGTCACGGCCTTAGGCGGCGTCCTCACGGCGATCGCCGCTATCGTTCAGAGGAGGCGCTATAGCGAGCTTAGGCTGGAAGCGATAAAGGTGGACTACGTCCACGCTGCCATAGACACGCTTGCGGCTATCGTGGCCACGATGGGCGTGCTAGTGGTCAGTTATACGGGCAATCCAAGCCACGAGGCGTTCTTCATAGCGATATTGATGTTCTTCGTTGTACATGGCGTGGTCGAGGTTCTTCGCGACACCTTCAAGACGATGAGCGGGAGGAACGTGGAGCCGGAGCTGAAGCTGAAGGTGTTTGAGAAGCTCGTGAAGAGCTTGGGGGCGATTTCCGTGAGGGCCGTGGACGCGAGGAGGATAGGCTCGTTCTATATAGTCTCGATCCACGTAGCGGTAGGCCCTAAGACGACGGTCGAGGAGGCGTACAAGCTCAGAAACCAGATAATAGACCTCGTTAGGGAGGTGAACGACTTAGTCTATCACGTGGACGTCTACATATCGCCGTTTAAGAGGCCTAAGAGGGAGCGCAGGCGGCCGCGAGCCCCTCTAGGCCCTCGCCCCAGCCCTCCGTAGCCCTCGTCGTCGTGATCGCTTATAAGCCCAAGGGATGCTACTTCTCATCGAAGTCCAGCTCCATAGGCCCCGACGAGTTGCATTTTGCGACGCCCTCTACGATCGCAGAATTGCTCTGGCGAGGCCTGGCTGGCCAGGGGCTCAGCCGTTTTAATAAAGTCCCTTGGGCAGCGCTCCTATATCACCTCATCACTAATGATCCCTAGAGAACTCTAAATGATGGACCTATTAGCCTCGACGTAAGATCGCGTACCGTCTTCGAACACTTATTAATGAGTTTTCCCACTACAATCTTATGGCAGGGAAGTTACCTAAGAAAGGCTTGAGCAAGGAGGAGATATTACAAAAACTGAAAGAGTACACGGCCGACGACGCAGACCCGTACAGCGGAAGGCTCTTCACGATAGCCTTCGAGCCCGGCGTTGAAGAGCTTAGGGACGTGGCCTTCGACGTCATTAAGATGTTTGCCTTCAAGAACATGCTCGACTTCACGGAGTTCCCGAGCGCGATAAGGATGGAGAAGGACATAATCGACATAGCGAAGTCGTTGATGCGCGGAGACGAAGAGGTCGCGGGGACGTTCACGTTTGGCGGGACTGAGAGCGTCTTCCTCGCCGTGAAGGCCGCTAGGGACAGGTTCTTGCTCAACAAGGGGATCATAACGATCCCCGAGATAGTGATGCCGGTCACGGGGCACCCTTGCTACGACAAGGCCGCGGAGTACATGGGCCTCAAGGTCAAGAGGGTTAAGGTGGACGAAAAGAGCCTGACGGCGGACGTCAACGCCATAAACGAGGCCATAACCGAGAACACGGCGATGATAGTCGGCTCAGCCCCCAACTGGCCCTTCGGGACCGTAGACCCGATAAAAGACCTCGCTGAGATAGCCTTAGACAAAAACTTGTGGTTGCACGTGGACGCGTGCGTCGGAGGCTTCATACTTCCATTCATGAAGAAGCTGGGGGCCAAGATACCCGACTTCGACTTCAGCATCGAAGGTGTCTCCTCCATATCGCTGGACCCCCACAAGTACGCTTACGCCCCAATAGGAGCATCAGTGGTGCTCTTCAAGAAGAAGTTCTACAAGATGTTCTCTCAATACGCTAACATAAGGTGGCCGGGGTATCCGATAGTCAACCCGGCGGTCCTGTCCTCTCGCTCAGAGGCCCTGCTGGCCGCGGCATGGGCTGTGCTTCACTTCTTGGGCGAAGAGGGCTACACGGAGCTCGCTCAGAAGCTGATGAGCGCCAGGGGCAAGATAACGAGGGGCTTGGAGGAGATGGGCTATAAGATAATGGGCGACCCCACGGTAATAGTCGCCTTCACGTCAGAGGACCTCAACCTCTTCAGGTTGTGCGACGAAGTGGCTAAGAAGGGGTGGCTCTTCTTGCCGCAGAAGGGCATAGCAAACATGAACATCCCCCCGAGCGTGCACCTAACGATAACCCCCATACACGACAAAGTTGCGGACCTCATGATCTCCGACCTGAGGGCCTGCACGGAGGTCGTGAAGAAGATGCCCCCGAGTGAAGCGGAGAGCCTGCTGGACATGTTTGGAACGATATTCGGCATGCTCGTTCCCGGAGAGATGGACTTGGCGACCCTCGGCAAGATACTCGCAGAGCTGGAGAAGACGCTCAGCGTCTACGGCGATAGGATACTTAAGACGCTGGGCATAGAGAAGGGCTTTCCCAAGGAAATGGCCCTAATCTACGAACTTCTAGCGACCCTCCCTCCCGAGATAGCCGAGCTCCTGGCCAATTACGTGGTCATAGAGGTCTTCAGCAGAGGGGTCTGACCGCTCCGAGAACTGCCAAAACCTCTTCACTCCATCACTTTATTTTTACGCCTAACGGCCTGCCCATGGGCGACCTCGCGAGCTTTTCTCTCAGCACCTCAGACGCCACCTTCCTCAACAGCGGCCTCAGCTCGCGGTCCGCATAGGCGATGGCCAGGGCCACCCTCGGGGGCAGGTCCTCGAGCCCCATTAGTTCTCGCGGGACCTCTATGCCGAAAGCCGAGCATAGGGATTTAAGGGCCACGTCCTCTCCCTCAAGTTCCGTGAGCTCGAGCAACGCCTTGATCGCATCACGTAGTGCCAAGGCCCTCCCTCCCGAAGAACTCGATGGGGTTCAAGCCGTAGAACTGCATCCTCACGAGGGTTCCCTCATAAGGGTCGCAGACCTCCTCCTCCAAGTTCGCCGCCAAGAACTCGTCTATCTCCGCCAGCCTCTCTATGAGCCTCCTCCTCTCCTCCGAGGGCATTATCCTCGGATCCGTCATGGCCGCTACGTGGAACCTGACGTTATGGTCCAAGAGCGCCTTCACTGCCCTAAATGGCAGCTCGAAGAACTCCCTAGAGGCCCCCGTCCTGGCCTCGAAAGCCCCCGGCTCTCCGGCCTTGAGAGAGACCCTCACGTAGACCTTCTTGAGGCCGGCGACGTCCTTTACGTAGCTCTCATCGGCTCCGAAGAGGATGCCGTTGGTCTCGAGGATGAACAACTTCACCTCGTCCCTCTCCTCGATGAGCTCTAAGAGCTCGAGCAAGTGCTTCCTGCAGAGCGTTGGCTCGCCGCCGCTTATCCTGGCCTTGCTGACCTTCCACCTCCTCGCTGCCCTCACTATGTTCTCGCATGCCTCCTCGGCCGTGTAGTACTTCCCGTAGGCTTCGGGGAAGTCCCTGCTGAAGTCCGTCCAGCAGAAGAAGCACCTGAGGCAACAGCCAACGACGTAGCCCGTCGCTATCCCCCCGTAGACTCCGGTGGCGTAGAAGGCCGTGTACTTCCTAGCTCCATCTCGGCAGACAATCCTCTCCGTCTGCCTGGCCACGTCAATCGGATCGAACCTTTCCCCCCTCTTTATCATCCTCGGGTAGGCCATCAAGCTCCTCGCCAGCCTGAGCGCGCCTCGGATGTTGCCCGCTCTCCGTGACTTAGCCCTGCCCAAGCTCGAAGACCGCTACTCACCTGGATAGTCGGGGCCCGTCCCTAAAAAGTGGGGTTACGGGGCCCTATCTCTTCTTTTCTTTAGTAACTCCTCGAAGAACTCGCTCTCGCTCTTGCCCGTGATCATCTCGAAGTACTCGTCCCTCTCTATCCCGGCGATGATTTTAGCCAGCTTCTTCTTCGCTTCGATGTCGCCCCTCCTCCATATCATTATCTTCTGCGCCTGCGGCGAGCCAGCGCCGTGCAATGACTCGACCAAGTGCGCGCCTATGGATAGGGCCTCGATGAGCCTGATCATCCGAATCCTGTGCTCAGTGGGGACGGTGGCCACTCCTTTGAGGTACTTCTCCACGTACTTCCCGATCCTCGGGTGCTTATAGTCCTTCTCTGAGGGACACGTCGCTAACAACCCCCCCGCAACGTCTTGGGCCAGCCTGGACCACTCGTAGGGGAACCTGGTTATTAGGAGCTTCGTGACGTTCGCGAGCAGGGGGTCCGGCATGTAGGCCCCGGAAGGTGTTCTGTGGCCCTCGTAGGAGCACGCGAGCGAGCAGCACCAGCAGGCCTCGGCCATGAACATCATCTCCGTCAGCTTATCCACTACGTGCGAGGCGTTGGCCACGCCGTGGTACTCGGCCACGTTCGCCGTAGCCCCGATCAAGACGTCAGCCACGCCGACCTTGCAGCCGCCGTAGTTCTGTCTGTGGAAGGTCGCGAAGGTCTCCACGAGCTCTCCCGCGAACTCGTACTCGCCGCACATGAAGACCCTCTCCCAAGGCACGAAGACGTCGTCGAATATTATCAGGGCCTCTCCTCCGACGGCCCCATACTTCGCGTTCCCGCAGTCGATCACGCCCTCGAGCCTCCTCATTTCGTTCGGTTGCCTGCCGAAGACTATGTAAACGCCCTCAGCGTCTATAGGCACGGCGAAGGACACCGCGTAGTCCTTGTCCTCTGGGCCCAAGGCCCTCGTGGGCATGACTATAATCTCGTGGGAGTTCACGGTCCCGGTTATGTGCGCCTTGGCGCCTCTGACGATTATTCCAGCTTCTGTCTTCTTGACCACGCGGACGTAGAGGTCTGGGTCTGCCTGCTGATGGGGCCTGAGGCTGCGGTCTCCCTTCACATCGGTCATGGCTCCAGCGCACATCAGGTCGTTCTTCTGCACGTACAGCAAGTACTTCTTGAGCCTCTCGTGGTAGTCAGTGCCGTACCTCCTGTCCACGTCGTAGGTGGTTATGTAAAGCGCGTTGAGGGCGTCGAACCCCACACAGCGCTGGAAGCAAGCCCCGGTCCTCTGGCCCAAGAACCTCATCATCTTCACCTTCTTCACGAGGTCGTCTGTGCTCTGGTGGATGTGGGTGAATCTGTTGATCTTCTCTCCAGTCAAGTGAGACCGCGCAGTCATCACCTCCTCGTACTTCGAGTCGTGGGCCAGCTCGTAGGTCATGGCCGCGGCGTTGACGTGGGGCCTGAAGACGGGGTGCTCGACTACGCTCTCGACTTCCTCGCCCATGAAGTATATCTTGGGCTTGACCCTCTTCAGGCTCTCAACGTATTCCCTTCCCCTCATCATCTCCGTCGCCCAGCACTACTCCTTGTAAGAGGGAATTATCTTCCGGGCGAAGACGTCGAGTACGAACTTGGGGTCGGGCCCTATGTTGACCAAGACGAAATGCCTGACCCCCGCCCTCACGAACTCCTCTACCTTGTTCGCGCAGTCCTCCGGCGTCCCCACGATCGAGAACTCGATGGCGACCTCGTCCGGGACGTACTTGCCGAACTCCTCGAACAGCTTGAGGCCCTCCTCCGTGAGGGTCACGCCGGTGTACAGGTTCTCCGGCAAGCTCGTCGGGAGCTCAAGTTCGAAGCCAGCCTCTTTTACGAGCTTGGGGGCCCAGGCTATCTGAGCCTTAAACTTCCTAACCTGATCCAGGGCCTTTTCGTAGCTCTCGGCCACGGCCACGTAGACGAACAGGCAAGGCTCGAAGCCGTCTAGGGATCGCCCGGCGGCCTCGGCGGCTCTCCTCACCTCCTCCAAGTGCCTTCTATAGACCTTTGGCCCTAGCGAGACGGGTAACCAGCCGTCCGCCAACTCAGCTGCCATCTTCCGCGAGAGGGGGGAGTTGGCCCCGAAGTATATCGGCACAGGGTTCCTCTTCGGCCTTATCTGCAGGAAGGCCTTCCTCATGCTCCAGAACTTGCCCTGATGGTCGACCTCGTCCCTCAACCAGAGGCTCCGGACGATATTCGTGAACTCGGCAAGCCTCGACAGCGGCTTGTCCCATCGTATTCCGAACTGATCCAAGTTCATTGCCTCTCCAGCCCCTAGGCCGACAATCAATCTCCCCTGCGACACTTGATCGACTGTTGCAGTGAGTTGCGCGAAGACCGCGGGATGGATCCTATGCGGGTCGGAGACACAAGTGCCGAGCTCGACCTTCTCGGTCTGGGAGGCTATCACAGTGAGGATTGGCCAGACGTTCGGCACTATGCCCGTAGGCATCATCAGTAGGTGGTCTGCGGCCCACACGGAGTCAAAGCCCGCCTTCTCCGTCCTGATGCCTATCTTGATCAGCGCGTCGACGGGGGCTGTGGGGATGGGCAGGAGTTGCCCGAACTTAACGGTCCTTTTAATCGAGCCCAAGGTCTCTACACCGCTATTAAATGTCGAGGCCCCTCGACTTTAATTCTCTGGTCGAGCTCTAGCGCACGGAGCTTCCCGCAAACGTTATAAAGTGAGTCACGAGAGGAAGAGACGGATGATAGAACAAGTACTCTACATCGTCGGACTAGCAGCAGCGGCCTTCATGGCCTTCAACATAGGTGCTAACGACGCTGCAAATCCCATAGATCAGACCGTTGGCTCGGGGGTTCTGAGGCTGAAGCAGGCCCTCGCGCTCTTTGCCATTTTCACCATTATCGGCGCCCTCCTCCAAGGAAGTTATGTGATTAAGACCTTGGGGAAGGGTATAATACCTGAGCAACCAGGGATCGACGTCGTAGGGGCGCTGTTGTCTGTCGCTGCCGCAGGGGCTTGGATACTCACGGCCACGCTTCTCCGCCTACCGATATCCACTTCGCAGAGCATTACCGGCGCCATACTAGGCATAGGCTTGGCGTACGCCGTAATTGGCAAAATAGGTCTCCACGAGGTCAACTGGGGAGTCATCGTGAGGATCATGCTGAGCTGGATAACGTCCCCCCTAATAGCCATGAGCCTGTCGGTCTTGCTCTACTTCCCTTTCGCGAGGCTCCACTCGTTCCTAGTGAGGAGGGGTGGGAGCGAAAAGCTATTGACAATCCTACACGTAGTCGCGCTAGCGTTCGCCGCTTACGCGTTCGGGGCAAACGACGTAGCGAACGCCACAGGCGTGTACGTGACTATAACTGAGAAGCAACTCGGGTTACCGACCGACGAGACGATGCTCATGCTCTCTCTCCTAGGCGGCGTCTTCATAGCCATAGGCGGCTTCACGTTGGGCGAGAGAGTCGTGCAGACGACAGCCTTTAGGCTGACGAGGCTAGATCGCCCGAGCGGCTTGGCAGCGGGCCTCTCGCTGGCGCTGACGGTCTGGCTCTTCACAACGATCCCCTACGTGCTCTGGGGGTTCGGCATGCCCATCTCGACGACTCACGCGAGCGTCTCAGCAATAATGGGCGCTGGTATGGCGAGGGCTAAGAGCTTGAGAGGGTTGAACTTCAAGGTCGCGGGCTACATAGTGGCCTCATGGCTCTTGACGGTGCCCGTGGCCATGGCGGTCTCGTCGTGCTTGTACATCATTGTCTACTGGCTTCTACTCTTGTAAGGAAAAGTATATATCTTGGGCGGCACGACAAGACTACAACCCGCCTTACCGGTGAGCGTCTTTTGGCGACTTGGATATGGGCGTCTAAAAAGATTGAAAAGGAAATCCTGTCGAAGTGCTTAGAGCACTGCTCTAAGGTCTCGGGCGTGGTAGAGCGTCTAGTCTCTTTGTTGAAGGCGATAGAGGAAGGGCGGCTCGAGAGCGCGCCCTCAATATTCAATGAGGTCATGGTGACCGAGAGGGGCGCCGACGAGATGAAGAGGAGCTTGATATACGACCTCTCAAGGGCCACGCTGTTGCCGCTCGACAGGGACTACGTGATGAGGCTCGTGTTGAGGCTAGATGACGTGGCCGACTACTCCAAGGCTGCCGCTCGGAGGTTGTTGATAGCCTTGAAAATAGGGGTCCACTTCGACAAAGACTACGTGGCGAAGCTCTTGGAAATAACTCTAAAGCTTCGCGACGCCATGTCTTTGGTAGATCGAGCCCTCAGAGAAGTGGTCAGTAGCCCTCAGAAGGCGCTGAGCGTGGCAGACTCGATAGAGCGAATAGAGGAGGAAGTCGATGACATAAGGACGTCTCTCTTGGAGTACGTGTTCTCGAAGTGCAACGAGAAGGGGCCCACGTGGTGCGCTCTAGCCAAGGAGATCGTCGACGAAGTGGAGAACTCCATGGACAGGTGCGAAGAAGTAGCCGACATGATAAGGTACATAAGCGTCAGCTTGGCGTCTGCTTAGTTTGCGAGAGCCGCGATAGCTAGCGAGTTTTGGAATGATGAGGCCGCGAAATAACCTCTACGTGGTCGTGATGCTCTGCGCTGACCCGAGCTCGTCATCTAAAGAACCCGCAAGCGCGCGGGCCAGCTCTAGGGCGGAGCCCTCGAGGCTAAGCAGTTCTTCAGAAGTTCTTGACGACCCCTCGCACCTTTATATATCGCTCATAAGGACTTTCTGGAGCGGGCCTAAGGGGTGAGGGCCTTGTCGGAAGAGGTCTCGAGATTGCTGGGCAACGTGGCCGTGAAGGAGATAATACACTGCCTCAAGTCTGGTGAGAAGAACATTAAAGACGTGGTGGACTGCCTCAACAAGGTATCGCCCACGGGCCTGCAACCCTTGGCGGTGGAGCTGTACCTGTGGCTATTGGCTCAGAAAGGTTACGTAGAGGTCAAGGGGTCGGGACCGACGGCCGCGTACTCGCTGACCGACAAGGGTAAGGCTCTTCAAACGAGCTAGCGAATTGCGAGCGGCGGGGAAGTTCACGCATTCTTTTTAACACTTCTTTGGCCTCGTCTGTTGCAGAAATCACCGCTTACCCAAGTAGTCCTCGTACAGCCTGTTTATCAGGCCGACGAGCGCGCCGCCGAGCTCTTTGATGAACCTCTGGGGTATCGTGCCGGCCTTAGGGCACAGGGGATCCAACGAGACTCTGTCGCTATCCTCTTCGTAGACCAACGGGTATAGGCGGCACCCCTCAGGCCTATCGGGGTATATCGTGCAGGAGTTCGTGGCGGGGTCGAGGAACACGCAGTGCCCGTCGACGTTCTTGAGCCTCGGTATGCGGCCGCGCCTGTCGACGAAGTGCTCTTCGGCGAAGCCCAGCTTCTTGATCCTCTCTACGTCCCTTTTGGTCAGCGGCATCCTCGTGTCGTAGCAGCACTTGCCGCAGAACCTCCCGTCGAGCCTGCAATCGATGTACAAGGTCGGGTGCAAGGGCAACCCTCACCTCGAGCCCTCTGACAGAGTGTGGGGTAAGGGATAAATTAAGCTAAGACCCTCATCAAAGCGAGGGGGAGTGGGCTTCGCAGTAGAGGTCGGGCGAGTCGCGAAGATGATTTTAGAGTCCAAGAAGGCGGTTGCGCTGACGGGAGCTGGCATATCGACCGAGAGCGGCATACCGGACTTCAGGGGCCCTCAAGGCCTTTGGAAGCAAGTGGACCCCAAGACAAGCACGATCCAGTTCTTCAGGCAGTTCCCGGAAGTCTTCTGGCGCTTCATAGTCGAAAGGCTGGAGGTCGTCGTGAGGGCCGAGCCCAACAGGGCCCACTACGCCCTCGCCGAGCTGGAGAGGATGGGCAAGCTCAGCGCCGTGATAACCCAGAACGTCGACGGCCTGCACTTCAAGGCCGGCTCCAGGAACGTCATAGAGCTCCAC
>Ga0105156_1000208_pt1 | contig 9820 bp, 9 predicted proteins | sample SSWtaG_3_FD_89673 | JGI IMG/M metagenome (GOLD analysis project Ga0105156, IMG submission 89673) | Hot spring microbial communities from Sandy's Spring West, USA to study Microbial Dark Matter (Phase II) - SSWTFFsm_matched | ecosystem: Environmental > Aquatic > Thermal springs > Hot (42-90C) ...
AAGTTATAGTGTAAGCTATGCTGGCACAGCCCCACTCTGTATACTTTGGTCTGACAATTATCATAAAGTCTGGTGCATCCTTCCACCCATCTCCAGCATCACTAGACATCGTAAAGGTTGCTGTCGCTAGGTATAGTGAAACATTCGTAAACGTATGCCTAGATATAGTACCAATACCCAGAAACATAACCTTCCTTATACTCAAAATCATAGTAGCAGTAGTAGTCGTAGATCTGAGCTACAGCTATGTAGGCTAGCGCTAGGTAAACCGTTATTATCGTTAAGTGATGAGAACACCTTCAACCAAAGCCTAAGTGTTGAACTCATATTCTCACCTCCCTCCTTGCATTAGGAGAGGGTTTGGGCCTTGGGGTTTTAAGAAGTGTTTCCATTATTAACGATATAGGTTTCAGTAATGGTTTTAATTAGCTTACATCAATGGTTTTATTCTGCTCTCCTTAATCTTATAATCCTTAGGCTCTGTATGTATGGATGTTTTAGGGTTTGCTTGTTTGTTTTAATGTTATTTCCAGTTGCGTTCCTGTTATTGTTTTTAAGGGTTTAACTTCTCTTCTCTTCATGGTTTGGGGGTGTTTTTGTTTGGGTGTTATTCCTGTTATTGATCTTCATGAGGATATTGCAACTTATTTCATGCTTCATGGTGGTGGCTATAAACTTGCCGATTTCTCTCTTGATGTTGATGGTAGGGATGCTGATATTCCCAAATATCTTAGGGGTGGTGTTAGGCTCGTTTTCGCATCCATATTCACTGGTCTTGAGACATTCGATCCGAGTATCTCCAAAGCCTATCACGAGCTTTACAATGTTTGGGTTCCAGGTATAACATTTAGAGGTTTAGAGTCTATCCTCTTAGAGCAGGTTAGGATCTATTATAGGCTTGTTGAGTATCATAGGGAGCTCTCCCTGGTGACAAGCTATTCTAGTGTAGATGATATACTGAGGAGTGGTTCTAGGGTTGGCTTAATACTTCATATTGAGGGTGCTGAGCCCCTAGCTGATCCCTACGATTTAAAAATACTCTACGCTCTCGGCGTTAGGAGTATTGGGATTACATGGAATCACTGTAACAAGTATGGTTGTGGAGCTCTAGCCAAGAAGGATTATGGTTTAACTGATGAGGGTGAGGAGCTTGTCAGGATGGCTAATAGTGTGGGTGTTATAGTAGATCTAGCTCATGCTAGTAAGAGGACGGCGTTAGATGCACTCTACATAACCAGGAAACCTGTCATGATAAGCCATGCTAACCTAAGGAGATTCGTTGACACACCTAGGAACGTCGATGATGAAATCCTAGAAGCTCTAAGTAAGAACGGGGGTGTCATAGGGCTATCATGCATTGGTCCGCTGATAGCTAGAGGTAGGCAGGCTACATTAGAGGACCTTGTAGAACAATATCTTTACCTACATCAAACGTATGGACCTCACATAGCGGCTATAGGGACTGACTTCCTAGGACTCCTGGGACTACCAGCTCCAAAAGGGTTCGAGACAATAGACAAGGTGGTGGGACTACTGGAGAAGCTGAAGGAGAGAGGGTTAGGGGATAGGGATTTGGAGAGGATAGCTTATGAAAACGCTTTAAGGGTGCTAAGGGAGAGCATGGCTTCAGAGTAATCTATAAAACTATAGGGTGTAATATGGTGGAGGGGGCACGGTATTGTCTATAGCTGAGAAGCTAATAGAGGAGCTTAAAGGTGATGAGAGGCTTAGAAAAGAGCTAGCACTAGAACTAATACCGGAGATCATAACAAGCAGGGAGGCTAGGTTAGCGATAACAAGGGCTATGCTAAGGGAGGTGGCTACAAAAGAAGACATAAAAACACTTGAAACAAACATGAGAGGTGAGATGGAGAAACTAGAATCGAGAATGAAAGGTGAAGTAGAGAAGCTGGAATCAAGGATTAAAAGTGAAATGGAGAAATTGGAAGCAGGAATGAAAAGTGAAATGGAGAAGTTAGAATCAAGAATGAAAAGTGAAATGGAGAAACTGGAAGCGAGATTGAGGAGTGAGATGAAGGATATGGAGGGGAGGCTGGGAAGTGAGATAAAGAGAGTGGGGATGGAGGTAGTAAGGGTTGAGAAAGAGCTGGGATCCAGGATAGATAGGGTGGAGGCAACCCTAGCAGGGATACAGGCTAGGATGGAAAAGCTGGATGGAGCATATCTAGAGTTATCAAAACGGGTTGACGAAATGAATAGTCATTTGTCTAAGAGAATAGAGGATGTGAACGGTAACTTATCGAAGAGAATAGAGGATCTTCATAATCATTTGTCTAAGAGAATTGAAGATATTTACAACCATTTGTCAGGGAGAATAGAGGATTTAAGTAAGAGAATTGATGATCTAGGTAATAGCTTGGATAAAAGGATTGATAGTTTAGATAAAAGGATTGATAGTTTAGATAAGAGAATTGATAGTTTAGATAGGAGGATTGATAGCTTGGATAAAAGGATTGATTTTATGTCTAGGACTACTTTAGCTTTAACTGTAGCCGTTCTAGCTGCTTTGATTGTTAACATCATCGTAGCCGTCCTACTTAGGTAATTGCCTTAGTATGTGTATTTTCGCTAGGTCTTCTAGCGATTCCACTATGTCTAGTGCGTCGAAGGGATCTAAGTTGCTATAGGCTACAACTCCATGTCTTCTTAGTACTGCTGTGTTACATCCTGTATCCTTTAACGTTTTAGCTACAGCTAATGCTAGTTCCTGGGATCCTGGTTTTAGTTGTGGTATTACAGTATAGCATTTGATCTTAGTTGAAGCCTCTAATAGGAGCTCTAGATCCAGCTTTAGGTTAGCTTCTATTGCTGATAACGTGTATGGTGGGTGTACGTGTACTACTGCTTTAGCCTTATCTATGAACTTGTATATGTTCAAGTGCATTAGATACTCTATACTCGGGTTACCCCTCACCCTCACTCCATCAATGGATATAACAGCTATATCCTCAGGTTTAAGAGAGTACTTTGGAACCCCACTAGGGGTTATGTATATGAACTCCCTAGACTCATCAATAAAACTTACATTACCACCCTTAACTTGAACCAAACCCCTCATATAAGCTAACCTCATAACCTCAACTACAGCCGAAGCTCTATCCACGTTGAAAACAAAAACCCCTACCACAAGCACACCTCCCCAAAAAGCTACTCTAAACTTCAAACATGCCCATAACATTTGATAAAGTAAAAAACCTAAATACCCTAGAAAGTAACCTTCCACATGGAGGGTTACCATAGAGGAAAAAGGTTAAGGTAATGAGAGAGAACGTGAAGGTAAACGATTACAGGAAAATACACTAAAACTGTAACCCCCCGATACGGAATTCAATACATGGAGTTGAAAGTTAGATGCCTTTTGCTATGTACTTTACATCCTCTATTAAGTTTGCTACTATTAGTGGTGTGTCCTCGATTTTCCAGTCTTCGAGTATACTTGATAGGAGTATTCTTAGAGCTCTACCTGTTTTCCCCTCTTCTACTGCTTCTACTATCGTTGTTATTGTCTCGTGTTTAAGTCCTTTGGATCTAAGTAGCCTTCTTAGGTCATCTGGGTTTGTTTTTATAGCTTCCTCTAGGGCCCCCCTTAGCTCCTCTAGTCTTTGCATTGTTTCCGCTACAATACTCTCTCCTATGGCCTCTTTTAGCTTCTCCACTACCTTCTCTGAGCCTGATGTTAGGAGTATTATGTAAGATTTAGCGTTTAAACCTTTAACGGCATTCACATAGTCCTCGTAAACCTCAGATTTAACCTCGTATATCTCAGGATGCTCTGGATCCCCTCTATGGAGGTACCATAGGAATACCGATGGATAATCCGTTGACCTAGTAACCTCCTCTAAATCCCTAAGCTCTAGGGTCCTTAAAGCTATACCCTCAACTCCAAGAGCTTCAGCTATACCTAGAGACTCTATGGGGTTTAAGAGTTCCCCATTAGGCCTCCTAGCAGCTACAAGGATTAACCTATACTCCTCAACCCTACTAAGCTCGGGAGGCCCTTTAACCCATGTTGCTGGCTCACTACCTTCAATCATGAAAGTGAAAGTCCAACCCTTATACCCTTCAAGCTTCTCGTAAAGCCCAATCCTTGACGCTAGAGTCTCAGCTACAGATACGATGGGGTTTATTGTTAAACCGTAATCCTCAACCCTAAGATCCCCTCTAACGAAGACCATGTTATGTAACACATAGCGTGTTGAGAACATCCATTTACCAAGTATAGGATCCCAGTATAGGTTAACCTGCCATCCATCAATCCTAGGAGTTACAAGACTAGGCTTCTCACCGGGGAGCTCTACACCTCTAACACCTAGATCGAAAGCTCTATGAAGTGGATAGGATATAAGCTTAGCAAACCCACCCTCATAGTATACAATAGTACCACCAGCATCTAAAGCTACAGGGAAATACCTCTTAAAAGCCCTCCTACTCCAAGAGTATATACAAACCCTACCACCAACAACATCACAACACCTCTCCTCGATAACACGGCCGAAGACATCCCTAAACCTTGATAGGAAAACCTCAAGTTTACGAGTAGGAGATCCTAGAAGACTACTAGCCTCGTAAACCTCACCTTCACTAAGATCCCTACCACTAACCCAAGCCTCATAGACACTAACAACTCTAGAAATGTAGTTAACCATGGAACTCCACCAACCCTAAATGATTATTGGTAGGAAGAGCTTATACCACCTATAGGTGTTTGGTAGCCGGGCGGGGATTCGAACCCCGGTCACGGGGGCCAAAGCCCCGCATCCTGGGCCGCTAGACGACCCGGCTTCCCAATAACAATAAGTATATTTAGGGGGATTTAAAAGGTTTAATATGTTAGGTTTTTGAATGTAGTTTAAATATCTTCAACCCCCCACCCTCTTATATCCCTAATACAGTTTACTGTGTTCGATATGAGTTCTTCCGAATCACAAGCTATGTATGATGCTATCTCGTTGTAGTATGGTGGTCCAAGTCTACTAAATAACGTTACCACCCTACCACCATGGTTTAGCTTGTAGCCTTCGTAAACAGGCTCATGCCCTCTAACTATAATCTTGGTCTTTGTAACTTTCAACGCATGCTCCGTTACCTTAAACCCCCATAGTGATCCAGCTCCTCTAGGGTTAGGAGCTCTATAGTTTATGTACTCCGCTGGGTCATTCCATAGAATCTCCTCTATAACACTTAGATATCTATTCCAGCCAAGGTACTCTAATAGCTGGTTTTTCAAAGTCGTAGGGGGTCCTCCGTGCAACATTAAAGCTACCCCCTCTATTACTAGAGCATGTGGTAGTATGTTGAAGAGGTTTAATGAGAGTTCATATAAGCTACTTGCATGAGTTCCGTAGAGCTCCTTTAAAACATAGGGGTAGTCGTGGGGGTAAGGTTTTAGATCCTTCGGTGGTTCATGGTTACCTCTTAGCATTATAAGTCTCCAACCTATAGCTTTCTTAAGCTCAATTATCCTAGCTAATGTTAGTATCTGACCTTCAGGAGGACCTCTGTCGATGTAATCACCGAGAAACACTAGAAGCCCACTATCCAGGAACCCCCATTTCTCTAGTTGCTCAAGAATACTATTAAACGTTTTGAAATCACCGTGGATATCACCTATAATGGCTAGAGGGCCTTTAAAGTTCTTTAAGACTATAACACCACCTCTCCTAAAACCATTATGGTAGGAGCTACTACCCTCTTCTAAAACCATTACTCCAATCATGTCCTTAAGGAGATTCTCAAAATCACTAGCTCTAGGAATAGACAAGCTATACACCCTAATGGTATACCAACACTATACTATAACGTAAACCTTTTATACCTCCATATGGGTTTTAATATTATGGTTAAGAGCAAGCTCTCCGGGTTGCCTTACGCTATGAAAGGTTTGATGTTTAGTAGAGGTGTAGGGCTTACACCCCTATATGGGGTGAAGGTGTAGTTGAGATTTGAAAGTTTATCGGAGACTTTATATAGGGTTGTTGGATCTACTTATAAACATGTTAATGATCTAGCTGTCCTAGAGTATCCTAGGAGGATGTATAGGCGTAGTATAGATGTAGTTGTTAAGCTTAGAGATGGTAAGCTTAGTCTACTTAAGGTTACAGATGATGTTGAAAATCTATCTAAGCAGGATGTACAGGAGCTTAGGAGTATAGCATCGGCTTTAAGCTCCGGAGCTTTAATCATAGCTAACTACATGGATGGAGTTAAACTTTTAGATGAAGTAGCTTATGAGACATGTGGTGTTAGAGTTGTTAATGTTAACACCTTAGAGAGGGTTCTATCAGGTGAAGCTAATATCTACATATACCAAAGTGGTGACATGTTCAAGGTTAGAATTAACAGAGATGCTATGAGGAGGAAGAGGGTTAAGAAGGGGTTAAGTTTAGGAGAGCTAGCTTGCAAACTTAAGGTTACTAGGAGGACTGTGTATGAATATGAGAGAGGTTATATAGAACCGACTATAAGTAAAGCTGAGAAACTCGTTGAACTCTTGGGGGAGGACATTCTAGAACCGATAGATATCTTCGAGCAACCTAAAGTCCCCAGGCGTACTGTAGAGAATGTGATATTCGATTCTAAAGAGGAGGAGGAGCTAGCTAGAAAGCTTAGAGAGAGAAACTTTAATGTAGTACATGCTAGGAAGACAACAGTAGACATGATAGGTTCTAGGGTTGACAAGAAGATACTCCTAGTTGTTAGACATGGGAAGGAGAGCCTTGAAAGCCTAGAACTTAAATCCATAAACTCTAAAAAGCTAGCTAGGATAACGGGTAGTGAGAGTTACATAGTAGTAGATAATAGGAAGGTTAAGGAAGACCTAGAAGGAATGGGGATAGAGGTTTACACTCAAGGTGAAGTGGTAGAACTCCTTAATAGCTAAGATGTTATGATGAGGATTAAACTGCTTTAACCCTCTATCCTACATGGGGGTTTTCCTCGTGAGAGGTCAAGGTTTTTATTTAACAGGAGCTCCTGGTGTTGGTAAGAGTACTGTTTTTATGAGGATTATCGATGAGTTGAGGAGAATTGGTTGTAGCATTGGGGGTATATATGCTCCTGAGGTTAGAGTGAGGGGTGTTAGGATTGGCTTCATGATAGTGGATTTGGACTCTGGTGCTCAGGGGTGGCTTGCTCGGGTTGGAGATTTTAGAGGGCCTAGAGTGGGTAAGTATGTTGTTATGGTGGATGACGTGTTAAAGATTGGTGTTCCAGCTCTTGAAAGAGCTCTAGCTAGTAGGGATGTTATTGCTATAGATGAGATTGGACCTATGGAGTTAGCTGTTCCCATGCTTAGAAGCTCTATTATAAAGTGTATTGAATCTGGTAAGCTGTACCTAGCTGTAGTTCATAGAGGGTTAAGGGATAGGGATCCAGAGGTTTACAGGCTTATCTCAACTAGAGGTTCTATAGTTGAGGTTACATTAGAGAATAGGGGGAGGTTACTAGCTTCTGCTGTGGACGTTGCTAGGAGGATTTCTCATGAAGCTAGCTGTGGTAGATGAGGGTAAAGTTTTAGTATATATTCCTGATCCTCTAGAAGCTCTAGCACCTCACGGTCTTGAACCAGCATGGCTCCCAGTATTCTACAATCCTAAAATGGAGTTTAATAGAGATCTATCTGTATTAGCTCTACAAGTCTACGTAGATAAACTCTCTCCACATAAACCCGTTATAATAGTAGAGCCCCTAGCAGCTACAGGGGTTAGAGCTTTAAGATATGCCCTTGAGGTTAAAAACATTCTAAGAGTTTACGCCTCTGATATTAGTGAGGATGCTTATGAACTTGCTCAACTCAACATAGCTTTAAACAACGCCTGGGATAAGGTTAGTTTCTTTAGAGTAGATGCTAACATGCTTATGTACAATCTTAGAACCCTAAAGATCCCAGTATTAGCAGTAGATATAGATCCCTACGGATCACCAGCTCCATTCATGGAAGCAACATTGAACATCCTAGGAAACGGAGGGTTACTTATGGTTACAGCTACTGATACAGCTGTACTCGAGGGTTCTAAGAAATCCAAAGCTCTTAGAAGATATGGAGTTTACACTACTAAGACCCCCTCTTCTAGGGAGATTGCCGTTAGAACACTACTAGGATACATAGCTAGGATTGCCGCAGCCCACGATAAATGGATTGAACCCCTCATTTCAATATACGTAGACTACTACGTAAGACTTATACTCTTAGCCCGTAGGGGCGCTAAGGAAGCTGAGAAGATGATAGAGGAGAAAATAGGTTATGCACACTACTACCCTAAACTAAACTATACTACTATAAGACCATATAGCGTGGAAGACTACGTAGGAAACCTAGAAGCTATAAGAATTGGACCTCTATGGGTTGGTGAAACACTGAAAAGGGAGTTCATAGAAACATGTTTAGAAGAACTACGAGGTAAATTTGAACACCTAAGAACAAAAGCTAGGATAATCAAGCTACTGGAGATGCTTAAGGAGGAAGCCTTAATACAGGAGGAGCTCTACATAAGACTAGATTCTATAGCTTCAATGCTGAAGAAGCAAACCCCACCAAAACGTAGATTAATAGAAGAGCTTAGAGCAAGGGGGTTTAAAGCAACAATAACACACTACCACCCAGCAGCCATAAGGACTAATGCCAGCATAAAAGAGCTAACCTCCTCCCCGCCTTAGGAGGGCTAGGCTTTCCAGCTATAGTTCAAGCTAGAGGTTAAGCAACCTAGCCTCCTGGGATCCTTACAGATGTGGTCCTACGAGGCCGAATCGATGGGGGGAACCTTTCCGCCTTGGAGGGGAACCCTCGCCCTTTCAGGGCGGGGAGGAGGTCAGTAGTTTGTAGATCCAGGAGTCCATAAGTGCACAGGTATTAGGTTCGTAGAAATTACCTATACCACATTGTTCTATAACTGGACATGTTGTACATGGTATTTCTAGGATTTCTTTGAGACTAACCTTTATTAATAACTTGTTAGAGTTAGTTTTGGTTAAGGTTAGTTTGAATGTTTTACGACCATTTATTGTTACCTCCTCTCTTTTAATCAACCCTTTCTTTACGAGTTTTGCTACAAGTCTTGAACCCTCCCTACTATCTAGGTTAAGTTTCTTCCATAAATCTTTTTGAAGTATTTGTCCTCCATTCTCTCTTATCAATCTAAGTGCTATATCCTCGTAGTTAGCTAGTTGTTTAACCAACTCTCTGGCACCTTGTAAGTTGCTCCTATTATTAGTTTTAGGAACTAGAGTTTAAATAATATAGCTTGGTAATTGGTTGCATTCTTTTAACTTTTAAGGTTTAAGTGAGAAGATTTAACACTATTTTGGAGTTTAAAGTGTTCAAATGGTCTGTGATAATAGGACTTATTAAGCTGGGGAGACCTGTTAACTTAATTATGGGAGTACTAGCTTTATTCTTGGGAGCTTCTATTGTCTCTGGGGAGCTTCCCACTTTTATACCGTTAGAGCAGGTTATTGTACTTATGCTAGCTGGGTTTCTCTTAGCATACTCTATTATGGTTGTTAACGATATTGTTGATGTAGAGGCTGATAGGGTTAACGCTCCCTGGAGACCTATAGCCTCTGGTTTTGTATCAATTGATTTAGCTTGGAGGGTTTCTGTGATAGCTATACTACTAGGTTTAGGTTTAACACTTTACATTGAACCTCTACCGTTAACCTCTATAACTGCTCTTTGGTTTCTTGGTTTAGCTCATTTATACAACCTAGGGGGTAAGAGGTTCTTACTTATAGGTAATATTATAGTAGCTTTCCTAACAGCTTTCCCCCTACTTTATGGTGTTGTGTTAGCGAGCTATTACAT
>Ga0105156_1000209_pt1 | contig 9790 bp, 10 predicted proteins | sample SSWtaG_3_FD_89673 | JGI IMG/M metagenome (GOLD analysis project Ga0105156, IMG submission 89673) | Hot spring microbial communities from Sandy's Spring West, USA to study Microbial Dark Matter (Phase II) - SSWTFFsm_matched | ecosystem: Environmental > Aquatic > Thermal springs > Hot (42-90C) ...
GCATATGCATCATATCAAGTTGTAAAAGAATGTATTCCAATTGCTAAACAATTTCAACAACAATATTCAATTTATAATTTTCCACTTGAACATTGTTTAATTTATGCAATATGGGGATGGGTAAATAAAAATATTTCATATAAATATGATGAAAAATATCCAGATTATTGGAATGACGTGGGGGAAACATATGAAGATAAATGGGGTGATTGTGAAGATTCTTCAATATTATGTCAATCTGCAATTGAATGTGCTTTAAGAGATAGAGCAAAGACTAAACTTGCCATAGGCTATTACATATCTGACAATTGGTATGGTCATGCATGGTGCTATTATGATTCTATTGTATTTAAAAAGAATGTTATATTAGAGTGTACATTTGATGATTATATTCCACCAAATACATATATTGAAGGTTTAAAATATCATCCAACAATAATTTGTAATTCAAAAGAATGGCAAATTACTTGTACATGTGATAAATGTAAAATAATGTTAGAATATCTAAGTGGAAATATTACAAGGGAAAAAGTAAATTGGAAAAGAGATGTAAAAATAGAATTAAAAGAATGGAGACCTTCATTATTTGAAAAGATAAAACTAAAATTTTTAAAAGTAATACACAAATAATAAATTGGTGAAAATATGGTTAATGAAATAATAGTAGTAATATTATCAATATCTGCTGGTATTTCAGCAGGATTATGGACCCCAATTCTTGGGTGGCTTGGCTCAAATGAAACATTTAATATTAAAAAATTTGTACAAGGTTTTATGACATGTTTATCATCAAGCTTAGTATTTAGTCTCATGGCATTATATAACCCCCCAGCTGATGGAATAATAAATTTAACAATATTTTGGCTTGAAATTTTCTTGGCATGTATAGGGGTAGACTATACTAGAAATAAAATTGGTAATATGACAAGGTGAAGATAATGAATGAAGATAAAAGTGAAATAAATGTTATTTCAATTGAAAGAAGAATTACAAAACTTGAAACTGAAATTACATGGTTGAAAGAGACAATAAAAAAGATAGAAACAAGAATATGGTATGTACTTGGCTCAATAATAATATTTGGTTTAGTAAGTATACTAATAGCACTAATGAAATAATACAAAGGTATAGATAAAGAATGTAAGTATCATTTTCTTTTTAACAAGTTAACAAAATAAGTAAATATAGGTTTAATTATTAAAATTAAATTGGGACTAAGGTTGCATAGAGGATATAGTTTATCTCATAAACCACATGAGAATGTCCGTCTTAACGTAACACAACTTTTTATTCCTAGAATTAAGATTCCACCACTCTCAGAAAATATAGAAGTTCTCTATAAGCTTGACTATGAACAACTCCTTGGGAAACTAAAACAAGCCTTTAGCCTCACTAAAGAAAATCCTATGATCAAGCCACTTTATGAGGCTTACAAGAGTATGATGGGAATTTTGTATAGTGAAACCAATGAAGAATTCTTTGAAGATCTCTTTATAAGACATACATATATGCAATTAGCAGTCATAGCATCACTTTCAATAGCTTTAGGAAAAATTGGAGAACTAGAAGATATATGTAGTGGTTCTTTAATTGGAGTCGAAGTAGCACTTCCTTACTTAAACTGGTGGAAGACTGCTTTGCATAATAAAGAAGCAAAGAATCTTATTAAGGATGTATTAGAAGTAATTACTACAAGAGCAAATCTTGTAGATTGGTCTCTTGGCACAGTTGAAGATGTTTTTAGAACTCTTTATGAATTCTTAGTTGAATCACATATTAGAAGACAATTAGGAGAATACTATACACCAATATGGCTTGTAGAGATGATGATTAATAAGTTTAATGTTAAGGGAAAAATAATTTTAGATCCATTTTGTGGTTCAGGATCATTTCTAGTTAAAGCATTTTATAAAAAGATTGAGCTAGGCGAAAATCCTGATGTTGCTTTAAATGAAATTGTAGGTTTTGATATTAATCCATTAGCAATATCTGTTGCTAGAGCAGAACTCATAATAGCATATAATAAAATTTCTGGAAGAGAACCAGAAAATCCCCCTCACATATATCATGTAGATACATTTGCAATATGGTTTGGTGGATATATGATACCTTTTAAAGGACTTGAAGAGATAGCAAAAAGGGCATGGAATTACTTAGATGTACTTGTAAAGTTTAAACAAATAAAATTAGGTAGTATTACTGAAATGCTTGCTACACTTAGAAACTTAGAGAAGGCTTTAACATATGCTATCAGATTTGCGCATAACAAGTGTAAACTAACAGATAAGTGTCTTGAAGAAGAAATAATTAAGTACTTAGAGCAGAATTTAGAGAATTTTCGTGATGATTTTACTCAAAGGTTTTTAGAACATTTCAAAAGTGAAAATGTAATAAGAACTATTGCAAAATTAATTACAGAACATGGAGGTAATGATGTATGGGCTATAGTGTTAATGTCAATTTACATTCCCATATTAATTACAGGGTTTAAGCCAGATATTATAATTACAAATCCTCCATGGATACCTATAACTGAATATAAAGCATCATATTCTGAGGAAATCCGAAGGTGTATGCTAGAAAAAATTAAAAAACAAGTACGTAATAAAGCTACACGAGTTCTTGCAGGAGCAGATATAGCAACTGTTGCACTTGCTAAATCTATAAAGCTAGCTAATGAAGGTGTAGCTTATATTATGAATAGAGATCAATTATTTAATCATAATACCTCTATTCCTGCTGGTATAATAGCAACATATTGTATATTAAAAGAAGTATTAAAAGACATAAGTGTTAATGTAGAACTTTTTGATTTTGATTTTGATGTTTTTCAGCATGGAATATATCCATCAGTCATAATTATAAAGAAGGTATGAGAAGATGAGTTGGGACTCAAAGTTATATGTTGTTAAGCTAAAAACATTAAGTGATAAAGAATATAGTAAGAAATTAAGTCTTAGTGAAATTGAAGAATATCTTGATATTAATTCTTATAGTAAGAAATATGATGAATATATTGAATCTGGATTACTTTATTTTACAGAGAACCTTAATACATTAGCTAAAAACCTCAATGTCGATAAAATATACCCCAAGGGGTTATACATAATGGGTATTTATGGTGGTGAAAAGAAAAAAGGCGAAGAGAAGTATGCAGGTCTAGTACTTGAAGAATATCATGAAGAATGTTCTATTTTCAAATTTAGATTATATAATACTAAAGACATCTTAGTGGTACCTAAAGATTACTTAAAGGAATATAGTGTTAAAGTCTATAAAATGATATATGTAAGAGAAATAAACCCATTCAGAATCATTAAATATCTTGATATTATTCTCTCAGAAAAAAATCAAAAGTCACTCAAGAATTTTCTCTCTAAAACTTTAATATTAAATGAACGTAATATCTCTGTAGAGACTCATAGTAAAGTAGAAAAACTGATCAATGAGTTACATCAACCTTCTATGATAAAGCCACTAAGTATAAACAAGTATTATGTTGTATATAGACGTATCAGAGCTTTTACAGCAACAGTATTTAAACCTACGTCAGACAACTTTGTTATAAAGGATGAAGTTGGCTATATAGAGTGTAAAAATGAAGAGATAGCCTATTATTATTCTGCAATACTCAATTATCTCATGTATAAGGTAATGAAATTCAAGAGAACAGTTACAAGAACTCAGTATGGTAGACCTATACTTGCAATATATATTGCTGGCTTATCATGGAATAATATAGATGAAGAAACTAAGAAAGAAATTATTGAATTATCTAAGGAACTTCATAAAAAAGCTCCACTTAAAAAATATTCTAATCAAAATAAGGCATTAGAAGAAATCTTACAATTTCCTGAATTCAAAAAGCTTATAGAACTTCTTGATTCCAAGGTCAATGATGAAAAAATCAAAGAAGCTCTTACACTAGTATCAGGTAGAGGAAAAAAAGAAAAATAAAAATCCTTTATTTTTACCAATAATTTGTTTTCTTGGTTATTAATTACATACTTTATAAATTAAAGAAGACTTTTATATTACTTCTTGTTTCTTTAAACTATATTTTTTACAAATAGTAAATGGTATTGGAATGGCTCTTCGTCATTCTCCTTTTATGAATTTATTAACTTATTTGATTTTGTCAAAAACTTCTTTCTCATATTTACTTATATTCTTAATTGCTATTTTTAAACATTTTCTTAAAAAACCATTTTTTCTTAAATTTTTTCTATTTTTGTTATGACAATTCATAAGTGCAAATAAAATCATATGCTCTTTTTCATGTTGTCTTGCTTTTCCATATACATGTTTTCCAAGATTTTGCTTAAATTCACCACATATTGGACAATAATTTGTATGAAGTCTTTTTACATGTAGTTTTAATGCAAATAATTTATGTTGTTTTTTACCACAATATGGACATACTAACATTATATAAAAATTATTTAAAATAAGTAAATAAAACTTTTGGTATTGTAAAAAATTGGGTTTTGTTTTAAGTATTTAAACATTAGATAAGGTTAAATTATAATAAAACTTAAGTTTTATTGTAGTAAAATTATATATAAACTTTTTACATATAATTTTATCGATGGTTTATGCCAAAGACAAAAAAATCAAAAAAGATGGTTTATATTGGTATGAAAATTCCACAAGAAATGTATGATGTAATTCTAAAACACCTTGAAAAAGATACACATACTTCATTAAGTGAACTTGTTCGTGATGCATTAAGGGAATGGTTAGAAAAACATGGTTTACTAGAGGAAATTGAACAAGGCGAATAATAATGGACTTAATTGACTTATATGTTGAGTATGGGCAAGAGTCAACAGATGCACCATTGATTTATCATAAATCACTTGGGTATTTTGTAATTTCATCATTGCTGGGAAGGTTTACAAAAATTATTACATCTTATTCACCCCATGGATTAGCACCAAATTTATGGGTATTAATTATTGGTCCATCAAGAATTGTAAGAAAAACAACTGCAATGAGACTAGCAGTAAATGTAATAAAAAGTGTTGAACCATCGCTTGTTATGCCAGCTTCATTTACGCCGGAGGCATTATATGAAATGTTTAATCAAATGAATCCAAATGATGCAGTGGTATGGGTAAAAGATGAACTTGGTGGATTTTTTAAAAGCCTTGAGAAAAAATATATGTATGGTGTAAGAGAAATACTTTCAAGCATTTATACAGGACATGGTGAAGTAAGAAGATTAAGAAACCTTACATTAAAAATACCTGATAATCTTTACGTAACTGCAGTTGGGACAATGCCAACACCACCACATAATTACCTTAGTGAAGAAGATTTTGAAAGTGGTTTTATGAACAGATGGATTTTATCATATGCAATGAAACGTGATAAAAGATTACCATTATTACACCAATCACCACGTGCTGATAGTTTATTAAAAGAAATTGTACAAATAATAAAAGAATATACCAATATCCTTCTTTCAATAACACCAATACTTTCACCAACAAAATCAGCAATTGATAAACTTGAAGAATATGACAAGTATGTTGATCAACAACTAGAAATAATAGAACAGACATCACCAGGTAATTTATTTAAAATGTATTTTGCAGAAACTCCAAATCTTTTAATTAAACTATCAGTTTTAAGAAGATTAGCACGTGGTGATTATGACATGTCGGGTGTTATTACAATTGAACTTGATGATGTATTAAAAGCACAACAAGACCTTGAATTATTTGTTGAAGGGGCAAAGCAAGTAATTGAAGATGTACAATCATCGCCAAGGGCAAAGCCTGTCATAACAGAAGAAAGAGCATTAGAAAGGGTATATAGTTATATTTCAAGTAAAAAAGGTGAAGGAGCTTCTTATAGTGAATTATTAATTAAAACAAGAATTTTAAGTCGACAATTAAAAGAATACTTGCTTACATTAATGGAGCAAGATAGAATTATTTGTATTAAAGTAATGTCAAAAAGGAGTAGACCTGCATTAAAATTTTTTGATAGTAGATATGCTAATGTTGCTATCCCACAAGGACAGCAGATAACAGAAGATATGTTAAGAATACTATTGAAATGAGATTGATATGGTGTTGTCCTTTGGCACTAGTATTTAAACTTTTTTACTTACTTACACTTTTTTACACTAATTTACACTACCTACCATTAGTCGACTTCTTTACACTTCTTTGCACTTTTTTACAATGGAGTCAATGTCCAACTGATTACCAGTTTACAAAGGATGTAAAAAAGTGAAAGATGTAAAAAAGTTTATATATCCAATCTATCATCAATCGATTATCAATCTAATCATAAGAATACTTTTTTACAGTCCAGATGTAAAGAACTCTTTTTTAACCTTTTAATAAAAAAATAATTTTATAAAAATTAAGCTTAACCAATCATTCTTTTGTTAATATTTCTGTTTTTGTAGCAATTTCTATCATTATTTCAAGAATATTACTCAATTCATCTTTTTCTTTCTTAAGTGTACTAATTAAAACATCACCCAATCTGTAAATGTTATATGCAAGTTCTATTAGTCTTTTCAATGAAATTTCAGCAAGGTTATATCGTAATTCTAATGCGCTTATCCCTTCTGTTTCAAATTCAATTCTACTCCCATATACATTAATTCTTTTTATTTTTTCATTAACTGGAATAAGACGGGGATGAGGATATGAACAATAACGATAAAAAGTATCTAATTTTATATCAACACCATATGATGGAAGTAAGCTATCTTTTGTCAATGAATAAGTCTTTTCTTCAATTCTTTCTATCCTACTTTTTAATTCTGAGCATTCACTTAATAGTTTAAAAACAGTAAATAATATTTGTATGGTATTGTCAAAATTCTTAATTATTTCTTCAAATCGTATTTCTTCCATGTTTACCACCCCATTAGTAATTCAGTTTTTGTAATTAGTTTTCTTACAGTCTCAATAAATTCATTAATTTTCTTCCTTTCTTTTTCAGTATGTGATTTAATTAATTCCTCTTCACAAGCACATAATGCTTCTCTTAATATACGTTCTACATTTTTTAACTCTTTGTAATCAATTGGTGAGTCAATGTCTTTTGGAATTGATATAATGTTATAATCGCCAATGGATGAATAAGGTATAAAACTTCTTGCATCATAGTGAATGTGATAAGTATTTTTAAATTCAAAAATGAGGAATTCGTCGAAGTATTCCAAAACAATATTACCATATCTCCTTGTAATCATTTTTGTAAGTCTTGTATTTGTAAGTAGAATTGGATATGTTCTTTCCTTTCTTTCTTCTCTTGGTTCTGGAAGTTTTGCCTCTACAAATTCAATTACTTTTTTCATGTACTTTTTTCTTGTTCTTTCACTAATGTATAATTTTTCTAATAAATAATTCATTGCGTTAATAAATTCATCTTCAGTAAGCCATCTTTTTGCAAGTTCTTTTTCCATAAGTATGTAATATGCGGTAAATGACCTGCCAATTAAATTACTAAGTTTTCTAATTCCCCTTCGTGAACCCCATTTGTTCCTACGATAAGAATATGTGTATTTTGGTATTCTTTTTAATGGTTTTTTTGCTTTTATTACAACAACTAATTCAAAATCTTTAAAACATGTAATATAGTAATACATACTAATACCCCCCAACCTTTATTTTATAAGATTTTAAATAAGAAGGTGGGTCTTTAGCAGTACTAAATGCAATTATTTTCCTTGACAATTCTTTTAATAATTTTTCAGTTTCATTATCATCAATGTCATAAATCCACCAATCACTAAATATTACTATTTTTTCAACATCTTTGAAACTTTTTGCTTTTTCAAGTGCATTTTTAATTTTAGTTCCACCACCACCTTTTAGTTTTAATTCTTTAATGTTTTTTGAACTTTTAATAACTATTGGATTATATGCTATTGTATCCCATGGAATTACTATAACTTCATTTGTTTCTCTACAAATATTGTATACTTCACTAACAAATTTTTTAAGCTCTGTTTCACTTATGCTACCTGATGTATCAATAAGAACTAATACTTTATTCTTCATTAATGTTTCTTTGCCAGGATAAATATCTGGTAATTTTCTTGATGGTCTAAACCATGTTCTTTTTGTTTCCAAGCCCGAACCCTTGGTTAATGCCAATCTTAATATTCTTTTCCAGTTTATTGATGGTTTTATTAATTGATTGACAACTCTTTCCCAATTCCCTGGATCTTTGCCCATTGATTTAATTGTGATTAAAGTTTCACTTAGTTTACTTTTTAACCTTTCTTCAGCTCCTTGTTCACTTTTATCTTCTTTATCACCTTCATTAATTACTTTTCTTTCTTTAGTCCCCCTATTATTTTTCCTAAAAACATCATGAATAGCAAGTTTAATGGAAATAAACTTCTTTTTCCTAATTAGTTCTGAAATAATTTCTTCAAATGATTTTTCTTCTACGTACAAAATATTATAGTAATATTTAATGTCATCAGGCCATACTGGTTTAATAGTTTTAATTAGTCCTTCAAATTTTGTTAAGTATTGATTTACTTTGCCGTCTGCAATGACATTTAATGTCATTGGGTCAAGTATTTTTCCATAAGTATTTAAGTACTCTTTTTCTCTTATTGTATGCTTTAAAATAATGTGTAATAATTCATGCTCTAGTACAAATACTTTTTCATGGGGTTGTAGTTTTGCGAAAAATTTTGGATTAATGACAATACTTAAACCATCAGTAATTGCAGTTTCAATACTTTCATCTTCATAAATCCATGTCTTCTTTAGTAATAAGCCAAGAAATGGATCTTCTAAAATAACTTTTGAAATAATTGTTTGTATTTCACTTTTTAAATTTGTTTCCATTTTACACCACCTAAACATATTTTGATATTCTTTCAATTAACTTGTTAAAGAGTTGTGAAAACTCCTTTGAAAATTCAAGTCTTTTTGTTTTATTCATTAATAGTATCATTAGTGTTAATAGTTCACGATTGTTTTCTTCTAAATACCATAAGAACTTTTCTAATTGTTTTAATGTTTTAATTTCAAATTGTGATAATGAATAAAGTACTAATATTTTTACATTAATGTCATAATTGTCAAAAACCTCTGGATTTATTGCTATTTCTTTTATTACTTTTTCCATATCCACTCTTGTTTTTAGTAATGCATTTACCTTTGTTCCAACCTCTTTGCCTAATTTTCCAAAGATTAATGCTTCAATGAATGATGGACTAGCTTTTTCTCTTAATGTATAAAGTTTTACTGCAAGATCTGTCCATGCCCTTGGTGTTGGAAAGTTTTCCCATGGGTCTTTTGGTTCCTTTAAAAAGTCTTCGGGGAAGAACCTTAGATATGCGGCTGTAGTTTTTTCCCATTTTTCACCATAGTTTTTGTTCATATAGTCAACCCATTCTTCAATGCTTGGTGGTGAAACCTCGATAATTGTTAGTCTATTTCTTAATGGTTCTGGTAATTCACGTGTTACCATGGACCATTCTGGTGGATTGCCAGCAATGACTACTTTCACATTCTTTGATAACTTTAATTGAAAACCAGCCTCCTTTTCTTGGATTATGGTGAAAAACATTGTTAAATCTTCATTCCTTTGTACATTTGGTAATTCGTCAATGAACAAAACACCGTGTATTTGTGGTATTGAAAATACTAGAAGTTCACGTGGTGGTAAGAAGTCAGTCCATTTCTGTTTCTTTTCTGGAATACCAATGTCCTCTCTTGTAATTGTGGTTGCTGAAACTCTTTTAAAGACATAGTACTTTTGTGGATTTTTTATTATTTCTTCAATTTCTTCATTA
>Ga0105156_1000210_pt1 | contig 9785 bp, 10 predicted proteins | sample SSWtaG_3_FD_89673 | JGI IMG/M metagenome (GOLD analysis project Ga0105156, IMG submission 89673) | Hot spring microbial communities from Sandy's Spring West, USA to study Microbial Dark Matter (Phase II) - SSWTFFsm_matched | ecosystem: Environmental > Aquatic > Thermal springs > Hot (42-90C) ...
ATTATGAATATAGCCCACACTATAGCTGTTAGAAATCTTAACGCTTCGCTATTAAATCTATCAGCTAGTAGATCTGATGGAGAGATGTAACCTCTAGCTTTACCAAGCAAGTATATACGCTTACCAATAACGTAACCTACTATACCTGCGAGAGTAGTCCAAGCAAATGCTCCAATCCAAAATGTTACACCAGTAGTTGCGAATACAGCTACACTTGTTAGAAAAGCGAAAGCAGAATGATATGTTGAAGCTGTAGCTAAGAAGAGGACTATGAGACCAGCAGCTCTACTCAAGATATAGAAATCATCTAAAGTCTTTCTTAAAACCTTCGTAGCATAGTAACCCAGAGCTATCATTAACACGACATATGCCAGGATAACGCCTGTAACCACTGCCCACGCTTCAACCAAAACATTTCACCTCCAAATCCTCCAAGCAGCTATAATTACTGATATCGATAATACAATCCATAGGAGTAGTGCGTAGAGCAACGGGGGGCTCATGTTGAATAGTGTTGGTCTAGGGTCATTGAAATTATATGCTAGGAGTAAGCCTAGATAGACTATGATGACGATCAAGGTTACTATGAGGGAGAGAGGTTCCTTAAAACTAACCCTAAGCTCCTCCTCTAAGCTCATGAAGATCACCGATAGCCACTAATTAAGTTAGCAATGAATATATTTAAATTTTTCCTACTCTTGCACAAGCCGGATTAAAACCGCTCAAGAATATATTTAAACATCACATGAACATTAGATCAAGGGTGTCTTAGTTGTTTGCTGGTGTTGATGTTGGTGGAACTTTCACTGATATCGTTTATGTTAGAGAGGATGGTTCACTCGGTTTCCTTAAGGTACTTTCTACTCCTCGTAATCCCGAGATTGCTGTTTTAGAGAGTTTACGTGTTATTAGTGGTGTTAGTGTTGTTGTTCACGCCACAACTATCGCTACTAATGCTTTAAGAGGTCAAGTTGGTCTCGAGCTTCCGAGAGTTGCTCTTATAACTACTAAAGGTTTTAGGGATGTTATTGAGATTGGTAGACAGAATAGGCCTAAACTCTATGATCCGTTTTTTGAGAAACCTAGACCTCTAGTTCCTAGGGATTTTAGGTTTGAGGTTGATGAGAGGGTTGATTTTAGAGGTTTTATTTTAAAATCTCCTAGTGTTAGTGAGCTTGAGCTTATAGGGTCTAAGCTTAGGGGTATGGGTGTTGTGAGTGTTGCTATATCCTTCCTCCACTCTTATATTAATCCTGTTCACGAGGTTTTAGCTGAGGAAATCCTATCCAGATATGTGGGTTACGTATCTCCATCTTACAAAGTGGCTCCAGAGCCTAGGGAGTATGAGAGGACTTCAACTACTGTTGTTAACGCAACGTTAATGCCTATAGTATCAAGTTATCTTGAGAAGCTAAGCTCTGGTTTGAAGGAGTTTGGGGTTAGGGAGTTTAGTGTTATGTCTAGCTCTGGTGGTCTAATCTCTGTTGAGGAGGCTATGGTTAGACCTGTTCAGATAGTTGAAAGTGGCCCTGCTGCGGGTGTCGTTGCTACAGCTGAGTTCTCACGAATCCTAGGGATTCCTAGGGCTATAAGCTTTGATATGGGTGGTACTACAGCTAAAGCAGGAACAGTTGTAGATTTCGAAGTTGAAATTACAACTGAGTATGAGGTTGGAGGAGAAGCTCATCATGGTAGGATTGTTAAAGGCTCAGGTTACCCTGTTAGATTCCCCTTCGTTGACCTAGCTGAGGTTTCAGCTGGTGGGGGTACTATTATATGGAGGGATGAGGTTGGAGCTCTTAGAGTAGGCCCTATAAGTGCTGGAGCAGACCCGGGACCGGCATGCTATGGAAGGGGTGGTGATAAGCCTACAATAACAGATGCTAACCTAATACTAGGTAGGATTGGGGATTACATACTTGGAGGTGAAATGAAGCTTGATAAGAATGCCTCTCTTAAAGCATTCCAGGGTATCGGTGATCCTGAGGTTGTAGCATGGGAGGCAATAAACCTAGCTAATCTTGAAATGGCTAGAGCTATAAGGCTTGTTACAGTTGAAAGAGGCTTAGATCCTGTCGATTTCACTCTTGTAGCTTTTGGAGGAGCTGGGCCTCAACATGCTGTTGAGATAGCTGAGGAGCTAGGTATAAGGAGTATCGTAATACCACCACACCCAGGACTCTTTACTGCGCTAGGATTACTACTAGCTGATTGGAGGTTTGAAGCTAGAGTAGCCTACCCAAAGGATCTAGAGGAGGCGTACTCGATGCTTGAAGAAGAACTCTCAAGGAGGATTGGGAGAGTTGATTACTTTGTTAGATATGCTGATGTAAGGTATGAGGGGCAAGGCTGGGAGCTAACGATCCCTGTTAGTAAACCAGCTAAGTTAGAGGATGTTAGAAGGGTTTTCGAGGAAAAGCATCTTTCAACATTCGGGTTTACACTTGAGGATAGAGATGTAGAGATTGTAATTGCCCGTGTATTCGCTATAGTAAGGAGAGCTAAGCCTAGCCTCCCAAGACCTAGAATGCTAGGAGAACCTAAAGTAAGGGGGTTTAGGGGAGTTTACTTCAAAGAAGGCTGGGTTAATACACCCGTGTATTGGAGGGAGGATCTACCCTTAGGTTATAAACTTGAGGGCCCAGCCATAGTTGAGGAGTATGATTCAACAACAGTAATCCCACCTGGGTGGATTGCCTGGGTGGATGATGTTGGAGCAATTAGGTTGGAGGTGATTTGATAATGGTATCATGGGAGCTTATATATAAAGCTTCAGTCTTCATAGCAGAAGAGATGGGTGTTGCTCTTAAGAGATCAGCATTTTCTCCTAATATAAGAGAAAGAATGGATCATAGCTGTGCTATCCTAGATAAGGAGGGTAAGATTGTAGCTCAAGCAGAACACATACCAGTACATTTAGGTTCATTTAGAGTAGGTGTCTTTAATACCTTAGAATGGCTTGAAAAGGAGGGTATCGAGCTGGAAGATGGTGATATGATTGTCTTAAACGACCCATACATATCTGGTACTCATTTAAACGATGTAATGGTATTATCACCAGTTTACGCTGGAGGGGAGCTTATAGCGTATGTTGTGAATAAAGCTCATCATGTTGACGTAGGAGGCCCTATACCTGGTAGTATGAACCCTAATGCTAGAACTATATATGAGGAAGGCCTCATAATACCCCCTGTTAAGCTTGTTAAAAGAGGATCTTTGGATAAAGAAGTGCTTAGGATGATAATTGAGAATACCAAGACCCCAAGGGTTACTATAGGGGATCTTAACGCTCAAATTGCTGCTAATAAGGTTGGTTCTAGGAGGGTTTTAGAGCTTATTAATAAGTATGGTTTAAATGAGGTATTAGATAGTTGGGGTAAAGCTATAGACTACGCTCGTAGGCTAACAGTTAAGGAGATGGAGGGTTGGAGACGTGGTATCTACACGTCAACTGACTATCTAGAGCTTCCTGATAAAGATCTAGTATTGAGGTGTACTGTTGAGATTAAAGGTGATGGTGTTAGGGTAGACTTCACAGGTTCCTCAGAGCAAGTTCAAGCTCCTCTCAACGCAGTTTATGGTGTAACATTCTCCGCAACATCTTACTCTATGAGGATCGCTATTAAAGAGGATGTACCAGTTAATGAGGGCTTCTATAGTCTAATAGACGTTGTAGCTCCTGAAGGCTCAATAGTGAATCCTAGGAAACCAGCCCCCGTATCTGGTGGTAATGTTGAAACTAGCCAGAGAATTGCTGATGTAGTGTTAAGAGCTCTAGCTGAAGCTGTACCGGAGAGAATTCCAGCAGCTGGATCAGGGACTATGATGAATGTTATGATAGGAGGACACGATAAGGAAAGGGGGTATTGGGCATACTATGAAACCATAGGAGGGGGGACTGGAGGGAGACCTGGGAGAGATGGAGTTAGCGGTGTACACGTTAACATGACTAACACTCTCAACACGCCAATAGAGGTAGCTGAGAGAGCATACCCAATCCTATACACAGCATACATGATAAGAGAGGGTAGTGGAGGCAAAGGGAGGTATAGAGGAGGAGATGGGATAATAAGAGCTTTTAAAGTACTAAAACCAGCAAGACTATCAATACTAGCTGAAAGATTTAAACATAGACCATACGGTCTACGTGGTGGAGAGCCTGGAAAACCGGCTAGGATAACTGTGAGAAGAGCTAGTGGAATAGAGGAGTTGATGCCAAGCAAGTTTACAATAGACTTAGAACCAGGAGATGAGGTTGTAATAGAGACTCCAGGTGGTGGAGGTTGGGGGGTTTAACGAGATTTGGGAAATCCTCTGTAGTTGCATAGAGTACTATATTATAGTATTATAGTTTTTAAGGTATGCTCTCCTAGGTATCCCTTTGGGAGGTTTCACATGATAGGTAGGGTTAGATTAGCTATTATTGTCTCAGAGTTTAACTTTGATATAACAAGGATAATGCTTGAAAAGGCCTTGGATCACGCTAAATTTCTTGATTCTGAGGTTACCGTTGTTTACAAGGTTCCAGGTACCTATGATGCACCTTATGGTGTTATGGAGGTTATTAAGCTTGATTATGTTGATGCTATCGTAGTTCTAGGAGCTGTTATTCAGGGTGAGACTAAACATGATGAGGTTGTAGCTCATCAAGCCGCTAGGAAGCTTCTAGATCTAGGGGTTCAGTATGGTAAGCCTGTTACCCTAGGTATTATAGGTCCTGGAGCTTCTAGGATTCAAGCTCTTGAGAGAGCAGAGGAGTACGCTAGGAGAGCTGTTGAGGCAGCTGTTAAGTTAGCTAGGAGAAGGAAGGTTCTAGGTGCTACTAGGTATGAGGGAAAGACTATAGTAGTTGAGTGAGAGGGGTCTGGCTCTTGGAGTCTAAAGCTCTATATACACGTATAACTGTGTTAGAGCAGATTGGTTATAGGGAGTGGACTGAGAGTCTTGGAAGTGATAGAGAATGGCTTATACAAAGGGTTCAAGCAGAATTATACCTAGCATTACAGGATATAGCTACAAGGTATGGTGCTTTCTCTATGCCCACTAGGTACGATTACATGCTAATACTCTCCTCAAACCTAAGTTATGAAGCTCACATGGAGATCCTAGATGTTGCTAAAAGCAATTCTAAGGTAGGGGTTAGGATGGCGAGCTCCTGTGGTTTAAACCCCATGGAAGCTGAGTACAGAGCATTCAAACTACTAAGTGAAACCGAGATTGGAAGTTTAGCTTTCGCAACCTGCCCTGGAGAGGAGATAGTAGTAATAGCTCACTTAGATTTAAACAACATAACTAAAACAACAGCTTATGAGGGAGTTGCAAGATCATACCATAAAATACTAAACATCATAGGGAAACTAGCTAGCATAGCTGAAGATGAAGGTAGCATAGTACAATATCTAGGAGGAGACAACATACTAATAATACTACCACCAACAAACTACATGAATACAGCTAAAAAACTCATAGAGGTAGATGACCTAAAAGCTGGCATAGGAGTATCAAGAACAGCTAGAGAAGCACTAAGATTAGCAGCAAAAGCACTCCATAACCTCAGACTTACTAGAAACAGAAAACTCACAATTCTTACAGCTGAAAACCTCATTCTCTAATAGACGGGGTATTAAAGGAGCTTCCTATGAAATAAAGGGGAACCCCTCGGGCGTGAGGCTTAGGTTTAAGGTTTTAAAAGGCTCCTGCTAACTATGCATTTTTAGATGTTTGGGGGTGATGAGAGCAAAGCTCCAGGCTCCCAACTCTTAAACCAGTAGATGGGAGCCCCGTGCCGTTGAGCTCAACAACCACCTATGACTCACGGAGATACCCAAATTCCCACGGGCAAGGTGGAAGTCCCTAGAGGCTAGACCAAAACACCCTCCGGGGACAAACGATTGGGAGATGACACGTTATTATTTTTGGATAACACTAGTTATTAAGGGTGGTTCTTTTGGAGGAGTCTAGTGTAGAGAGTGAGGGTAAAGTTTTGGTGAGAATTGAGCTTAATAAGAGTGAGTATGAGGTTTTAAAGGTTTTAGCTAGGAGAGAGGGTTATAGCCTGGTATCCGATTATCTTAGAAGATTGATTAAGGATGTGATTGAGGGGAGGGTTGGTAAGGGTATTAGTGGAGGGGAGCAAGCTGATGTTATTGTTAAGAAGCTTGAGAGGGTGGTAGTGGATCTTCTAAATCCTTATACGGGTAAAATAGATGAGATAGCTAGGAGACTTGCTGAGATTATAGAGTTGCTTGAGAGAGGTGAGGTTGAGAGGGCTAGGGAGGTTATTAGGGAGAAGCCTAGAGAGGTTAAGAGAGCACCATCCACAGCTATTGAGAAGTTAAAAGAGCAAGGGGTGGTGTTTCAAGAGGATGTTCAGTGGATGAAATCACCTGATAGGTTTTTTGAGAAGTTGAAGAAGGAGGGAGCTATTGTGGTTAGTATTGGTAGTGAGAAGGTAGCCTTAGATCCTGATTTCTGGGCTAAGTTCACGGAGGAGGTAGGTAAGATTAGTGTAGGGGATTTAGAGGAAGCAGCAGATATGCTAGGCATGGCTTTAGGAGAGGTTGCTGGGAGATTATTGAGGAAAATGGCTAAAGCTGGTATAGCTGTATACGATGAGGATTCAGGTGTTTGGATTCTTAAGATTCAAAAGTAACCTAGCCTGGATTTGTTTAATGCTAGTATAGCATCTTTGATATTCTGGTTAAAACCCTCCTACCTTTAGCAGTTACTAAGACTAAATCCTCAACTCTAATACCATAAAGTCCAGGTATGTAGATTCCGGGTTCAACTGTTACAATCATCCCCTTCTCTAGAACTGTTTTTGAGGCAGGTCTTAGATATGGTTCTTCGTGTATCTCAACTCCAACACCGTGACCTAGTCCGTGGGTGAAGTATCTAGCTAATCCTTTCCTCTCTAAGGTAAGCCTGGCAGCTCTATCAGATTCCCATGCCTCAACCCCGGACGCTATACTATCTATAGCTGACTCCTGTGCTTCTACTACAACTTCGATTTTTTGTTTAAACTCACCTCCACCCGCCCCCCACCAGGTTGTCCTAGTTAAATCACTATGATAACCTGCTAGTACAGCTCCTAGATCTATTAGTATGGGTCCTGGTATTGACAATTTTATCTGGGTAGGTGTATGGTGTGGGTATGCTGTATTCTCGTAGAAAGCTACTATTGTTGGGAAAGCCTCACCCCAAGCTCCTAGCCTCCTCATGTTAAAGCTAGCATGACCTGAAAGCTCAGATTCCGTAACCCCCTCTCTTACCTCTTCAAGGATCCTTCTTAGCGTGTTCTCAGCTATTCTCAAGGAAGCTTCTATAACTTCAATCTCCCAATCACTTTTAATACTCCTAATCCTAGCTATATCACTACTAGAATCTACAACCTGGATTTTAGCCTCAAGAGCCTTAAGAATACTAGTGGGAGCCCAGTTGACATCAACACCCGCAATCCAAGCATCCTTGCTACATCTCTCAACGACTCTGACTATTGCATCTTGTAGTCCTCCAGTTATTAAATCTCTTTCCGGTACATCACCTTTAATAACCTCTTCTCCTGGTCTATAGAATGCTTTAACCTCAATATCACGAGGGGAGCTTACTAAAACCCTATGGTAGTCTAGGAGAGGTACTAACATCATGTCACCACATTCCCTTGACATAACCAATGCTCCACTAGGTTCTCTTAAACCAGTAGCGTAAATAATATTACCCTTCCCTAGAAGCACGAGCATATTTAAACCTTTATCCTCCATGTAACTTCTAAACTTAGATCTATTGAAGTCAAAAAGCTCCCTGCGAACTTCCATGCTCATACAACCCTAACTCTATTAACCTTCTTATTTTGCCAACTGTATCTACGTAACCTCCTACTCCTACCGAATCCACATGCAGCACAGTACCCCTTAGCAACATTATAGGATCTCCTACCACACCTCCTACAAACTATGTGACTCTTGCTCCTACCATGCTTCCCAAAGGATGTAGTTCCTTTAACCAAAACCCTACACCTTCTACATCAAAGCTACTTAGGTGCTGGGCTTATCAATATCACATTATCCCCTCTTATCAAGACCAAACCTAGCATTCTCGGAGACTCACTATCAACCTCCTCAGCATTCTCAACTATAAGATTAAGATGTTGATCGTAACTCCGTAATACACCCTTAATACCCTTCCCCCCCTTAAGTTTTACAAGTACACTACTTCCAACATAGTTTCTAAGCTCCTTAAGTGTAGAGGGGCTTAGTTGGCTCATTTCCAGCACCTCTTCTACTCATGAAAACTAACACTCTTATACTTTCACCTTACGATTAAGAAGTTTAAACTTTAAGACGAGAGGAGCTAATCATTATAGCTTTTAACTTATGTTAACTGATTAAGGCTCTCTAGAGCTTGTTTAGCGAGGGGGCTAGAGGGTTATGAATGATGTAGGTAGACCTGCTAGAAGGTATTTCTTGAAGAAGAGGGATGTGAAAAACCTCCTTGAGGAGATCTTAAACCGCTATCCAGGGTTTCCTTTACGTGATGTTAGATCAATCGAGATAGCAGAGTTCGATGACTTAATACTTTATCTTTTTGAGGGAAAAGCTTCCTTCTTTAGAGTTCAAGGTAGACTAATACCATCCCTAACTTTCCTCCTTGATATAGGCTTTGGCTGGCTTCCACAAGTTTACGTTGATAGAGGTGCGGCTAAGGCTATGGTTAGAGGAGCTGATCTCATGATCCCAGGTGTTAAGAGGCTTACTGGAAGTTTTAGTGTTGGATCTATTGTGGTTATAGTAGATGAAGAGTCTAAAGCACCTATTGCTATTGGAGAAGCACTTATCGACTCTAGTAGCCTCTTAGAGGTAATTGTTAAGAGTGGTAGGGGTAAAGCTTTTAAGAACATACACCATGTTGGTGATAGGATGTGGAGTATAACCATGTTAATAAGATAGCATTACCCTGATCTTAGAGTTTCTAGGATGCAACTTTATAGCCTCAAGATTCTCCGGTATTAGAAGCTCTGGTGGAGTCTCGAATCCAAGCTTATCCCAGGATTCTTTAACTGTTTGAGCTAAACTGAAGAGAGCTGGGGGTTCTCCATGATTGAATATTATTGTCTTGGGTTTAGGTCTAAGGTATTTAAGGAATTGTAGTAGCTCACTTCTAGTTGAATGACCCGTAAACCCTTCTATTGACACTACGTTCATTCTAACTTTAACCTTCCTTACTCCAAAATCCTCTCTAACTTCTACCTCTCTCTCCCCATCAGCAAGTCTCCTAGCTAGAGTTCCTGGGGCCTGGTAGCTTACAAACCCTAATATATTCCTTTCATCCTCAGCTAGGTGTTTGAAGTACTCTAATACAGGGCCCCCCGTCATCATACCACTCGTACTTATTATTACAGCTGGTCCCTGATCATATATAGCCTCTTGTCTTTTAGACTCGTCATTAACATACACTATGTTAGGTCCTATGAACGGGTTCTCACCTTGGTATAGCATAGCGTCTCTTACAGGTTTAGCTAGGAGTTCCGGGTATTCCGTGTATAACGCTGTTACCTCGTATATCATGCCATCAACGTAAATTGGAATCTCCTCGATCTTCCTCTCTTTCAAAGCATTGTTTAGAACGTATAGTATATCTTGACCTCTACCTACAGCCATAACTGGTATTAGTAACTTCCCCCTACTCTCCTTAATTTTATTTATAAGAACTATAAGATCTGCCTCAGCCTTATCCCTTGGTTGTGGTTCCTTTGAGCCATAGGTACCCTCTAGTATTAAAGCTTCTAC